>Ga0335085_10012069_pt1 | contig 12747 bp, 10 predicted proteins | sample Lox_Sample_45_FD_206712 | JGI IMG/M metagenome (GOLD analysis project Ga0335085, IMG submission 206712) | Soil microbial communities from Loxahatchee National Wildlife Refuge, Florida, United States - Lox_Sample_4.5 | ecosystem: Environmental > Terrestrial > Soil > Wetlands | place: USA...
GGTTTTTCAACAATCGTTGTTTGCCGAATTGAGCAGGCGCGGGCGGCAATGCGAAATGATCTGCGTGGCCAACGGTTGCACGGATCGGACGCCGGAAGTGGTGGCGGAAATTTTCGCGCGGCAAAGTGCGGAGCATCCGGATGCGGCGGGTTTCGTCTGCCGCGTCGTCAACCTTTCCGCGCGGGGCAAAATCAATGCGTGGAATCAGTTCGTGCATTCGCTTTCGGCGCGGGATGCGAAATATCTCTTCCTCCTGGACGCGGATATTTTGATTCATCCGCGCGAGACGCTTTGGAACATGGTGAAGACGCTGGAGGAGAATCGCGAGGCGAGCGCGGCGGTGGATGTGCCGCGCAAGGATATTTGCTTCAAGCGCCGCAAGAGCTTCTGGGAGCGTGTGTCGCTTGGTGCGTCGCAGATGACCGGTTCGGCGAGCGCGCAGCTTTGCGGGCAGCTTTATTGCATCCGCGCCGAAGTGGCGCGGAATATTTATCTCCCCAGGGATCTTTGCGCGTGCGATGACGGATTTATCAAGGCGCTGGTCTGCACGGATTTTCTCATGCACCAGGTGTGGCCGTGGCGGATCGTGGCGGCGGCGGATGCGGCGCATACGTTTGAGGCGTACGTGACGCCGGGGGGAATTCTCAAAAATCAAAAGCGCCAGATGATTGGCCAGACGATCGTGCACATTTTGATCGACGATTATCTCGGAAAATTGCCGGTCGCGCAGCGCATGAAACTCGCGGACACATTGTCCGAAAAGGAACGGGCGGATCCGAACTGGCTCAAGCGGCTGATTGCGGAGCATCTGCGCCGCACGCGATTTTTCTGGCGGCTTTACCCGGGATTATTGAGCCACCGGTTCCAGCGCCTGGCTTCGTTGAATTGGTGGAAGCGCAGCGTCTGTTTTCCGGCGGCGCTGGCGGGATTTTTCGTCGCACTGGCTTCGAGTTTCATGGCCTATGGTTCGTTGAAAAAAGGAACCACCGATTACTGGCCGCGGGCCGAGCGCGGGCGTCTCAAGGAGTTGGAATTGAAACGCGCCGCGGGCGACGCCTAGCGGTCCTTCGAGATGGAAAACAGACATTTAATCGCGCTCTTCGTGCTGGTGTGCAGTGTCAGCTTCGGCACGCTGGCCACGTGCCTGTCGCAGCGCCTTCGCGATGCGGCGTTTTTCATGATGGTGACACTCGCGGCGGTGACGGAGTACATGAATGTGAATTTCGTCAGCCGCGATTGGTACCGGGGCACGACGTGCGGGTTCGAGGTTTCATTTGTCGATGCGCTTTCCATCAGCCTGCTGGCGAGCGCGATTCTCCGGCCGCGGGAGGGCGAGGAGCGCTTTTATTGGCCGAAGAGTTTCGGGTGGATGATCTTTTACTTTTTGTTTGCGGCATTTTGCGTTGCGATGGCAAGTCCGAAACTTTTTGGATTGTTCGAACTCTCCAAGATGATTCGCGGATTGATCATTTTCCTTGCCGCAGCCTTGTATGTGCGCAGCGAGCGCGAATTGCGGATATTTATTTTCGCGCTCGGCGCGGTGGTGTGCTACGAGTGCCTCATCGCGCTGCAGCAGCGTTACATGTATGGGATGTATCGCGTCTACGGCACATTGGACGATTCCAACAGTCTTTCGATGTATCTGTGCACCACGGCGCCGGTGTTTGTGGCGGTGCTGACTTCGCGCTTTCCAAAATATCTCAAGGCTCTCGCCATGGTGACAATTGCGCTGGCGTTTGTGGGGGTGATTCTGACGATTTCACGCGCGGGACTCATCGCGATGATGCTGATGTTATTTTTGGCGGCGGTGGCGACGATTTCGTATCGCATCACGTTAAAAAAAATGGCCATCGTTTTTGTTGTGCTGGTCTGCATGGCGGGCGCGCTGGGCAAAGCGTGGAAGACGGTCGGTGCGCGGTTCGCGGATGACAGTCTCAAAAACGAATACGGCGCCAAGCACGAACAGAATCGCGGGTATTACATCCGCATTGCGGCGGCGATTGCGGAGGATTCGTGGTTTGGCGTGGGGCCGAACAACTGGTCTTACTGGGTCAGCAATAAATACGGGCCGAAGCTGGGCTTTCTGTTCGTGCCGTATCGTGACACAGAACACAAGCCGAGCCAGATTGTGCCGCCGGGGCGTGATATTGATGATCCCCAGGCCGCGCCGGCGCACAGTCTGGCGGCGTTGACGGCGGGCGAGATGGGTTATGGTGGGCTCGCGCTTTTTACATTGCTTTGGCTGCGATGGCTTTCGATGGGCGCAAGTTTTCTTTGGCCGCGAACGGCCGACCCCATGCGGCGGATGGGCGTGGGCATTCTCTTCGGCATGTGCGGGACGTTTCTCCAGAGCATGACGGAATGGGTTTTTCATCAGACGCCGATTTTTTACACGTTCAACATTCTGCTGGGCGTGCTGGCGAGCCTTTGCTACGTGCGGAAGACAAGACCCGAACGCCGGGGACCGAGGGAGATTGAACCGGAGGAAGAGGACGAAGTCGATTTCACGCACGGCACGGAAGATCCATTTATCATTCGCTCTTAATTGACGATGCGCACCGTTCATCTGCTCAGAAAATATGATCCGGCCCAGTGGGGCGGCACGGAGACGGCCATTCAGCGGCTGTTTGCCGGGTTGCGCGAGCAGGGCGTGGAGTCGGTCGTCTATTGTCCGCGCCTGAAACAAAAACCGGAGAAGGATCCGCTGGCCGCGCAGGGGCACCTCGTGAAACGCTTTCGCGCTTTTTTGCCGGTCGCGGGCATTTCGGCGCAACGCCGGCGGCAAATTATTTCCGTGGGCGGCAATTTGATGTCGCTGGATTTATTGCCGCGCCTTTCGCGCGAGGAAAATATTTCAATCGTTCACAGCCATGCGCTGGGGCGCATTGGAGGAATAGGGCGGCTGGCTGCGCGGTTGCGCCAGGTGCCGTTGGTGGTGACGATTCACGGCGGACTGCTGGATTTGCCGCCGCAAATGAAAAAGGAATTTAATACTCCCATCGGAGGCTGGGAGTGGGGAAAAGTGTTCGGACTGTTCCTGCGATCGCGGCGGCTGTTGCTCGATGCGGATGCGATTGTGACTTGCAACGAAAACGAGGCGCGTTTGCTGCGCGAGCAATATCCCGGCAAACGCGTGGCGGTGCAGCCGCATGGCGTGCCGCTGCAGATTTACCAGGAGGACAAACGCGAGCATGCGCTGGCGGCGTTTCCGCGGATTCGCGGCAGGCAGGTTTTGCTGAGCATGGGGCGCATCGACCCGGTGAAGAACCAGGGATGGCTGATTGAGCAGGCGCCGGCGATTTTTCAAAGGCATCCGCAGGCGATGCTGGTGCTGGCGGGCGCGTGCACGGACGAGCAATACGGCGAAACGCTGCGACAGAGCATCAGGGCACTCGGGATCGAGGACCGCGTGTTGTTGACCGGCGGGCTGCCGCCGAATGATGCGCGATTGATAGGATTGTTGCAGGAGGCCGAGGTGCTTTTGTTGCCGTCGAAATCGGAAACTTTTGGCCTGGTGGTGTTGGAGGCCTGGGCGACGGGCACGATGGTTGTTTCCACCCGCACGTCGGGCGCGTGCACGCTGGTGCGCGATGGCCAGAATGGATGGCTTTTTGATTTGGATCATCCGGGGACGTTTCATCAGGCGCTGGGCCAGGCGCTGTCGAGATCGGATGCCGCGCGCAATGTGCTGCGGCACGGCGGCGACGAAGTGCACACTCGTTATAACCTGACTGCGCTCGCCGGGCGCATGAAGATCCTTTACGAAGAACTCATCGAGGAGAAAAATGCGATACGTCATCCTGCGCGACGACGACACGAATGCGTTGACACCCATTGAGTGCCTGGAGCAGTTGTATCGGCCATTTCTCGATCGCAAGCTCCCGGTAAACCTGGCGGTCATTCCCGACGTGTCGGTGGATGCGAAGACACCGGAGGGAAAAGCGGAGGGATTTTTATTCGCGAAAAACGGCGCACAATCGCCGAGGGTGCGAATTCAGGACAACCAGAGGCTCGTTGCCTACCTGCTCGACAATCCGGGATATAAAATCGCTCAGCACGGCTGCCACCACGATTGTTTCGAGTTTGACATCGAATCGCCGACGGAAATTTCCGCGCGACTGGATCGCGGAACGCGGCTTTTGATGGAGGCCGGTTTTCCGCAGCCGGTGACTTTTGTCGCGCCGCACGACAAACTATCGCGCGCGAGCTATCGCGAGGTGGCGAAGCGGTTTGACGTGATTTCGAGCGGATGGTTTGAATTGAAACGCCTGCCGGTCGCGTGGTGGCCGAAATATTTTGCGAAAAAGATGCGTCATGAGCCGCACTGGCGGGCGGGGAATTCTGTTTTGCTTTCGCATCCCGGGTGCTTGCTGTCCGCGCGGCGCAATTTTGATTCAATGCTGGAGGAGATTATTCGCGCCACCGACGACCGGCAATTGACGGTGCTGGTGACGCATTGGTGGGAATATTTTCCAAATGGGGTTCCGAACGAGGGCTTTATCCGCCGGCTGCATCAGACGGCGGAATATCTGAATTCGCAGAAGGATATTGAGGTTGTTTCTTTTGAAGACGTGGCCAAGCGCGGATTGCAATTGAACTAGTTCGGCATGGGGCCACGTTTCGGCGGCTGCTAGCGCATCGCCACTTTTCCTGCAGCCGCCACGAAACGGTTGGTTTCCGAAGAATTGATGCGCGATAGAGTCGCGCCGAGGCGGGCGCTGAAGAAACGCGCGCCTTGTTCATTGAGATGGACGGTGTCGTCGAAATCGGCGGCCTGCGGCACCCAATCGCTGGCCATGATGTAAGTGACGCGTTGTTCGCTGGCGAGCGATTGCAGATGCGCGCGCATTTCCGTCCAGACGGGCAGGGAATAGAAGGTTTCCCGGTGGCGCGGCGACATGGGCATTTCGACGAAGATGACTTCGGCGCCGTGCGCGTGGGCGAGGTTGATGATCGCTTGGACTGGAGCGGAAAATCCGACGTGGCCCTCGACGATGTTGCCACAGCGCCGCATGAAGCTGGGCACGTCCTTTGCCTCGAGCGCGTTGAAATCCTCGACGCGGCCGAAGCGGTTCACTTTTTGTTTGGGCATGCCGATTTCATCGAAGCCGCGGCGGAAGAGTTCCACGCGGTCCCAGAGGGAGGAGCGTTCGGCGATCATGGGAATGTGCTCGGTGAGTTCCATGCGCCATTCCGTGAGGCGGGAATTCGGTGCGTAAAACGCGGCGGCTTCCCGGGGAAAATAATAGGAAAACGCACGGTTGCCGACGAGGTCCTGCCAGTTTCCGTTGGGCGCGGCGTTGAGTTGGTCATCGAAAAACCCGTAGATGACGTATTTGATGCGGACCGGCCGGCTGAAGGCGTGCTTCAAAATCAGGTAATGCTCCACCGGAGTGGTTGCGCCGAGGCCGAGGTTGACGGCGAGGGGAGAAATCGTGTTTTGCGGCCAGGCGGATTGAAAAGCGGTCGCGTCGCAGCCGGCTTCGATCAGTGAATTGCCGAGGAACAGGCAATCCGTCGAAGGCGGCAGATGTTCGATGACGGTGAGCAAATGCTGGCGCTGTGTTTTCTTCGCCGCGAAATAAATGAGCACATTGTAAACGCACAAAATGAGCAGCGCGATGGCGAGCGGAATGAAAAGACAGCGGCGGGAGTATCTTTTTCTGTCCGGGGCCGGCGGGGCGGCATTCGTGATGTCGTTGGAAAGGGTCATCCTAGAAATCGATGTAGATGAACTTCGAGGTTTGGCCGCAGAACAAGAGAATGAGGCCGATCATCAAGCCCCACCACAAACCGATCCACAAGGGCGAGGAAAGAAAAGCGGCGCCGGGCGGCGGTTCTTCCAGGGCGCCGGCGAGATAGTCGAAAAACGCTTTTATCCAGGACAGACGCGCGGAGAGCTTTTGAATGACGATTGCTGATTGCCGATTGCCGATTGGCGATTGCCGATTAGCGATTGGCGGCTTGGGTTGTTGAATGGTGTCCATGGTTTCTTATCCGCCAAAAAGGCGTTTCAGGAAAAATGTGGCGGTTGGGAGGTCCATGCAGAAGAACGCCCAGCCGAGATTTACTGTGACGAAGGTGATGGCCCAGGCGAGCACAGTGCCGAGAACGGTCGGTTGCGCCGGTCGCGGCCCGCGCCATTTGGACCAGGTGCGATGCACCGCGAGGAGCATTCCGTGCCACAGGCCCCAGACGATGAAGTTCAGCCCGGCGCCGTGCCAGAGGCCGCTGAGAAACATGGTGAGCAGCAGATTGACCAGCACGCGCGGCGGTTTGCAACGCGAGCCGCCGAGCGGAATGAACACATAGTCGACCAGCCATTTGTAGAGCGAGATGTGCCAGTGCTTCCAGAATTCGGCGATGTTGGTGCGCGCGTAGGGCCAGTCGAAATTCTCCGGCACTTTCATCCCAAATAAACGCGCGGAGCCGATGGCGATGTCCGAGTAGGCCGAGAAATCGAAATAAATTTTCACGCCGTAAGCGAGGAGCCAGACGGGCAGGACCCATTGCTGGGCTTTGGCAATGTCGTTGTGATTCAGATGACTCGTGAAAGCGGTCATTAAATCCGCGATGGCAAATTTTTTGGCGAGGCCGACCAGGATGCGGGTGATGCCGATGCGCCAGTCGTCGGACCATTCGAGGCTGGGTGCGCGCAGGGTTGGGAGGAAGGTTTGGTAGCGCTTGATGGGGCCGGCGACCATGGTTGGAAAAAACAGGATGAACGCCATGTATTCGCTGAACTTGCCCGGCTGCGTGGTGCCGCGGTAACGATCAACGGCGTAATGGATGAATTCAAACGTGAAAAAGGAAATGCCCAGCGGCAGAAACGCGCCCGCCCAATAAACGGGGTTGTGCCTGGGAGCGCCGAAGGCGAGGCCGGTGAGGAAATTCCAATATTTGAAAACGATGAGGAACAAAATCGTCTGCACAATGCCGACGATGCAAAGCCAGGAACCTTTTTTGTAAAAGCGGCTGAAAATGGATTCCCAGATAAAAATCACAAGGCAGGCCGCGCCGAACGCGCCGCCGATCTGGGTCAGCGAAAAGAAAACGAAGAAGCTCGCCCCAAATGCGATGCACACCCACGGTTGCGCGGCCGGGCGAACAAGCCGGAAGAGAATCGCCGCGGGAACAAGGAACAAAATAAAATACGCAAACGTGTTAAAAATCATACGTTGCCGACGCGGAAAAGTTTTCGGGAAACCGTCCGCTGCGGCAATGGGGCGAACGCCTCACACGGCGAGGAGCACAGACCTACTCGGGCTGCGGGCTCAGGCAATTAATGTTGCCGGAAGCCTTCCAACTGCTCTCGATGGGAAAAATATCGCCCATCTTCATCATGTTGACGATGTGCTGGAGAGGCTTGGGAGCGTTGAGCAGGCGGATGGTCGCGGTGCCGTTGCCGGCCTTCTTGCGGACGGCAACGAGCGCGCCCAGTCCGCCGCAATCCACAAACGTGGTTTGCGAGAAATCGAGGTCGATTTGCCGGACGCCATCGCGCAAGGCGGCGCTCAACTCGGATTGAAATGAATTTGCCGTGGCTGTGCCAAGATCGCCAATTTCGCTGACGTTCAATTTGTCGCCCTGGACAATGATCTTCATGTGAATTTTCCTTGCTGGTTGATGGTTTCCAAGGGGTCGACTTCCGGCCTGGGCTCGGTGAACAGGAGTTCGTAGAGCCGGCGGAGAAATTTTTCGGACGACTTGGCGTTCGGCTGGCGCCGCAGCGCGCACATCAGGAAGGCATCGGCAATCTGGGTGATGGAATTGGTCTGCCAATTGATGAGCGTGCTGCCGATGGCGAGGGAACGGCGCAGCGCGGCGAGTTTTCCGACGAACGTGTCCGCGCCGATAAGGCTGTTCATGACCTCCGCGCCGCCTTCGACGAAGGAACGGTCTTCAAGAATCGCGTTCGGTCCGATGATGCAATGGGCGCCGACGTAGGCGTGCTGGCCAATCCAGCAGGGCGCCTGCAGTTGGGCCTCGGGAGAAATGTGCGCGTGCCGCCCGAGCCAGATGCCCGGCTGGACTTCGCGCACGCCGACGCGATCAATGGTCTTGGCCATCGGCATCCAACGCGTGAGCCCGGCGAACAGATGCGTATAGCTTGTGAAGAGCGGCGCATCCGGCTCGCCGGGAAAATGTTCGAGGACGTAAACGTGGTTTTGTCCGGACTTCGGCAGTTCGGCCACGTATTTGATTTGCGCCTGCGCGGCAGTGAGTTCGCGGACTTCGTTGGTGACTTCAACGTTCAGGCCCCAGCGCGCGCCGGTGCCGGCGACGCGGCGGATTTCGTCCGGCCGATCGTCCACCAGAATGTGGACTTCCTTGAAACCGGCCAGCGCGAGGTGCGTGAGCCAGTATTCGAGGAGGGATTCTCCCAGAAGCGGAGTTGCGGCGAGCGGGGCAAGCCGCGAGAGTTCAGCGACCGCCGGGCGTCCCGACGGACAGATTAATAATGCTTTGCTCATTAACACGCGCCCTTGCCGGACAGAACGGCAGGAACCGTTCGCGCCAGAATTTTCACGTCAACCCAGAAGCCCTGGCTTTCGATGTAGTCGACATCGAGCTGGACTTGTCCGGAAAAATCTATTTCGGCGCGGCCGCTGATTTGCCAGATGCAGGTAATGCCTGGTTTCACGGCCAGCCGTCGGCGATGTGCGAGGGAATACTTGGAAACCTCGCGCGGCAAGGGAGGGCGGGGGCCTACGAGGGACATCTCGCCCTTGAGCACGTTGTAGAGCTGCGGCAATTCGTCGAAGGAGAATTTGCGCAGCCATTTTCCCACGCGGGTGATGCGCGGGTCGTCTTTAAGTTTGAAAGTGATGCCTTCCTTGTGATGATTTTTTTCGATGATGTCCTTGAGTTTTTGTTCGGCGTCGAGGCACATCGAACGGAACTTGAACATTTTAAATTCGCGGCCGAACTGTCCCACGCGCGTCTGTTGAAAGAAAACCGGTCCGCCGTCCTCGATTTTTATGAGGATGGCGATCAGCGCGAAAACCGGGCCCAAAACCACGAGTGAGAGGAAGCTCGCGACCATGTCGAAACTGCGCTTGACGGCTTCGCTTCCTCCGGCGAGCCAGCCCGCGCGCAGCCGTTGGAACTCGAGGTGCAAATTCAGGAGCAATCTTCCCGCGAGCGTCTGCGCGCCTTCAAACCGGCGCAGGACCAGTGTGTTCAGTTCGTTGTTAGGCATAGGGATTAACTTTGAAAAAGTTCGGGTGTGGGCTGTAAAGCGCGCTCCCGTCCAAAGCGTGCGCCGGAAAATGTCGGGCGCGTTACATTCCTCTGACTATTTTGTTGCAATGTTTTCATTGCGAGTTTTCCCGTGACAACGGTAAGCGGCGGCGCAGTGTCTGACAAAGGAGGTAAGAACCTCACAAGGCGGTGTGAAACACCCCACGAAAATGTTTTTCCCCTCGGATCTGAAAAGTTGAATGAATTCCGCTAATTTAGCCGTGAAACATTTTGTGGAACAGAATCGTCTTCGGCAGGGCGCGCTCAGATGAATTTTTTTCGTGAAACTTTATTTCGCGACAAAATTTGTCACCGCAAAAACGCGACGGCCATCCGGCAATTGCGCTTCGGCTTCGAGCCATTGCGAACCGCCGTGGATGGGCACGAACGAAAAAGTTTTTGCAAGCGCCGGCTCCTGGTCGCGCGCTTCCCAGACGATGCGGGCGTGCGATAAATCAACGCCGGGTGCGGAAAGAGTGACGTTAACGTTTTGCCCCGTGCGCGCGCGGTCCGGGACGCCGGCAATCTGGCCCGCGGCGGCTTTCCACGGCTGCTTCCGGAGCGGGCTGCGACCCATCATCCACGATAAATAGGCGAGCGCCCGCGCCTGATTCGGAATTACAAACTCCTGGCTCAGATTGAAACTATCTCCCCAGCGATCGTAGATGGGATAAGGCGCCGTGTCGTCACCGTCGGCCGGAAAACTGAGCGCGTCCAATTCCTTTCCATACAATTCCAGATTGCCGAAGCTGCTTTGAATATTTCCCAGCGGAATTCCGGACGGCGGGAGCACGCGGCGATCGTTTTCGGCGTATTGATCCACGATGTCTCGCTGGCGTTTCCAGCCGAGGCCGGTGAGGTAGGTTACGTTGAGGGGGTTGCAGCCGGCTTCATAGTTCAAATTTCCGAGGATGGCCGCGACGTAGTTCGGGCGCGGATCGTTCATTTGCGGAAAATCGAGCTGGCAGGCCACGGCGAGGTCGAAGGCGGCGTCACCGGAGAAATACCAGCCGGCGGTGCGCGTGGCTTTGGTTTCCAGGGGGAAACTTGTGGCGTAGGCGCTTTGTTGCGAGCGATGCAACTGGTCATCCGCCGTGGCGATGATTTCGTTTTCGCAATCGGCGAGCAATTGCGGGTTCAACTTCTCGCTTTGGATCCTGCCGCTGCGCGCGGCGAAGGCGTAATCACGAATGGCATTGCCCCAGCAGGCGTACATGCGCCACCAACCCCAGAGCCGGATGCCCGGATCGCCGGGCTTCAGCCAATCCAGAAGTTTGTCCTGAAATTTTGGGTCGCCGGTCGCGAGATAAAGTTCGCACGCCGCCCAGGCGAGTTCGTCGTTGTGCATGGAGTCGTCGCCGTAATGGGTGATTTTTTGATACGCGCCGTCCTTGCCGTATTTGGCGATGGCGCGTTCCAGGAATGCCCAGCCTTTTTTCGCTTCGCTGAGGTAAAGGGACGCGGCTTCGGGAAATTCCTGTTTGAATCGCGGCGAGGACGCGCATTGGGCGAGGGCGGCGACAGCCGCCGCGGTGACGGAGGTCGTTTTGGGATAAACGATTTGCGGATCGCCGTGGTCCGGCAGGACGTCGATTTCGTATTCCCGGTCGCGCGGGTAGACGAGGAAATAGAACCCGCCGTCGGCATCCTGCATTTTGGCGAGAAAATCCGCCTCCCATTTTGCCTCCTCGAGCAAATCACTTTTGCCATCGCCGCTTTCGGGCAGGCCGAAATTGTCGAGTTCGGCCGCGCCGGGAAAATTATCCGCGGCAAAAACGAGATAGTGAATGAACCACGCGCTATCCTCGGTATATTTGCTGTAGTCACCGGCATCATGATGGCCGCCGCGCACGTCCACCGGGCCTTTGTTCACGAACGGATAGAGACTGGCGGCGATATTTTTAAGCGGCGGCGCGGTTTGGTCCGGGTTTTTATTATCGGGCGAGGCGTAATCGGCCAGTGTTTCATTCACGAAATCAAATTTGCCCGACATGGTCGGCACGTCCGCGGGCGCGGTGTGGCAGGGACCGTGGGTGAAACGCGTGAAAGGCATTTCGTTCGCGGTGCCGCAGCGTTGATGATAAATGCCGAGCGCATAGGTGCGGGCAAACGCGGCGGCAACGCCGTCATCGATGAAAAATGGAAATGATGCGCCCAGGCCGGGAACCTGGAGGCGATATTCGCCGGGAGTTTTGAAAGTCGAAAAATCGGCCTGCCAGACATTTTGGTAACAAATGAATGGAAAACCATTATCGTGGCGCTGAGTCAACTTGCCGGTGAAACATTCTTTGCCGGAGGCGGCAGCGATGATTTTAAACTCGGGCGGGTTCGCCGCGTTTGGAATATCCATTTCACCGAGACTGCCGAGATAGAAGCCGACCATGGCGCGTTTGGATTGAGCGGGAAGATAACCGACCTCGTTCACGTGAATGGCCGGGCTCCGGCGCGCTGGATCGGCTTTGGCATGGAAATGTGTGTTGGCGGCCCAGAGTTTTGCGCCGGGATTGAGGACGTCGACAGTCTGGTTGTCGGCAATGGGAGTTGCGAGTTCGAGGTAGAGCTCATTTCCGATGCGCAAATCGCGGTGTTTGAGCGGGGCATACAACACGCGCCGTTTGAAACCGACAGATTTGACCGCATCGGCCTTTCCGTCGACTTGGACGGAGAACTCTTTTCCGCCGGGCAAATGCGGTGAGCCGTCGGAATCGACAAAATCCCACTGCGTTACGGGCGCCGATTCGGATTTTTTGGTGGTGATGAGGGTCAGTTCGAGAGTGGTGGGCGAGAGGATGCGCAGTTGATGCGCGCCGACCGGCGGCATCGCGAGCGGGTTCGCTTCGGTAATGAGCAACTCCCCGGCGGGAGCGGAGAGCGCAAAGGCCGCAACCATTGCCGCGAGGAAACAGGGGCGAAACATTTTTCACGTTGGTGCAAGTCCCCGGTCCGCGCAAAAAAATTTATGGTAGGGTTCTTACCCCAGTTTTTCCGAACGGTAACTGAATTCGGAGAGAGAATGACGCGCGAAAAGAAAAATTCTCAAAAATTTTGCTGAAATCGTTGGCGCAAATTTTTAATGGCGGTATTTTAGTGGCGCGGGATTGCGCGGGCCTTAAAAAATATGCAAAAGATTAGAGTGATTTTGGCGGATGACCACACAGTGGTGCGACAAGGCTTGCGCGCGTTGCTGGTTGCGGAGGGGGACATTGACATTGTGGGCGAAGCGGAAAATGGGCGGCAAGCCGTTCAGATTGCGCGCAAACTCACGCCGGATGTCGCCGTCATCGATATCGCCATGCCGCAACTCAACGGCCTGGAAGCCACGCGGCAAATTACGCGCAGCATTCCGTCGACCAAGGTCCTGATACTTTCCTCTTACAGCGATGACGAATACGTCCAGCAATTGACCGAGGCGGGCGCGGCGGGTTATCTCATCAAACAAACGGCGGCGAATGAATTGTTGAAGGCGATCCGCGAGGCGCACAAGGGCAATGCTTATTTCAGTCC
>Ga0335085_10012070_pt1 | contig 12747 bp, 13 predicted proteins | sample Lox_Sample_45_FD_206712 | JGI IMG/M metagenome (GOLD analysis project Ga0335085, IMG submission 206712) | Soil microbial communities from Loxahatchee National Wildlife Refuge, Florida, United States - Lox_Sample_4.5 | ecosystem: Environmental > Terrestrial > Soil > Wetlands | place: USA...
ACCCGGCCCTTGAAGCTGGATCACGGTGCCCGACGGTTCGGGCGGCGGATTCTTGGGGTCTTTCGCATCCTTGCCGGGCTCAGCGGCGGCAGGTTTGCCCTCCCCGTCTTTTGCTGCGCCGTCTTTGGCGGCGCCATCTTTCGAGCCGCCTTCCGGAACGGCGCCGGTGATGTCGCCGTTCCCGTTGTCGGCGGTCGAGGTGCCGGCGCCACTCGGAAAATTGAACATCTGCCGCGCCCACGACAGCGGCGAGCCCATGGAACCGTCGTCGTCTGGCGCGGCGCGCCTGACCGATGTGACCTCGTTCGGAGTGACATTCTCCGAGAAAGGAGCGCGATCGAGCAGAAAATCGGCGGTCTTGAGCGCCAGCAAGCAAGCGGTGGCGATCAACACGATGGGGATGAGACGCAGCTCGCGGATTAGGCCGATCATGCCGCGAGGCCATGCACCTTGGTGCGCAGCCGCTCGGCAAAAGCCTGGGCTGCTGCTGCAACCGCCTGCGCGTCGTTGCGCGGGACAGCAGGCTCGTTTGGCCGCCCGGCGGCGACGATCTGCGACAGTCGCCCGAGCACTTCCCTGCCTGCCGCAATGCCGCGATCAAGATCCCCGGTCAACCGTTCGCCGCGCGTCAGACGCTCCCCCAGCCCGATATCACATTCGCGCACGGTCACCTTCAGTCCGGTGATGGCGCGTTCGGCAATCTCGGTCGCGGTGATGAGCTCCGAGATGGTCGCGCGCAGCGACTGTTCGTCAGCCTTGAGCATCTTGAGCCGGCGATTAAGGAGCATGCAATAGCTGATGGTCAGCATCAGCAGGATCGCGACCAGACCTTCGATGATCATTCCGAACCCGTTGCTCACTGTGCCTCCATGGGGTTGCCTGAGCCGCCCGCCATTTCAAACATTGCGAATGTCGTGCTCGGTTTGCGCAGCGATTTGGCGACGCGCACCGCGACCCGATCGCCGACCCGGCCCATGCGGCCCTCGGTCAACGTGACGTCGCCGCAGCGCACGATCACCGGCGCGTCCGGCTTTATCTCGAGCATCAGCGTGTCGCCGACTTCGAGTTTCATGATCTGCTTCAGCGGCAGTTGCGCTTCGTAGAGGACGGCGTCGACGGCGATCTCCGCCTCCCCCAGTTCGGTCGCGAGATGGCCTTCCCAGGTCGCATCGCGGCCGAATTTCTCGCCCATGAACATCTGCAACAGCACGTCGCGGATGGGCTCGATGGTGGCATAGGGCAGCAAGAGCTCGATGGTGCCGCCGCGGTCTTCCATGTCGATGCGCAGCCGTACCAGAATCGCCGCGTTCGCCGGCCGCGAGATGGCGGCAAACCGCGGATTGGTTTCAAGCCGGTCGATGTTGAGCTTGACCGGAGACAACGGCTTGAACGCGAGTTCCGCGTCGGCCAGCACCACCTCGATCATGCGCTTGATGAGGTTCGTCTCGATCGTGGTATAGGGACGGCCCTCGATGCGGATCGCGGTCTGCCCACGCCGGCCGCCGAGCAGCACGTCGATGATCGAGTAGATCAGGCTGGAGTTGACGGTGAGCAGGCCGAAATTGTCCCACTCTTCGGCCTTGAACACGCCGAGGATGGCCGGCAGCGGAATAGAGTTGAGATAGTCGCCGAAGCGCACCGAAGTGATGCGGTCCAGCGACACTTCGACGTTGTCGGAGGTGAAATTGCGCAAGCTCGTCGTCAGCAACCGCACCAGGCGGTCGAAGACGATTTCCAGCATCGGCAACCGCTCGTAGGAGACCATCGCCGAATCGATGATCGCGCGGATGCCCGAATTGTCGTTGAGTGAGATATCGGCAAGACTGAAGCCGAGGAGCGAATCGATCTCCTCTTGGGAGAGGATGCGCTCGGCGCCGCCTTTCGCCGCCTGGATGAATTGGCGGTCGTCCACCATGGAGCCCCATTGCGCCGCCATCGCCTCGGCGCCGCCTTCGCCTGCCGCGGGGGCCGCGCCCTCGGTCGTACCTTGCTGCTCGGCATCAAGCGCGACGCCCCACTCGGCGGCGAGTGCGTCCTGGTCGATTTGGTCCTTGGTTGCCATTGTCTCAGAGTGTCGGGATCAAAGGGCTCATCGTGGGCGCTGCCGTTCTTCGGCCGTTACTGAACGACGATTTCCTTGAACAGCACCGCATTGATCTTGCTTGGCGCGATTGCCGCGTTGACGCGGCGTGTCAGTTCTTCCTTCAGACGGTAGAGCCCGGCCGAGCCGTCGAGATCGGTCGGCCTCAATTCGCGAAGATAGGTTTGGAACGTATCCATGAGCCGCGGCATCACCGGCTGGATCTGCGCACTCACGGTCTGATCCGGCACTTCGAGCACGACTTTTACCTTGAGATATTGCGTGCGTTCGCCGCCGGTCGCGGACAAGTTCACCAATACGTCGGGCATGTCGACGAAGACCGGCGGCTTGACCTGCGCGACGGCCGGGACCGGGGCTTCGCTACGGTGCGCGAAGAAGAAGAAATAGGCGCCGCCGCCGATGGCGCCGAGACCGACGAGTCCGCCGGCCGCCATCAGGATGATCTTGAGAGGCAGCTTGCGCTTGGCGGTTTCTTGCCCCGCCTCTTCGCCTTCCGCCGCCGGTTTTGCCTCTTCGGGCTGCGCTTCGTTCTTCGTTGCCATCACCGTTCCCGCTTGCGTGAGGACGCACGCAGCCGGCAGGACATCACGCAGAACCAACGCCGCGAGCGCTGAGCGGCGCCTTTAGATGCGGCACCGCCTGAAGCAAAGCTAGGGAGTAATGGTTAACGGAAACTTGCCGCAGCGGTCGGGGCAGGAAGTTTTTGCCCAGTGGCGGCGGGAAACGGCGAATTCTGCCCGCCGACAGCCATTGGCGCTCGGACATAACCAATTGAAAATACTATATTTTCATGTCTGGCACGGCATCTGCACCTTGCCCTTCCGCCGTGGCTTGGGAGAGCCGACGGCGCACACGACGAAGCCGCCCGGGTGACTGCGGTTTCCTCGCTCACGGGGGAGTATCCGATGGAGAATGCGCTTCTCATCGGCCTATCGCGGCAGATGGCGTTGGCCCACGAGCTCGACATTGTTGCCAACAACGTCGCCAATATCGACACCACTGGCTACAAGGCCGACAACGCCGCGTTCAGCGAATTTCTGATGCCGCGCGCCAGCGATCAGGATTTCACCGGTCGCGATCGGCGCATCAGCTTCGTGCAGGACCACGCAAGCTGGCTCAATATGAGCGAAGGTGCGATTCAGCACACCGGCAATCCGCTCGACGTCGCCATCAACGGCCCCGGCTATATACAAGTGCAAACGCCGCGCGGGCAACGCTATACCCGCAACGGCGCGCTCCAGATCAATTCCACCGGACAGCTCGTCACCAACGAGGGTTACCAGGTGATCGGCGACGGCGGACCGATCCAGTTCCAGACCGGCGATCACGACATCAGCATAAGCCCGAACGGCGTCATCACCGCGCTGTCCGGCACCGATCCGACCGACGCGCCACGCGGCCATCTCCAGATCGTCAGCTTCGATCAGCCGCAACTCCTGCAGAAGGACGGCGACAGTCTGTTTGTCGCGCCGGCCAACGCCAATCCGGCGCCGTCGCCCCTCGGAACCCGTATCGAGCAAGGCGCGATCGAGAAATCGAACGTCAACGCCGTCGCCCAAATGGCGCGCATGATTCAGATCACGCGCAGCTACAACGATATCGCCGCAATCCTGCAACAGCAGGGCGATGAGCGCCGCAGCGCGCTGCAACAGCTTTCGCAGCTGCCGAGCAGTTCGTAGTTCGAGGTTCAGGGAGACGGTAAAATGCGTGCGCTCGATACCGCAGCAACCGGAATGGCGGCCCAGGACCTCAAGGTCCAGGTCATCGCCGGCAATATCGCCAACATGGGCACGACCGGCTTCAAGAGCCAGCGCGCCGAATTTCAGGACCTCATTTACGAGCACGTGCAGCGCATCGGCGCCCAGGCGTCGGACCAGGGCAACATCCTGCCGGTCGGCATCGAACTCGGCTCCGGCGTGAAGACCGTGGGCACGCCGCGCCTGATGACCCAAGGTACGCTGTCGCAAACCGGCAACACGCTCGACGTCGCCATCCAAGGCTCCGGCTGGTTCAAGATCCAGATGCCGGACGGCACTTTCAACTACACCCGAGACGGCTCGTTCAAGATGGATGCCCAGGGCCGCATCGTCACGTCCGAAGGCAACGTAGTTCAGCCCGGCATCACCATTCCGCAAAACGCAACCGGCCTCACGATCAACAACCAAGGGCAGGTTTCGGTGACGCTGCCCGGCAGCTCGACCTCGAGCATTTTAGGCCAGTTTACGCTGACCACTTTCATCAACGACGCCGGCCTGCAGGCCAACGGCGACAATCTGTTCTCGGCCACGCCGGCGTCCGGCCAGCCGCAGGACGGCCAACCCGCGACCAATGGCGCCGGCAGCCTGCTGCAAGGCAGCCTCGAACAATCGAACGTCGAAGCGGTGACGGAGATATCGAATCTGATCGCGGCGCAGCGCGCCTACGAGATGAATTCCAAGGTCATCACCGCCGCTGACGAAATGCTGCAGACGACATCGCAACTGCTACGCTGAGAAAGGTTTTTCTCATGATCCGCTCCGGCATCCGCGTATTGGCGCTCCTCACGGCCATCGCCGGACCGCTTGGCACCGCAGCGGTCGCCCAAAACAGAACGCCGACGCTGCGCGACAGCGTTACCGTCACGAGCGACGTCGTGCATATCGGCGATCTTATCGAAAACGCCGGTGCGGTCGCCGACGTTCCGATCTTCCGCTCGCCCGACCTCGGCACCAGAGGCGCCGTAGCGACGGAGCGTGTCATCGAGGCGATCCGACCGCATCAGCTTATCGACATCGACACGCGCGGCCTCGCCGCCGTTGTGGTGACCCGTTCAAGCCGCACGATCACCGCGCAGGAGATTTCCTCGCGCATTGCGCAACTCCTCGCCGACCAATTCAACCTGGGCGACGCCCACAACATCTCCGTGAACTTCGACCACGACGTACGCGCGCTGCAAATCGAGCCGACTGTCACCGGCGAATTGCTGGCAACAGCCCTCGCCTATGATCCCCGCACCGGCCGCTTCGACGTGACGCTCGATCTGCCCTCAAGCGCCGTACTGCACCGTCAGCCGGCTCGTTTCACCGGCACGGCAGTCGAAACTGTCGATGCGATCGCCGTCGCGCACACGGTCGAGCGCAGCGAAGTGCTGAGCGAAGCCGATCTCACCATGCTGCGGCGGCCAAAGTCGGAGGGCGCTCCACTCTCCAATCTCGCCGACGTCGTCGGCCGCGCCGCCCGGCACCAATTGCGGCCGGGACAGCCGCTCCATGCCGCCGATCTCATGAAGCCTGAGATCGTGCAGCGCAACGATCCCATCACCATCGTCTATCAGGCGCCGGGACTGATGTTGACGCTGCGCGGTCAGGCCCAGGAGGCCGGCGGCCTGGGCGATTCCATCGGCGTACTCAATGTTCAATCCAAGCGCGTCGTCCAAGGCACCATTACCGGACCCGGCCGCGTGATGGTCAGCGCCTTGGCGACGCGCGTGGTCGAGAATGGACTGTCGGCGACGCTGAATTCCGCGCCGGCTCCGGCGGAGTAATCCTACTCGATTGTGCTGCGTGAAAGGTTGTCAGATGGTAAGCAGAGTTTGGCTGTTGCGTTGCGCGCTGCTCTCTTCGGTAGCCGCACTCAATTCCGGTTGCTCCGCAATCGACCGCATGAAAATGATCGGTGAACAGCCGCCGCTGTCGCCGGTAGACAATCCTACCGCCAAACCCGGATACAAGCCGGTGCAGATGCCGATGCCGACGCCGCAGCCGGCGACATTTAATCCCAATTCGCTGTGGCGCAACGGCTCGCGCGCGTTCTTCAAGGATCAGCGTGCTCATCAGGTCGGAGATATTTTGACCGTGAGGGTCAACATCAACGACACGGCGCAGTTTCAGGACGAAACGCAACGGACTCGCACCACCACAGAAGATTCCACGATCAGCAACTTCATCGGCGCCAACACCATCGTCAATCCCTCGAAGGCCATTCTGCCGGGCAGCCTGTTGACCACCAACGGCCAATCGAACAGCGACGGCAAGGGATCGATCAACCGCCAAGAGGAATTGCAAACCCACGTCGCCGCCGTGGTGACGCAGGCGCTGCCGAACGGCAACCTCGTCATCGAGGGCAAGCAGGAGATCCGGGTGAATTTCGAGGTGCGCGAACTCGTCGTAGCCGGCGTCGTCCGTCCGGAAGATATCGACAGCGACAACACCATCGACCTGCCGAAGATTGCGGAAGCCCGCGTCGCGTACGGCGGACGCGGCCAGCTTACCGATTTCCAGCAACCGCCCTACGGGCAGCAGGTGATGGACGTCATCCTGCCATTCTGATCGACGCCCTCCCCGGGGTTTACGTGACGTGAGCGAAGCGTAGCCCCGAGTCGACGCGGCCTCCGGCAGCTCCCCGCCGGAGGCCGCAATTTCGTACTGCAATACCTCAGCCGTGGTGCTCGGCGTGCATCTTCGATGCGTTGTGGTGATGATCCGCGCATGCTGCGAATGTTCGTGAAATAAGGCGCGCGCTATGCGCTCAGCGCCAATCGACCGGACCGATGACCGCTTCGCGACAGTTCCTGCCGTACAGTGTCGATAACGCTCGACCATTCGCCAAAACCGGACTGTCTGAACAAGCGCGCGGTCGGATACCAGGGACTATCGGTTCGCTCGCGCAGCCAGCGAAAGTCGGCGGCAAACGGCAACAGCAGATACAACGGTTTGCCCATGGCGCCGGCGAGATGGGCGACGCTGGTGTCCACCGAGACTATGACGTCGAGCAGAGAGATGACGGCTGCGGTATCGGCGAAATCGCGGAACCGGTCGCCAAACTGCACGACCGCCGGATGGCCGTGAAGCATCGCAGCGTCCTCGTCAGGCACTTCGTGTTGGAGACTGATGAAAGTCACATCCGGAAGATCGAGCAACGGCAGCAGTGTCTCCAGACGCATGGAACGATTGAGATCGTTGTCATGCGAGCGTTCTCCGGACCAGGTCAGGCCGACGAGGGTGCGGCCCTGCGGCAACCGCTGTCGCCATGCCGCGACATCCTCCTGCGATGCCGCAATATAAGGAACGTCTGCCGGAATCGTTGCAAGCTCGGTTGCGAACGCAAGCGGTAAGCTCAGCAAGGGGCATTGAAAGTCGAATTTCGGCAGCGGTTGGCCGCGGGCGATGACAGCGTCGACACCGCTCATCGGCGAAAGCAACCTGGACGCCGTGGGCTGAACTTCCAGAATGACCTTGGCGCCTCTTTGGGCCAACAGCGGCGCGTAGCGGACGAACTGAAACGTGTCGCCATAGCCCTGCTCCGCATACAGCAGGATGGTCTTGCCTGCGAGCGGTTCCTCGCCCAACCACAATGGCGCCGCGAAGGTGCGACGACACGAAGATAGAAATCCGACCGACCACCGCCACTCGTAGTCGCGCCAGCCGGCGGCGAAATCGCCAAGGGTCAGCCGAATGAGGCTTTCGGCGAATTTTGCCTGGACAATATCCGGCTTGCTGACCAGCGCCCGCGACACGCTCATCAGCGCCTCGTGCGGCCGATCGAGCCGCCGCAATGCAACGGCGCGATTGGTCAGAAGTTCGGCGTTCTCGGGAGCGAACTTGAGCGCCAGGTCGTAGGCGGCAAGCGCTTCCTCTTGGCGGTTGAGCTTAATCAGCGCGTTGCCGCGGTTGCCGAGTGCGTCAAGGTGATCGGGATTGGCGGCGATGACGCGCTCAAAATCATCCAACGCCTCGTGCGGACGGCCGAGATCGAGCAGAGCCACCCCGCGCCTGTTGCGCAGTTCGGCGCTGTCGGGATCAAGCCGCAACCCTTCCTCGTAGCTGACCAGCGCTTCCTTCAAACGCTTCAGCGAATGAAAGACGAGGCCGAGGCTGGCAAAGCCTTCGGCGCGGCCAAGGTCCGACTTCAGCGCAGTCTGGAAAAGCGTGAGCGCGGTATCGAGACGTCCACAACTGAAGTGGATTTGACCGAGACCATGGAAGGCGTCGAAATTGTCGGGCTGTTCCTGGAGAACCGCGTTGTAGAGCCGCGCCGCCTTGTCAAAATCGCCGCGTTCATGCAGGCGCACCGCCCGCCGCAGCAGGTGCGAACAGTTCGGTGCCAAGGGGCGCGATGGGCCGTTCGTCATCCGCGCGAAACCGGCGGCGCATCGATTGCCAAGACCCGTGCGCCGATCCTTAACGACCGGTAAACACCGATGGTAAAGAAAAGCTTAAAGCCCGAAGACGATCAGTCGTCGCGATAGACGCGCTCGCGCCGCTCGTGGCGTTCCTGCGCTTCGATCGACAATGTGGCGATCGGGCGAGCCTCGAGCCGCTTGAGCGAAATCGGCTCGCCGGTTTCCTCGCAGTAGCCGTAGGTGCCGTCTTCGATGCGTTGCAGCGCCGCGTCGATCTTGGCGATCAGCTTGCGCTGGCGGTCGCGGGCGCGCAACTCGATGGCCCGATCGGTTTCCGATGACGCACGATCCGCCAGGTCGGGATGGTTTTGGCTCTCATCCTGGAGATGCTGCAGCGTCTCCTTGGCCTCCTTGAGGATATCCTCCCGCCAGTCGAGCAGTTTCAAGCGGAAATATTCCCGCTGGCGTTCGTTCATGAACGGCTCTTTGTCCGAGGGACGGTAGAGCTTCTCGATTCCCGGAACGATCTTGCCGTTCTTGCCCGACTTGTCGTCGGATCGACCGTTTTTGTTTTTTACCAACTGCATCTATCCCTACTCCGCGCTCGACTGGCGCAAAGCCCTCCCGCGAGGCTGGCCTATATATCCAGGGTCGATGACAGAGACAATAACGTCGTAGCGCCGGCCAAGCCGAAATGTGGCGACGTCGCTAACACCGCTACGCCGTCAGCGGCGCGGGTCGACGCGAGTGAAAAAATCCATAAAAATCAGCGAATTCCGCTCAGCTTATGCCGGCTTTGGCGAGTTCGACCGCAACCCTGAGATCGATCTCGGCAAGGACCTGGTCGAGCTTTTGATCGCCCGAGCCATCCCTGAGGTCGCCGGCGACGGCTTTGAGCCGCAGCAAGGTTCCCTGATCGAGACTGCCGGCGAGCAATCCGAGCTTGAGTTCGTCGAGCGCGTCGAGCGCGCGGCGGCCGTGTTTCACGGCGCGGCGGCGCCGTTCGACCGGCTCTTCGATCCCCTGCAGGGCAATCAGCGCATCGATTCCGCCCAGCGTCCGCAAGGCTACCGTGGGACTTTGGGCGTGCGGAGCCTCTGATTCGGCAAGGCTGAAGGCGCCGCCCGCAGCGCGCCGCGCGGCCGGGGCCGCCGGAGCGAGAGCCGTGCCGTTGGGTCCATAGACACGCATACTAAGAAGGTCACCCCTTATGGTTAACGGTCGGTAAAAAGACGCCAAGGACCCGGGCAAAATCTGCCGAAATCGGCAAGCAATGCTGAGTGCGCGGCCGCAACGGATTAATCGCTCGGAGAATAGCCTAGCTATTTCAATTGGTTATATTTTCGCGCCGGTGGCACGCGATTGGCATTTCCCATCTCGTCCGACTCTTGGGGAGCAAGAGATGAGAGGGACTGTGAAGGCCGCGCTGTTGGCGCTGGTTGTGTTCGGCTGCGCCATTTCGACAGCGGCGGCGACATCGCGTATCAAGGATCTCGCCAATATCGAGGGCATCCGGCAGAACCAACTGCTCGGATACGGCCTAGTCGTCGGCCTCAACGGCACCGGGGACACGCTCAACAATTCGCCTTTCACCAAGCAATCGCTGCAAGCGATGTTGGAACGCCTCGGCGTCAACATCCGCGGCCAGCAGATTCGCACCGGCAACGTCGCCGCCGTGATGATCACGGCCAACCTGCCGCCGTTCGCCACCCAGGGCACTCGCATCGACGTCACCGCCTCGGCGATGGGCGACGCCAAGAGCCTGCAGGGCGGAACGCTCCTCGTTACCCCACTGCTCGGCGCCGACGGCAACGTCTATGCCGTCGCCCAGGGCTCGCTCGCCGTCGGCGGTTTTCAGGCCGAAGGCCAGGCGGCGAAGATCACCCAGGGCGTACCGACGGTCGGGCGCCTTCCGAATGGCGCCATCATCGAACGCGAGATCGAATTCTCGCTGTCGTCGCTCGGCCAGTTGCGGCTCGCGCTGCGCAACGCCGACTTCACCACGGCCAAGCGCATCGCCATCGCCATCAACGATTACATGGGCACGCCGGTTGCTGAACCGCTTGACCCTTCGACCGTGCAGCTCACGCTGCCGAAGAAATTCACCGAGAACATCGTCGCGCTGCTCACCGAGATCGAGCAACTGCAGGTGGAGCCGGATGAGGCGGCGAAGATCGTCATCGACGAGCGCTCCGGCGTCATCGTCATTGGACGGGACGTGCGCGTGTCAACGGTCGCCGTGGCACAAGGCAATCTTACGGTCACGATCGCCGAGACGCCGCAGGTCAGCCAACCCGCTCCATTCTCGCGCGGCCGCACCGTCACCGCCCCGCGCAGCCAGGTTACGGTCCACGAGACCGGCAAGGGCCTCTCCATGGTGCAGGAGGGCGTGTCGCTTCAGCAGATCGTCGACGGGCTCAATGCCCTCGGCATCGGGCCGCGCGACCTGATCACTATCTTGCAAGCCATCAAAGCCGCCGGCGCGATCCAAGCCGACATCGAGGTGATGTGATGACGAGCCCTATCGATCTCGGCGCCTCGGTCTCCTCGATCGGCGACGCCAACACGGCCCAAGCGGAAGCAGCGTTGAAGATCAAAGGCAAGGCCAAAGCCGCTTCGCGCGAATTCGAGGCCATGTTCCTCAACACCATGTTCCAGCAGATGTTCACCGGCATCGATGGCGACGGCCCGTTCGGCGGCAGCGGCGCGCTAAAAGTCTGGCGCTCGTTCATGACCGACCAATACGCCCAAGCCTTTGCCAAGCACGGCGGCATCGGCATTGCGCCACACGTTTACGACACCCTGCTGAAGCAGCAAGGATTGAGTGCCTCATGAGCCTGATGACGACGATTGCAGAAGCCGAAAAAGCGATTGCGGACGTGACCGCCCTGCTCGAAAAGCTCTCGGGGTTGCTGGAAGAAGAGACTGCACTGGTTCGCACCGGCAAGGTGAAGCGCATCAGCGAGATCGGATCGACCAAAACCACACTTGCCAACGAACTATTCGTGGCGGGCGAGCGCCTCAAAGCGAATGCGAAATTTCTGCTGCAAACCGTGCCCGCGCGCTGCACGGCGCTGCAACGCCTTCAGGAACGGTTCCGCGCCATCCTGCAAAAGAACATGATGGTGCTCGCGACCACACATGCGGTATCGGAAGGCATCGTGCGCCGGCTGTCCGGCGACCTCGCCCGCAAGCATTCGCCGCAGATCTACGGGGCGTCGGGCCGGGCGACGACGCCGAACCCGAAACAGAGCCGCCCCCTCGCGGTCAGCCGGACCCTATAGCGGATAGCTTGGCGGCAAGTGCCGCAAGCTCGCTGCATAGCTGCTCGAGCGGAGTGTCCCAATCGCCGATTGCCGGCTGCCGAAACAACCGCATCGTCGGATACCACGGGCTATCTGTGCGATCGAGCATCCAGCGGAAATCCGGCGAAAACGGTATCAACACGCCTACTGCCTTGCCCAGGGCGCCGGCGAGATGCGCGACCGCGGTGTCGACGGAAATCACCAGATCGAGCATTGCGACGACCGCGGCGGTGTCGGCAAAGTCTTTGAATTCCTGGCCGAGCTGGATGACGCCGCGTTCGCGCAGGCTCGCCGCCTGCGCTTCGCCGACCTCGCGTTGCAGGCTGACGAAATCGAGCCCGGACACCGACAAAATCGCCGCGAAACGCTCAAGCGGTATGGAACGATTGCGGTCGTTGAAATAGCCGCTGTTGCCGGCCCAGCACAGCCCAACCCGCAGCCGGGCGCGCTGCGGCAACCTCTCGCGCCACTGTTCAATGCGCTCTTGCGGTGGCCGCAGATAGGGAATGTTCGCCGGAATCGTCGTCACTTCGGTTCCGAACATCAAAGGCAGACTCAACAACGAGCAGTACAGATCGAAATCCGGCACAGTTTCGCCGTCGGCGATCACTTCTGAAACGCCGGGAACGGATGCCATCAATGTCGCCAGCGGGCGACGGGCACCCAGCAACACCCGGGCGCCAAGTGTGGCGACAAGGGAGGCATAGCGGGAGAACTGAATGGCGTCGCCCATGCCCTGCTCGGCGGGAAGGAAAATGGTCTTGCCGTGCAACTCCTTCTCGCCGCGCCACATCGGTTGCGGAAAATTCGGCCGTTGCGGCAAATTTTTGGTCTGCTTCCAGCGGTATTCGTATTGCTTCCAGCCCTCGCGGAAGTCGCCAAGGCAGAGCCGGGTGATCGCCGCGTTAAAATGGGCGTCGGGATGCTCGGGCTCGACGGCAAGGGCTGCGGCATAGCTCGCCAGCGCTTCGTCCATGCGAGTCAAGGCGACCAGGGCATTGCCGCGATTGATATGGGCTGTGGCGATCTTCGGCTCGATGCGCAACGCACGATCCAGGCTTACCATCGACTCATCCGGGCGGCCCAACATGGAAAGTGCGGTGCCACGGCCGGTAAGAACCTCGGCATGGTCAGGATTGCGTGCCAGCACCTTGTCGTAGATTGAGAGCGCCTCGGCCGGCCGCTCGAGCTTGACCAGGACTCCAGCCCGGCTGATCAGGATGAAGCTATTGTCGGGGTCG
>Ga0335085_10012071_pt1 | contig 12746 bp, 3 predicted proteins | sample Lox_Sample_45_FD_206712 | JGI IMG/M metagenome (GOLD analysis project Ga0335085, IMG submission 206712) | Soil microbial communities from Loxahatchee National Wildlife Refuge, Florida, United States - Lox_Sample_4.5 | ecosystem: Environmental > Terrestrial > Soil > Wetlands | place: USA: Florida...
AAGTCGGAAAAGTTTTGACGGGCCCCAGGAAATCAATCTGCACAAATCCGTCCTGATCGGTGGGGATGGCCACGCCGCCAAAATCGACCCGATCGAGTCCGTAGGGGTTGAAGACGACGCGCACCTGGTCGAGGGAGAGGTTAAGGTAGGCGAGTGCCGAGGCAATATCCAACGACGGGTAAAGGCTTCCCTGGTAGCGCATCACCACGGGCTCGCGCCGCACCGTTCCATCGGCATCGGGAATGACATTGAAATAGCCGAAGTTTTTTGCATAGAGGGCGAAATCCGCCAGGTCAGGGGAAAGGTCGACGGCCATCGGCCCTTTGAATCGATCGGCAAACTCCGGGTGGATGATCTGCGGGTAGCATTGGAAAGAGAGATAGTTTACGAAATCGCTGACACGTTTCGGATCCTGGCTGCCAACCTCATCCGGCGGCAGCGCGAACCAGCCCAAGACGGCATTTTGAAAACTCTTGAGGGCGTCCGCGAACTGCTTATCATTGTCCGCGTTCGCTTGCAGAGCTTTCAGGCGCGCATCAAATTCTGCATCCTGGAACCCCCATTTACGCAATTCATCGTATTCGCCCCGAACCTCACGCAGTGCCTGAAGCGCGGAGTTCTGATCGGGCTGCGGGAAGTTTACGTCGAAGGCGACGACTCGCGCCTGTGATTCCCGCAGGTAATCAACCGCCCGGGCAAAGTAGCTGCGCGGGAACGGCCAGCGTCCCAGAACGTCCTGGCTCTTCTGATCGATGGCGACAATCACGACGGCGGGTCCCGGCTTGTTTTGCCCTCGCAGCTTGAAACGCATATCGAGGGTCTTCAGCTCAATGTTGGAGAGAAACTCCAAGACCGGGTTGGGCCGCGGAACAAAATAGAGGAGGGAGTAGAGGGTTAACGAAGTCAAGCAGGCCGAAACGCTAAAGGCCAGTCCAACACGGTGCCGTCTTGAAAAATCGAAGGCTCTTAAGAATGCCTTAGCGGGCCATTTCCATATCGCCATCATAGAACACCCGCTCCAATTTTAGTGGCACCCGCACGGGTAGGTGGGAGAAACGATAATTTGCAGGATGCCGCTTTGAATGCTGGTAGCTGTGCTGGCGGCCTGGTTGGCACTGTTGGCGGCATTCACTGCGTTGGTGGAGTTGCCGTTGGCATTATTCAACGTGGTCGTGGCGTCGTTCAAAATCGTCCCAGCCTGATCCAATTGGGCCGCAGCGTTGTTGGCACGGCTCATGGCCACCCCCGCCCCGATGGCGGAGCCGACCCCTGCCCCCACTACCGCGGCGTGGAGGAAATTGCCCAGCGTGCCCCCTGCGGGAGGGGGCACCGTTGCGTCCGTTTGATTGATGAGCGCCTGGAGCACATCAGGAGACACGTTCGTAGCGTCACCCGGAGGCTGCTCGGCGGTGACCACGGTGTATTGTCCGGCGTGCAAATGCACCACGCCTTTGACAGACACGTTGCGGTTGCGCACCGTGACCTCTCCCTCCAGGCACCACACGCGAGTGCGGCGCGCTTCTGCGGATATGATGAGGTGCGTGCCTACTACGCCGATGACAGCAGTGGGCGTGGTGACCTCGAAGCTGCCTCCTTGTTTCGTGATTTTTTGCACCTGACCGCGCAGCTTGCCAGCCGTCAGTTCAATGGCCGTCTGTTGTGATTGCACGTCCTGCTTGACGATGCGCATTTCCGAGCGCGCGCCGATGTTCAAGAAGGAGCCATCGAGCAAGGCAATGCGCACGCGGCCGGTATTCAAGGTACGGACCAGATCCTGAAAGTAGACGTTGGCTTGCAAACCGAGCGGAGAGGGTGGGGATTGGCCGCGTTGCACGGTTTCTGCCGGAATCGCCGCGCTGACGGTGCCGGCGGCTTGACCTCCGGCTTGCGGAAGGCCGGCCTCGAGCGCGGTGGTATGGCCGGCGGGAAGTATCCAGGGGGCGCCGGGGCCGTGGATTTCGACGTGGCCGCGATCGTTGGCGACCGCAGAATTTTTTCCCAGCGCCGCGAACCGGCAGGTCGCGGGCAATCCCGCCTCGTCATGAACCAAAACAGCGGCGGCGGGTAGAAACACCCAGGCGGGTTGAGAAAGAGGATTGCGGAGGGCGAAGGCGCCGCGGCGGAGGGTCATTTTGTCCGCACCAGCCTCACCCCCGGCTCCTTCCATTGCCACTTCGCTCTTCTCCGCCACGGTCAAACTCGCCCCCGAGCGCAGCCTGACGACCGCCGTGGAACCCGCGCGCGTCTCCAGCACGTCGCCGGGATAGAGGGTGGTTCCGTGCAGGGCCGGCGCGCCGTTGAGGAGTACCGTAGAGGCGGCCCCCACCAGCACCGTTCCCAAGGCCCGGGGCGCCTTGCGTGCGTCCGCGCCGAAGCCCTGCGAGCTGAGCAGAACGGCCAGCAGCGTCACCGCCCCCCACCCCTTTCCGCCGGTCATAATCTTCCTCCCCATCATTTCACCTGCAAAGTCACCGACTGGCTACGCGCCAGCGCCGTGGGCTGCCCGGTCGAGGCGACATAGGTCCCAGTCACGGTCAGGGTATAAGTGCCGGCGGGGGTCCCAGGATTGGGGGTCAAGCCGCCCGTTCCGCCTCCACCGCCGCCGCACGCTACCCAGACGAGCAGAGTCGTGGCCATAGCCGCCCAAACGATTCTTCTCCCCCACAGTCCAAGGCCCGCGAGCACCGGATGTCGCAGCCTCCCACCCCCGCCCGCAGCGGTTCCCGCCAGCAGAGCGAGGAAGGCGAGCAGCAGGGCTCCCACCCGCCAGCGCTCGAATTTCCCGAAGGACGGAAGTCCTGGCCCCGTGCGGGGAATCGCGGTCGAGCGTCCTGCCGTCGCCACCGCCATCGAAATTTGCGCCGGAGCGTTTTGCGCCAGCGTCACCTGTCCCGGCGTTACGCTACACGTCGACCCGGTGGGCGTGCCAGAGCAGCCGAGTTGAATCGTTCCTGCCAGGCCATTGACCGGTGAGAGGGTCATGGCGTAGGTGGTGGATTGCCCCGCCGTCACAGTGGCCGTGGAGGGATAGACTGCGAAGGTGAAGTCCGCCAGCCGCACCGACAGGTCCACGCTGGTCGTGTTGGTGACATCCGTGGCCGTCGCGGTGAAATTGAAATTGTCTGTGCCCACCGCGTTCAAGTTTTGCACGGTCAGCACCGTGGAACCGCCCGGCGCGATGGCGGGCGGGTTAAAGGCGCAGGTAGCCGGCTGGTTGTTGACGCACGCCAACGCAATGGCCGCCGTATGGCAACTCGGCTGGCCGTCCGACAGGTTGAACGTCACAGCAGGAGTAGAGCGCAGAACTTGCTGCGCGGGCGGCGCGCTTTGCATCAGGCAAGCCGGAAACACCTGCCCGGCCAGGGGGATCATGTGCGGGCTGCCCCCGGCGTTGTCGGCGACGGTCACCGACCCGTTGTAAACCCCAATGGGCGATTCGGCCGTAAAGGTGACGTCAATTTCGCAACTCGCGCCCGCGGCCAGTGTCGTCCCGCAGGTATTGGTTTGGGAGAACGTCCCGGCGGCGGAAATGCTCTGGATCAGTAGCGGCCCGGTCCCGGTATTTTGAAGCGTCACGGCCTTAGGCGGGCAGGTGAGGTTCAGATTGTGCTGGAACGAAAGCGAACTCGCGCCGAACACATCGTTCGGGCCCACGCCGGTTCCGGAAAGCGACACGGTTTGTGGGCTTCCCGAGGCGGGGTAAATAACCTCAAGCGAAGCGCTGCGAGCGCCCAACCCCTGGGGATTGAAGCTCACGGTAATTTGGCAACTGGAGTTGGCAACCAGGCTCGTGCCGCACGTGCCGCCCAGAGTGAAGTCTCCCGCATTAGTTCCAACCACGATGATGCTGATGTTACTCAAGCCCGTCGAGCCAACATTCTGGAGCATCACAGACTGTGGGGCGCTAGGAACAGTTACGCTCTGATTACCAAACCCCAGCACCGTCGGTGAGACAACGCCCTGGGTGAGGATAACGGACAGGGTAGCGGCATTGGAACTTCCCGTACCGGCATTGCTCGAGGATACATAGACAACGTTGGTGGTTAATGCCGCGCTCGTTCCCGTTATGTTGATGGAGAAGGTACACGATGCCAAGGGGGCCAGGCTGGCGCCTGCCAGGCTCACGATTGTCGCGCCGGCCACAGCGGCGATCGTGCCACCATTGCAGGTGCCGCTCACTCCGCTGGGCGTGGCCACGGCAATCCCTCCCCCCAGATAATCGGTGAAAGCAAGCCCGCTGACCGTGAGGTTGGCGTTAGGGTTTTTGATGACGTAAGTGAGGCTGGTCGTGCCGCCCACGGGAATAGTGTCAGCGCCGAATGAAATAGTGATGGAGGGCGGCGCGATCGTAGCCCCATTCCCCGCCCCGGAGAGAATAAGGGTCTGCTGACCCGTCGGCTCATTGTCATCAATCACCAGAGTATCGGACTGGGAACCGGATTGCGTGGGAGTGTAGGTGACATTGATCTGGCAACTGGCGCCCACGGCAAGGGGGGAAGACAGCACGGGGCAGTTGTTGGTTTGCGCGAACCCTTGCGTTCCCGCGGCGAAGGTAAAACTGGTTAGGGAAAGCGGCGCATCGCCCGTGTTGGTCAAGGTTACGGACTGCGGGGAGCTGGTCACCCCGAGATTCTGTGCGGCAAAGGTAAGGCTGGGGGGTGACAACGCGGCAATGGGAAATTCGATATAGCCAATGCGGGCGGCAAAGGCATTGGCGGTGCCGCCCCCGTAGGCCATCTGGAAAGTTCCCGGCGTGGTGTGAAAGTTGGGCGAGTTCGTCACGCCGGTCAGATAAGCGTTCCCAAGAGAATCAATCGCCAGACCAAAGACCCCGTCATCCTGGCTGCCGCCCAGATAAGTCGAAAAGACCAGCTTGGAGCCGGAAGGATCCAACTTGGCCACAAAACCGTCACCGCAAGCCTGGTCGGTGGTGACACATGGAACTGTGCCTCCGCCGAAGGAATACAAGGGGTTGACCTTCGGGAACTTCGTGGAATTGGTCACGCCCGCCACCGTCGCAAAGCCGTTCGCGTCGGCCACAATCGCGGCGGCAAGGTCATCGTTCTCACCACCCAGATAAGTGGCATAGAGCAGGGAGTCGCTTCCGGATTGGGTGGCGTCCAGCTTGGCGACAAAAGCATTGCCGCACGCGAGCCCCGCAGCCGAGCAACCCGAGGTGTTACTGTCAAAACTCGCCTGGTACGCGGCATTCGACACCGGGAAGTCGCCCGAGTCCGTGCCGCCGCTGATATAGACCTTGCCGGAGGTGTCCAGCGCGATGCCCACACCGCCGTCTTCACCGCTGCCTCCGAGATACGTGGAATATAACAGGGCGGTGCCGGTGGAATTCAACTCCGTCACAAAGGCGTCGCCGCAAACGGGTGTCTTGATTCCCGAACTGCACGTTGACCCGCCGCCGCCGAATGCTGCCTGGTACGCGTTCATGGTGGGGAAATCGCTCGAGTTGGTTCGGCCGGTCACGTAGGCGTTGCCACCGGAATCGACGGCAATGCCGAACCCGCGATCAACGCCGCTCCCCCCCAGCAGGGTGGAATAGACAAGTGAGGCGGCGCCGCTGGCCGTGGTATTGAACTTGGCGACAAAAGCGCTTTCCGTGCCGTTCCAGTACTGCTGATAAGCGCCCGCCGTGACGGGAAAATCACAGCCCCCGTCGCAATAGTTGTCGCTGCTCGGCGACCGGCCGGCAATGTAAGCGTTGCCCGCGGAATCCAGGGCGATGCCGTAGCCCTCGTCCAAATAAGCGCCAAAATATGTGGAGTAAAGCAGCGTCGAGCCATCCGCGCTCAGTTCGCTGAGGAAGGCGTTTTGCTGGATGGCCAGGCCATTTTGGAAGGCGCTGGCGGTGACCGGGAAATTGGACGATTGCGTCAGGCCCGTCACGTAAGCGTTTCCGGCAGAGTCTACGGCAATCTGGCGGCCCTCGTCGTCGTTGCTCCCACCCAAAAAGGTCGAGTAGACAATGGCCGTTCCGTCGGGGCTCAACTTGGTGACGAAAGCATCAGCAGAGCCTCCACCGTATGCGGGCTTTGCACCTTGGCCGGAGACAGGAAAATCTGGAGATGTGGTTTGCCCGGAGATATAGGCGCTGCAAGTGGAATCCACGGCAATGCCGATGCCGAGATCCTGTGTGGAGCCGCCCACGTAGGTGGCGTAATTTAGGTCCGGATCAATCACCAGCGGCCGAGTACGATCATAGGGGCCCAACGCAAAACTTATTTTGTTGTCGGCGGAAAGGACGAAGCGGCCGGAGACGAATTGACGATTTTCGATGGCCGATTGACGATTGAGAGGGTTTCCAGCTTCGAGTTTCAAGTTTTGAGTTTCATCGTGGAGTCCGGACTCCTGCTGGTAGACCAACGGTTTGTGAAAGACCACTTCGCCATCGCCGGTGGAGATTACCAAATCGCCATTCGCGGCAACTTGTAGGGGCGCGTCGCGATGCGCCCTGTCCTGTAGCGCCGGTGTCCCCACCGGCGAACGGCGGTCGGAGACTGCCGCTACATCGAGGGCCATTGAAATAGCGCTGGGATCGGCGCCTGGGGTGACCTCGAAATCATATTCCAGCTGTCCGCGTTGATTGCCGTAATAGACCACGTCAATTCCCGGATAAACCTGTTCGTAGCGGACCTTGGCGAAGGTGGGAGCGCCCTTGACCCACTTGCTCGGATCGTTGCCGATGAGGTAGTTGCTCTTACCCCGGAGCTCATCCCGGCCCGTCACTTTAGCGTTAGCGTTCGAGCCCACCAGTCGCATACGTAAGACGGAGTCCGAAGTAATGCCTTCTGCCAACAGCCTCCCCCTTACTTCCTTCTGCCTACTGCCTGCTGCCTTCTGGAGTTCCAGCACCGCCTCATCGCTGGTCAGGAACAATCCATAGCCGCGGCCTCGCGATAAGAACTTCACCTGGGGATCAGCCTGTCCGGCGTTGGCGGCAAAGCTGAGGGGCAAATGGCCATAACTCATGCTGGCCTGTTGGAAAGAGGTCGGACAGGCGGTGAGGGGCGGGCTAATGCCGGTTCCCCCCAGTGTAAGCGTCTGGGGGCTGTTGGGTCCGGTATAAGTGACGCTTAGCGAGCCGGTCTGCGACCCCAAGGCCGGGGGGGTGAAGTTGATGGTGATTTTGCAGGAGGCCTTCGCGGCCAGGGAAGAGCCGCAGTTGTTGGTCTGGGTAAAGGGTCCGGTGGCGGCGATATTGGTGATGGCAAGAGCCGACGAACCGTAGTTTGTCAGTGTCTCGGTGCGCGGACCGCTGGCGACGTTTGTGACCTGGTTGCCGAAGTTTAAGCTGGCGGCCGATAGCTGCGCCACGTTCACACCCGTACCGGTCAAAGTCACGGCCTGCATGCTCCCGGCAAGATTGTTGGAGTTGTCGGTAAAGGTGAGGCTGGCGCTTTCCGGACCATAAACCGACGGCACGAATACGACGGTGACCCCGCAATTGTTGTAGGCGGCGACCGATGCGCCGCAGGTATTCGCGGTGATTTGGAAGTCGCCGGCGTTAGGCCCCGTAATGGCGATTCTGCTAAAGGTCAGAGGGAATCCCCCGTTGTCGGTCATAAAGAAGTTCTGCAAGAAACTTGTCGAGCCCACCGCCCAGGATCCATAGTTCCAGGAAGTCGAGGAAAGCTGCGCGATGGGCAGGGCGCCGTTCCCAAAAATCGATACAGTTTCGGGGCTAGTGGGGGAATCGTCGGTGAGGGTCAGTGTTCCGCTGTCGTATCCCAGAACATTGGCGTTGTAAGTCACCACGATGTTGCAACTCACGTTAACAGCCAATGAGGCGGGGCAATTGTTGGTCTGGGTGAAGTCCGGCGCTCCTTGCGTCATGACCACGCTGCTGATGGCCAGCGGACCGGTTCCGGTGTTGGTTAGCATGACGGTCTGCTGGTTGCTCGATCCTTCGAGTACGCTGCCGAAATCTACATCGGAGTTGGGATTGAAACTCGGAACGCCGTCGGAAGCTCCGGTGCCCTGCAAGGTAATTGTGGTGGGGCTGCCAATTGCTCCGGTGGCCGTAACGGTCAGCGTGGCAGTTTCGGGGCCGATCAGGGGGGGGGTAAAGCTGACGGAGACGCTGCAATCGGTTCCTCCCGGAAGGGCGGCACTACAAGTGTTGGTTTGGGCAAAATCCGCAGCCTGGGTTCCGCCAATCGCCACGCTCGAGACCGTCAGAGGATTCCCGCTCAGGTCGTGAACCAGCACGATCCGCGCGGAGCTTTTGGAGCCCATGGCCTGCGGTGCAAAAATCACGGTCTGGGGCGTCAGCGCCAGGGCCGGGCTCGCGAACGGGCCGATTTTGACTAGGAAATTGGTGTCCTCCCCGGGCGCGGTTTCATAACTTCCGGCTATCGTGGGAAAATCCGCAGAGTAGGATAACCCGGCGACGTAGATGTTAGATGAGCCATCCAGGGCAATGCTGGAGCCTTCCTCCTGGTAGGTTCCACCCAGGTAGGTGGAGAACAACAGCGTGGGAGCGGAAGAGCCGCCCGCGCTTAACTCGGAAACAAAGGCGTTGATGGCGAAGGATTCCGTGAGGCCGCCGCCCTCCACCGCTTGCACCGGGTTGGCGAGAGGCAGATCGCCCGCCTCCGTATAGCCCGTGAAATAAGCGTTGCCGGAACTGTCGGCGGCGATGCTGGAAATCTGCGCGCAGGAACTCACGCCGGAAGACTGGTAGCCCGTTCCGCCAAAAAAAGAGGAGTACACATTGCTACCCGTGGGGTCGAATTTGGCGACGAATCCCGTCCACGTGCAGGAGTTGGTGGAATACGAAGATTGATAGGCAAGGTGCACGGGAAAATTGTAGGCGTCTGTGTAACCTCCCACGTAGGCGTTGCCGGCAGAATCCACGGCCAGGCCACCGGTCAGATTATAAGCACTCTGGGTATATCCGTTATAATAATTGGTCCCTCCTCCCAGATACGTCGAATACACAAGGGCGGTGCCGGTGGGATTGAGTTTCGTGACAAAGACCAGGTCTTCGGCCACGCCGCGGGCGCTTTGATAGGCGTTCAGGGTGGGGAAGTTGGTGGAAGCGGTGATGCCGGCCACGGTGACATTGCCGGTGGAGTCCACGCCAATCCCCGCGCCATACTCGGCGGAATTGCCCCCCAGGTAGGTGGAGAAGACCAGCGAACTCACTCCCGCCAAAGCGGTGTTGATTTCCGCCACGAAAGCGTCTTGATTTCCGGCCAGGGCGGTTTGGAACACGCCGGAGGTGGTGGGAAAGTTATTCGAGGTCGTAATGCCCGTCACGTAGGCAATTCCCGGGCCGGCGACGGCCAGTCCCACCCCGGCATCGGACCCGCTGCCGCCTAAATAGGTGGAGTAGATAATGGCATTCCCGGTGGCATTCAATTCCGTCACGGTCACATTCTTGGTCCCGGCCAGCGTGGCCTGGTAAGCTCCGGAGGTAACAGGAAAGTCTGTGGAGGTGGTTCCCCCTGCGACGTAGGCGTTGCCGCTGGAATCGATGGCAATGTGGCCGCCGGAGTCCGAACCCGTGCCGCCGAGGTAGGTGGAGTACACCAGGGCCGTGCCCGCGGGATTCATCTTCGCCACAAAGATGTTGGCGCTTCCGTGCAGCGCATTGTTGGGAGCGGGAAGCGGATTCATCACCGGCATGGTGGCGGAGCTGGTGGTGCCCGTAATGTAGACCGCGCCGGTGGGATCCGCGGCGATGCTCCCGGCGTTGGACGCCAGGGGATAAGGAAGAAGGGTGGAATACTCGACGGTCAAGGCTAGAGCGGGATCAATGATGAGCGGTTTGCTGTGGTCATAGGGACCCAACGCAAAGCGGATGCGGTTGTGAGCGTCCAGGAGGTAACGACCCTCGACGAATTGACGATTTTCGGCTGACGATTGACGATTGCTCGAGTTTCCGCTTACGAGTTTCGAATTTCGAACCAAATCCCGGGCGCCGGACCGCTCCTGATAAACCACGGGCTTGCGGAGGCGGATTTCGCAGCCGTCGGCGGGGATCAAGAGGTCGCCATTGGCGGCGATTTGGAGCGGCTGTGTTCCCGCCGCAGTGCGGCGGTCGGAAGCCGCCGCTACAAGAGGCGATTCGCGAACCGCGCCGGCATCCGCTTTCTGCTGCTTACTGCCTTCTGCCCCCTGCCTACTGCGTACGGCCTTCTGATTTCCGCCTGCTGCTTTCTGCTTATCGCCTGATTGTGAATCCTCGATAGCCAGGAAAATCGCACTGGGGTCGGCGCCCGGCGAGACCACGAAATCGTATTAGAGCTGCCCGCCCTGGTTGCCGTAATAGACCAAATCAATGCCCGGATAAACGTTCCGGTAACGCACCTGGGAGTAGGTAGGCAAGTTGGTGCGCCATTGCCTGCGATCGTTGCCGATCAAATAGTTGACCTTGTCGGGAAGTTCCTCCCCGCCGGCAGCCTCAGCCTTGGGATCGGCGTTAAGGAGTTTGAGGCGGAAGAATGAGTCGGTATTCTCAAGCCCGTGGTCCGGAGTCTGGGGTCCGGGGTCCAAAATCCCGGGCAGCCCAGTTGTGGCCATGGACGCGTGGCTGTGGGACGCTGGCACCTGATCCCTGACCCCTGACACCTGGCCCCTAAAACCTGATCCCTGTACTTCCAGCACCGCCTCATTGCCCGTCAGGAAAAGGCCGTAGCCGCGCCCGTGGGAGAGGAACTTAACCGTGGGGTCGGCTTGGCCGCGATTGGGCTCGAAACTCAGGGGAAGCTTAGCGTAGCGGGCGAGCCGAGAGAGGCCGGAGGCATCCGGTTTCGCGGCGGCCGGAGATGCGGGGCGATGGGCATCCTGGCGGGCAGGGGGCGGGGCGCCGTTTGGGCGGGCAAGGCGGGACGCTGGCGAGTCTGCATCGTTCGACGCGCCGGCCGCCCAGGCGAGTGATGCCAGAAGCATCCATAAGCCCATGGACGGCAGGCATCGGCTGCCGGGACGGCACAGCGGCAGACGCCGGAATCGCATAGATTTCTCCCCGTTAAGTCCCAAGCACACGCTGTGCGGCGACCTATGGCTGAGGATCCGCACACCCATAGACCATGGCGCTTGGGTCAGCGAATGTACAGATATGGCTAGATTTGCCCGTTGAAAAAGGCATTCTGTCACCCTGTACCCCGTCTGTCAAGTGCGGGGACGCGGCATGGACGAAAGCACCAACGGTCACGAAGGCAGTGACCGTGGCCACCCAAACGGCGCGGAACCATCTACATTGACGCCCAGCCCACAGATGTGTGTCGCATGCAAACGGTGGCGGAGGCGGCGGAAGTAACCCCTCAACACTTTGACGGCACCCTGGCAACCCTCACCTCAGTCTTGCTTTCAAAGGCATCTTGGTGGTAGCGTCGGGAAGAATCTCTTTCAGGTCAAATGTCCGTTTGAGGCAAATCAAGATGTGCCATGTCGTATGTCGGGCCATGATCCCTGTATTGCCGGCACAGACGGCGACCGGTCGATACGCAAGGCCAAGGAGGGATTGATGAGCGCCAAGCAACCCAAGCCGCGCAAATTCGCAGGCGCCAAGGGAGATTTGACGCGCCGCGCGTTTCTGCAAGCGGCGGGCGTTTCGGTGTCCGCCAGCCTGCTCGCCGGACAGGAAACGCCGGGCACAGCCCCCGTCGCCGGCACGCTGCACGTGGAGATCCGCGAATCGGCCACCAAAGAAATCGTCCCCGCAATGGTTTGCATTACTTCCCTTACCGACAACAAATGGCGCACGCCACCCGACGGCCGCGTCGCGCCTCCCTACACCACCCACAAGGACTTTTACGATGGCCTTCCTTCCTGGAAACCGGGCGACATTGGCCCGGTCAGGGTTACGAACGGCGTGTATGGCGGCAACGACCCGCGTTCTTATGTCTACGCGGGCAAGTCCTCATATCCGTTCTGGCTGGAACCGGCCACCTACTTTGTCTCGAAGCCTTTTGATATCTCGCTCCCGGCGGGGAAATGGCGTTTGGCCGTGGCGCGCGGCATTGAGTACTATCCGATTTTCGAAGAGTTTGAGATCAAGGGCGGCGAAACTCTGGAGCGCTCCATCCCTCTCCGCCGTTGGGTGGACATGGCAAAGCGCGGCTGGTATTCCGGCGACGATCACCTTCACATGGTGCGCATGACGCCGGAGCAAAATGAATTTCTTATGACCTGGTCCCTCGCCGAGGACGTCCACGTCTCCAACACTCTGCGCATGGGCGACAGCAAGCAGGTGTACTTTGAGAATATGGGCTACGGCAAGGACTCCCGCTACCAGAAAGGGGATTACGTGCTGGTCTCGGGCCAGGAGGATCCCCGGCTCGACATTCACGAACAGGGGCACGCCATCTCGCTGAATATCCAAGCCCCGGTGCGCGACGTCAGCCGGTATCACCTCTACGGGTGGTTATTTGACGCCGTCCATGCCCAGGGAGGCTTGACCGGCTATGCGCATGTGGCGTGGGCCATCCAACTCTACCGTAGCCGCCGCGAGGAAACCTTCGCAACGTGGGATTCCACCATCAACGTGCCCCGCGACAAGGTAGACTTTCTGGAGATCCTGCAGTTCCGCCTTCTGGGGCTGGAGGATTACTACGACTTCTTGAATCTTGGCTACAAGCTCACCGCCTCGGCCGGGTCCGACATACCCTGGGGGAATACCATTGGCGAAGTCCGCATGTACGTCTACGCCGGAACCAACTTTGCCGCCGACGCCTGGTTTGCGGCTATGAAGGAAGGGCGAACCTTTGTCACCAATGGTCCGA
>Ga0335085_10012072_pt1 | contig 12746 bp, 13 predicted proteins | sample Lox_Sample_45_FD_206712 | JGI IMG/M metagenome (GOLD analysis project Ga0335085, IMG submission 206712) | Soil microbial communities from Loxahatchee National Wildlife Refuge, Florida, United States - Lox_Sample_4.5 | ecosystem: Environmental > Terrestrial > Soil > Wetlands | place: USA...
GCGCACCTGGGTGCGCGCCCGCGCCAACAGCTCGTTCTTGTCGATCGGCCGCATCAGATAATCGTTCACGCCGATTTCGAGACCGCGCAGCATGCGTGTACTGTTGTCGGGCTCGGTGATCGCAAGGATCGGAACATTGCGGGTGCGGTCGAGCGAGCGAAGCTGGCTGCATAGCCGCAGCCCATCGAAATTTTCCAGCCCCAGCGAAATGATGAGCAGATCGTAATTGCCATCCGAGGCGCGGAACAACGCCTCGTTTGGACCCGGCTCGATGTCGACACTGTGCTCCTTCGACAGCATCGAAGCGATGCGTTCATACGACGCCGGCCGATCGTCGACGATCAGCACCCGGCCGTTCCGGCCGGTGTCGGCAACCGCTTCGCGTTCCGGCGACTCGATGCCGATATCGCGCGAAGTGAGCGCGCGCATGCGCAGCTCGTCGGTAACCATCTTGAGCCGCGTTAACGAACGCACGCGCGCGATCAGCGCCAGTTCGGGTATCGGCTTGGTCAGAAAGTCGTCGGCGCCGGCTTCGAGACCGCGCACGCGGTCGGACGACTGATCAAGCGCGGTCACCATCAGTACCGGAATATGATGGGTGGCGGTGTTGGCCTTCAGCCGTCGGCACACTTCGAAGCCGTCCATATCGGGCATCATGACGTCGAGCAGGACAAGATCGCACTCGGCGCGCTCGCAAATCACCAGCGCCTCGGCGCCGCTCATCGCCGTGACCACGTCGAAGTACTCAGCCGACAGCCGCGCTTCGAGCAGCTTAACGTTGGCGGGGATGTCGTCGACGACGAGAACGCGCGCGGTCATCGGTTGCTCTTACGGATTGCCCAGGAAATGGCGGATGGTCTCGATGAACTTGCCGACCGAGATCGGCTTGGACAGATAAGCCTCGCAACCGCCTTCGCGGATGCGCTCCTCATCGCCTTTCATGGCAAAGGCGGTGACCGCAACAACCGGAATGGCCCGCAAATCCTGATCGTCCTTCAGCCACTTTGTCACCTCCAGTCCGGAAACTTCCGGAAGCTGAATGTCCATCAGGATCAAATCCGGGCGATGTTTACGGGCGAGGTCGAGCGCTTCGATGCCATTGCGCGTGGCAACGGTGCGGTAGCCATGAGCTTCCAACAGGTCGTGAAAGAGCTTCATATTAAGCTCGTTGTCCTCCACGATGAGGACGGTCTTGGCCATCCGAAGCCCTCGCGTGTTTGTGACGACCGGCGTCCCCGGCGACGCCCGCTTCGATCGCCCCATCGATGCGCCCACCGAACCGCGTTCAAGCTAGTCCCGATATGTTACGGAAAGGCAAATGGAACCCATGAAGACGCCGCTGCGACCAACGCAAGAACAGGCAGAAATGCTGGCGATTCAGGCGCTTGGCTTCATCGCCGAAGGGCCTGAGCGACTGGGCCGTTTCCTCGACTTGACCGGCATCCCGGTCGAGCACATCCGCGCCGCGGCGCGGGAGCGCGGCTTTCTCGCCGGCGTGCTTGAGCATATGCTCGGCGACGAGAATCTCCTGACCGCGTTTGCCGAGAGTGCGGGAATTAACCCGGCCGAAATCGCAGGCGCCCGCAACGCGCTCGGCAAGCCATAGGCAACGGAAGCGTGCCGTGAAGGCCTCGTTCTGCCGCGACTGTCTTGCAGATGCTGCAGTTCAGGCGACCCGCTGCCGCGGTTGCGGATCGCCTCGGTTGATACGCCACGACGAACTCAACGAGCTCGCCATTGCGCACATCGATTGCGACGCGTTTTATGCAACGATTGAAAAGCGTGACGATCCGTCTCTTGCCGCCGAACCGGTCATTGTCGGCGGGGGCAAACGCGGTGTCGTTGCGGCGGCTTGCTATGTTGCCCGTACGTTCGGCGTGAGATCGGCGATGCCGATGTTCGAGGCGCTGCGGCTTTGCCCGCAGGCGCGGGTCGTCCGGCCGAATATGGAAAAATACGCACGCGCCGGCCGCGAGGTCCGGCAGATGATGTTTGCCTTGACGCCGCTGGTCGAGCCGCTGTCGATCGACGAGGCGTTCCTCGATCTGGCCGGCACCGAGCGGTTGCACGGTCTGCCGGCGGCCAAGGTGCTGGCCGGCTTTGCGATCGAGGTGGAGAAGAAGCTCGCGATCACGGTCTCGATCGGGCTTTCGTGCAACAAGTTTCTGGCCAAGATCGCCTCCGATCTCGACAAGCCGCGCGGATTTGCGGTGCTGGGCGCCAGCGAAGCGCAAAAATTCCTGGCGCCGAAGCCTGTCAGCTTCATTTTCGGGGTCGGCAAAGTCAGCGCGACGCGCCTTGCCCGCGACGGCTTTCATTGCATCGCCGATTTGCAGCGCACGAGCGAAGTCGAGATGGCGCGGCGTTACGGCGATGAAGGCCGCCGGCTGGCGCGGCTCGCGCGCGGCATCGACGAGCGCAAAGTCAGCGCCGATCGCGAAACCAAGAGCGTCTCATCGGAGACGACGTTCGATCGCGATATCTCAGACTACCGGACGCTGGAACGGATCCTGTGGGCGCAAACCGAGGAAGTCTCCACACGCCTGAAAGAAAAGGCCCTCGCCGGCGCGACTGTGACGTTGAAGCTTAAGACCGCCGACTTCAAGATTCGTACTCGCGCCCATTCGTTTGATTCCTCAACACAGCTGGCGGCGAAAATCTTTACCGCTGCTCGCCCCCTGCTCAAACGCGAAAGTGACGGCACGAGATACCGCTTGCTCGGCGTCGGCGTGAGTGCGTTGACGGGCGCCGACCAGGCCGATCCCGCCGATTTCGTCGATGGCCGCGCCGCCGAGGCCGAGCATGCCGTCGACCGCGTCCGCGCCCGCTTCGGTGAGGACGCAGTCGTCCGGGGGCTCGCGTTCGAGCCCCCGGAAAAACGATGACCTAAGCGGTGGGCCGCCAGTTGCCGTGAAAACCAAACGGCACGCGGTGAGACAGTTCAGCCACCGCGATCGGCCCTTGTTCCAATTCTGCTGCATCAAAAACCGCGAGGTCGCTTCGCTTGTCGGCCCCCCGATAGACCGTGGCGAGCAGATAACCGTCACCCTCGGGCGCAGCCTCACCGCGCGGAACAAAGATCGGCTCCGATACGCTATCGCCCTTGGGCAATTGATAGGCGACCCGCTTGCCGGTCTTGAAATCGATGTGGGCGAGGACGTCGAAGGCATCGAGCACCTTCCGGTCGCTGCTCGCCGCGAAATATCCGTGGCGGTAGTCGAGACCGGCGAGGCGTTCGTCGAACCGCGGAAACTCGCCGCCGAGATCGTCGATCTGCTCGCGCTTGAAGCCCTCGGTATTTGAGGAGAGATCGAAGGTCCAGCGGGTGAGATGCGCGATCGCCTTCGCGGGATCGCCGGGACGGCCGTTTGGGTCGGGAAATAGCGGCGCAGCATCGTACTGCATCACGTCGCCGACGATTTTATCGCCATCCTCATAGGCGTTCATGGGATGGAAAACGTAGCAGGGATCGCATTCGAACCAGCGCACCGATGAGACATCGGCGTTGCGCTTCATGACGCCGACGTAGGAGCGCTTGTCGGCTTCCCAGGCATAGGCCGGTTTGCCTGACATGGCGCGTTGCATGCTGCCGGTCAGCGGCAACACCGGGAACAACACGTAGTTCCGTGTCACCATGAAATCGTGGACCATGCTGGCGTAGGGCGCGGCGAACGTGTCAAAGCGCGTGAGCTTTCCGGTCTTGTCGATCACGCCGTAGGCGAGCGTGGGCGAGAAAAAGCCGGTTGCGCTATAAGCAAAGAACACCATCTCGCCGGTTTCGGGATCGATTTTCGGGTGCGCGGTAAAGCGTGCGCCGGTGAAGCCGCCATCAAAATCCCAGTAGCCTTGCGCGGCCAAGGTCTCGGGATCGAGCGCGAATGGACGGTGCCCCTCTTCGAGCGCAAACAGCTTGCCGGCGTGCCAGACAATGTTGGTGTTGCCGACGCCGCTATCCTTGCCCTGCGCCGAAGGATCGGTGGTTGCGGGATTTCCCCAGGCGCCGAACAGCGACTTGTGCGCCGCGTGCTCCAACTCCCATTTCGGCGTGCGCACCCAACGATTGCGATAGGACACCCGGCCGTCAGCGACGTGAAAGGCGTGGATCATGCCGTCGCCGAGGAACCAGTGATGATTTGGATCGCGCGGCGCGAATTGCGGGTTTGGGCCGTTGCGGTAGAGCGTGCCGGCAAGCGCCTTCGGCAATTCGCCGCGCACAGGGAGATCAGGCGCGTCGGCTTCGAAAGACACCGGCGCAAAGTTTCCTGAAAAGAATGGCTGGGAAGGAAACGGCAGACTCATGACGCTCTCCTTTTGGTTGATTGAATTGCAGCGCCGGCACCTCGCGCCAAGAGCCGCATGGCGGTCTGGTGCAGGGTGGCGAAATCGGGCTTGGGATCGAGCCTGCCCGTCAGGTGCAGCATAACGAGGCCGTGCACCATGGCCCAGAAAATCTTGCCCAAAGTTTCGGGATCGCCGCTGAGATAGCCTTCGGCTACGAGTTGTTTGGTGTAACCGGCCATCGTCAGCCGCGCGCGCCGGCCGGCGCGGACGAGGTCCGGAAAGCGCTCGGAATCGGGCTGGTTCACATCGAACATCAGCTTGTAGGCGTTTGGCTGATTGAACGCGAAGTCGAGATAAGCCCGCCCGACGGCGCTCGCCCGCACCAGCGCGTTGCCCTTGACGGCCGCCGCCCGCTCGAGCGCCGCAGCAAAGCGATCAAAGGCGGCGGCGCGCACTGCAGCCAGAATTTCGTCCTTGTCCTGAAAATAGCGGTACGGCGTCATGGCGCTGACATCGAGTTCTCGCGCCAATTCCCGCATCGTCACCGCCTGCGCCCCACGCTCGGCGAAAAGCTTTTCGGCAACGGCGCAAAGCCGGTCGCGAAAGGCTTTGATCTCGCTATTCGAAAGATTGCGCGGCATGGAATACAGCGTAAATTTACAATGTAAGACAGTCAAGCATTTTCTCGACGTCCGCTGTCACGCCTCGCTGCCTCAGCAAGGCGCGCCGCCTAAGGGCAGGGCTTTAAGTCTTTGATTTCCAGCGCGGTGAGTTTGCCGATCACGACGAAGTCGTTGTAATCGAGCGACAAAGCCCGCGATATGCCGTTCTCGTAAAGCTCGAAGCCGATCGCATAAGCCGGCGTTTGTTCAGTGCTTTTCTTGGCCGCATTTTTTTCAAAATAGCTGATCGTGACCGGCCAGCGCGGGACCCCGGCAAGCTTGGCGGAATCATCCGCCGCGTCGCCATGCTTGCGCTCGTCTGCCGAAAGCTTGCGCCCGATCACGGTGAGCGTGTCGTAGACCTTTTGACCGGTATCCGACCCGTCAAAAACCGGAAATTGGAGAATGGTCTTGCCGGCGCGCGCCGCCGCGATCACCCGCACCATGTGTTCGGTCGGAAACACCGCGCCGGGATCGATGTCGAGCATCTTGTGTTCGGGCTTGGCAAGATCGATCGCCGTCGCTTTGGCGCCGTGCTCGGCATGGCCATCGACCGAATCGACCAGGCTGTCGTTGAGAAAATTCTCCGATGCAAATTTGAAGCTTTTAGCGTCGCCGCCCTCCCAGGTCGTGGAGCGAAGATCGCTCATGGAGACCTTACCCTCACCGGAGTCCAGTTCCGACACTTGGCGGAATTTCAGCGAGTAGCCCTCACAGGAATTGCCGTCGAAATCATAAACAATGCGCCCGCGCACGCCCACGACCTGAGAATTGCCGCGCGTCTTTCCCAAAGAAAGATCGTAGATCGCCCGGTGCGGCACGAGCTTGATTGGGCCGTCCTGCGCGTGGGCGGCGGATAGCGGCGCGACAGGTGCAAATATCAGCGTGCAGGCGATAACGACGCTGCGCGATGCGAAGGCGTGAGCCACAGCAATGAATCTCCCGTGTTGCTCAATTCCAAGTCCCCCGCCCCTGCTGGTTCCCGATAGCGCGTTGTCTTTGTCTTGTGAATGGCGGCAAAGATAAGGGGCTTGGCCGCGCTCCGCAACCGCGGAGCGCGCCACTTATGCCGCAGATATGGGCTCCCTTGCATCACGGGCCGCGATAAGCGAATAAGCCTTGCCCGTAATGTGATTTGGAGGACGGCAATGGCCGGCGCGATTGAGAAAAAATTGAGCGAACTCGGCATCGTGCTGACCGAGCCGGCGGCGCCGGCGGCCAACTATGTCCCCTTCGTGCGCACCGGCAATCTGCTGTCGATTTCCGGCCAGATCTGCCACGAGGCCGGCAAGCTTGTCGCCAAAGGAAAACTTGGCGCCGATGTCTCGGTCGAGGACGGCCAGAAAGCCGCGCGGGCGTGCGCGATGAATATACTCGCCCATCTCAAAGTCGCGCTCGGCGATCTCGATAAAGTGGTGCGCGTGGTGCGGCTCGGCGGTTTCGTCAATTCCACGCCTGACTTCGTCGAGGGTCCGAAAGTCATGAATGGCGCATCCGACCTCATGGTCGCGGTCTTTGGCGACAAGGGCAGGCATTCGCGCACGACGATCGGTGTCGCGGCGTTGCCGCAGAACGCGGCCATGGAAGTCGAGGCGTTGTTCGAAGTGTCTTGACGTTGGCAACAGCGATCGACTGGCTTACCGCACGACCGATTGCCCATCGCGGGCTGCACGACGCGGCGAGCGGCGTCATCGAGAATACCGCCGGCGCGGTTCGCGCAGCGATCGCCAACAATTACGGCATCGAGGTCGACCTGCAAATCAGCGCCGACGGCGAAGCCATGGTGCACCATGACGCCGTTCTCGGGCGCGTCACTGACGGCGACGGCCGGCTTGATCGCCTGTCGGCAGCCGAACTGAAACGTATCCCGTTTCGCGGCAGCGACGAGCCCATGATGACGCTTGGCGATCTCTGCGACCTGGTCGGCGGCCGCGTCACCATGCTGCTGGAACTGAAGAGCCGGTTCGACGGCGACCCCGAGCTTGCCGCCCGTGTCGCTGCGGTCCTTGCCGACTACCGTGGACCGGTCGCGCCGATGTCGTTCGATCCCGCGCAGCTCAAGGTGCTGCGGCAAAAGGCCCCTCGCCTGCTACGGGGCATTGTTGCGGCGAAATACCGTCCGCATCCCTACTGGGATCAAATGCAGCCATGGTTGCGCCACGGCATGGGATCCCTGCTGCCGGCCTTGACGGCGCGGCCGCAATTCGTGGCCTATGCGGTCGATAATCTGCCTGCATTTGCGGCCAGCTTCGCGCGGCACATTTTGTGCCTGCCGCTGGTGACGTGGGTGGTGCGGTCGGAGAGCGAACGACAACGGATCGCGCAGTTTGCCGACCAGATCATTTTCGAAGGCTTTCGGCCATGAGCAATGAGACGCAAACCCAACCAGACCGCGGCGGAGCGAACGCCGGCGAGTTGCAGGTCGTCGCTGTCAACGCCATTGCCGAGGTCGATCGTGGGGCTTGGGACGCCTGCGCCAATCCGCCACTTCATCCAATTTGTGAGAAATCCGTTCAGTCAGCTCCGGTGCTAGATCAGGAAACGCAAATTAACCCGTTTCTGTCGCACCATTTTCTTGCTGCACTTGAGACATCGAAATCGGTTGGCGGCCATTCCGGTTGGCGGGTTCAACACGTACTGGTCAAGACGGCAGCCGGCGAACTTCTGGCGGCCGCACCCTGCTACCTCAAGAGCCACTCACGGGGCGAGTATGTGTTCGACGCCGGCTGGGCCGAGGCCTATGCGCACGCTGGCGGAAACTACTACCCGAAATTGCAGGTCGCCGTGCCGTTTACGCCTGCGACGGGACGCCGGCTATTGGTGAAACCGGGTCCGCGCGCCGACGAGCTCCGCCGGGTTCTGGCCGGCGGTCTGGTCAAGTTATGTGAGATCGATGACGCCTCCGGCGTTCACGTCACGTTTGCGACTGAGCCCGAATTCCGTTTCCTCGGCGAACTTGGATTCCTGCAGCGCACCGACCAGCAGTTTCATTGGGAGAGTCCGGGATATCAGAGCTTTGACGATTTCCTCGCTGTGCTCGCGGCGCGCAAGCGCAAGACCATCCGCCGCGAGCGTCACGACGCGTTAGCCAACGGCATCAGCGTGCACTGGCTAACCGGCAGCGATCTCACCGAGGACGTTTGGGATCATTTTTTCCACTTCTACATGGACACCGGTTCGCGCAAATGGGGCCGGCCGTATTTGACCCGGCAATTCTTTTCGCTGGTCGGCGAAACAATGCGCGACCGCATCTTGTTGGTGATGGCCAAGCGCAATGGACGCTGGATTGCCGGCGCCATCAATTTCATTGGCTCGCACACCTTGTTCGGGCGCCATTGGGGCGCGGTCGAGCATCACCCCTTCCTGCATTTCGAGCTGTGCTACTATCAGGCGATCGAATATGCGATCACGCACAAGCTTCCGCGCGTCGAGGCCGGCGCCCAGGGCGAACACAAGATCGCCCGCGGCTACATGCCTGTGACCACCTATTCGGCGCATTTCATCGCCGATCCGGCATTGCGCCGTGCCATCGCCGATTACCTCAAGCGCGAACGCGCCTATGTGGCGGCCGTCGGCACCGAGCTTGCAGCGGCCGGACCTTACCGCCAGAATCATGTCGAGGCCGATTAACGCGATTCTTTTTACGCATCTTTTTTCCTGAACCGGGCATCTGCGTCTCGCGAACATGCCGGCGCCGAGGAGCACATGGAAAGCTACGATCCAAACAACATCTTCGCCAAAATCCTGCGCGGCGAAATACCGGCGCACAAGGTCTACGAGGACGCGAAGGCTCTTGCATTTCTCGATATCATGCCGCGGGCGCCAGGCCACACTCTGGTGATCCCGAAGGCACCAGCACGCAACATTCTCGATATCCAGCCCGACGATCTGGCGCACGTTATCAGGACAACACAAACAATTGCGCGCGCCGCGGTGACAGCCTTTTCCGCCGACGGCATCACCCTCCAGCAATTCAACGAGCCGGCCGGCGGGCAAGTGGTGTTCCACCTGCATTTCCATGTGATTCCACGCAAGATCGGCATAGCGCTCAAACCACCGGCGAGCTTCAAGGAAGAAGCGGCGGTGCTTGCCGAGCACGCGCAAAAGCTTGCCGCCGCGCTTAAGGGCGCGTGAGATCCAGGATAGGAATAAGGCTAGCTCGCGCGGCCGCGCGCGACCCGCTCAATCTCGGCACGGACCAGCCGTTCCACCATGCTGGGCAGGTTATCGTCGAGCCAGGTCTTGAGCATCGGCCGCAACATTTCCCGCACCAGGTCCTCGAGCGTCCGCGCGTTCTGCACCAGCACCGTGTGTGCAAGCGTATTGAAAGCAGAATCGACGGCGGCGCTGGTCGCGCTCGAAAGAAGCTGACTTTCGGCGGGCTGTTGGCGCGGGGGGGCCGGCTTCTGCTCCGGTTCATCGAAGCTTACATCGGACAGCCCTTCGATCTTACGAAATTGCGGCGCCGGACTTGGCTCTGGGATTGGCTCTGGGATTGGTTCGGGAATCGGTTCGGGACTTAGTGCCGGCTCGGGCTCACTGAAACTCGGCGCCTCCATCGATTCGGTCAGATCAAGAATATCGGCGGCCTCAGCGACCTCCTCGACCGGCTCAGGAGCTTCAACTTCGGGTTCGATCGGTTCAGGTTCTGCCGGCGGTGGCGCGGCAGCCCGGGGGGCCGGCTTTGGCGGTTCGGGAGCCCTTTGGGTCGTTTTGCTCGCATCGTCATCGGCAATAATACGACGAATGGAGGCTAGAATTTCCTCCATCGACGGTTCTTGCGCTTTCGCCGCTTGCGTCATGCGCGCATCCTCGCCTTCATCCCTGCATGTCCCCGCCGCAACGCCCTGAAGCAGCTCAGACCGCCAGCGAGCGTGGCCGACCGCGAATCACGAAGCGCAACTATGCAACGCCAAGAGTAAGTATGTCATAGCGAAAATCGATGGCAAATCCGGTCTGTCAACAGCCGATCGCCGCGCGGACGAGGCTCCGCGTTACCGGCCATCCGGAGTGCGCACGCCGATCCAGGCGTCGCGGACTTGCTGGTAATGCACCATCGGATCATAGATCACGACGTTGAGGCCGAGCTTCTGCATCGACAGAGTACCGACAGCGGCAAGCAAAGTGTATGACGCCACCACGCGATCGTGTTGGGCGGTGACGAAGGCAACACGCGCGTTGACCAGTTCCTGCTGCGCATTGAGCACGTCAAGCGTGGTCCGCTGTCCCACCCGGGCTTCCTCGCGGACGCCGTTGAGCGCGATCTCGGCGGCATTGACTTGTGCCGTCGTCGATTCGATTTGCGCCTTGGCGGCATCGAGTTGTCCCCAACTCTGGACCACCGTGGCCCGCGCCTGATCGCGGTTGGTGTCGAGGGTGAGCCGCTGCTGTCCAAGCGTCTCCTTGGATTGGCGGATGGTGGAATACTCGGCGCCCCCTTGATAGATCGGGATCGTCAATTGCCCCAAGATCGACGCTTGCGTTTCTCTGATGGTTTCGAATGCCGGCTGGGCGCCGTAGGAGGCGCTCGCTGCGATCGCCAGATTCGGATAGAGCGCGCCTTCGCTGACCTTGACCGCAAGCTCGGCGATGTCGACGCCGTACATCGCGGCAAGGACGGAAGGATTGAGCGCCTGGCCCTGACTGATCGCTTTGGGGAGCGTATTGGGCGAGAGGCGGTCAACCGAAGTACCCGGCGCAAGCTTGCCAGGATCAACGCCGATCACACGCCGATAATTGGCTTGCGACGTTACGTAGTTCGACTGCGCGCCCAGTAGCGCGGAACGGCCGGCGGCCAACCGCGACTCGGCTTGTGCGACGTCGGTACGCGTCACTTCGCCGACGTTGAAGCGGTCGCGCGTTTGTTTGAGCTGCTCGGTAAGGACTTGGACGTTGCTCTGGTTGAGTTCCAGGATCGCCCCGTCGCGCAACAGATTCATGTAGGCGGTAGCGGCGTCGAGCAGCACCTGTTGCTCTGTTACCCGCAACGTCTCGCGTGCAGCATCGACTTGGCTTTCCGCTTGCCTGGTCTTGTTGGCGGTCTGAAAGCCGTTAAAGATGGTCTGACTTGCCGTGGCCCCGAAGGTTCGAGAATAGAACGTCTGCGCGAAATGAGTCTCCGTGAGCCCGCCCCCGATCACGAACTCCTGTGTGGCATTGGTGTAGTTGTAGCCGCCGTTGCCGGTAAGGCTCAGTTTCGGTCGGTATCCCGACAGCGCCTGCGGTACGTTCTCATCGATCACGCGTAACGCGGCGCGCTGGGCGTTAAGCGAGGGGTTATTCTGGTAGGCCTGCACCAGCGCCCATTCGAGCGTGTCGGCGCGAGCTCCCGAGCAGCCTGCGCCAAGGAGGGCGCCGCCCAGGAGGCTAGTAACGGCCCAAATGTACGCCCGCACCCACATCAGACGCGCGCAGCCCTCGCTCTTCCCGCATCGCCCCAGAGCGACACAATCCCGCGGCCAACCGAGCCAGCCGACGCCATGCATCTTCGAACATTATGCGGGCCGCGAGTACCGTGAAACCCCCGCCGTCGAATTTATACTCACATTTCTGGCAGTTGGCACATATGGGCCACAGGGTACGACCTCAGTCCAAGTGTTCCGGGCGCACCGGTTTCTCCATTGAATCTCTAGAAAACGAACGCGGGAGGCGCGGTAAAGCCGGGAAGCAACCTGGCGGCCGCATCGAAAACAGGCCGCCCGACGAGATGGCCTTCGATCATGTGGCTGATCGTGCCCTTCGCTGCCGGCGGGCGGCCATAAACGCCGACAAGACGGCCCCCCGGCTTGAGCTGACGCCCCAATGCGTCGGGGAGGATTTCGGCGGCGCCATTGAGCAGAATGACGTCATAAGGGCCGCCGGCGGCCCAGCCTTCACTTAATGGCCCCACCACGACCTCAACCTGAACCGCGCCAAGTGCTTGGAGCGATTCTCTCGCCTGACGCGCCAATGCCGCGTCTTCCTCAAGCGCCACAACCGGCGCGGCAAGGCGTGCAAGCACGGCGCTCGAATAGCCGGTCCCACAGCCGAGATCGAGAACACGATCCTCGGGCCCGACGCGGGCTGCCTGAATAAGCTTCGCGAGCACCATCGGCTTGAGCAAAGCGCGCCCGGGAGCAATCTGAATATCGCCGTCGAGATAAGCGAGCTGCGCCAGCGCGGGTGGCAGGAATTGTTCGCGCGGCACGGTCAGCATGGCGTCGAGCAAGTCGGCATCGGTGACGTCGGCGGTGCGGACTTGCCCGTCTACCATCAGCCGACGCGCGGCAACGGCGTCAAACATGCGTTGAGTTCCCGCATTGGTGCGCATGCCTTGTGCGGCACGGTATGGCAAAATGCAAGCGCACTTGCCGCGCGTCCCGACCACACGAAAACCATCTCTCAAGCCAATTTCGCCGCGCTGGTCGCCAACGTGGCCTTATATTTTACACGCTTCATTTCTGGGTTCATCGTCGGTGATGCAGCCATTGCCTAATCGGCTGCGGCCATTTAGGTATCTCCGCCTTAGGCCACGTGGCGGAGTGGTTACGCAGCGGTCTGCAAAACCGTTTACCCCGGTTCAATTCCGGGCGTGGCCTCCACTTATCGCTTGCGCGCCGTAGCCAAGGCATTCAGGTATTGTTTTGTCGGGTCTGATGCTTTCAAAGCCGCCGCGGCTTTGTTATAGGCACACTCACTTCGTGAGCGCCGCATTGTTCCCCGGTAGCTCAGTGGTAGAGCAACCGGCTGTTAACCGGTTGGTCGCTGGTTCGAATCCGGCCCGGGGAGCCAAATAGTGGGAAGTCGTCCGCCCAAAAGCTTCGC
>Ga0335085_10012073_pt1 | contig 12745 bp, 8 predicted proteins | sample Lox_Sample_45_FD_206712 | JGI IMG/M metagenome (GOLD analysis project Ga0335085, IMG submission 206712) | Soil microbial communities from Loxahatchee National Wildlife Refuge, Florida, United States - Lox_Sample_4.5 | ecosystem: Environmental > Terrestrial > Soil > Wetlands | place: USA: Florida...
GCCTCGGCGACCAGCTCGCCGGGGGTGGCCGCCCCGTCCAGGAAGCTGTACGAGGAGTGGCAGTGCAGTTCGGCCCATGGGGTGGTCCCGGCCGGCCGGGGTACGGGGCGGCGAGGGCCGGGGCGGCGGGGGCCGGGTGGCGGCCGGCCGGCGGCCGGGGGCCCGGTCCCGGTCCCCCAGGACATCCGGCGCTGCAGCTCCCGCCAGGGCACCGGCGGGTTGTCCCAGCCCACTTAACCAGTACCCCGCTTCGACCAGCCAGTGGCCGTCCCTGACCACCGCCAGCCAGGCCCGGCCATCCTCGGTGGCCAGCTGGAACCGGGCGCGCCGGCGCGCGGCGGACGGGTCCCACCAGCGCTCGGACAGCGGCCAGGGACCGGCCCAGCCGGTGATCCGCCGCGGCGGCTCGTCGCGCACCGCCAGCCGGGCGGGCGCGCCCGAGACCGCGCAGCGGCCGCTGACGGTGACGGGCTGCCCGGCGTCGTCGGTCACGTCCGCCTCGCGGGCGGCGGGAAAGACCAGGCCGGGCGGTGCCCCCCGGATCCGGCCGGGCCAGGGCCGGCCCGCGGGCAGGCGGGGCTCGGTTTTCTCACCGAACGGGATGGGTGTCACCTGGTCGCCAGCGTTCCTGCCGCCGCCGAGGACGGGACGCAGCACGGCCTCGTGCCCGAGCATGGCCTGCACCCGCATGGCCGCCCGGGCCACCCGGTCGCTGACCACGCTCATTTCCGGCGTCTCCCCCCACAGCGCGAGCTGCTGCCCGGTGGCGCGGACGAGGAGGTCCGGCGCCAGCCGCAGCGTGGCGATGCCGCCCGGGGTGTTCTCGTCGCCCGGGAGGGCAGACTGCCATCCGTCGAGCTGCCAGCGGACCCGTTCGGCCACCGCGGCCGCGGACAGCAGCCCGTCGTGCCGCCAGAGCCTGCTGCTCTCCCGCCCGTCGGCCCAGCAGGCCGTGACCTGCACGCGGACGCAGGCCAGCCCGCGGGCGGCCAGGCCGTCGTGCAGAAGTCCGGCCAGCGCCTTGGCCGCGAACACCACCGGCTCGGCCCGTGGTTCCGGCGGGTCGAACCGGTGCGTCACGGACAGGTCGGCGGGCGGCGGGCAGGTCGCGAGCGGCCGGGAGTCCAGGCCGCGGGCCAGCCGGTGCGCGTACTCCCCCGCGTCGCCGAACCTGCTGGCCACGTCGCGGACGGGCAGCGCGGCGAAGTCCCCGAGCGTGCCCAGGCCCAGCCGTTTCAGCAGGGCGGTCAGGTCCTGGGCGGATAGGTCCCGGTCGGCCAGGACGCTCACCGGCTGGCCGGCCAGGAACCTCGCCGTCCGGCCCGGCGGCACGGTCGTGCCGTCCCGGGCGGCGAGGAGCGCGGCGAACACCCCGTCCGCGACGCCGGTCCTGCTTTCGACGCCGAGGTCCGCCAGCGCGGCGGTGATCCTGGCGGCCAGCGCCGCCTCGCCGCCGAAGTAGCGGGCCGGGCCGCGGGCGCCGAACGCGCACACCCCCGGCTCCACCACCTCCACGTCCGGGCAGAACCCGGTCACCGCGGCGACCATCCGCTCATGCCTTCGGGCCGTTCCCGGGCCCGGGCCGTCGCTCAGGCCGGTACCGTGCAGGTCCGGGCAGGTCACGACCATGACCCGCGGTGGCGTGTCCGTGTTCGCGGCGCGCCCGCGGGGGCTCACCCGCTCACCCGTTCACCGTGTGCAGGGCGGGCGCGGCTCCCGGCGGGTCCTGGACAACATCGAACGGGAGGTCCCGCGGGTCGGCCACGGCGACGCCGCCGTCCTCGCCGGGCAGCCAGAGCCAGCGCGTCCGCGCCATGGCCGCCTCCCCGCGGCCGTCCGCCGCCACCTCCGCGCAGCACGCCCGCAGCCGCCCGTGCCCGTCGCCGAGCCCGGTCCACCGCTGGGTGACGACCCGCAGCCGCAGCTGCGCCCCGGGCCAGTCCCCGGCCACGACGAGCACGCCCCGCCCGCGCCGCAACGTCGCCTCGAGACGCCGCCTGACCTGCGCCGGCGCTGGCGTTCTGGCGGGCGGGCGCAGCAGGACGAGCTCGCAGCCGTCGAGCAGCGAGGCCACCACCTGCGGCCAGGACGGCCCGGGATCGGGGACCAGCAGGGTCCGCCCCGCGTCCAGGCCGAGGGCCGCGGCGGCCAGCACCCCGGCCTCGGGTATCCCCGCGATCCCGCACCACGCCCCGTCCGCTGACGCGGCGGCGGCGAGCGCCAGGCAGAGCAGGCCGAATTCCGCCACGGCCACCACCGATCCGCGCGCCAGCCCGCCCCGCGGCAGCAGCCCGCGCAGTGCCGGAAGCACCGGAAGCACCGGAAGCGTTCCCGGGGCCCCTGTCCTTCCTGGGCTCGGGGCGCCGGAACCCGCGAATGACCCAGGCTGTCCCGCCGTCATCCACCTGGTTTCCGCAGGCGCGCTCCCCACCTCGCCGATTATCGAACAGAGGTTCGGTCATGTCAAGCTGCAGGTCAGGCCCCCGGGGAGGCCGGCTTTACGGCGTGGATGCCGCCTTCATGCCGTAAGAACGGCATGGTTGCGGCATCCACACCAATAGGTTCAGGCCGTCGGCGCGGGTGGGGCGGGCGGCGGGGAAATACATAACCACATACATAATCCGTACGATGCGGGCGGGGGGCGGGGAGCATAGCGTGTAGCCACGGTGAGGTTCGGGCTGTGCCAGTGCGCATTAATTTGTTGCTGCTAAGAGCGCTCCTGGCAGGGAGGGCAGCCCGCCTCACCGATCACTCAGGTCCCGGGTAAAGACGGTGGCTCCGGGGCCTGCTTCGCATGACTTGGGCTCGTTCCCCGCGGAGACCGGCCCCTCAGGTTTACGCTGAGGAGGTTGCCGGCTCCTGAGGAATGTGACGTGGACGAGATCCGGGCCCATCTGCCCGAAGAACCGAATACCTTCGTGGGCCGGGAGCGGGAACTCGTCGAGCTGCGCCAGATGCTGGACCGGACGCGCGCGCTGACCCTGTGCGGGCCCGGGGGAATCGGCAAGACCCGGCTCGCGCTGCGCCTGCTGGCCACCGCCGCGGCGGAATTCCCGGACGGGGTCTGGTTCGTCGAGCTGGCCGACCTGCGGCAGCCCGACCTGGTGGTCTCGCGCATCGCGGCGGTCATCGGGATCACCGAGGAAGCCGGCCGCCCGCTGCTGGAGACGCTCGGCGACGCGTTGCGGCCGCGGCGGCTGCTGCTGGCCCTGGACAACTGCGAGCACCTCCTCGACGCGTGCGCCGAGGTCGGCCGGCACCTGCTGGCCAGCGCGCCGGGTCTGCGGCTGCTGAGCACCAGCCGGGAGCCGCTGTCGGTCGCGGCCGAGACAATCTGGCGGGTGCCGCCGCTGTCGGTGCCAGGCGGCATAGGACCCGGGCCAGGGGGGTACGGGGGGGCGGGCCCAGGGGGGTACGGGGGGGCGGGTAGCCCCCCCGTGCGGGGGGTCACCGGGGGGTCGTCCCCCGGGGGAGATATCGAGCGCTACGAGGCGGTCCGGCTGTTCGCCGACCGGGCCGCGGCCTCCCGGCCCGGGTTCACAGTCGGCGAGGACAACGTCGCGGCCGTTTCCTCGATCTGCCGTGCGCTGGACGGGATGCCGCTGGCGATCGAGCTGGCCGCGGCGCGGGTCCGGGCGCTGTCGGTGGAGCAGATCGCGGCCCGGCTGGACGACAGGTTCGGGCTGCTGACCGCGGGCGACCGGTCGGCCGCGCCCCGTCAGCGGACCCTGCGCGCCGCCATCGAGTGGAGCTACGAACTGCTCACCGAGCCCGAGCGGGCGCTGTTCCGGCGGCTGGCCATCTTCACCGGCTGGTCGCTGGAGATGGCCGAGCAGGTGTGCGCCGACGAGGAAATCCCGGCCGCCGAGGTGCTCGGCCTGATCGCCGCACTGGTGGACAAGTCGCTGGTCGTGCTCGATCCCGAGCTGCTCAGCCAGGCACGGTACCGGATGCTCGACACGATCAGGGAGTACGCGGCCCTGCGGCTGGCCGAGGCCGGGGAGGCGTCGGCGTTCCGGGGCAGGTTGCGCGACTACGCGATCCGGACCGCCGAGCACAGCCAGGAACTCGGGATGGCCCGCATCGCGGCCCCGTGGCCCACCCGGGTGGACGTCTTCCGCCGCTACGACGTGGACGCGGGCAACGTGACCCAGGTGCTGAACTGGTGCCTGGAGCAGGGCGACGCCGAGGCCGGGCTGCGGATCTGCGCCGCGGTCAGCCCGTGCTGGATCGTCTGGGGCACGTTCGGCGAGGGCAGCGAATGGCTGCGCGCGTTCCTGGCCCTGGACATGACGGCGGTTCCGGCCCGGGTCCAGGGCGCGGCCACCGTGGTGCGCGGGCAGCTCACCCTGTCCAGCGACCCGGCGACCGCCTGGACGCTGGCCGTCGAAGGGCTGAAGCTGTGCCGCGAGGCCGACGACCCGTACTGGATCGCGGTCGGGCTGAACCTGCTGGCCGAGATCGCCCAGCACACCGGGCGGATCGAGGAGGCGGAGACCAGCGCGGACGAGGCGCTGGCCATCGCGCAGGCGGCCGGCGACGGCTGGAACGAGGGGTACGCGCTCGGCACCCGGGCCGCCATCGCGGGCCGCCGCGGCAAGCTCCGCGAGGCCGAGCAGCTAGCCACCGCCTCGCTGGCGGTGCTGCGTCGGATCGACCAGCAGTGGGGCGCGGCCCGGGCCCTGCTCGGCCTGGGTGACCTGGCCAGGTTCCGTAACCACCCGGGTGAGGCGCACGGCTGGTACGTGGAGGCGCTGGCCATCCTGCGGGAGATCGGCGCCCGGCCGGAGATCGCGCGCTGCCTGGCCGGCCTGGGCCGGGTGGCCATGGACCTCGGCGCGCTCGAGCAGGCCCGGCGGCACCTGACCAGGAGCCTGCGGCTCAGCCACGCCACCGGCGCGCGGATCGGCGTGGCCCGCGGCCTGGAGGCCTTCGCCGCGCTGACCGGGCAGGAGGGCCAGCCCGAGCTGGCCGTGCAGCTGGCCGCGGCGGCGACAACGCTGCGCGAGACGGCCGGCCTGCGGTCGCTGCCCGGGGCGCGGGTCGAGGCGTACCTGGCCCCGGCGCGGCGCCTCGGCGACGCCGCGGTGGCCCGGCTGTGGGCCAGCGGCCAGGCGCTGACCAGTGAGGCCGCGGTGGCGCTGGCCCTGGACGCGCCGGTCGGGCCCGCGGCGTCAGGGGCGGGCCCGGCGGGCGAGAGCCCGGCGCCGGCCGTGGTGCGCCGCTACCGGGTGGCTTCGGCGCCGCCGAGCTCGCTGACCCAGCGGGAGTACGAGATCGCCGAGCTGGTGGCCGGCGGCCTGTCCAACAAGGCCATCGCGGCCGAGCTCTCCATCAGCCCCACCACCGCGGCCAGGCACGTGGCCAACATCATGGCCAAGCTGGGCTTCAACTCGCGTTCCCAGATCGCCGCGTGGGTGGCGGACCGGGCCCAGGGACCCGGCCGGGCGGGCAGCCCGGACGAGCCCGGGTAGGGCGCGGAGGCACGCGCCCAGTCCGTTCGGGATCAAACCTACTGGGCGGTAGTAACTGCGTTACTTCCTACCTGATCCGACTACTACCGGATAATTTCCTGCGAGAAGGGCCATGGGCGGTAAAAAAAATCATTTGACGGGTGTATCAGATGCGCCTAGCCGCTCTCTGAGTTAGAGACAGATGATTATCACCGACCGGGGTGCTGATCATGGCAGAGAACAAGCTAGCCGGAGCCGGCCATGCGTGACGACCCGCGTGTCGTAGTGCTCGTGACCCGCGCGTCCGGGGGAGATCAAGATGCGTGGAACGAGCTTGTTGGCCGCTATGGAGCACTTGTGTATACAATCTGCACCCGGTATCGGCTGAGCAATCATGACATTGAGGACGTGGGACAGAATGTCTGGCTCTTGCTGGTCGAACAGCTCGGCAAGCTGCGCGAGCCTGCCGCGTTGCCCGGCTGGCTGGCGACGACCACCGCACGAGAATGCCTGCGCGTCGTGACGGCGGCGAGTAAGACCGAGCGGCTGAGTACGAGGCTGGACGACTCGGTGCTGTTCGTGGACGACGCGGTGATCGACGAGGAGATCCTGGTGGCTGAGCGGAACGCGGCGCTGCGCGTGGCCTTCGCCGAGCTGCCGCCGCGCTGCCAGCGGTTGCTGTCGATGCTCGTCAGCGATCCGCCGCATTCGTACGCGGAGATCCACGGCGAGCTCGGCATCGCGGTCGGCAGCATCGGGCCGCAGCGGGCTCGCTGCCTGGAGCGGCTGCGCCGGTCCGACGCCCTCGCCGCCCTCGGAGAGGGCGAGGAGAAGATCAACATTCGGGGAGGCGAGCCAGGTGCGTGACTGGGACGATGATCGGCTCCTGGCTGCTTTGGGCCAGGCACTGAAGGCTCGCGAGGCCGTGCCCTCGTGGTTTATCGAGACGGGCAAGAGCGCTTTCGCCTGGCACAACATCGACGCCGAGCTGGCGCAGCTCACCTACGACTCCCATCGGGACCGGCATGCGGTCGCGGTGCTGCGGTCGGAGACGGCCTCGATCCGGGCGCTCACCTTCACCTCGGCCCACATGAGCCTGGAGCTCGAGGTCACCGGGAACTCGCTGCTCGGCCAGCTTCTCCCGCCCCGGGCCGGCGAGCTGGAGATCCATACCAGGACGGGCGGAATCAGCACGACCGAGGTGGACGAGATCGGCTGCTTCTCGGTCGATCCCATCCCGGACAGCCCGTTCCGGTTGCGCTGCCGGACGGCCGACGGCACCGACGTGCTGACCGGGTGGGTCACGATCTGAGGGCCCGGCTTCCGGCGGCGCACACGTGCACCACGGAATTTCGCGGCGGCGTGTATCAAACCGCACGGACCGCCCTCCGTATAAGTATCCGAGTCCGCGAGGCCCGGGGGGACCCGCGGGCTCGGATCACGGGGGCATGGGCCAGGCGATCACCCCGCGTGCTGCCTGACGGCGGCTTGCAGAGCGGATTGCGAGAGCCAGCCGTCGTGCGACCAGACGATCTTGCCTGAGGCGGAGACCAGGGCGAACCAGGGCTGGTCCTGGACCTGGTAGCCGTCGGCCACCCGCCCGGTGGTGTCCATCCCGACCGGGAAGTTGAGCTTGGTCCCCAGGCCGGCGAGGTACGAGCGGACGGCCTGGGCCGAGGGCTCGACCACCGTCTCGTCCACCGCCGCCAGCGGCGGCAGGCCAGCCCGGCGGGCCGCGGCCACGTAGGCGTTCATGCCGGTCAGTTCGGCCTTCAGGTTCGCGACCTCGTCCAGCCAGGTGGCGAAGAACATGACCACGCGCGGCTGGCCGGGCCCGAGCGTGACCGTGCCTCCCTGAGGGCTGGCGGACGGCAGCGTGAGGTGGTCCGAGGGGCTCTGGCCCGGGATGGACGCGAGCGACTGCTGGCTGGCCACCTGGGGGTGGCCGGGCAGCAGGCTGGCGATCTCCTCCGCGAGCACCTGGGCGGACTGCCCGACGCTGGCGTAGGCCATCTGGGTCAGGTAGAGCTTGCGCTCCCGGCCCTGCTGGTCGATCACGAACAGGGCGGGGGTGTGGTCGATCTGGTCGTTCTCGATCTGGACGGCGATGTGGTACTTGGTCCAGGTGGCCCGCAGCTCGGCCAGCGAACCGGTCAGGAAGTTCCACTGGTTGACCAGGCCGTGGGTGCGCGAGTAGGAGAGCACGTTCGCGACGCTAATGGCGTCGGGGTTGGCGTCCACGCCGAGCAGCTGCACCTGGCTGCCGGCCGGCCCGAGCAGCTGCTTGGCCTGCAGCATGCTCTGCGTGGTCAGCGGGCACACCGTAGTGCACTCGGAGTCCTCGAACGCCAGCATGACGACCTTGCCCCGGAACTGGCTCAGCGACATCGGCTGGCCGAACTGGTTGCGCAGCCGGAAGTCCGGCGCCGGCGTCCCGCCGAGCGAGGATCCGAGGTCCAGGTTGGGGTTGTCCATCGCGGCCGTGTCCGGCCCGGCGGACTGGGAGCTCCCGGCCTGCGCGCCCGGCGGCGTACCGGAACTGCACGCGGCCAGGCCCGGCAGCCCGCCGAGGACGCCGAGCAGGGCCGCCGCTGACAGCGCGGCGCGCGCGCGGAACCTGTTCATCGCGAGATCCAGTTCATGGCGGAATCCAGCCTACTGCCGGCCATCCGGTCCGGCCCAGCGTACTACTACAGTCTGTAGGAATAAATTCTTGCTGGCTATCGGGAGCTGCTGGGCGTCGACGGGCTCGTCGCCGACGATGACGCCCCCGCCGTGCCCCCAGAAGATGTACCGGTAGGCCAGGTTGATCAGCGTCGTCACCCGGTTGCGCCCGCCGAGCAGGTAGAACAGGTGCAGGGCGAGCCAGGCGAGCCAGGCGAGCGTGCCGCGTATCCGCAGGCCGCCGGACAGCTGGACCACGGCCGACCGGCGCCCGATCGTGGCCATGATGCCCTTGTCGTGGTATGTGAACGGCTCCGTGGCCGAGCCGGCCTCCAGCCTGACGATCTGAGCGGCGGCGTGCCGGCCCATCTGCAGGGCGGGCTGGGCGAGCTGCGGTGCGGGATCGTCCGGGTTCACCGCGATGTCGCCGACCGCGAAGATCCGGTCCTGGCCCTGTACCCGCAGGTCAGGTCCGACCACGATGCGGCCGCTCTTGCCCTGCGGCAGGCCCCAGCCCGCCACCCCCGGGCCGGCCGCCACGCCCGCCGCCCACACGGTGACGTCGCTCGGCAGGTCCTCGCCGTGGGCGAGCCGGACCTGGTTCGCGGTGACCTCGCCGATACGGGTGTCCAGCCGCACGTCGACGCCGCGATCCACCAGCTGGACCCGGGCGTACTCGCGGAGCTTCTCCTGGAACGGCCCGAGCAGGGAGGACGCCATCTCGACCAGCCGGACGCGCACCCGGGCCGGGTCGACGTCGGGGAAGGTGGAGGCGAGCACGGTGCGGCGCAGCTCGGCCAGCGTGCCGGCCAGCTCCACCCCGGTGGCCCCGCCGCCGACCACGGTGACGTGCAGGTTCCCGTCCTCGACGCTGAGCCGCTCGAAACCGGCCATCAGGTGGTCACGGAGCACGATGGCGTCGGTCCTGGTATACAGGCCGAACGTATGCTCCTCCGCGCCCTTGACCCCGTAGAACGCGGTCGTCACCCCGGTCGCCACGATGAGGTAGTCGTAGCTGAGATCGAGGCCGTTGCTGAGCTTGACCCGGCGGGACGCCGGGTCGATCGCGGCCAGTTCCCCGCGCCGGAAGACCGCCCCGTAGCGGCGCGCGAAGCCGCCGGCCGGGTAGGCGACGTCACCGGGGTTCAGGCCCGCGGTGGCGACCTGGTAGAGCAGCGGCTGGAAGGTGCTGTACAGGTGGCCGTCCACCAGGGTCACCCGCAGGCCCGCACGGGTGAGCCGGGAGATGGCGGACAGGCCGCCGAATCCCGCGCCGCAGATGACCACGTGCGGCGCGTTCGCGTCAGCCTGACGTTTTCTCGCGATCGTCCTCACCTCCGACCCCGACCGCGATGTCCTCGTCTTCGACCCGCTTCGCGGCCTGGGCGTAGAGCTGGTATGCCCGCCGGTCCTGCTCGGTGTACGGCGGCGCCGCGAGGCTGCGCGGCCACAGCCGGTACGTCCGTACCACGCTAACCTGCACCGCGTACAGGGTGAGCTGCGCCTGCAGGTACAGCCACGCGATCAGGCCGATCACGATGGCGAAGGTGCCGTAGACCGGCGAGGCGTGAGCCAGCTGGTGCGAGATGAAAAAGCCGGCGACGGCCTGCAGGATCTGCCAGATGATGCCGGAGATGACCGCGGCGAGCCACAGCGGCCGCCAGCCGATCTCCGAGGCGGTGCCGAGCCGGAACGCGAGCCAGAAGACCCCGATGTTCAGCACCAGCGATACCACCAGGGCGGCCAGGGTGGCGGCGAATGAGGAGACCTTGTGGCCTGCCCCGCTGGCCAGCGTGGACAGGACCGTGGTGCCGATCAGGCCCAGGCCGATCACGATGATCTGCCCCATGCTGCGCAGCCACGACCAGGGAAAGCCGGGGCGGCGCGCGTACGGGATCTCCCACGCGGTGTTGAGCGCGTTCTGCATCGCGCTGGCCACGCCCAGGGCGCCGAGGAACGTACCGACCAGGCCGACCACCAGGGGCAGCCCGGACTGGTTGATCCGGCTGATGTGGCCGAGCTGCTGGCCGAGCAGGGGGTACTGGCTCAGCGCGGAGTTCAGCAGCCGGTGCTGCAGGTCCGGGTTGTTCTTCAGCACGATGTCCAGCACGGTGACCAGGACGAGCATCAGCGGGAAGATGCTCACGAAGGCGAACCAGGCGACCAGCATAGCCAGGTTGCCCGCCTGGTCGTCGCCGAACTTCTTCCACACCGCGACCGGGAAGGCCAGCCAGGCGTGCTTCTGCTGGAACTCGTCCACGGCCCGGAGGGCTTTTTTCGCCACGTTCATCGCGAGGAAGACGTACCCGGGCTCAGCGCATCCATCCGCGGAATCGCGCTCACGTTGCCGCAGGCCACCATGGCATTGCGGGGCATGTGCTACAGTCAGGTGCTACAAATTGAGGGCGACCAGCTCGGGCCGCAGGCACCCCTGCCCGGTTCTCTGGGGTTCTTGGGGCCCGGCCGGGGCGGATGCGCTGCCGCCGGGACCCGGACCGGAAGACGCCGAAGCGGATGATGCCGGGGCGATGGGAGGGACCGGGGGAGGCGAGGACAAGGCGCCGGGCGCACCCGGCGACCCGGACGCCCCGGACGGCGGCGCGGACGTGGTCGCCGGGGCCGGCGCCAGTTGCCGGCAGGCCGCGATGACCACCAGGTTGCCGGCCGGGTCGGCGCTGCCGCCGACCCCGCTGAGGTCGACGAAGTAGTGCGGCCAGGGCAGCCCGGGCGCGGCCCGCGTGACCCGCTGCACCGCGAGATCGTAGCCCCAGGCATCACCGTTCCCGCCCTGGTCGAGCCCGAGCGCCACACCGTGCCTGACCACGTACACCCCGGCCGCCCCGTCGACCGCCGAGCCCGAGGCGGTCGCCTTGACCCGCCCGGTCCGCGGATCGACGCCGACCAGGTTGGAGCCCTCGGTGAGGTAGATCCGGCGCAGGCTGTGATCGGTGCCCTCCGGCACGGCGCCGTGCTCGGACCACAGCCGCGCCCCGGTAGCGCCGTGGTACGCGGTCACCCCGGCGGCCGAGGAGAACAGCACCACACCGTTGAAGGCGGTGCTGAGTGCGCCCTGGAAATACAAGCCCTCGAGCGGCCTGACGACGAGTTCGGCTCCCGTGGCCAGGTCGATCCGGCGCAGCGCGGAGGCCGGGGCCGAGTCCACGAAGCCGCCGGGGGATTCGGTCACGTAGAGCCACGTCCCGTCGGTCCGCCACGCCTGCGCGACCGGGCCGGTGGGGCGCTGCCAGCGGATGTGCCCCGTGGCGTTGTCGTAGCTGGTCACCGCGGTGGCCCCGACGACGACGGTGTACTTCTGGCTGCCCGCGGCCGCGCCGCCGAAGGTCCCGGCCGGGTACCGCCGGAACTGGGCGCCGCCGGCACTGGAGAGGGCGACCTCGGTGCGCCGCGGCGCGCCGAGGTGCCCATTTCCGGCCGCGGGCCGGTAGGAGACGCCCGCGGTCACCTCACCCGGCCAGGCGCGCACCGACACGATGGCGGCCCCGGCCGGGAAGCCGGTCAGCGTGTCCTGCCACTCCAGCGCGCCGGTCCGGGACGAGTACGCGGTCACGGTGAGCCCGGCGCCGACGGCGGCGAGGCCGCCGCCGACGGAAGCGTAGGCCAGGCCGGAGGCGGGCACCGTGCCGGCCAGCCCGGGCGCCACGTTCCACGCGCCGGACAGCGGGGCCGTCCACCTGATCATGCTGGGCGCCGACCCGGATCCGAAGGCCCGGCAGCCGACCCGGCAGGCGGCCGCGGGGGGCACCCCGGCCGCACCCTGGACGGGGTAGGGCACCAGGACCACGCCGAGCAGGGCCGCGGCCAGCACCCAGCGACGCAGCCGCGGTGACGTGCCCGCGGTGCCGAGGCGGATCCGGCCGAGGAAGCTGCGCGCGGCGCGGCGTCGCATCTGGCTGAGGAACCGCCCGGTGGCCCCGCGGCGCATCCGCCCGGAGATTGTGCGCCCCCGCTGCTGCCTCACAACCACCACCGTAGGAGAACTCCGGCGCCCGGATGCGGTCTATCACCCCAAACCGTGACCAGGACGGCCCGCCGGACCGGCCGCGAGACTAACCGATAACGTGGGACCGTCCATCTGAGGGATCCAGTCGCCTCGCCGAGGAGGTACGCCATGACCAGCCCCAGCCGCCCGCCGCTCCCCTACGACTTCATGCCTCCGGTACCGTCGTTCAGCCTGCGCAGCGACGACGTCGCCGACGGCCAGATGATGTCGGGTAACCAGGTCTTCGACGGGTTCGGCATGACCGGGGGGAACATCTCCCCGTCGCTGTACTGGTCCGGCTTCCCGGCGGAGACCGAGAGCTTCGCGGTGACCTGCTTCGACCCGGACGCGCCGACGGGCTCGGGTTTCTGGCACTGGATCGTGCTCGGCATCCCCGCCTCGGTGACCGAACTCCAGACGGGTGCGGCCGGGACGGACGGTTCGGGCCTGCCGAAGGGGGCGTTCCATGTCCGCAACGACTACGGCGCCAAGGACTTCGGCGGCGCGGCCCCGCCGGCCGGCGACCCGCCGCACCGCTACGTGTTCGCGGTGCACGCCCTGGACGTGGAGTCGCTGGATGTCAACGACGAGATCACGCCGGCCGTGGCAGGCTTCAACCTGCGCTTAC
>Ga0335085_10012075_pt1 | contig 12745 bp, 9 predicted proteins | sample Lox_Sample_45_FD_206712 | JGI IMG/M metagenome (GOLD analysis project Ga0335085, IMG submission 206712) | Soil microbial communities from Loxahatchee National Wildlife Refuge, Florida, United States - Lox_Sample_4.5 | ecosystem: Environmental > Terrestrial > Soil > Wetlands | place: USA: Florida...
CTGCCGACGCTTCTTCTTGCCGCAGTTCGAGCCGGCGAAATAGCTGCGCCCGGCGAATCCCGATCGCGCACATTGCAAGCTCTGACCAAACTACTGACGCTGTTACCTATTCTACTTTTCGTCATCGTGGCTACTGCTGATGCCCAGAGGCCCGGCGCGAGCGCAACGGTTGTGGTCCGCGTGGAGGCGCCCGACGGCGGCCCTTTCGATGGTTCCGCTGACGTCGCGTTGACGGCAAACGGCGAAGGCGGGGCGCACCATGGAATGACGCGCGACCAGGGCCAAGCTGAGTTTGACGGCATATCTCAAGGATATTACTACGTCACTGTTACCGCTCCCGGTTATAAGACCGCAAGGGGTGAGGTCGAAGTAGGACAACAGGTGGGCGGCGCTTATGCGACGTGGATCCGCCTCGAGCCCGAAACGATGGCGAGAGACGCGGACGTCGCATCCGGCAGGCCTGTGCTGGCGCCCAAGGCTCGAAGGGATCTGGAGCGCGGAGTCGAAGCGCTGCGGGCCCTGAAGTTTGAGGAAGCACAGAAGCGGTTTCAAACGGCATATAAACTGGCTCCCGGCAATCCCGACGTGAATTTTTTCCTCGGATACACATTCCTTCAGGAGAAGAACCTTGACAACGCGCAAACTTACCTCGAACGCGCGACTTCCCTAGATCCACATTACGGAGACGCTTTCGTCGCCCTTGGCCAGTTAAGACTTCAGCAAGGCGACCTCTCTTCCGCTGCATCCACGCTGCAACAGGCTATTTCGATCGACAGGGAGAACTGGCTCGCGCACTGGACTCTCGCTAGTGTGGATCTCAGGCAGTCGAAATACGAGGACGCCCGAACGGAGGCCGAAGCAGCGGTTCGGTACGGAAAGGGGGCGGCGAACGGGGCTGAAATCATCATTGGCGAAGCGTGGGCCGCCTCGGGCGATACGGACAAAGCGATCGAGGCATTGAATTCATTTCTCCGTGATGCGCCAACCAACTCAGCCATTCCGGCAGCGCAGGCTTTGATCGCAAAGCTGACAGCCGAAAAGAATGCCGCCGAGGTGCGCGCGATAGCACTGTCCGATTTGGCTCGCTCTTCCAGCGCGACCAAGTCTGCGCCGGTAGCTGGCGGTGCCGCCGCAAGCACGATCCCAGGTCTAAGTAATTCCGAGGTGAATCTTGCTCTTCCGAAGTGGGCACCGCCCGATGTGGACAAGATGAAACCAGCGGTTGCGACGGGCGTGAGTTGCTCGCTGCCGCAAGTGCTGGAGAGAACCGGGGAGAGAGTTCTACAGCTGGTTACGAACGTCGGGAACATCGATGCGACCGAGCAGCTTATCCATCAGAGGCTCGATGAAATTGGCAAACCGGTGGAAACGGCGACTATGAAGTATGACTATGTGGCGAACTTCGTGGAAGGCGCTCGCAACACGATAGGCATTTCCGAAACCCGTAACGGCCTGAGCGATGGGGCGGCTTTTCAGGGAGATATCGCGACGCCCGGACTCATTGGCATGGCCTTGGTGTTCCATCCGATGATCCGGGGAGATTTTCAAATGACCTGCGAGGGGCGAGGGGACTGGCATGGACGGCCCGCATGGATCGTCTACTTCAGGCAGCGCGAAGGCGTGCCCGGCCGCATCAGCGCATTCGTCCTAAACGGAACCACGCACCGCGTCAGTTTCAAAGGCCGCGCCTGGATTACGGCGGACTCCTTTGAGATCGCGCACATGGAAACAGACCTGATCAAGCCGATGCCGGAGATCCAGTTCGCTCTCGAACACATTTCTGTGGATTACAAGCCCGTGCATTTTTCCGCTGGACGGGATCTTTGGCTCCCGGCGAATGCCGACCTCTACTTCGAATTCCGGAAGCAGCGCTATCATCGCCGTGACACATTTTCGCGCTACAAGCTGTTCGCCGTAAGCAGCAGACAGGTGATCAACCAGCCGCCGGAGAACCATCCGGAGCAGTAGTACCAACGCGGCCGTGGGGAGGTCCTGTGCAAGTTTCGGCAAGGAATGAAATGCCTGTTTCGATTCGACCCCGATATCGAGGCCTTGGTATCGTTTATAATCGCGGCGAGGCGATAGCGTAGCGGCTAAATTTGCCCAGCTGTTCGAGAATCATCTATGACGATCAAGTTGCCGATTTACATGGATAATCACGCGACGACTCCTGTCGATCCGCGCGTGCTCGAAGCGATGCTGCCGTATTTCACCGAACAATTCGGAAATGCGGCGAGCCGGAACCATGAATTTGGCTGGAAAGCCGAGGAAGCGGCCGAAAACGCGCGTGGCCAGATCGCGCGTCTTATCGGGGCCTCACCGAAGGAGATCGTGTTTACCAGCGGTGCGACCGAGTCGATCAATCTGGCGCTGAAGGGCGCCTCGGAATTTTATCGAGACAAGGGAAATCACATCATTACGCTTGCGACCGAGCACAAGGCCGTGCTGGATACGTGCAAGCGGCTGGAAAAGGATGGATACGAAATCACGTTTCTGCCAGTGGCGAGCGACGGCTTGGTCGATCCGGAAGATATCCGGCGCGCGACTAGACCGAAAACGATCCTGATTTCCGTCTTGCACGGCAACAACGAAATCGGCGTGGTGCAGCCGATTGCGGACATCGGTAGAGTTGCGAGGCAGAACGGCGTCCTGTTTCACGTGGACGCAGCACAATCGGCGGGCAAAATTCCGATCAATATCGAGAATGACGGCATCGACCTGATGTCGATCTCCGGGCACAAGATCTATGCGCCGAAAGGTGTCGGCGTGCTCTACGTGAGGCGCAAGAACCCGCGCGTGCAGCTTGCGGCACAAATCGATGGCGGCGGGCATGAACGCGGACTACGAGCGGGCACACTGAATGTTCCTGGAATCGTCGGGCTCGGAAAAGCCTGCGAGATTTGCGAGAAAGAGATGGCGGTTGAAGGCGAGCGGCTGCTGCGGCTACGCGAGCGTTTGCGAGCCGCGATCATGGAGCGTCTGGACGGAGTTTCGGTCAACGGATCGCTCGAGCATCGGTTGCCGAACAATCTGAATTTGAGCTTCGGCGGAGTGGAGGGTGAGGCTCTACTCATGGGCATTCATGACGTTGCCGTTTCCAGCGGGTCGGCATGCACATCCGCACAACTGGCGGCGAGCCATGTGCTGCGGGCAATCGGCGTCGATGATGATCTGGCGCATTCTTCCATACGATTTGGCTTGGGTCGATTTAATACGGAGGAAGAGGTGGATTACGCTGCGGCGCGCGTAGTTGAAACGGTCGGAAAGCTGCGCGAGCTTTCGCCAGCATATCAGTCGGCGAAAGGGCGAGAGCGCTAATCGCGGAGATTTTGGAGAGGAAACCTCCTATACGTTGTAAACGCGTTCTATATCGAAGACGCCTGGAATGCGCCTAATGCCGCTGAGAATGCGCTCGAGCTGCTTGCGGTCCTGCACATCCAGCGCAACTTCGATGCGGGCACGCGTGTTGTCCTCACCGCCGCTCTCGAAGGTACGGATGTTCGCAGCGTTTTCGCTTATGATGCCGGTGATTCCCGCAAGCATGCCGGGGCGATCCTCCGTGAAAATTCGGAGCCGAACGGGGAATGTGGCGTGCGTTGAAGGCGCCCATTCGACGGGAATGCGCCGCTCGGATTCGTAGAGCAGGTTTTCGACATTGGGGCAATTTTTGCTGTGGACGGCGATGCCGCGCCCGCGCGTGACGTAACCGATGATCTCGTCGCCGGGAATCGGGTTGCAGCATTTCGAGCGATAAACCATTAAGTCGCCATGGCCGCGGACGACGATGGTCGCGTCGTCTACGCCCATCATGCGCTTTACGGTAGCGTCCGGCTTGGGGTGGCGCTCCTCGGCCGATTCGGCGAGCGGCTTGCCCGTTAATTTCGAAAGAACCTGGCGGGCTGACCATTTTCCGTAGCCGAGTTCCGCATAAAGATCTTCTTGGCGCGAACAACCGTAGTCTGAGGCAACACGATGCCAGTCCTCACTCGAAATGCGACTGAGGCTCACGCCGGCATGGCGCGCCTCTTTTTCCAAGAGTCTCTTCCCCACGTCCGTCGCCTGCACGCGTTCGTGCAGATGAATCCACTGCCGAATCTTGCTGCGCGCCCGGGACGTGTGAACGAACGACAGCCAATCGCGCGAAGGCTCATGCCCTTTCTGCGTGATGATCTCGACCACGTCGCCATTCGCCAGCGCATGGCGCAGCGGAACCATTTCGCCGTTGCACTTTGCCCCGGCGCACTGGTGGCCGACTTCTGTGTGAACCGCGTAGGCGAAATCCACGGGCGTAGCGCCCCGTGGCAGCACGACCACGCGCCCCTTCGGCGTAAATGTGTAGACTTCCTCAGGGTAGAGATCGACGCGGAGCGTGGAGAGAAACTCGCTCGGCTCCTGCATCTCCTGCACCCATTCGATCAAGTGCCGCATCCAGACGATGCGCTGGTCGTCGGCGGTTGAAGCGATTGGGCCGTCCTTATATTTCCAGTGAGCGGCGACGCCTTGCTCGGCGATCCGGTGCATCTCCTGCGTGCGAATCTGCACTTCAAACGGCTGTCCTGCCTGAATCACTGTGGTGTGCAAGGATTGATAGAGATTCGGCCGCGGCATCGCGATGTAATCTTTGAAGCGGCCGGGTACCGGACGCCACATCTGGTGCACAACGCCGAGCGCGGCATAGCAATTCTTCACGGTATCGGTGACAACGCGAACGGCAAGCAGATCATAGACCTGGTCGAGCACGCGCTGCTGTTTTTGAATTTTCACATGCAACGAATAGAGCCTCTTCGTGCGTGCCTGCACGTCCGCCGGAATGCCGGCTTCCACCATCTTTGCGCGAATCGCTCCCTGCACTTCGACGAGAAATTTGTCGTGGATTTCCCGTTTTGACGCAACTTTCTTCTGCAATTCCGCGAAAGCCTCCGGCTCGAGGTAACGGAAAGCCAGATCTTCCAATTCGCCGCGGATCAAACCCATACCGAGCCGGTTCGCCACGGGGGCATAAATGTCCAGGGTCTCCCGGGCGATGCGTTGCTGGCGCGCGGGTTCGAGATATTCGAGCGTGCGCATATTGTGCAAGCGATCGGCAAGCTTCACCATTACAACGCGGACGTCGTTCACCATCGCGAGCAACATTTTGCGGACGTTTTCGGCTTGGCGCGCCTCAGGGGCAAGCAGGTCAAGCCGCCCGATTTTCGTCACGCCCTCGACCAGGCGCGCGACGTCCGGCCCGAATTTTTCAGAGATCACTTCGAGAGGAACTTTCGTATCTTCCACGACATCGTGCATCAACGCAGCGCTGATCGAAGTCACGTCGAGCTTCATATCGGCGAGCATGTGCGCTACCTCAACAGGGTGCGAGAGGTATGGCTCCCCGGAGCGGCGCGTTTGTGTCTGGTGATGTTCGGCGGCGAAATCGTAGGAACGGCGGAGAATTTCCAAATCGTCGCCCGGCCGATTCTTGTGGACCTTCTCCAGCAATTCGGCAAAGCGAAGGTCCACAGCGTGCCGCGCGGCTAGATTGACGGCGGGATTGCCCACTGTTCCCATGAACAGTCTATTGTAAACCCTGGAGGAATCAGCGTGTTTGCCTGGAGCGTGGCACGGATGAGAAAGGCAACCTCAGCCTGTCCCGTGATCTGCTATTCACCAGGCTTGTCTGAAACCTTTGACAATGTGGCGTGCCAGTCCGAGGCGTCCTTATCGAAGACCGGCTGGCCGAGCTGATTCGCGATGAACAACCAGGCTTTTCCAGGCTCTAAATAGACCGTATACATGAGTTTGCCATCCGGGCCGACACGGAAGAAATACGTCTGACCCACGGTCTGATGCTCGAAAACGACCGCTTCGGCCTGTTTGGGATCCTTACTGATCTTCACCAAATACACGGCACGGGCGGTTCGACGGCCATTTACCGTCGCTATCGGCAAAACAAAGACTTTGGGCGCGCTGCCGTCGGCCGAGCACGCTTTGAGGTAATTACAGGCATCGTCAGGATAATTGGCGGCAGGAGCGTCTTGCCAATTGATGCTTGCCTTGTGGCTCATCACGTCCTGATAGAGATTTGTGCCGGCCGGTGCGGGCGGTCTGGCGGCTGTGCTGCCGGCAATCAGAAACACGCCGAACGCCACCATCGCCGCAATGGCGAAAAAAGAAGCCGAATTCGCACGAACTCGCAGCCTTCTCATGGAACTACCTCCTAATCCGACTGATCACGCGAACCGCACCACGCTTGACGATTCACCCGCGCGAACGTGCCGGATTATATTCCGCACAGGACTTCCATGCAATCGTTTCTGAAATGCAATCTCCGCAGAATAAAAAAGGCGGGCCCGGTTCGGGCCCGCCGAAATTCTCCAAGGACACGCCGCTCGGATCAGGAGCTAGCGCCCGATGCCAATGCGCTCGCTTCCCGCTTCTGCTTAATGGCCTTTGCCTTATCCATTAACTGGTCAGCGTCTTTGTTGTCCGCCTCCCGGGCATCGGCCGTAGCTTCCATATCGCCCTTCTGACGGTCGAGAAGGCTGAGATAACCCATTGCATCATCGTAATCAGGCTTAAGCTCGATAGCCTTATTGAGCGCCGTAATGCCGTCATTCACAGTCTGGCTATATTTGTCGGAGAATTGAGCCGCCAAATCCTTCGGCAGCGGATCAGTATCCTTGATTGGCTTCTTCCCGGACTGATTGTACTCGTTGCGCAGCTCCTGATTGGCATGATGCGAGATCCAGAAATCGATCACACCGACCCAATAATAGGGCTGCGGGTCATTCGGGCTCATCTGGATGTGCTTTTCGTGGAACGATCGAGCCTTCAACATCCCCGCTTCATCGAAAGGCGTCTGCGCCATGTTGTAGTACAAAGAGCCAAGATTATCGATTGCGGAGAGATTGTTCGGATCGTCGCTAAGGATGTCTTCGTTGATCCTTACTGCTTCCTGGCCATTGCGAAGATTATCGGGCGATGGCGCGCCTGGAATATATTGCGCCTGGTAGGCTGCCGCCAAATAGAGCCGCGCGTTCGTGAGCGTCGGATCGTACTGCTCTGCACTCTTAAAGTGCTCGATGGCCTGATCGTACTGGCCGCTGCTGTATGCCGCCACGCCCTTATTGAGCTGGTCGCGCGCTCGGAGCTTGTTGCACCCACCGCCCGCAACGATGGCCACCGCGAGGGCGGCCAGAATGAGCGTGATACTGGATGTGCGCTGCATTCCTGAATCTCCTTAATTAAGCCGGATGTCGCCCGACGCACTCCCCACAGCGCGCGCGCCGGACGAAAAAACAGGTTCCGCCCCTAACCGTAAAGTTCACTGCCCCGCTTCGATTTTGGCCGTGATGAGCCCGACGTGGTCGATACCCGCGCCCCGCATAATATCAATGGCGCGCGCTATCTGGGCGAACTCGACGTTGTCATCACCCTTCACGAATGCAATCTTCGTGGCACGAATCTCAAAGATCTTCGTGAGTTGCGGGCCGAGAGTATCCCACGTGTACTGGTCCTGGTTAATCAAGACCTTTCCGCCGTCCTGCACCTGGACTACGATCGTGTCATCCGCCACATTCTGCTGCTTCTGATTCGGCGGAGCGGGTTGCGGAACGATCGTACTCAATCCCACCGGAACCCGCGGCGTGATGACCATGAAAATAATGATCAGCACGAGCAACACGTCGATCAAAGGAACGATGTTCGGTTCGGACATCGCTCCCTTATTCTCACCGACTGACATTCCCATAGTAGTGCTCCTCGCTCCGAAATCCTAAGTCTTAGTCCGAGCCATCACTCGAAAGTGGTGGCGCACCCGGCGCGTTCTTGCGCGGGAGTTGCTCGGTCAGAAGGCCGAGGTTCTCAACGCCGGCAGAGCGTATCTCATCGACCGCTTTTACGACGTCGCCGTAATGGGCGCGCTCGTCCGCGCGCACATAAACGGTCTTGTCCTGCCTGTCCGTCAAGAGGTCCCTGACGTCGTTGGTAACATCGTCCAGCAAGATCTGCTTGTTCCCTGGGCTGAGGAAGTATCGCCCGTCTCTCGTGACTGCCACGATTACGGCGTCTTCTTTTTCAGCGTCGGGGAACTTATCGACGTTTGTAGCCTTGGCCATATTCACCGCTTGCCCGTGCTGCAGCATGGGAATGATGACCATGAAGATGATCAGCAGCACCAACATGATGTCCGCCATAGGGATCACGTTGGGCGCCGCCATCACCGGCGCAGCCTTCACTTTCAGAGCCATGGGTTGTTACTTCTTTCCGCCGCGGCGCGTGATGAAGTAGTTGATCAGCTCCATAGAGGAGTTATCCATCTCCACGTCGAAGGCCTCTACGCGGTTCGTGAAATAGTTGAAGGTCCACACGGCAGGCACGGCCACGAGCAAGCCGAGAGCAGTGGTGACGAGAGCTTCCGAAATACCGCCCGCGACTGCCGACAAACCAGTGACTTTTGAGTTCGCGATGCCTTTGAACGCGCCGATGATGCCCATAACCGTTCCGAACAGTCCGACGAAGGGCGCCGTGGCGCCGATCGTAGCAAGGCCCGAAAGGCCGCGCTTCATTTCGGCGTGCACGATGGCAATGGAGCGCTCAAGACCGCGCTTTGCCGCTTCGATCACTTCCTCATCATTGACCTGTGAAGACGCAGCCTGGAACTCGGAAAGGCCGGTCGCAACGACCTTGGCAATATGGCTCTTCTTGTTGCGCTCGGCGATCGAAATCGCTTCGTCGAGCTTGTTGTCTTTTAGCGCGCCGGCAACCTGCTGCACGAACACGCGGGACTGTTTCCGCGCCGCGCTATACATCAACGCACGGTCAATCATGATGGCCACCGACCAGGCCGACATCACGAACAACAAAATGACGACCACTTTGGCCGGAATGTCCATGTTGTGCCACATGCTGACCAAATCCCAACCGCCCGATGCGCTACCGGCCTCGTCTTGTAGGAACAAGATGGCGGCCCACAAAGATGTTGCGAACATAATTTTTACTCCTCCTCGATTCCTCGCCCAAGATTTTCGGCAGAACTTACGTCTGCCGGCAAAGCCTTTACTTCCCCCACCGGCCGGGCGGCCGTAGCCGCCGGTCTGTGTCCTGCCTATTCGTTCAACGTAAATTGAACCTGAATTTCCGTATCGACCTCGGTCGGTTCACCGTTCAGCAAGAGCGGCTTGTAACGCCACTGGCTCACGGCGTCCATCGCTGCCTTCATTAGCAGGCTCGGACCCGACACATATTCCAGTTGTTGCACGGCGCCATCCTTGCCGATGATCGCGTGGAGTACGACCGTGCCCTGCACGTGCGCCGTCTTGGCGATTGCCGGATAGATCGGCATCGTCTGCCGAATCAAGGAAGCCTGCTCGACGTTACCGCCGACGCGGACACGGGTCGGCGCCTTTGGTGGAGGCGGTGGCGCAGGGCCGCTCCCGCCAAGAAGCCCACCCAGCATGCCACTGCTATCACCGGTTCCGCCCGCTATACCAGCATTGGAAAAGTCGACGGTCGGCGCCGCTTCCTTCACCATTTCGACGTGCTTCGGTACAACCGTCGGTGCCGCCACCTTGTTGATCGGAATGAGCTTTGGGGGCTGCTTAATCTCTTTGGTCGGCGGAGGAGGTGGAGGAGGCGGAGGAGGCGGAGGAGGCGCTGCCAGATACGTCGCGTTAAAGCCCTTCGGCAATTCCGAATACGAAATCAGCGGGATCAAAATGAGGATGCCAAGAATCAGAGCCTGAACGGTGCCGGAGACCACCACTGCCCAAGGCTTGTTGGTCTTCTTCATGTTGCCCGAGACAACCATATCGTCAAACATTCACTACCTCCTGGCCACTGCGGCCACGTGCTTTTCGGCTGCGGATCCGGCACGTACGGGCGCTGCTGTTACCCCACCACCTCGAAACTTGTTCCACACGACCACGAGCGGCGCGGCTATCCCAAAGCTGGAGTACGTACCTACCACAACTCCCACTACCATTGCAAAGGAGAATGCACGGAGAGCCTGTCCGCCCAAAAAGTACAACACTGAAACCGTCAGAAGCGTCAAGCCACTCGTCAGAATCGTTCGAGAGAGCGTCTGATTGATCGACTTGTTTACAATTTCCGGAAAGGATTCCCGCCGCATCAGCCGCAGGTTTTCCCGGACACGGTCAAAGATCACAATCGTGTCGTTCATCGAATAGCCAACAAGCGTCAGCAAAGCCGCGATCACCGTGAGAGAGATTTCGTATCGCGTGAGGGAGAAAAAGCCCAGGGTGATCAGAACGTCGTGAAAAACGGCGATCACGGCGGCGATGCCGAAAATCCCGTAGTCGATCCACTTCCACAAGAAGAAAGGCTTGGCAGCGGCCATGTTGAGGCGCAGCAAGCCGCCGCCGGAAAAGCGAATCGCCACGTAAACCAACATGCCCGCAAGCGCGTAAAGCGTGGCACTGATGGCTTGCGTGCGCAACTGCGCACCCACTGTCGGGCCAACGGTTTGCGCATCGCGAATCACGAACTTATTCAGCAAATAGCCATCGGAGAGAGCGCTGGTCACCGCTGGCGTTACACCGTTCACGCTCTGAAGCTGATTGAAACTTGTGACTAGGCCGCCGTAGTCAGTATCGCGAGCCGAAATCAGCGCGGACGCGAGCTGACTGTAACGATCGGCGGCTTTTGCGCCAAGGACGAGAGGGTCCTTCTGCGTGAGGTATGTGGCAATTTCGGCGACTGTCGCGGAGTTGAAATCCGGCTTGGTGGACGCGCTCCGCCCCAATACCTTTTCGAGAACGGTCACCACAGTCTGTCGATCCGTATCCACTCCGACGCTCTCTTCCGCTCCGCTTTTCTGTGTAAGAGAGATAACCAGATCGTTCTTCGACCTGGGGTCGGAAGGATCGGTCATGGGCTTAATCTCGTTGTTCGGGAGACCCGCTTGAGAAAGTGCACTGCGAATCTGCATCTGCAGGTTCGTAAATGTTCCCTGCGGCATCTGCTCGAACCGGACGGTAATTGCCGTGCCACCCTTGAAGTCGATCCCGTAGGCAAGCCCCTGTTTAATCTCAGAAACAAATCCTACGACGAGAAGAATCAGCGAAAGCGTAACGAAGTATTTCGCTTTTCCCATCCAGTCGAAATTTGGCGAATGAAAGAATTCCATTAAAGAGTCCGATCCGTCTTACTTTGACACCGCAGTGCCCAAATTTGTGCCCAAAGGCCGAAAGGCTGTTCGGGCAGTACCATTACCCGCTACACGCTCAGCGGTTCGTCGCGCTTGCTGTGCGCAAGGTGCAAGTCGAAAATAGCGCGAGAAACGTAGATAGAAGTGAACAAGTTTGCCACCAAGCCGATGACCAAAGTGATCGCAAACCCACGCACGGGTCCCGTACCGAATAAGAATAGGAATATCGCTGACACAACAGTAGTTACGTGCGTATCGATGATCGTCAAAAATGCCTTTTCGAACCCCACATCTACCGCGGATGCGGGGGCTTTGCCATTGCGTAGTTCTTCCCGAATGCGCTCGAAGACGAGCACGTTCGAGTCCACACCCATGCCTATCGTCAGAATCACTCCTGCGATGCCAGGAAGCGTGAGAACCGCGCCAAAATACGTCATGGCCGCCATCAAAATGACTAAGTTGAGAAGCAGAGCCACAACTGCATTGACACCGGCCAGCCGGTAATAGATCACCAGGAAAACCATCACGACGATAATGCTGCCGATCGAAGCCCTCACACCTGCACGAATCGAGTCAGCACCGAGAGACGGCCCGACCGTGTCCTCTTCCAGATACTTAATCGAAGCGGGCAGCGCGCCTGACCGCAGCACCACTGCCAAGTCTTGTGCGGACTGTTCCGTGAAATTGCCTTCGATCACCCCGTTGCCGTCGATGCGGTTGTTGATCACCGGTGCCGAATAAACCTGGTTGTCAAGGACAATGGCGAGATCTTTGCCGATGTTTTCGGCCGTAAACGGACCGAAACGAGCCGCCGCCGCGTTTGACAGAACGAAATTAACTTCGTACTGACCCGGATACTTTGTGCTGGGCTGCGGAGACGCGTTTTGAAGGTCTTGCCCAGTCACGACCGGCGAACGCTGGACCACGTAGTAGACCGTCGAGGAGCCGCTCGCTTGATCGCTTATGGCACTGGATCGGCCTGGCAAAATCTCGCTGCCCGCCGGCAGAACACCGTTGTGCGCGGCAAGCGCTTCCGCCTCTGATGCATACGGCGCTTGGTCTACAAGCAAGGTTAGTTCAAGCTGGCCGCCTTCGGAAATCACCTCTTTAGCACGCGTGGGATCCCCTTCGCCGGGGAGCTCCACGAGAATTTGATCCTGAGCGCGCCCCGTAAATTGGACGGTCGGCTCCGTGAGGCCTAGTGCATCGATGCGGCGCGTGATCGTTTCGAGCGCTTGCTCCATCGTATTCGAGCGAAGCGCGGCGATGGCGGTCGGCGGATATGTGAGCAAATAGCCGTTGGTTTCCCCCGCCGCAGCGCTAACCTGCCAATCCGACAATTGATTCGAGAGGATGTCCCGGAACTTATTCGCGGCGTTCGGGTCCACATCGTGCACGACGATATGGGTGTTGTCGGGTAATTCGTTCACTTCCCCGATGGAGATGTTTTGTGAGCGGGCCTGGTCTTTAATTAAATCGACAGCCTGATCCGTGTGCTGGCGAATCGCGTCTTCAAGCTGCACCTGAATCACAAGGTGGCTGCCGCCGCGCAGGTCAAGACCAAGCTGAATGCGGTGATTGAGATTATCCTTGAGCTTT
>Ga0335085_10012076_pt1 | contig 12745 bp, 7 predicted proteins | sample Lox_Sample_45_FD_206712 | JGI IMG/M metagenome (GOLD analysis project Ga0335085, IMG submission 206712) | Soil microbial communities from Loxahatchee National Wildlife Refuge, Florida, United States - Lox_Sample_4.5 | ecosystem: Environmental > Terrestrial > Soil > Wetlands | place: USA: Florida...
GCTGCGCGCGATGGTGCGCGCCGGCGCCAACTCCGGTGTGTCGGCCAACCCTCGCAGCGCGAAGCGATCGGGGATGCGCACCTGGTCGCCGTCGACGAGGCGGCTGTCAGGATACGGGTTTCCGGGTGCATCTGGATCGACGTCGAACAGTGCCGTTGGCCCCTGTCCGATCGGATCCGGTAACCCTTCGAGCGCGCGGAAGGCAGGCGACGCCTGCAACGGCTGGCCGCCGGCATCGGTGACGGCATCGGTCAGCACGACCGCGTAGATCGTCTTCCCGCGCAGGGCGCCGGTCGGGGTGAGCACCAAGGCCGGCCCGTCGGCGTCGAGCGCGGCGGTGAAGCCGGCGAGCTCGAGTGGGCAGCCGACCAATGCGGCCCTGACCGCGGCGATGAGCTCATCGACGGTCACCTCGTGATCGCCATTGCGGTCGAACGCCCCGCAGGTGTCGGGTGCGGTGCGGTCGAGCGACAGCGCCACACCGGTCATCAGCTCATTGATCGCGACCGTTCCGTCGCCGTTGCAGTCCCCGGGGCACCCGGGCTGCGCTCGGCCGGTGCCGGCGAACAACAGGAGCGCACAGACCGCCAGCGCGGTGCGAGATCGCAGCGCCGCGCGGATGGCCCGCTGAGCGCCCCCCCAGTCGACCGACCGCATGAGGGCGAGGTTAGCTCCGCTGCGTCGCTTCGGGCAATCAGCGAGCCGTGCTGCTGGCGAACAGCGGCGCACCCCAGCGATCCAGGAAGACCATCTCCTCGACCGGCTTGCGCGACAGCGGACCGTGTCCGCTGCCGACGGGGTATCCGATCGGGACGAACGCGCACGTCGCCCAGGGCTCGGGCAAGTCGAGCAGCGGTCGGATCTCGGCTTCCGCCAGGCAGAGCAGCGTCGTCAGCACGCAGCCGAGCCCCTCTGCCCGGCACGCCAGCAGTAGGTTCTGGACGGCCGGGTAGAGGCTGGCGCCGCCGACCACCGACGGCCGCCCGAGGCTGTTGTCGGTGATCGCGAGGAGCTCGGGGTTGAAGCAGAAGACCAGGATGACCGGCGCCTCGTGCAGGTGCTCGGCGAGATGGTCTGCAGCGCGCAGCGCCCGCTCGCCCTTGGCGCGCGCGCGGGCTGGCAGTTGCTCCAGGCCCCGGCGCTGGCCGCGCACGTAGCGTTCCCACGGACCCTTGTAGAGGTCGCGCAGGCGGCGCTTGGTGTCGGGGGCGCGGACGGCGACGATGCGCCACGGCTGGCGGTTGCCGCCCGACGGCGCGTAGGTCGCCGCCTCGATCACGCGGCGGAGGACATCGTCGGGCACCGGCGTCGTCCGCAGCCGCCGTACCGCCCGGGTGGTGCGCAGTGCCTCGTGGAGCTCGATCTCCGCCATCGTTTCTCGCCCTCGCACCGGACCGCTTGCCGCATCGCGCGGCGCCGCACAACCGGCGGCGACGGCGCTCCCTTTCGCGACACCCGGCGGGTGCACGGGTTCATTGACCTGCCCCGGCTCAACATGGATGGTAGCGCGGCCGTCCCATGAGCGAGCACACCAACCGGCTCATCCACGAGTCGAGCCCCTACCTGCGCCAGCACGCGCACAACCCGGTCGATTGGTATCCCTGGGGGGAGGAGGCCTTCGCGCGCGCCCGCCGCGAGGGGAAGCCCGTCCTGCTCAGCGTCGGCTACTCGGCCTGCCACTGGTGCCACGTGATGGAGCGCGAGTCGTTCGAAGACCCCGCCATCGCTGCGCTGATGAACGAGCATTTCGTCAACATCAAGGTCGACCGCGAGGAACGGCCGGACGTCGACCACATCTACATGAACGCGGTCCAGGTCCTGACCGGCCGTGGCGGCTGGCCGATGACCGTCTTCCTGACCCCGGACGGCAAGCCCTTCTACGGCGGGACGTACTTTCCGCCTGAGGATCGACACGGGATGCCCGGATTCCCCCGCCTGCTCCTGGCCGTCGCCGAAGCCTACCGCGACAAGAGCGACCAGGTCGAGCATACGGTCGCCCAGCTCATGGAGCGTCTCGAGCAGCTCGAATCGCCCCGCGCGGGCGGTGCGCTGCCCTCCGCCGATGACGTGCTCGCGGCGGCCGCCCAGCTCGCCCGCGCGCATGACGCCGAATACGGAGGCATCGGCCAAGCCCCGAAGTTCCCCAACTCGGGCGCCCTCGAGCTCTTCCTGCGCGTCGGCCACCAGCACCGCGAGCCGCGCTACACCGAGATGGCGCTCTTTACGCTGCGCTGCATGGCGCGGGGCGGCATCTACGATCAGCTCGGCGGCGGCTTTCACCGCTACTCGGTCGACCAGCGCTGGCTGGTGCCGCACTTCGAGAAGATGCTCTACGACAACGCCCAGCTCGTGCCGCTCTACCTCTCGGCGCAGCAGATCACCGGGGATCCGTTCTTTGCCGCAATCGCGCGCCAGACGCTGGACTACGTCGTGCGCGAGATGCGCGACCCGGCGGGCGGCTTCTACTCGACCCAGGACGCCGACAGCGAGGGCGAGGAGGGGAAGTTCTTCGTCTGGGACCAGCGCGAGGTGCTCGAGCTGCTCGGCGAGGAGGTCGGCGCCCTCGCCTGCCGCTACTGGGACGTGACCGACGTCGGCAACTTCGAGCACCACAACATCCTGCATGTCACCCTCGAGATCGAGCAGCTCGCCGCGTTGTACCGGCGCGATGTCGAGACCGTGCGGGTGCAGCTGGCGGACGCCCGCGCCGCGCTCTTCGCGGCGCGGGCGCGGCGGGTGCGCCCGGGCCTGGACGCCAAGATCCTCACCGCCTGGAACGGCCTGATGATCAGCGCCTTCGCCAAGGCCGCCGAGCTCTTCGACGACGCCGGCTACCGACAGGTGGCGCGCGACGCCGTGGCGTTCATCGAACGCGAGATGCGACGGGGCGAGCGGCTGCTCAGCGCGTGGAAGGACGGCGCCGCCAAGTTGAACGGGTATCTGGACGACTACGCGTTCTACGCCGCCGCGCTGCTCGATGTCTTCGAAGCCACGCAGGACCGCGGCGCCCTCGAATCCGCAGCGCGGCTGATGGACTGGACCATCGCGCACTTCTGGGACCCGCAGGACGGCGGCTTCTTCTTCACCAGCGACGACCATGAGGCGCTGATCGTGCGCAGCAAGCCCTCGTTCGACGGCTCGATCCCGGCCGGCAACTCGGTGGCGACGATGACCCTACTCCGCCTCCACCACTACACCGGCGCCGCAGCGTATCGGGAGCATGCGGACGCCCTGCTCCGCCTGTTTGCCGAGCCCATGCGGTCGCAGCCGTTCGGCTTCGCCGCGCTGCTGGCGGCGGTCGACTTCTCCGCCAACGGGCCGCGCGAGATCGCCCTGGTCGGGGACCCGACCGCGCCCGACACCGCCGGGTTGCTGGCGCAGATTCGACGCGCCTATGTCCCCAACCGCACGCTCATGGTGCTCGATCCGCGCGATCCCGCCCCGCGGCCCCCCCTGCTCGAGGGCAAGGACGCCCTCGGCGGCAAGCCGACCGTGTACGTCTGCCACCGCATGACCTGCTCGCCGCCGGCGACGCAGTGGGCCGACGTTCGGCCCCTGCTCGAGGCCTAGCGGCCGGCCCACCACCTCCTGGAGCGCAGCGAAGCGGCCCGAGCCGACGTCTTCTCCCGCCCGAGACGAGCATGGCGTCGAAGCACCCCGGCCATCCCGCCCGCGAGGCCAAACGCGCGCGCACGCGCGCCCAGCGCCTGCTCGGGGAGATCGGCTCGATCGTCGCCGCGATCGAAGCGGGCGGTGCGAGCATCGGCGACCTCAAGATCGTCGCGCGCTCGCTGCAGGAGATGCGCGATGCGTTCGCGATGTTCACGCCCTACCGCGGCGTCCGCAAGGTCGCGACCTTCGGGTCCGCCCGCACGCAAGAGAACGACGCGGTCTTCCGCACCGCGGAGGAGTTCGCCCGGCTCGTCGCCGACGCCGGCTTCATGGTCATCACCGGTGCCGGCGGCGGTATCATGGAAGCCTGCCAGCGCGGCGCGGGACGCGAGCGCAGCTTCGGGGTCAACATTCGCCTACCGTTCGAGCAACACCCGAACCGCGTCATCCACGGCGACGAGAAGCTGGTCACGTTCAACTACTTCTTCACCCGCAAGCTGTTCTTCATCAAGGACACGCATGCCGTCGCGCTCTTTCCGGGCGGCTTCGGCACCCTCGACGAGGGGTTCGAGGTGCTCACGTTGCTGCAGACCGGCAAGTGCCAACCCCTCCCCCTCGTCCTCCTCGACCAGCCGCGCGGGACGTATTGGAAGACCTGGCATCGCTACGTGCAGGACCACTTGCTGCGCCGCGGGTTGATCTCTCCGGAGGACCTGTCGCTCTACAAGGTGACGGACGACAGCGCCGAAGCGGCGCGCGAGATCACGACCTACTACCGTGTCTATCACTCGGCACGCTACGTACGGGACCTGCTCGTCGTGCGTCTCAACCACCCGCTGCCGGAAACGGTGGTGCGGGCCTTGTCCACGGAGTTCGCCGACATCACCGAGGCCGGCGCCATCGAGCCCTGCCACACCTTCCCGGTGGAGCACGACGAGCCGGCCACCGTGCACCTGCCCCGCCTCGCCTTCCGCTTCGACCGGCGCAGCTTCGGGCGGCTGCGCATGCTGATCGACCGGATCAACGCCGCGCCGGTGTGATCCGCGGCGCGCGCGCCCGAGCGGCCCGTAGCCCGGCGCGGCCGGGCACCGTCTATGCCGGAAAGCTCAACAGCCGGTGCGCGTCCATCATCTTGTCGCGGATCGGCACGCCGATCGGGCAGGTGTCCGTGCACGGCGCCGGGCAGCGCGCGCACCGCGACGCGTTGCGGTCGAGCTTGGCGTACAGACGCATGCCCTCCTTCTCCCACCCGTAGTCGCGGAAGTACATGCGGTAGCGCAGCACGTCGTTGATGGCGAGCTCTTCCGGACAGGAGCTCAGGCAGATCCCGCAGTGCGGCTGGCAGTAGTCACCGCGGGTCAACTGGTCGTAGCGCTCGAGCAGCGCGACGTCTCCCGCCGCGGGCTGGGTGCCCGAGGCGTAGATGTATTCCTCCACGTGCTGCGGTTTGTAGAACGACACCACCAGGCACGACACGTCTGGGTTCGACAGCACCCAGCGGAACGCCGCCTGTGAGTAGACCCCGGCCTCGTCGCGGAAGTTCGCCAGGTTGGTGTGCTTGGCACCCTTCAGGGTCTTCATCGCCACGATGCCGACGTCGTGCTGCTTGGCCTTGTCGAGGATGTGCCCGAAGCTCGGCCACATGCCGAAGTGGTAGGCGAGCATCATCACGTCGAACCGACCGGAATCGATCGCCGCGTTCGCCACCTCTTCCAAGTTCGGCGTGTGCGTGCTGACGCCCATGAAGCGCGCCTTGCCCTGCTCCTTCAGCCGATCGAACGCCTCGTGAATGTTCGGCGCCAGCAGGCGGTCGACGCGGTCGCAGGAGTGCACGTGGATCAGGTCGACGTGGTCGGTCTGCAGCCGCCGCAGGCTCCCTTCGACCGCCTCGATGATCGTCGGCACCGGGGTGTCGTTGGGCAGATGGCCGTCCGCGACGCAGAACTTGGTGGCCAGGAAGACCTTGTCGCGCCGCCCTTTGAGCGCCTGGCCGAGGATCTGCTCCGATCCCGTGCCCGAATAGTCCGGCGAGGTGTCGAAGTAGTTGACGCCGCGGTCGAGCGCCGCACTGGCCACCGCGACGTCCTCGATGCGGCCCGAGCCCAGCGAGATGTCGGACACGAACTCGTTGGTGCGCCCGAGCCGGCGGTAGCTCTTGATGTACGCGTCCTTCCACTCCGGCCGCGGGTTCGGCGAGGTGTTCTCGACCTGGGTCACGAAGAAGTCGTTGGCGACCGGCACCCAGCCGCGATTGCGCCCCACCGCGGCGCCGAGCCCGCCGGCGGCGGCGGCGACCGTCGCCCCGCCCGCGCCCAGCGCGCGCAGCGCGCGGCGGCGCGTCGCACCGACGCCGGACAGGATCCGTTCGCTCTTCTCGCGAGGGAGCGGCGCGAACACTCCCTCGGCGCCGCACGCGGCGCACACCGAGCGCCGCAGGCGCAGGAAGCTCGCGGTCACGGCGGCGAGGAGCACCAGCGACGGCACGACGAGCTTCCAGAGCGGCAGCTGCGTGCGGTCCAGCCCTTCGGCCAAGTCGTGCAGGAGCTGACCGCCGAGCACATAGGCGAGCAGGAAGCCGGCGCCGTAGAGCCCAGCGACCAGCGACCGTCGAACTCGGACCACCCCATCACCCCGCGGACCGCCACATCGTGCGCACGTCATGGGACCTCCCGGGCCGTCGAATGGGGGTCAGCCTAATCGGCGGCTGTCGCCGTGTCCACCGACCCCAGGGGCGAACGTGCGGGGGAAGCCCTCCCCGCGCGTGGTCACGCCGCGGGGGCGTCGGGGAGCGGATCGGCGTCGCCTTCCTTCTCGGCCAGGCAGGCCACGCCGACGACCTTCTCGCCCTCGGCCAGGTCGATGAGGCGGACGCCCTGGGTGTTGCGGCCGATGACCGAGATGTCGCGCACCGGCATACGGATGACCTTGCCGCCGTCGGTGATGAGCATCAGGTGGTCGTCGTCGCGCACCAGCCGGACGCCGACCACGCGGCCCACCCGCTCGGTCACGTTCATCGTGATGATGCCCTTGCCACCGCGCCCGGTGAGGCGATACTCGTCGACCGCCGTACGCTTGCCGTAGCCGCGCTCGGCGACGGCGAGCAGCGTCGCTTCCGGGGACACCACGTCGACCGCCACGACCGCGTCCTCGGCCTCCAGTTGGATGCCGCGCACGCCGGCGGCGTTGCGGCCCATCGGGCGCACGTCCGACTCGCGGAAGCGGATCGCCTGCCCGTCGGCGGTGGAGAGAATCACCTCCTGGTCGCCATCGGTGAGCCGCACCCCGATCACCTCGTCGCCCTCGTTGAGCTTGATGGCGATGATGCCCGACGGGCGCGGGTTGGCGTAGTCGTCGAGCGCCGTCTTCTTCACCGCGCCCTGCTTGGTGGCGAAGAGGACGTAGCGGCCCGGCTGGAACTCGCGCACGGTGAGGAACGCCGACACCTTCTCGCTCGCCTGCAGGTTGAGCAGGTTCACGATCGCTTTGCCGCGCGCGGCGCGGCTGGCCTGGGGAATCTCGTGCACCTTGATCCAGTAGAGCTTGCCGCTGGTGGTGAAGACCAGAATGAACGTGTGCGTGGAGGCGATGAAGAGGTGCTCGATGAAGTCCTCTTCCTTCGTGGTCGCGCCGATCTTGCCGCGGCCGCCGCGCCGCTGGGCGCGGTACTCCGCCACCGGATTGCGCTTGATGTAGCCCTCGTGCGACACGGTGACGACCATTTCCTCGTCGGCGATCAGGTCCTCGATGCTGATGTCGACCGCGTCGTCCACGATCTCGGTGCGGCGCGCGTCGCCGTACTGTTGCCGCACCTCGCGCAGCTCGGCGGCGATGATCTTGGCCACCTCGCGCTCGTCGCCGAGGATCTCCTGATAGCGCGCGATCTGCTTCACCACCTCGGCGTGCTCCTCGATGATCTTGTCGCGCTCCATGTTGGTGAGGCGCTGCAAGCGCATGTCGAGGATGGCCTGCGCCTGCAACTCGCTGAGGCCGAACTGGGTCATCAGGCCGGCGCGCGCCGCATTCGGATCGGCCGCCGCGCGGATCAGCGCGATCACCGCGTCCAGGTGCTCGATCGCGATCTTCAGGCCCTCGAGGATGTGCAGCCGCTCCTGCGCCTTGCGCAGATCGTAGACGGTGCGCCGGGTCACCACCTCCTTGCGGTGGTCGATGAAGACCAGCAGCGCGTCCTTCAGGGTCAGGAGCTTCGGCCGCCCGCCGACGATGGCGAGCATGTTGACGCCGAACGACTCCTGCAGCTGGCTGAGCTTGAAGAGCTGGTTCTGCACGATCTCGGGCACGGCGTCGCGCTTGAGCTCGATGACCACGCGCATGCCCTCGCGGTCGGACTCGTCGCGCAGGTCGGCGATGCCCTCGAGGCGCTTCTCGTTGACCATCTCGGCGATGCGCTCGATCAGGCGCGCCTTGTTCACCTGATAGGGCAGCTCGCGGATGATGATCTTGATCCTGCCCTTGTCGCCGCCGTCCTCGATCTCGGTGCGGGCGCGCATCTGCAGCACGCCGCGGCCACTGTGATACGCTTCGCGGATCGCCGCGCGGCCGTGCAGGAAGCCGGCGGTGGGGAAGTCCGGCCCGGGAATGTGGCGCATCAGCTGGTCGACGGTCAGGGTCGGATCGTCGATCAGCGCCACCAACGCGTCGACCACCTCGCCGAGGTTGTGGGGGGGGATGTTGGTCGCCATGCCAACCGCGATTCCCGACGAACCGTTGATCAGCAGGTTGGGAATGCGCGCCGGCAGGACCAGGGGCTCCTGGATGGTGTCGTCGTAGTTGGGCGCGAAATCGACCGTCTCCTTGTCGATGTCCGCCAGCATCTCGCCGGCGATGCGCGCCATGCGGACCTCGGTGTAGCGCATGGCGGCGGGCGGATCCCCATCGACGGAGCCGAAGTTTCCCTGCCCGTCGACCAACGGGTAGCGCAGCGAGAAGTCCTGCGCCATGCGGACGATCGTATCGTAGACAGCGGTGTCGCCGTGCGGATGGTACTTGCCGATCACGTCGCCGACGATGCGGGCCGACTTCTTGTACGGCCGGTTCCAATCGTTGTTGAGGTCGTACATCGCATAGAGCGCGCGGCGGTGCACCGGCTTGAGCCCATCGCGGGCATCCGGCAGGGCGCGCGCGATGATGACGGACATGGCGTAGTCCATGAAGGACTGCCGCATCTCGTCTTCGATCGCGACCGGAACCCGGTTGCTCTTGCTGCTCCCGCTGCTGTCCATGCGCTGCGACTACCGCCGGCGGCGCCCCTGGCGGCTGCTGGCGCCCTCCGTGGACCTAGATGTCGAGGTTCTTCACCGTGAGCGCGTTGTCCTCGATGAAGCGGCGCCGCGGCTCGACCTCGTCGCCCATCAGGGTGGAGAAGATTTCGTCGGCCTCGTAGGCGTCCTCGACGCGCACCTGCAGCAGCGTGCGCGTCGCCGGGTTCATCGTCGTAGCCCACAGCTGCTCGGGGTTCATCTCGCCGAGGCCCTTGTAGCGCTGGACGTCCAGACCCTTGCGCGCCTGTGCCAGGAGCTCGGCCACCGCGGCGCTGAGGGTCGGCGCGGCCGTGACCTTGTCGCCCACCACGACGCCAAACGGCGGCTCGCCAGCGGCGCGCAGCTCGGCGGCCAGCCGCTGCAGCTCGGCGAATTCGGGGCCGGCGCAGAAGGCACTGTCGATGTGCGTCTCCTGCGCGCTGCCGTTCTGGCGGACGCGCACGATCAAGCGGACGCCGCCGTGCTCGGCGTCGTCAGCGAGCTCGAAATGGAGCGGCTCGAGGTCCGGCGCCGTGGCGGCCAGGCGGGCGCGCGCCCGCTCGATCACGCCGTTCAGCGTCGCGCGGTCGGTGAGCGCGGCCGCATTCAACCCGGGGTCGCGTACCAGGGTGGCGACGACCTCGCGATTCCGGCGCTGGCGCGCCACGACATCGAGCACGCGGTCGAAGCGGAGCTGCTGGCGGACCAGCTTGCGCAGGGCGTCGCCGCGCAGCGACCCGCCCCCCGCCGCGCGCAGCTCGCTGTCCCGGGTGCCGAGCTCGAGCAGGTGCGCGTCGAGCGCCCCTTCGTCCTTCAGGTACTGCTCGCTCTTACCTTTCTTGACGCGGAAGAGCGGCGGCTGGGCAATGTACACGTAGCCCTGCTCGATCAGATCCGGGAAGTGGCGGAAGAACAGCGTCAGCAGCAGCGTGCGGATGTGCGAGCCGTCGACGTCGGCATCGGTCATGATGACGATCGTGTGGTAGCGGACCTTCGAGGGCTCCCGCTCTTCCTTCTCCTCCTTGTCTTCGCGCTCCTTGAGGACGCTGGTCCCGAGCGCGGTGATGAGGACACGGATCTCCTGCGAGGAGAGCATGCGGTCGAAGCGCGCGCGCTCGACGTTGAGGATCTTGCCGCGCAGCGGCAGCACGGCTTGGTTGCGCCGGTCGCGTCCCTGCTTCGCCGACCCGCCGGCCGAATCGCCCTCGACGATGTACAGCTCCGACAGCGCCGGATCGCGCTCCTGACAGTCGGCGAGCTTGCCCGGGAGCGCGGCCGAGTCCAGCGCGCCCTTGCGGCGCGCCAGCTCCTTCGCCTTGCGCGTCGCTTCGCGCACGCGCGCCGCGTCGAGCGACTTGAGCACGATCTGCTTCGCGTCGGCCGGATGCTCCTCGAGGTACTCGCCGAGCTTCTCGTTCACCAGCGCTTCGACGTAGCCGCGCACATCGCTGTTGCCGAGCTTGGTCTTGGTCTGCCCCTCGAACTGCGGGTGCGGCAGCTTGACGCTGATCACCGCGGTGAGTCCCTCGCGGGTGTCCTCCCCCTGCAGCGCCTCGCCGGCCTTCAGCAGGCCCTTCGTGGTCGCATAGGCGTTGAGCGTGCGGGTCAGCGACCCCTTGAACCCGGTGAGGTGCGTCCCCCCCTCGTTGGTGGCGATGTTGTTGGCAAAGGAGAAGATGCTCTCGGCGTAGCCCTCGTTCCACTGCAGCGCCGCCTCGATCTCGACCGTATCGCGGGTGCCGGTCAGGTAGATCACCGTCGCATGAATCGGCGTCTTGGTCTTGTTGAGATGGCGGACGAACTCCTCGATGCCGCCGCGATAGACGAACTCATGCCGGCGCTGCGTCGCCTGCTCCTCGATCAGGATGCGGACGCCGCGGTTGAGAAACGCGAGCTCGCGCAGGCGCTGGGAGAGGATGTCGAAGCTGAAGTCGGTACGCTCGAAGATCTCCGGGTCGGGCGTGAAGGTCACCTTCGTGCCGGTTTGCGACGTCGTACCGATCTCGGCCAGCGGCGCTTCGGGCTTGCCGCGGTGATACCGCTGCGCGTAGACCTTGCCGCCGCGCTTGATCTCCACCGACAGGGTCTCGGACAGCGCATTGACCACCGACACGCCGACGCCGTGCAGGCCGCCGGACACCGTGTACGCGCCGCTGTCGAACTTGCCGCCGGCGTGCAGCTTGGTGAGCACCACCTCGGCGGCCGAGATGCCCTCCTTGACGTGCAGGTCGACCGGGATGCCGCGCCCGTCGTCCTCGACCGTGACCGTCCCGTCGATGTGCAAGAGCACGCTGATGTTCTGGCAGAAGCCCGCCATCGCCTCGTCGATCGAGTTGTCGACCACCTCGAAGACCAGGTGATGCAAGCCGCGCTCGGCGGTGTCGCCGATGTACATTCCGGGGCGCTTGCGCACCGCCTCCAGCCCCTCGAGAACGGTGATTTTCTCGGCTCCGTAGTCGGACGCCTGACCGTTCCGAATGAGCTGCGTTTCTTGATCCGACATCAGCGCGGTAATCCGCCGTTTGTTATCTGGGGAAGCATATCACATGGGGGCTCTTGGGTAAAGTCGATCGCTGCGATTGAACGTGTTTCAACTGCTTGAATAGAAAGGGGTTTATTGCGATCAGCCCCGCAGCGGTGGCGGGGCCATGGCGAGGGGCGGGAAACGGCGAGACGGCGGGGGGAGATCAGAGGCGCATAGGCATCACGATATAACAGTAGTCTGCGTCTCCGGCGGCACGGATGACGCCGGGGCTGACCTCGTCGTTCAAGCCGATCTCGACGCGCTTATCGGAGGGTAGCACGCCGAGCACATCGAGCAGGTAGCGGGAGTTGAATCCGATGCTGACCGGATCGCCGTCGTAGTCGACATCGATCTCCTCGGCGGCCTCGCCGACGTCGGGGTTGATCGTGCTGAGCTCGAGCCGCTGACTGTCGAGCTGCAGCTTCACGCCGCGTGTGCGTTCGCTCGACACCACCGACACGCGGCGCAGGGCGCCGAGCAGTTGCGCCGCATCGACCGACGCGATGCGCTCCGACTTCGGGGGAATGACCTGGTGATAGTCGGGAAACTCTCCCTCGATGAGACGCATCGACAAGTCCACGCGGCCGCGGCGGGCGTGGGCGACGCCACCCTGCACGCTCAGCTCGACCGGTTCGTCGCCGCTCTCCAGCACCTTGCGCAGCTCGATCACCGCCTTGCGCGGGATGGTGACGGCTTGGGCGAGCGCCGCCTGCTCGACCGGCCGCACGATCATCGCCAGGCGGTGGCCATCGGTGGCGACCATGCGGACGTGGCGGTCATCGGCCCGCTCGACGTGAATGCCGTTCAGGTTGACACGCGTCTCGTCCGCCGACACGGCGAAGATCGTGTACTCGATCATCTCGTTCAGGATCTCACCGCTCAGGCGCACCACCGCACCGCCGGCGGGCGGTTCCGGCAGCGCCGGAAACTCGCGCGGATCCAAGCCGACCAGGCGGAAGCGCGACTTCCCCGCCGACACCTCGATCCAGTTGTTGTCCTGTTGGCGGATGCGGACGTCGCCTTCCGGGATCTCGCGCACCATTTCGTAGAGCTTGCGCGCCCCCGCGGTCAGCATTCCCTTGCGTTTGACGGCCGCTGCGCACTGACATCGCACGCCGATTTCCTGATCGGTCGCCGCCACCACCACGCCCTCGCCCGCAGCCTGGATTAGCACGTTGCCGAGGATGGGGATGGTCGTGCGCCGCTCGACGATGCCCTGCGTGAGGTACAACCCCGCCAACAGCTCGCTCCGCCCGATGGTAAATTCCATGGTCACCACCCCGCGCGCCTTCTTTTAGTCTTTTCAGAAGAGAAAAGACTAGAACGTAGTAGTGCCTGTGGATATGGGGAA
>Ga0335085_10012077_pt1 | contig 12743 bp, 11 predicted proteins | sample Lox_Sample_45_FD_206712 | JGI IMG/M metagenome (GOLD analysis project Ga0335085, IMG submission 206712) | Soil microbial communities from Loxahatchee National Wildlife Refuge, Florida, United States - Lox_Sample_4.5 | ecosystem: Environmental > Terrestrial > Soil > Wetlands | place: USA...
CCCACTGGCTTAGCTCGAAGGATTGACGCGGCTGACGCGCCCATCCTTAATATCGCGCGGCCGAGACGGTTGCCCCGTGGCCTCCCCTAGTTAGCGATCTTGATGAGGGCCATGTGCATTGCGAAGGTGCCGCGCACGATCACAAGTGATTGTCAGAGGAGACATCGTAGGAAAGATTAGATCGGAGTCGAAGTTGGTGAGTTTACTGACGGCTTTGCCTTCCATCGTTCCCGAGCAGATGTTCTCAACGCCATCCAGAGTTTGGGCGTAGAAAGACGACTTGCCGTCGTATTGTCATCCCGACCGAGGACTTCAGTCCGAGTGGAGGGATCTGCTTTTCTATCCACTAACCACCACCCACTATCCACTTTCTTTCACCGCAGCTTCGCGTACTCCGTTTTGGCTTGCTTGTAGATGGGAATATCGGGATCGGCGTCTTTCCAGAGAGCGAGGAAGTCCTGATACGACTTGCGCGCGGCCGCCTTGTCGCCCATCATTGCCTGCGCTCGGCCGAGTTGCAAATGCGCGAGAGCGCCGTGAACAAAGTTCAGCACGATGCCGCGGTGGTCAATGATCCTCTGAAACTCCGCTGCTGCCTCCTTCGCTTGCCCGGCTTTCAGATACGCTACTCCGCGCAGATAAACCGGGACCAGCTTCCCATCAATAAGATTGTTGCCGAGTTCGCATCGATTCGCAGGCCTCAGCATCACGATAGCTTCAGCAGGGTTGTTCTTCTCCAGTTCGATCGCCGCCCGAATGGCTGGCAGCGAGCAATTCTGCAGTAATGTATCCCGGGGAAACTCCTGGTTGAGCTTTTCCGCCACCTTCTGCGCCTGTGCGGTATCTCCGGACCGCGCGAAAGCCAACGCCGCCACAGATCCGGTTTCTCGTCCAGTGCTCACCGCTAAGCTCTCCGCTGCCAACTCCTGTGCCCGCCCTGAATTCCCGATTTCAGCTTCCGCCCAGGCTTGCATGGCCTGCCATCCTGCCGCCGTTCCCGGGGCATCATCTTTCAAAGCCGATTGCACCGCCCGGCGAGAAAGCTCACGCGCCTTCCGGACGCGGCCATAGTAGGTCGCACTGTCCGCTTCGGCCCAGAGCAGCCAGTTTTCGACCTTGGATTTACCCATCGCCCATGCTACCTGCTCCTCCATCTGCGCCCGGTCGCCCAACAGAAAAGCCAACCGATACCGCTGCAGCCTCAGATGCACTCCGTCGAGGTTCCGGGCTCGTGCCTCGTCGAATGCATCTTGTGCATTCTGAAACCGGTTCAGTGCCATGTCGGCAAGGATGAGGTTGTTCGCTGGGGCATCGTCGCCCGGACCCAAACGGACTGCTTCCTGGTTCTCGGCCGCAGCCTTTTCCCACTGGCCCAGGGCCATCAGTATGCCCCCGACCCCCACCCGCGCGTTCTCCCTGTTCGCTGGATAGGTCTGGCCCCACGCGGTGAGGCTTGCCATTAACTTGTCGAGCTCACCCGTGACATTCCGGTAGTAAGTTACTTCGGTCGCGAAACGCTGTGCGCGATTTTCCCGGTCCCGCAGTTCATAGTCTCTCGTAAAATTCTGCATTGCCAGAGTGGTCTGGCCCACAACGGAGTAACAGACTCCCAATGCTCCATACGAGAAAGCGAAGTTGGGATCCAGTTCCACGGCGCGTTTCGCATGGCTTATGCATTCCGCCGGATCCGTCCTAGCGTTGATCTGGCTAAGCGCTTGCAGAGCCTCCACCGACGAGGAGGTGGCCTCTTCCAGGGGTTTGTTGAATTCCCGCAATGAGGCCCGCGGCTCGCCCAGCTTCTCTCGTAATTGCCTTCCCGCGATACCCAGCATCTTGACCACCTGGTTTCTATCCTCCGCCTCGGTTTTTGTGACCGCGAGTGTCGCCCCTGACTGGCAATTCAGCGCCTTGAGTTCAATCGTGTAATGGTTCCCGGCGTCGGCAATGGAGCCCGTAATCAAAGCCTTGCTATTCGTTCGCAGGCAGACCTCAAGGGCCACATCCGGGATCAGACGCGTGTCCGCCGGACGGTTCAAGGTTTTGAGTGCGCTGAACACCTTCTCTTTGGAAAGCACGGTCCCGTTCAGGAATGGTGTCTGCCCCAATTCAGGCCACAATGCGAGATTCAGCGAACCGTCGAACACCGGATCGCCCGTGAGATTGGTAAAGTCGGCAAGCACGATGGCGTCCCGGTCCGTGAGATTGATGGTGTGCCGCCAGCGCCAGTACATTACGCCGGCCATGGCGATTGCGATAAGCAGAGTGGCGGCTGCAAGCCACTTCCAGCGGCCTAATACCGGCAGTTCTGGGATGTTGACCTGCCGGCCGCGCTTCAGCTTTTCGAGCTCGGCGCGCATCTCGGCCGCACTTTGATAGCGCCGCTCGTGGTCCTTCTCTAACGCCTTGTCAATGACCTTGACCAGCTTTGCGGGAAGGGTGGAATTCAGCTCGCACGCTGAAACCGGGGAGTCGTTCAGAATGGCGTTTTGGACAACCGTTGCGCTCTCTCCGCTGAAGGCGCGTTGGCGGGTCACCATCTCATACAGAACCAGGCCAAGAGAAAAGATGTCGGTGCGCGCGTCGAGCGGCTCGCCACGCACCTGCTCCGGAGACATGTAGCCCGCTGTGCCTAACTTCAACCCGGTGCGCGTCAGGTAGACGGGCACTGACGCGCGTGCGCCGCCGGATCGCTCTGGGTCAGCCGAGCCTTGCACAGCTTCGCCCAGCTCCAGCACCTTGGCCACACCGAAGTCGAGGATCTTCGCCACGCCCTTGCCAGTGATGAAGATGTTGGCCGGTTTGATGTCGCGATGAATGATGCCTTTTTCGTGAGCGGCGTCGAGCCCTTCCGCGACCTGAATCGCTATGTCCACTACCTGTGCGGGAGGGATCGCGCCTGACTTTGCAAGGCGCTCACGCAGCATCTCGCCCTCCAGCAGCTCCATCACGATGAAGGGCTGCCCCTCGTATTCTGCAATCTCGTAAATGGTGCAGATGTTGGGATGATTCAGAGATGAAGCGATACGCGCCTCGCGCCGAAGCCGGTCCAGGGCGTGCGGATCGTCGCTCACCTCGAGCGGCAGGAACTTGAGCGCCACGGCGCGGCCCAACTTGAGATCCTGGGCGCGGTACACCACGCCCATGCCCCCCGCCCCGAGCGGCCCCAGGATTTCGAACGATCCGAGCTTCGCGCCTGGACACAGGGCCGCGACTGGGGGCTCCTCCTCAGCCAGTTGCTTGGCCACCGCCTGTTGAGCGGGAGCCTCAAGAAAGTCCTCCGCTTGCTCTTCGTAAGCGAGCAGCGATTCAACCTCGTGCCGCAGGTCCAGATCGCCGGCACACGCCTTATCGAGAAAGGCAGCTCGGCCACCCTTTTCTACCTCCGTGGCAGAGCGATGTAACTGCGCTACCTGCTCCCAGCGTTCAGATTTCATGGCTGGTTGTCCATACTCAGCTCGCGCAGAAGCCACACCTTAGCCAGCTTCCAATCGTGCATCACAGTCTCGGCCGAGACCTTCAGCACCTCGGCTGCCTCCTCTGCGCTAAGCCCTCCAAAGAAGCGCAGTTCTACAACCCGGCTTCTTCTCGGGTCCATCGCGGCCAGGGTCTTGAGCGCGTCGTCGAGTGCCACTACGTCCGCCCCTCGCCCCGAGGAGACAATGAACCCCTCCTCCAACGATACCGTTGGCGCCTCTCCACCTCGCTTGAGAGAGCGGCGGGAGCGGGCAAAATCCACCAGAATGCGCCGCATCAGTTGCGCCGATACGCCGAAGAAGTGGGCCCGGTTTTGCCAGTTCACCTTCTTGACGTCCACCAGTCGCAGATAGGCCTCATTCACCAAAGCCGACGTTTGCAGGGTGTGGCCGGAGCGTTCACCCGCCATGTACCGCCGGGCGAGCCGGTGCAACTCCGTATAGACCAACGGCATGAGCTCTTGGAGCGCCCCCTCGTCCCCCTCGCTCCAGGCCTGGAGCAGTCGGGTAACTTCGTGCGCAGGGACCTCGGCCACGTGACCCCTCCTGCTGGGACCCTGGAATTGGATAAGTGGATTTGCGCCCCCTTATACAACGAATGGTGACCGGTCGGCAAATATTTCTTCGTCGGCACTACGGTTTTTGCGTGCCCTTTGCGCCTTATACAGATGAAGGGGAAAGGGTGCTTCATTTCGGATTCCGGGAGTGATCGCCATGCACACGGCGTCTGCAGCTTATCCCGATCTCAGCAAACCAAGACACAAGGAGGTATCAGAAATGCCAGACTCAAGTGGAATCGACCCCACCAAAAACCCACCACATTTAGTTACCCCGGAAGGGGCTGTGCATGTAGATAAGGCCGAGGGACAATTCGGCGACAAAGTTGCCATAGCCGGCTTCAGCGTCAGCAACTTCGGCATCTTTGCCTCGAGCGATAAAGACATCGGTCTAGTCGCCAAAGGAGGCAAACTCGCCGCTCAATTCAACGGTGATGTCGAGGTGACCGGGGACTGTGTTCACCACGGTAACATCGATTGCCATGGAGACATGAATTTCGTCAACGCGGATTGCGCCGAGCAATTCGATATTGTCGAAGGACTATCCATTGAGCCTGGGACCGTCATGGTGCTCGACAATGATGGCACGGTGTGCCCCAGCCGGTCTGCCTATGACCAGAGGGTAGCAGGCGTCGTGTCCGGCGCTGGCGACTATCGGCCGGCGTTGACGTTGGATACTCGTCAAACGTCCCGCGAGCGGCTGCCTGTAGCACTCATGGGTAAGGTGTATTGCCGCGTGGATGCAACTCAAACGCCAATTCAAGTTGGAGATCTGCTCACTACCTCGCCTACGGAAGGCCATGCGATGAAGGCATCTGATCCGCTGAAAGCCTTTGGAGCGGTGATCGGCAAGGCGTTGCAAGCGTTCTCCGACGGCCAAGGGATAATTCCCATACTGGTTACTTTGCAGTAGGTGAGATAGGAGCGACCCAAGATGATCAGCATTCGGTCAGTGCTTGCACCGCTAAATATCAAGTCCGCAAGAGCACTTGAGGATGTCACTCACTCAGCGGATTTTACTGGAGTGCCAGACAACAGTCTCCGACGCCAGGCGAGCAGAGCCTTCTTCATTCAGTATCACGAACGCGTCGGAAAATTCAACGGGCCGCTAGGAATCCCCATGGGAGATTTGCGGCCGCTGGGTAGCGGTTCTGCCAAGCCGTATTCCGGTGGCGTGGTCGACTTGCTCGACTTTACGGACGGTCCCCAGGGTTTCCATCGACATCGTGCGGAGGTGCGGTTCGTGGGCTTTCGCTGCGGGGCAGAGTCTGAGGGCGGCGATGGTGATGAACCGTATTTCATAATCGGCATTCTAGGGACGAATGACGACCCGGGCGTAACCATGTTATTCCCCAGAAACGGTACCTTCTCGGCGGTACATACCGGGAGAAATACGTTCATTGAAGAGGTAGTGACTCTCACCGCTCAGCCGCCATTTACCATTTCTGTCACGGCGATGGACCATGATTCGGGGTCTCCCGACGAGGCCTCGGCCAAAGTCGAAAAGACCCTACAATCGGCAGCCGCCAAGGCCAATCTTGCTCTCACCCTTTTCGGAGTGAATCCGGGGATCGGAGCCATGACGCAGTCATTAGTGGATATCTTCGGGGGTACAGTTGCAGACGGGCTTAGCGCACTGTTCGGCATGGGGGATGATTTGATTGGAAACAACGCTTTCCATCTCTTCGACTACGACAAACAGCAAGATCAATGGCTGACACCGAAGCCACGCACATCTCCAGATTTTGACAAGCCTTTCAATGTCGAGTTGGTGCTTGATAACGGTGAGGGGGGGGCGTACAGCGCATTCTTGCAAGTGGACCTCTTCACTGACACTGTGGTTCCTGCTCCAAAAGAGAAGTAGGCTAGGCTTGGACGCAGGGTGGCGGGTGGCCCAGCGAAGGGCCTCTGAGTAGTCAATGAACACGAGGGTGGGTCGCGTGGCTTACCCTTCTCCCACCTTCCGGCGAGAGTGGGCGCAGGAGGATACGAATTATGGAGTTCGAAGGGTTATCCGGGTTCTTCAATTTTCAGGAAGCCTTGGAGCGAGCGAGGGTTCAAGCGGTGATGCCTATTCCAGGTGGTCTTCGCGAGGTGCCTTTCACCGTCACCAAGATACATGGCCGCCGAGGCGGTATCGCCGGCCTCTCAGAGCTGTCTGTCGTGATCGACATTGGTATCCATGCCCACCTTGGGCTGGGGCTGGGCACCGGCCCGACCCGCATAGACGTGGATCTTGATCCCGACCAAGGGACGATTGGCCCGGGCGAGTTCGAAGGAATATCCCAGAGCTCTAATTTTCAGGAAGCGTTGGAGCGAGCGGTTGGAATGGCGCTGACTCCGGGCGAGGTTTCTCCTCCTCCTGATCGCGAGGTTTCGTTCACCGTCACTAAAATAAATGGCCACCAAGGCGGTATCGACGGCCTCTCAGAGTTGTCTGTTGTGATTGGCGACGCTGCCGAGCTAGGGACGATTGGCCCGGGCAAGTTCATAGGAACATCCCAGAACTTCAATTTTCAGGAAGCGTTGGACCGAGGGGGTGGAATGGCGCTGACTGCTCTTTCGGCTGCTGATGCCCAGGCTTCGTTTACCGTTATCAAGATAAACGGCCGCCGAGGCGGTATCGCCGGCCTCTCAGAGTTGTCTGTTGTAATTGGCGATACTGGCGAGTTGGGGGTGCGTGGCCCGGCCAAGCACCCTCTGATTAGTCAATGAACACGAGGGTGCCAGCTGTCTATACACCGATAGAGTTCAGTTATCTCGAGCGCGGTTCTGCACCCGGCGCGCCGCTCAAATGCTCCCGCTTCACCAGAGTGTGGACGGTCTCGACAGTGGCGGCTAAGAGTGTGAGCCACGGGCACAGATAGAAGGAGGGAACCATGCGACATTTCTCTGTACTGCTCATCTCGGTTCTGACGATGCTGTGCTGCATGGCAGGGCCGGCGGCAACTCAAGACAAGACCTACAACAAGCCTCGCTTTCGGGATAACCGCCTCGACTGGTGCCTTACGTGGGGAGCCAACTGTGGCAAACCGGCGGCGGATGCCTTTTGCACCCGGTATCGCTTCACGGGGGCGAAGGACTTTCGTGCCGAAAAGGTCGGCACGTCAGCAACCACCCAGCTGTTCGGTAGCGACCAGACCTGCGTGAATCACGACTATTGCACAGCGTTTGCCTATATCACATGTTCTGGGGAGATCCCATCCGAGCGGGTGTTCGTCAATCCGGTCTGGAAAAATCGGCGCCTCGACGTGTGCGTCACGTGGAGTACTAATTGCGGCAAACCGGCGGCAGACGCATTTTGCAAAGCTAACGGCTTCTCCGAATCGTTCGAGTTCGTGGTCGACGCGACACCAAGCGGAGCGCCCACGCGTTTGATCGGAACTGACCAGATTTGCGATGACAGCAAGGCCGACAAGCCTTTCTGTACTGGCTTTCAACAGATTATCTGTAAATAAGAACTGGACGCAATCCGGTCAACTCGGAACGAAGCTACGTATAGCGACGACAAGAAAGGATTGGTGATTCATGCCCGCTCCGTCAGAATTCGCCACCAGACTAGCCTCCATTGCTGAAGATCAGCATGCCAAGTTCCAATTCACAAACGAGGCTGACCCGGAGCTTTGTCAGCAGATTCAGAAGTGGACCGAAGACATAGGATTCGAATTCGAAAGTTGTACAAAGGTTCCTTGGTCGGCTGTATTTGTGTCGTGGTGCATCATGCAGGCCGGCGCCACCAGGTCGGAGTTCGAGTTTTCAATGCAGCACTCCGTGTTCATCAATCGAGCAATTAAGAATGCAACTACTGGTACGGGCGTATTTCGCGGCTTCGAGATAACCGCACAATCTCCCAGCATCGGCGACATCATCCAGATGAACCGTGGAGGTAACAAATTCGACTTCAGCTTCGCAAAGACCCACGCGGATTATATTTCCCATTCCGTCATCGTCGTAGAGACGGGACAAGACAGCAAAGGCGGGTTCGCCTTCTGCATCGGAGGCAACGAGCACGATTCCATTCGTCAGTCCGTGGTCCGTCTGAACTCCGATGGTTTCATCCAACAGCGTAGCAGTAGTCCGTTCATATGCATCATCAAGGACCTGAAATAGGGCGAATGGGGCGAATTTTGTCCCTTTAGCTCACGGCGATCCCTCATCTGGCGACTCGAGATATCTAATCCCTCCCTCCTACCCATCCGGAGATAACCGAACAAGTGTGGCATCCAGCACCAGGCAACTATTGCTAGCCAGCGCTACGGTTTTCCCGTGCCCTTTGCGCCTATACAGATGAAGCGATACGTGAGCCCCGAGAGCGGTGGCGACTAATTCACCTGATAGGTGATGAAGTTGCCAGCGGCTCGGGAGACATCCACCCGATTCCAACAACCACAAAAATTGACTCGACCTAAAGGAGGTCTCAGGTGAAGAACAATTCAATTTCGAAAATTCTAGTTTCAGTAAGAACGAACGGAAGCCGCAAGGCAATGGCCCTGTTGCTTGGGCTCGCCACTCTTGCCCTGGCCGTGGGCAGCATGAGCGCAAGCGCCAAAGCTGATGACGGTTCACCCGCTCAAGGCTCCTGGTTAACGGCAGTAAAACGCATCAACCAAACGGGGCACGACTTCACCGCTGTAGTTTCCTTGACGGCAGGTGGCGTTTGGCTGGCGACGGGCTCGGGTGACCGTGCGAATGGAGGTGTTTCACCGCTGTATGGCAGTTGGCAGCGCCTTAAACAGAATCGCTACAGCGCGAGAGCGTTTTTCTTCGCCTTTGACCCCCTGGGTAATCCGGTTGTCATGCTCCGAATCGATGAGACTTTCACGCTTACGAACCAGAACCAAATGGAGGGATCTGGCGAAGGTTACGTATGTTCCTTGACAGGCAACGGACAAGACTGCGTGAGAACTCCGGAAGTCGACATTACGTTTACTGCCGACCGAGTCGTACCACCGAGCCACTAGGCCGGCCGGAGTTCCTGGACACGGATTGAAAGTTGGCGCGCCGCGTCTCAGGCTCCCACCCAATCTTCTGTTGGTTGGGTGGGATAGGTGGGACGGAAGGTATACCCGGCGGCCTGCCTTATCGTGGCGGAATTTACGGATCCGATCTGAGGCCATGACAGATGCCATACAGGCATTGCGATTTCGGATCACTTGAAGCTCACCTTGCGGCGAAGTCGAATGCGAACTTCCGCCGCTCCTCCCCCGGCAGGCAAAGGAGAATTGTATGAAATTCTGCACATCGATGCCGCTGTACAGACGGCTAACAGATTCAGACACTGACACTGCCGCGAAAGCGGGCAGGGTGAAATCCAGGACATTGCCGTACATCACCGTGCTCACCATATTGTGTTCCCTGGTAGCTGCTGTTGGGGTAGCGCCGGCGACCGCAGGTGAAACTGTGCTGCACAATTTTAATCCTTACCGGCAGGGCGGCAATCCGCAGGCCAGTTTGTGCCGCAGCGAGGATGGCAAGTTGTACGGCACGGCCTCAAACGGGGGCTCGGTCGGCGGGGGCGTGGTGTTCAAGGTAGATACGAAGGGCCATGAGACCGCGCTGTACAACTTCACCGGTGGGGCCGATGGGGCGTACCCCTATGCGGCTGTGATCTGCAACTCCGAGGACAACATCTATGGAACCACCTACGAGGGCGGGTCAGCCGGCGCGGGAGTAGTGTTCAGGGTGAACGAAGACGGCCACGAGACCGTGCTGTACAGCTTCACCGGCGGGGCCGATGGGGGCTACCCCTACGCTGGTTTGATCCAGGACTGGGCTGGCAACCTGTACGGGACGACTACAGGCGGCGGCGCTGCCGGTGTGGGCGTGGTGTTCAAATTGGATAAGAAAGGCCATGAGACCGTGCTGTACAGCTTCACCGGCGGAGACGATGGGGGCTACCCCTTTGCTGGGGTGATCCTCGACTGGGCAGGTAATTTGTATGGAACGGCCGCAGTCGGCGGCGCGGCTGGCGCGGGCGTGGTGTTCAAATTGGATAAGAAGGGCCATGAGACCGTACTCTACAGCTTCACCGGCGGGGACGATGGGGGCTACCCCTATTACGCGAATTTGATCCAGGACTGGGCCGGCAACCTGTACGGGACGACGTCCTCAGGTGGCGCGGCGGGCGCGGGGGTAGTGTTCAAAGTGGATACGAACGGCCATGAGACTGTGCTCTACAGCTTCACCGGCGGGGCCGATGGGGGATACCCCAATGCGGGTGTGATCTTCGACTGGGCCGGCAACCTGTACGGGACGACCACAAGCGGCGGCGCTGCCGGCGCGGGCGTGGTGTTTAAATTGGATACAAAGGGCCATGAGACCGTGCTGTACGGCTTCACCGGCGGGGCCGATGGAGCCTACCCCTATGCTGCTGTGGTCCAGAATTGGGAAGGCAACCTCTACGGGACAACCTTCAACGGCGGCCCCGGAGACGCGGGCGTGATATTCGAATTGGATAGTAAGGGCCATGAAACCGCGCTGTACAGCTTTCCGGGGAGAACTGATGGAACCAAGCCCTGGGCGGGGGTGATCCAGGACTCGGCCGGCAACCTCTACGGCACGACCTCCTACGGCGGTCCGGTCGGTGCCGGGGTAGTGTTCAAATTGGATAAGAAGGGCCACGAGACCGTGCTGTACAACTTCACCGGCGGGGCCGATGGTGCTAACCCCTTTTCCGGTGTCACCCTCGACTCGGCTCGTAACCTGTACGGGACGACCCCATTCGGCGGCACGGCCGGGGCGGGTGTGGTGTACAAGCTCGATGCAACCGGCCACGAAACTGTCCTGTACACCTTCACCGGCGGGGCCGATGGGAAATACCCCTTCTACGCTAGTCTGGTCCTCGACTCGGTCCACAACATTTACGGGACGACCTGCTGTGGCGGCGCAGCCAATGCGGGCGTAGTGTACAAGCTCGATGCGACTGGCCACCAAACCGTGTTGTACAGCTTCACCGGCGGGGCCGATGGGTTAGCCCCCGAAGCAGGCGTGACGTTCGACTCGGCCGGTAACCTTTACGGCACGACCGTCCGCGGCGGCGCGGCCGACGTGGGCGTGGTGTGGAAGCTGGATCCGGCCGGCCATGAGAGCGTGCTGTACACCTTCACCGGCGGGGCGGATGGGGGCCGTCCCTATGGGGGCGTGACCTTCGACTCGGCCGGCAACCTGTACGGAACTACCTCCTCCGGCGGCACGGCTGATGCGGGCGTGGTGTGGAAGCTGGATCCGGCCGGCCATGAGAGCGTGCTGTACACCTTCACCGGCGGGGCGGATGGGGGAACCCTATACGCAGGTGTGGTTCTCGACTCTGCAGGGAACCTCTTCGGCACGACCAACTCGGGCGGCGTGGGTTGGGGCGTGGTGTGGAAGCTGGATACGATCGGCCACCAGAGCGTGCTGCACACCTTCACCTCGGCGGACGGGGCATCTCCCGGTGCCGGAGTGATCATGGACTCGGCGGGCAACCTGTACGGCACGACCTCCTACGGCGGGGCGGGGGGCTGGGGCGCGGTATACGAGCTAACCCCAGGCGATAGCTCGCAGGCATTGACACCACCCGTCCGCTTCTCCTTTGACGGACCGGGTGTCGGGCCCAACCATCCGATGCCTGGGGAGCCGCCACGAAAGACTGAAAAACCTGCACCCTGGAGAACGCAGTAGGGAGAGTCTGCCGGGTGGCCCACCCTACAGGAACTTCATCTCTGCATTCGGGTGCCCAATGGTCCATCGAGCTACTTGCACTCTCACTCATCCGTGGTGAATTGGCGAGGGCATCCGAAGGGATGGAAATTTTGTCCATCCCACTCAATCCAGAAACAGGATTGAGTGGGGCACCCGGGCGTGTTTCTCAGTTGACAGTTCACAGTCCGTCGGGCATCGCGGCCTGTGGACTTCAACTGGGTGCTTAGAAGTTGAGCTTCAATCCAAATTGAATGTTGCGGCGCTCGGGCGGGAGCGCCAGGAGTCCGCCGCCGGGCAGGCCCTTCACGGCCCGCACAGTGGCAACGCCGGTGCCCTGCTCAACGTCGAGGGTTCCCCCGTTGATGTAGAAGTTGCTGTGGTTGAAGGCGTCGTAGAACTCGGCGCGGAACTGCAGGTTGTAGCGCTCCGTCAACTTAAACATCTTGGCAACCACAAAGTTGAAGTTCCAGTACCCGGGTCCGCTATAGGCATTGCGCTGTGGTGGCGGCAGTCCGCTGGTGCTATACACGCAATTGCCATGATCGAGATACTGGCAACTCGGCACGCTCAGTGCGTCGCCCACGTTGACCGGAGCACCGGTGGCGGGATCGAGCGGCAGCTTGAGGTAGTTAAACAGGTTCGGCGCCACCGCCGTGGAATTGCTCGCGCCGCCGTTCTGCGAGACCGGTCGCGACGGAATCCAGCGCGGGCAGGTGCCGCCAACCGCTCCCAAATTGGTGCAGTCGAACAAGGTGTACGGCAGGCCTGAGCGAATGTTGAGGATGGTCGAGAAGCTCCAGCCGCTTAGACTCTGGCGGGCGACGGCGCTGCTCATGTTGCTTCCCCACGGAATGTTCCACGTGCCGCTGAGCACGAAGCGGTTGCGGATGTCGTAGTCGGCATTGCCCTTGTCCAGGTTTGCGTTGTAGGGATCCAGGTACGGTCCGCCATAAGCGACGCTGTATCCGTCACTGAAGGTTGACGACAGGTTGTCGAGCGCATGCGACCACGTGTAGTTCGCGTTCAGGTACAG
>Ga0335085_10012078_pt1 | contig 12743 bp, 10 predicted proteins | sample Lox_Sample_45_FD_206712 | JGI IMG/M metagenome (GOLD analysis project Ga0335085, IMG submission 206712) | Soil microbial communities from Loxahatchee National Wildlife Refuge, Florida, United States - Lox_Sample_4.5 | ecosystem: Environmental > Terrestrial > Soil > Wetlands | place: USA...
CCTCGACCCGTCGCTGGTGGAGGTGTTGCGGATCATCGGCTTCGACGAGGACTACGTGTCCGCACGGGGCTCCTATCTGTACGACGCCGCCGGACGCGCCTACCTCGACCTGCACACGGGGGAGGGGTTCGCGAGCCTCGGCCACAACCACCCCGACGTGCGCGCCGTGCTGCAGGCGGCGCTCGCCCAGGACCTCCTGGACGGCGTCCAGATCCACTATTCGTCGCTGTCCGGGATGCTCGCCGAGGCGCTCTCGGCGCGGCTGCCGAAGGGCCTGGACGCGCTGTTCTTCGCGAGCACCGGCGCCGAGGCCGTCGACGCGGCGATGAAGTTCGCCCGCGCGGCCACGGGCCGGGCGCGCTTCGTCTCCTGTCAGAGCAGCTTCCACGGGGTGACGCTGGGACCGCTCTCGCTGGTGGGGGACGAGTTCTTCAAGGAGGGCTTCGGGCCGCTGCTGGCGGGCTGCGAGCTGGTCCCCTTCGGCGACCTGGAGCGGCTCGAGGCGCAGCTGCGCCGCGGGGACGTGGCCGCCTTCGTGGTGGAGCCGATCCAGGGCCGCACGGTGGCGCCCGCCCCGGCCGGCTACCTGCGGGGCGCGCAGGAGCTCTGCCGGCGCTACGGCACGATGCTGGTGCTCGACGAGATACAGACCGGCCTGGGGCGCACCGGCAGATGGTTCGCCCTGCAAGAGTGGGGGCTGGAGCCCGACTTCGTGCTCGTCGGCAAGGCGCTCAGCGGAGGCGCCATGCCGGTGGCAGCGATGGCCACCACGCGGGACATCCACCGGCGGGCGGTGGGCACGCTCGAGCGCTCCTACGTCCACCAGTCGACGTACGGGCGCAACCGCCTCTCGATGGCCGCGGGCCTCGCCACCATCCGGATCATCGAACGCGACCGTCTGGTGCAACGCGCGGCGCAGGTCGGTGCGCTGCTGCAGGAGGGCCTGGCCGAGCTGCAGGCCCGTCACGAGATCGTCAAGGAGATTCGCGGCAGGGGCCTGATGATCGGCATCGAGCTGGGGGCGCCGCGGGGCAGCGTCGCACGCCTCAGCTGGCGCCTGGTGCGCGTGGCGGCCGAGGGGCTCTACCCGCAGCTGATCGTGATCCCGCTGCACCGCGACCACGGCGTGATCACGATGGCGGCAGGCAAAAACGACGTCGTCAAGCTGCTGCCGCCGCTGACCCTGTCCGAGGCCGAGGCGCAGAGCTTCCTCGACGCGTTCGCCGTCGTGCTGGCCGACTGTGAGGGATCGGCCTCGAAGAACTGGGGGGTGGTGCGGGAGATCGCGAAGGCAACGCTGCGCGGGCGGGGGCAGGAGCCCGCCCCGCCCGCCACGAAGGACACGGTCGGGCAGGTGGGCGGCACGGTGCGCGCAGCGGATGGCGGGGGAGTGCTGATCACGGGTGCCACCGGCTTCATCGGCGGGCGTCTGGCGAGGCGGCTGGCTGCAGAAGGGCGCCCGGTGCGGTGCCTCGTGCGAGAGCACAGCGACACCTCCTCGCTGGAGCAGCTGGACGTGGAGCTCGCGCTCGGCGATCTCGTCAACGATCGGACCCTGTCGCGTGCCGTGGACGGGTGCGAGTACGTGTTCCACTGCGGCGCGCTCGTGTCCGACTGGGCCACCACCCGGGAGATCACGCGCACCAACGTGGCAGGTACCCGCAATCTGCTCGAGGCCGCGGCCGGCGCGTCGGTGAAGCGCTTCGTCCACTTCAGCACCACCGACGTATACGGCCATCCCGGCAGCTCGGCGGTCGACGAGTCCTACACCAGCACGCGCTTCAGCAACTGGTACGCGCACACCAAGCTCCAGGCCGAGGCGGAGGTGCGCCGCAGCGAGGCGGCGTCGGGTCTGGCCGCGGTGATCCTGCGCCCCGCCACGGTGTACGGGCCCGGCTCCGAAGAGGTCGTGGGGGGGATCGCGCGGGCGATCCGCGACGGCAACATGCTCCTGATCGACGGGGGCCGTTCCGACGCCGGCCTGTGCTTCGTCGAGAACCTCCTCGACGCCGCCGTGCTGGCCCTCGAGCACCAGGCGGCGCCAGGGCGGGCGTTCAACGTCAGCGACGGCCTCGGCGTGACCTGGAGGGAGTTCACCGACGGCCTCGCGGAGGGACTCGGCTGCTCGCGGGTGAGGTGGAGCGTCCCCTACTGGGCCGCCAACGGGGTGGGTACCTCGCTGGAGCACGGCTACCGCCTCCTGCGAAGGACCACGGGGGTGACGACGCGCCCGCTCCTGTCCCGGCAGGCGGTGCAGGTCCTGGGCAGGGATCAGAGCTTCAACAGCGCTCGGGCCCGCGAGCTGCTCGGCTGGGAGCCGCTCGTGGACTACGCCTCGGGGCTCGACGCCACGCTCACCTGGCTGCGAACCGAGTACCTCGTTTGAGCTACGGGCAGCCGCTGCGGCCGGTAAGGACACCGTAACCCTGGGGTGCCTGTGCGGCGGCGCGGGCCGGGGCGAGGATGGTCTTAGAAACCAACTCGTCCCAGGAGGCACACGAAATGCTCAGCAAGACCCGCACCAAGATCTTTACCCTCGTAGCCACCGCCGCGCTGGCGACGGCGGGAGTGGCGCCGGCCGTCTCACAGGCCAAACCGAAGGGTCCGAAAACGATCAGCAAAGCTGCACTGTGCGAAGCCCTCAGAATCACCCAGGAGCTCTGGCGGGACGCCGCCGAAAGCGCCAGAGAAAAAGGCGAACTGGACCGCGCGGTCGAAGACGAAAAGCAGGAGGAAAAAGCCGAAGGTGAAGCCGGAAACGCGGGCTGCCTGTGGAGCATCGAAATCGAGGCCGTCAAGAACATCGGGAAAGTGGCAGCCGGTCAGCCCTCGGCTGCGGTCCGCGTCATCGCGACCAAATAACGGGCCACCCCCTGGTCGAGTGCAGGGGCACAAGCCCCGAACTGTCTAGCCGCACACGAGAACCCCGGCGCCGCGCCGGGGTTCTCGGTCGTTGCGGATCACCCTGTCGGACGCGCTGGACTACCCGCTGCTGGCGGGACGCCACACGATCGGGTGTTCACTGTAGGAGTCCGCTCCGTTACCGCCCCAGGAGACGGACACGATCGAGCCCCCCTTACCGACGAGGTACACGTTGCAGGTCGTGTACTCCACACCTTTGGTGAACTGCTTCGGCTCTTCGTGGCTTTCACACGGGCGGTAGGTGCCGAGGATCGTCAGTTCCTGGCCCTGGGAACCGCGATCGTCCGTTGTCTGGAACACCCCGATCGGGTCGGCTTGTTCGGCGGCGGCGTTCCCTGAGCCTTCGTTGCGGACCCGCAGCGTGACGTAGTACGGCGTCAGGCCCTGCTGTGCCTTTTCGAGTTCGACCCCGTTGAGATCACTCTGGGAGCCCTGCTTGATGCTCACCGCCGTCACCTGCAGGCGGTACTTGGGGCTGCTTTCCGCGGCACCCGGCTGGTAGTCCACGAGCGCGGGTGTGCCAGTCGTCAGTGACGTGCCCGCGGGGGTCGTTCCGTTACTTGACACAGTCGAGCCGGAAGGCGTGCTGTTGGTCGTGTCGCTGTGGGTGGCGGCGCTGGAGCTCGTACCCGAAGACCCGGCTTTGCTCGATGAGCCGCATCCCGCGGCAAGGGTGGCGGCGAACACGCCCATTACGCAAAGCCCGGCGGCAATCCCCTTCGGAGTCTCCATTGTCCCCCCATGTCGTCGACGATTTGTGAGGTGGCAGCCTACACATCGCTGCACCCATGTCCACGCCGGCCTCGCCGCAGAGATCCTCGCCGAGCTCTATGGTGAAGCCGATGGCAAAGTCCGACGGAGCACAGCCCGGCGCGTTCGTGGAGCCCCGCGGAATGGTGAAGTCGATCGTCGCGAGCACGGTCGGCCGCGAGCTCGCGGGGGCCGTCGGCGGCGCCTCCGCCCAGCGCTCGATGGAGTCCCAGCACGCGGGTTCCTCGCCGCTACGCGCCGGCCAGATCGCCTATCTCTCCCTCGATGACGGCGAGCTGGTCTTGTATCGCGCCAAGCGCGGGGCCTTTCGCCCCAAGCAGACCGATGAGCAGATCGCGACGGCCTCGTGGTCGAGCGTGAGCGGCGCTTCACTGGAGCGCGGTCGCATCGCCGCGGTCCTCGAGGTCAGCTTCGAGGATGGGTCCACGTGGTCGTTCGATGTGCCCAAGGTCCACATCTCGGGCGCACAGGCAATCGCCGACGCCCTCGGCTGAGGCCGTCCCGTCGTCCGTCAACCGGAAACGTTGCGGGCAATCGGTCTCTTAGACTCTGAGCATGGCTGACGACCAGCTCGTAGTCGGGGGGCAGCTCGGGAACTACCTGATCGATTCGGTGCTGGGCCGAGGCGGGATGAGCGTCGTGTACCGGGCCCGTCACGCGCGTCTGGGGATGTGGGTGGCGCTGAAGGTGCTCTCACCCCAGCTCGGATTGGACGACGCGTTCCGTGAGCGGTTCCTGCGCGAGGCGCAGATGGCAGCGACGGTCGAGCACCCCAACGTCATCCCGATACACGACATGGGGGTGCACGACGGATCGCTGTACATCGTCATGCGTTACGTCGCCGGGGGAGACCTGAAGGCGAGGCTGGCCACGACGGGACGTCTCGACCCGGATCTCACGATGCGCATCCTCGGCCCGGTGGCCAACGCGCTCGACGCCGCCCATGCGCGCGGTCTCGTCCACCGCGACGTGAAGCCGGCCAACGTCCTGTTGCAACAGTCGCCCGACGGCGAGATCGAGCACGTCTACCTGACCGACTTCGGCATCGCCAAGAGCGCGGCCGCGCTCACCTCTCTGACGGGCACGGGGATGTTCATCGGCACGGTCGAGTACATGGCCCCGGAGCAGATGGAAGGGCGCGAGGTGGGGCCCCAGGCCGACGTCTACGCCCTCGCCTCCACCACGTATCAGTGCCTCACCGGACAGATCCCCTTCCACCGCGACCTGGCCGCCGGCATCCGTCCCCCGGCAGGCGAGCTCGACCCTGCCAGCGCCGCGAATCCGTCGCTGCCGCCGGCACTCGACGACGTGCTCGCACGGGGGCTCGCGCGCGCCCCCCAGGACCGCTACCAGACATGCTCGGCGTTCACCACCGCCTGCCAGGAGGCGCTCGCCACCGGCGAGGGGGCGGCCGCGGCGGCCGGCGCCTCCGCTCGCCCGCTGGCCGCCACCGAACTCGCCGACCCCCCCGCGGGCGCCCAGCCGCCGGCTCCTCCCGGGGGCGCGGGCTCCGACCCGTCCGGCGGCGAGCAGCCGCCCTCCGGCGATGGAGCCGACCCCGCGCTCGCGCCGGCGATGCCGGGGCGAGGCAGGCGCCGTTATCTGTATGCCCTCGCCGCGGCGCTGCTGGTGGCCGTGGCCGCGGTGGTGGTGGTCGTCGCCTCGGGCTCCAAGTCGGCCGGCGGCACACCCACGACGGCGGCGCTGGGGCCGGTTCCCGCCAACCACGTCACGGGATCGGGCCAGGTCAGCATGCGCCTGGTCGGCAACCGCGCCCAGATCACGCTCGACACCGAAGGCCTCGACGGCGGGGCGCTGCTGACACACGCGATGCACATCCACGCCGGTGGCAAAGGCGAGTGCCCGCCCGCCTCGGCCGCCAAGCCGCACAACGGGCATCTCGCCATCGACACCAACGACGGGATCGCCTACTACGGCCCACCGGTCACGTCGCTCACCACGTCGGGCAGCACGAGCGTGGCGAGCATCCTGGTGTTCAAACGCTATCCCACGGGTGGCTCGATCCGTTACAGCCGCACGATCACGCTGCCGGCGAACGTCGTCCGCTACATCCGCGAGAACAACGCCGTGATCGTCGTGCACGGGATCGACTACGACGGGAGCGGGATCTACAGCGGCGTGCTCGACCGAAGCGACCTCAACAAGGCACTGCCGGCGACCGCCACCGCGCCGGCCCTCTGCGGGCGACTCGTGGGCCCGCAGGAGTTCGCGCAGCGGAGATCGTCCCCGCTGACCTACACCGCGTATCTGCGGCGGTCGGCCGCAACGATCGCGGAACTCTCCGAATGCCTCGCTCCCGACCCACGCCCGTTCTCGGCCGAGCCCAGCACCGCCGAAGCGGACGTGCGGACCCACGCCTAGGGAGCTCTGCGTGGCCGACCACCAGCCGATGGACGGCGATCCGCTCGCGCGCCATTCACTGTCGGCCGCGGAGCTGAAAGAGCTGATCGACCGGGAACGCTCCGGCTCGGCCTTCGTCGCCTACCGTGACGAGGAGGGGACGCTGTGCTTCTACACGGCGGGGCCGGAGGCGAGTGCCAGCACGATCGGTCGTCGCTCGGAGACCGACATCTCGCTCCCGTGGGACGGGCAGGTATCCGGCCTGCACGCCGAACTGCACCACGCCGGTGGCGAGTGGACGATCGTCGACGACGGACTGTCCACGAACGGGACCTTCCTCGACGGCGCGCGGGTGATCGGCCGCCAGCGGCTGCGCGACGAGAGCCGCGTGCGGGTCGGGCGCACCGTCCTCGTCTACCGGGCGGCACAGCGCACGTCGGTCGGCGAGACGGTGATCGCGACCAACACCCCACAGGTCCAGCTCACCGACATCCAGCGCCGTGTCCTGCTCTCCCTCTGCCGTCCCTACAGCGCCGGCGACTTCGCCACGCCGGCCACCAATCAGCAGATCGCCGCCGAGCTGTTCCTGAGCGTCGACGCGATCAAGATGCACCTGCGCACGCTGTTCGGGAAGTTCGGCCTCAGCGACCTGCCCCAGAACCAGAAGCGCGCGCGCCTCGCCGAGACCGCGCTGCAGACGGGCACCATCTCCCGCCACGAGCTCGGCTAGCCGCCGCAGCTACGTCGCTCCGACCTCCGACAGATCGCGGGTGCTCTCGATCTGGTGGAACTTGACGTCGGGGGGCGCCACGATCGTTCCCATGATCGCCTGCATGAACTCGGCGATGTGGGGCGTGCCGAAGTGCTGCTGCAGCGCCCCGTCGTCCTCCCACTCCTCGACGAACACGAACTGGTTGGGCTGCTCGGTGTCCTCGTACACGCGGTAGTTGATGCAGCCGGCCTCCTCACGGGAGGCCGAGGCGACCTTCTGTGCCACCGCGATCAGCTCCGCGCGTTTCGAGTCGTCGGTACTCACTCTTCCTACGACGACGATCACCTCGCCACCTCCTCCTGAGACATCGTTGACTGGCGCCCCGGGCTGTGACGGCACGGGCGGCGACCACGCCGCCGAGCCCCCGGCGCGATCGGGGCACGATAACGGCCGCGAGCGGCAGGCGCTCACGAGTCAGCGACGGGGTCGCGACCGATCCGCGCGGGCCGCGAGACCGCCTGCTCATCTGCGCCGGCGCCGGCCGAGCTCGGCGCGAACCGCGAAGGCGGCCGCCAGCATTCCCCACACGACGGCCACGGGGACCAGGCCTTTGGCCGCGGCGAGGATCGTGATGAGCAGCGAGCCGAGCCCTGCGCAGATCGAGAAGGCGATGTTCGCCACGGCGGTGCCGCCGTGCGCTCAGGCCGGGTCTGTGCCCACGCCCCGTGCCCACAGGACGGTGAGCGTCTCGATCAGGGCCTTCGCGTCGGCGGAGCTGCCACCGTTTCGCAGCAGCTCGTGGATGCTATGGAGGGTCATGTGCATCAGCGCCCGGGCCAGCGCCTCGGCGGGCGGGCCGCAGGAGGGTGCGAGCCCGGCGGCGCGCTCGCGTTCGATCAGGGCCGCGGAGCGGCTGATCGCCCGGTCGAAGTACTGGTTGAAGGCGCGGTCGATCTCGAGGTTCGAGCCGCGGCTGTCGAGGGCTGCGCAGACCACGTTGGCGTTGCGCCGTGCCACCGTCACGGCGGCGTTGATGCTGGCCCGCGACCACGGTTCCGCGTGCTTGTCGGGGTCCGCGAACCAGCGCTCGAGCGCGGCCGACATCTCCTCCAGGACCTCGGCGTAGAGGAGCAGGATGATCTGTGCCTTGTCGGCGAAGTAGAAGTACAGCGACGAGCGCGACACCCCCGCCGCCGTCGCGATCTGTTCGATCGTGAGATCGGAGAACGGGACATCGGCCAGCAGCGCGCGGGTCGTGTCGAGGATCGTCCGTTCTCGGCGGTCGCCCTGACGGGGCTTCGCATCGCGCTGTCCGCGCCTGGAGGTCGCGGGCGCACTCACGAGTGGAATCCTAATGGCGCCTTCCCGCGGGCGCTTGCTAATCGACAATTAGTCGAGTAGGGTGCCGGCGGCCGCGGCTGAGGGACGCCGGGGCAAGCGTTGGGCCCGGCGAACGATCGAGAGGAGTGCTGCCCATGTCGACCGCCCGAACAGCAGCGAGCGCTGCGACCCCCGCCGACGCCACCGAGCTCGACCAGGTCCTTCTCGCCGATCGCGAGTACTGGCAGGACGGGCCGCCCCACGAGCTCTTCGCCCGCCTGCGACGCGAGTGCCCGGTCCATTGGACGTCGAGGTTCTCCCAGTTCCCGGACGAGGCCGGCTTCTGGTCGGTGACAACGGCGGAGGACGTCCACGAGGTGAGCCGTGACTGGCAGACCTACTCCTCGGAGATCGGGGGGATGACGGCGCTGAAGAACGCGATCCTCCCGCTCGAGCTGCAGCAGGCGATGTTCATCGGCATGGACCCGCCCAAGCACGACCGCCTCAAGGCACTGTTCCAGCGCGGCTTCACCCCGAAGCGGATCGCCGACCACGAGCCTCGAATCCGTGCGATCACCTGCGAGGTGCTCGAGCGCCTGCGGGGGCGGGAGCGGTGCGACCTCGTCTGCGACGTGGCCCAACCCGTCGTCGCCCGCGTGATCGGGAGCTTCATGGGGATCCCGCCCGAGGACGATCAGATGTGGGCCGACATGATGAACTCGACGCTCGGGGCCACGGACCCGGACCTCAACCCCGACGGCGTCGAGGGGGTGGAGGCCGAGGTGCTCCCGAAGATCTTCGCCAGCTGCCAGAAGCTGATCGCCGAACGGCGGGAGCACCCGACAGACGACCTCACGAGCGTCCTCGTCCACGCCGAGATCGACGGCGAGGGACTCGAGGAACACGAGATCGTGATGGGGTTCTTCCTGCTGATGGCCGCCGGCAACGATTCCACCAAGGCGACCTACTGCAGCGGCATGCGGGCGCTGATGGAAGACGAGGAGCAGCGCCGGATGGTGCTCGAGGATCCCGCCCTGGTCCCGGATGCGGTGGAGGAGGCGCTGCGGATGTTCCCCGCCTTCGCCCACTTCGGGCGCACGACCACGAGGGACACCGAGATACGCGGCCAGCAGATCAAGGCCGGCGAGAAGGTGGTCATGTGGTACCCGTCCTCCAACCGCGACGAGACGCTCTACGAGGACCCCGACGTGTTCGACCTTCGCCGCCGGGCCGAGCACCAGGCGTTCGGAGCCGGCGGGCGGCACTTCTGCCTCGGCACCGCACTCGCGCGCCTGGAGCTACGGATCCTGATCGAGGAGACGCTGAAGCGTTATCCGGAGATCCGGATCGCGGGCCCGCCGCGGTATGCCGAATCACCGTTCGCCAACCAGCTGAAGACGCTGCCGGTCGAGCTGCGCGCGTAGTCGGGGCCGTCCCGCCCGGGTGCGGCGCGCCGTGGGACGATGCCCGTGACTGAGCGATGGTGACGCCCACGCCCGCACTGCCGATCTCGACCACGCCAGAGGCTCAGCCGGATGGTCTGATCGCGCACTACGAGCGGGAGTTCATCCAGCGGGTCACGGACTTCAACGACCCCCGTCAAGAGTGGCGACGCCTCGTTTCCGAGCTGCTGGGCACGTTCTTCCTGGTGCTCGCGGCAGCCGGCGGCGGGATGATGGGCCACGCATTCCCGGGCGCGATCAGCCATACAGACGCCGTCGTCGCGCCGGCGTTGACCGTGCTGGCGATCATCCTGTTCATGGGCAAGGTCTCCGGCGCGCACCTCAACCCGGCGGTCAGCATCGCCTTCGCCCTGCGCCAGGACTTTCAATGGCGGCGCGTGCCCGGCTACATCGTCGCGCAGCTCGTGGGCGCAACGCTCGCGGCCCTCTTCCTGCACGCGGTCATCAACGCGTCGGCCACCTACGGCTCCAACTATCCCGCCGCCGGCTACTCCGCCGGCGCGGCCTTCTGGATGGAGCTCATGTTGACCGTGGGCCTCGTCAGCGTGATCCTCGGCACCGCCTCGGGTGCCCAGAACGTGGGCCTCTTCGGTGCGATCGGCGTAGGCTCCTACATCGCCCTTGCCGGGCTTTGGGGCAGTCCGATCTCGGGCGCCTCGATGAACCCGGCCCGCACGTTCGGCCCGGACCTCGTCGGGGGCAACTTCTCGCATTACCTCGTCTACGTGGCGGGCCCGATCGCGGGCGCCGTTGTCGCCGTGGGGATCGCGTTCGTCCTGCGTGGCCGAGGCGGCGGTGCCTCCGGCTCGGCGGCGGCGCAGGGTGCGCTCTTCACGCAGACCCAAGAGCCGCGGGCGCCGAAGCCCTGATCCCTCCCGGCATGGTCATCGACAGAGGAGACGCCCGATGAGCCACGACCGCTCGCACGCGATGGACCACGTGGTCCTGGTGCTGTTCGAGAATCGCTCGCTCGACAATCTCCTCGGCCACCTCTACGGACCCGAGGATGGGAAGAGCTTCGAGGGCGTCATCGGCAAGAACCTCTCCAACCCGATCCCGGAATGGGCCGAGCACGGCGCCGAGGGCAGGACGGTTCCCTACGCCGTCGCGACCGACATGGACGCCCCGAACCCCGACTCCGGCGAGGAGTACTACCACACCAACGTGCAGCTCTTCAATTCTCTGGAAGAGCAGAACCGCTTCAAGATCGGCGAGGAAACCAGGGAGCCCTGGAACGCACCCGAGCCCGGCGCCGTGCCGACGATGGACGGCTTCGTGACCGACTACATCAGCACCTTCACGGCGGAGGTGGGCCGCCAGCCCACCTACGAGGAGTACGCCCACATCATGACCGGCTACACGCCGGAGCAGGTTCCGGTGCTGAGCGGCATCGCAAAGGGCTTCGGCGTATTCGATCACTGGTTCTCCGAGGTGCCCTCGCAGACGTTCATGAACCGGTCGTTCTGGACCGCCGCGAGCTCCTCGGGCTTCGTTGTCAACAGCCCGGTGTCGAACTTCGTGCGGCACAACACCGCCGAAACCCTGTTCGAGCGCCTGGAGGCGCACGGACGCACGTGGAAGGTCTACATCCAGGAGCCGATGGCGATCTCGTTCACGGGCCTGATCCATATGCCGCGCCTCAAGGAGCGGCTCGCTACGCACTTCGTCCCCTACGCGCAGTTCGAGCGCGACGCGGCCGACGGCACGCTGCCGGACTTCAGCCTGATCGAGCCCAATCTGACGGTCGGGCACAGCGATTACCACCCCGCCTGCGGCCGCTCGTTTATCCCCGGCGACGTAGACCTCGCGATCGACCCACCGTCATCCATCGCCGGCGGCGAGGCGTTTCTCGCGAGGATCTACGGGGCGATCAGGTCGGCTGCCTCCGGGCAGGGCTCACACGCCTACAACACGCTGTTCTTCATCGGCTGGGATGAGCCCGGCGGAACCTACGACCACGTCCCCCCGGGGCCGGTCCCGCCGCCCGATCCGAGTGCGCCGGCCGGCCAGATGGGCTTCAAGTTCGACCGCTCGGGTTACCGGGTGCCCGCGATCATCGTCTCCCCATGGGTGGAGGAGGGCATCGTGATCAACGACGAGCACCGACACACCTCGATGATCGCCACGCTGCGCAAGGTGTGGGGCCTCGGTAACCCGTTCACCGAGCGTGACGCCGGCGCCCGCACCCTCGACCACCTGCTTTCCCGCGAGCAGCCCCGCGACCCCGCGAGTTGGCCCGAGGTGAAGGCATTGCCGGTGCCGGAGCTCCACCTTGACATGGCCCAGGTGGGCAGGGCGCTCAGCACCCTGGGCAAGACGATGGGAGGCGGGCTGCTGGAACACGCCAGGGAGGCCGGTTACGCGGTCCCGCCGGAGCTGGCCGATCCGAGCGCCCCTCCGTCTGCGGAACAGATTCTCGCCGCCCTGCGTGGCATCGCTCACCAGTTCTTCCCCCGGCTGGCCTCCGGCACGTAGCCGCGGCCGGCGTCCCCGCGAAGCCGGCGGCGCCACGATCTCGTCATCGAGCGCGCTGGGCCGGCTGTGCGCCCGTAGAACGCGTGGCTCGGCGTTTGCCCTTCGGCCGCTTCGGCGCGGGTACTTTTCGTGCCACGCGGGTTGGCTGGCTCCGCCTCAGCAGCTCGGCCACGCCATCCTGGATGCCCTTGGTCAGGACATCTATGTCGCCGGAGCTGTCGTAGTCGCCGCTGACGCCGAAGTAGAGGCCGCCGTCGTAGGAGAAGATCGCGATCGAGATCCGAACGTTGCCGATCAGGGGGACGAACGGGAACGATTCCAGCAGCCTTCGCCCGAGCGTTCGGAGGGGCTGCTGAGGACCGGGGACGTTGGTCACGCCGATCTGCACGCCGAGGTTGGGCGAGCGGGCGGCGGCGCGACCGCCGAGCGCGAGCAGCAGCGGAGGCGCGAACCCGGTAAGCGAGGTGAGCACCTCGCCGGCCACGGCCTGGCCCGACTGCTTGAGCCGGTCCATCTGAGCGCGGACCGTCTGCAGCTGCTCGACCGGGTCCTCCGTGCCGACGGGCAGGGTCGGGACCATCGCGGAGACCCTGTTGTTGTAAACGCCGTGCTCGCCGGGCCGGCGGACGGACACGGGGACGAGAACCCGCACAGCGCGACCCTCGATGCTCTCGCCGCGGCTCTCGAGGAGCTGCCTCAATCCAGCCGCAACGCTCGTC
>Ga0335085_10012080_pt1 | contig 12742 bp, 9 predicted proteins | sample Lox_Sample_45_FD_206712 | JGI IMG/M metagenome (GOLD analysis project Ga0335085, IMG submission 206712) | Soil microbial communities from Loxahatchee National Wildlife Refuge, Florida, United States - Lox_Sample_4.5 | ecosystem: Environmental > Terrestrial > Soil > Wetlands | place: USA: Florida...
CCGACCGCAAGGCCGTCGCCGGCCCGGAGTTCCGAAGCATTCTCGATCATGGCATCACGCCGGGGCTTTTCGGCAACGGCACCCACATCTCGCCGCTTAATCCGTGGCTGCACATGTATTATGTGATAACCGGCGTGAATTCATTCGGCAATCAGGTCAACTCCGACCAGCATCTCACGCGCGCAGAGGGTCTACGTCTTCGCACGCGCGCCAACAGCTACTTCATGCAAATGGAGGACAAGATCGGCTCAATCGAGCCGGGCAAGCTTGCCGATCTGGCTGTCCTGGACAGAGACTATTTCTCGGTGCCCGATATCGAGATCAAAAGGATCCACTCGGTCCTGACGGTCGTCAACGGCAGGATCGTCCACGATACGGGCGCCATTCGCCTGCCGCAAGCGTAGTATCCGGAAAATAAGCGGCTCGCGTGGCCGCGCCGGATTGTGGATTGCGCTGTTCGCGCTTTCCGAACCACTCGCTTTGACTCCGGGAGCGTCCGCGCTTAGACTCACAAGAATGGCTTCGCGCCCACGATACCCGCGCCCTTACGGCTCTCGCATTAGCCTGGGCGGGATGCTGACGCCGGCGATACGCAACATCATCATTGCGTGCACGGCCGTCTTTTTCGTTCAAACGATCACGAAGCTGCTGTTCGCTCCTGAATACACGGCGCTCTTCAATCATGTGTTCGGCTTGGTGCCCTGGTACGTCACACGGCGGCTGTTCCTTTGGCAACTCGGGACGTACTTGTTCCTGCACGCCAGCATCTGGCATCTCGCGTTCAATATGTTGTTCCTGTATTTCTTTGGAGTGGATCTCGAAAGGACCTGGGGAACGCGCCGTTTCTATGAATATTATTTTCTGACGGGAATCGGCGCGGGTTGCATCAACGTCCTCATCAAGGCGATTCTCGATCCTCATGGAACCGGCTATTCGTTTGCCATTCCCACGATTGGCGCGTCGGGGGCCATTTATGGCGTTTTAATCGCTGCGGGAATCATGTTTCCCGATCGGCAGGTATGGCTTTTTCCATTTCCCATCACGATTCCCATGAAACTGCTTGTGGCAGGATCGATCGCGATTGAGTTCTTTCTTTCGCTGGAGGTTGGCGGGGACAACGTCAGCCACGTCACGCATCTGGGAGGCGCCCTCGTCGGTTATTTGTATCTCCGCAGGGGCCTGTTTCTCTATCGCGTGCGCAACGATTACCTGGACTGGAAGCGCCGCCGCACCCGGCGCCAGTTTGAAGTCTACATGCGCGACCACAAGAGCGATCCTCCGCGCGATTCCGACGACCGCTGGGTCAACTAGCAGGGGCCGGCGACAAGGATCACGGGCTGGCTAAAACCGGTTGCTCCTCCTTGTTGCCAATCACGTGAAATTTCATGAAGTTCGTCGTGCCGCCGACAAAGAGCGGTGTCCCCGCGACGATTCCGACGACGTCCCCGCGCTGGACGAGTTTTTCCTCGAGCAATCGCTTTTCGGCCGATTGGACGAGTTCCTCGATGTTCTGCACTTTTCCGATCGTGCGCGGAAAGACGCCCCAATACAACGCGAGCCGTCTGCGCGTTTCTTGAATTGTGGAAAACGCGATAATCGGCCGGCGAGGACGATGTTTGGACACCAGGCGCGCCGTGAAACCGGACTCCGTGAATACGGCAATCACTTTCATCTGCAATTCTTCCGAGGCGTGACAAATGAGTTCGGAGGCGGTTTCCGCAATGTTGAATTGCGCCGGATCCGGACGGAGAATGTGCGCATTGTTGGCTTCCGCTTCCCGGATGATGCGGTCCATCATCTGCACGGCTTCGAGAGGGTACGCCCCAGAGGCCGTTTCCGCCGAGAGCATCAGCGCGTCGCTGCCGTCGAACACGGCGTTGGCCACGTCGGAAGCTTCGGCGCGCGTCGGGCGCGGATTCTGCGTCATGGACTCGAGCATTTGGGTCGCCGTGATTACCGGCCGCCGAGCTTGGCACGCCTTGGCGATGATCTGCTTTTGCACGACCGGCACTTTTTCCGGGTTCATCTCCACGCCTAAGTCTCCGCGGGCCACCATCACTCCGTCAGCCACGTGGAGAATCGCGTCCAAATTCTCAATCGCCTCGGGCTTTTCCAGTTTGGCAATGACCGGAACGTCTTTCTTGGCGCGCGACACAGCGGTTTTTGCGAGTAGAACGTCCTCCGCCCGCCGCACAAAACTGACGGCGATAAAATTCGCGCCATTTTCGAGCGCAAACTTCAGATCGTCATGATCCTTTGCCGTGACCGCGGGAATTCGCAGCTTGACGCCGGGCAAATTGATGCCCTTGTTCTCGCCGAGGAGCCCACCGTTTACGACTTCGCATAGAACCGACGTAGAGGTCGTCGAGAGCACGCGCAGCTCGATGAGGCCGTCGCCCAGCAGGATGCGGTCGCCGCGCGACACTTCGCGGGGCATGCGTTTGTAGGTCGTGCTTACACCCGCAGCGGTCCCGACCATCGAGCGGATCGAAATCGTGAAGCGCTGCCCCGTGCGCAGGAGCACGGGCTGTTTGTCGTGGAGCGAACCCGTGCGGATTTTCGGCCCCTGAAGATCGGCGAGAATCGCGATGGGCCGCGAGAGGCGCGCCGAGGCTTCTCGCACGCGCCTGATTGTCCGCGCGTGATCCTCGTGGGTTCCGTGCGAAAAATTGAGCCGCACCACGTCCATTCCGGCGCGCATCATCCGCACGATCATATCGGGCGAGTTACTCGCTGGTCCGAGGGTGCATACAATTTTGGCGCTGCGAAAATCCATGGTTTTTGCCTGAACCCGCTCGGCTTGGAAGGGGTGTGAGGTTACTTCGGCCTACTTCGTGGAGGCGGCGAAGTCGCTCACGATATGATATAGAAAGACGACCCCTTTGTGAAAGCTTTCGATGGGAATTCGTTCGTCGTCACTGTGCACCCGCGAGGCGTCCTGTTCCGTGAGCGGAAACGGTTCCAGCCCGTAGGCTTGGACCTTATGAAGGCGCAAGGCTGCCGAATCCGTGGCGCCCGTCGAAAGAAAGGGTACCGTGATGGCGCCGGGAAATTCCTGCGGCGCGAGCCGCTCGATGGTTTGGTACAGCGGAGAAGTGAGATCGGAGGGCGGAGCATTCTCTCCCCCATCGGCCGCGAGTTGGAAATGGATTTGCGGGTCGTTGACGATCTTGGCGAACTGCCCAATCAATTCGTCAATGGAATGCCCAGGAAGCATTCTCACGTTCAGGTTGGCGGTCGCTTCCGAGGGAATTACATTGACGCGAACGCCAGCCTGCAGCATCGTGGGCGCAATCGAATCGCGCAGCATCGAGTTCCACATAGGGCTTTCTTCCGAGAGATGCTTGACAGCGAGGTCGGCCCGCTCGGGCTGCTCGAGTGCGCGCATCCACTTTGCGATATCGTCGTCCTCGACTTTTGCGAGTTGCTCAAAATAGCGGAGGGTGATCGTGTTTGGCTGCGCCGGCACCTGATAAGTTCCCAATTTAGCGATGGCGGTCGCCAGGTGGACAACGGCATTGCCCGGAAGCGGCCTGGAGCCGTGCCCCGACGGCCCCGTCGCGGTCACGGTGACGTTGTAGCTCACCTTTTCGCTCGCTTGGACGCCGACGTATTGCACCTTGCCGCCCTTTTCCATCACGCTCCCACCCTCGTTGAGCGAGTAGGCGCAGGCGATCTTGTCCCAATATTTCTGGATGGCCACTTTAATGCTGGCCGGGCCGCCCTGTTCTTCGTCATCGGTAGCGAGAAAGAGGACGTCCCGCCCGAGGCGCGTGCCGGTCCGTTTCAGCTCCACCATCACGGCAATGTTGGCGGTTAGCATAGCCTTGTCGTCAATCGAACCACGACCATACAGATAGCCGTCGCGAATGACGGCTCCGAAGGGATCGACCGTCCACTTTTTCGCGTCGATGCCGACCGTATCCTGATGCGCGACGAGCAGGAGCGCATTGGCCGGATCAGGAAGAGGCGCAGCCTGCAAGCGCGCGATCACAATGCTTCGCCCCGGCGCCATATCGAACACTTCGTTCGAGATGCCCTCCTTTTGGAAAATAGCCGAAATGTACTTTGCGACCGTGGCTTCATTGCCTGGTGGATTTACGGAGTTGATGCGAACCAAATCGCCAAGCCAGCCTTGGGCTTCATCGGCCAGCTTGTTGAGGTCGGGGGATTTTGCCGCCGGGGGAGTTTGCGCGCGGGCGCCCGCGCTCGCCAAAATGGCCCACGCGAGGACAAGGATGGCCAGGCTTGCACGATGTGACATTGCGCTCTCCTCCGACGAAAAATTCATCCAGAGTGACATTCAATTCATCCTACCATGAGCGCAAAGGTTACAAGGCCGCCGCGCGGGCGCGTGTGCCGCGAAGAAAAACTGCATGGGCGTGGGGTTTACTTGAAGCCCGCCGAAATAATGGCGCGGGCCTTGCCTTCCCACTGGACGCTCCCGGTGAAGCTTGTGACCCGCCAAAACAATTGAACATCCCGGCACTTCGTGGCAGCATCCAAATTGCAGAATTAAGATCAGAACGGTCTCGCTCAGGCGGACGCGCGGGCCGCGGGGGTGGGTGCCTTTCCTCCGCAAAGTGCGGCGAATTCGTGAGGTCGAATCAGCCATGTTCACCAGTTTATTTCGCAGATCGGTCCTGAGCGTGCTCGTTTTGGCTCTGCTTGTTCCGCCGAGCGAGCTCGCCGCGTGGGCGCAGGATCAGGGTAAGGACAAGCAGCCCGCGCAAGCCGAGCCGCAGCAGGCGCCAGGGTTTTCCATTTCCGTTACCGTGCCCGTGGTCAGCGTGGACGTCGTAGTCACGGACAATAACGGGAATTATTTGACGGGACTCAAGAAAGAGAATTTCCGGGTCACCGAAGACAACAAAGTGCAGACGATTACAAATTTCGCGCCCACGGACGCGCCGATCACGATCGTGTTACTGCTGGAATTCAGCAAGTTGGGTTACCAGGTCTTTACCTATAACGCCGTGAATTGGGCCGCGAATTTTCTGCGTAATCTCAAGCCGAATGATTGGGTGGCATTGGAAACGTTCAACATGCGCCCTAGCATCGAAGTGGACTTTACGCACAGCCGCGACGAGGTCCTGCGGGGTTTGTCCTCACTTTATTTTCCGCCGTTCAGTGAATCGAATCTTTTCGATGCGCTCTCCGACGTCTTGGACCGCATCAAGGACGTCAAAGGCAAGAAATCGGTTCTCGTGCTCGCCTCCGGCATGGATACCTTCAGCCGATTGACCCTGGATAAGGTGATGCTGCGGATTCGAGAGACCGACGCCACCATTTACACGGTGGGCGTCGGCGAGCGGCTTTTTCTCATGGCGGAAGCGAACGGCGGAGGCTCTTTCGGTGAGCAAATGAATTTCCTGCAGGCCGAAAACCAAATGAGGACGTTTGCCGCGATGACCGGAGGGCGCGCTTTCTTCCCGCGCTTCGATGGCGAAATTCCATCCATCATGCAGGATATCGCCGCGAGCTTGCGGAACCAATACAGCCTGGCCTATACACCGGCCAACACGGCCCTCGACGGCAAATACCGGAAAATCAAAGTGGAGCTGGTTGCACCGGACGGCGGCCCGCTTACGATAACGGACCAGAAGGGCAAGAAGGTCAAGTTTCAGGTGTACGCCCGGCAAGGCTATACGGCGCCGAAATCGAATGTCGACAGCAACTGATCGCGCCGTTCCTTTGAAAATCTAGGAAAATTGGAGCTTAGCTGCGAGCTCTCGCGCTCGATCGGCGCTGAGCGCAAATTGCGCGTCCATCTCCGGGTAAGGCGCGCCCTGGCGCGGGCGATACGTCTCCAGCCCAGATCGAAGCTGCGCCTCTGCGACGCGCAATCGCAGTGTGTCCGTGCCAAGTTCCGATGCGATGCCGGCCGCGAGGCGGACCGGAATCTTGTAGAGCCATCCCTCGTCATCGAGAATGAGAAACTGATAGTCGCGCGCGTCCTCGTACTGCCCGGCGCGCACCGTCGGCATTTCTCCTTGAAACTGATACTCGTAGCGGCCCGTCGCCGTTCGCAGCCGCGTCCATCCCGGTTGTGTGACTTCTCCCATTGGGACTGGTTTCCTCATTTGCAGTCTACCGTAGACTCGGCGAGGTCAGACACCGCATTATTCGACGCCCGGGTGCGGGCTCCGCTTGGAGCCCGGGAGAATAACGGGTGCGGGCTCCGCTTGGAGCCCGGGAGAATAACGGGTGCGGGCTCCGCTTGGAGCCCGCCAGAATATTGGATATGCTCGGATCCCTGGGGCCGGCGTATCCGGCAGTTGGCCTTGAATTTCAATGGATCTTCAAGCGATCCCCGATTCCTCGAAAGCAAATACCCTTGCAGAACTAAACCATACAATTTTATGCGCCAAACTGACTTGGGTTGCGCTCACGGTCCTTCTTCTGCTTGGAGCGGGGATTTACAGTCTTCGTTATGAAATCCGCAGCTATGCGTTTCTAATGCGGTTTCTCGATCCCAATGCTTCCAGTTTTCTTGTGCGACTTGAAACTCATGCGATAGGAGCGCAGGAAATCACACTTTCTATTCCGCAAGGCCCGGTGCGAGCGCGCCTTTACATGCCGCGCGGGGTTGACCATCCGCCGGGCATGGTACTTGTGCATGGGATTCATCATCTGGGGATCGACGAACCTCGACTTGTGAGTTTTGCGCGCGCGGCCGCTGGCGACGGCTTTGCGGTGCTGACGCCGGAAGTCGCGGCTCTTGCGGCCTATCACGTTGATGATGCGTCCATCGGCACGATTGGGGAATCGGCCGTTTGGTTGCAGGAGCGACTCGGAACCGGCTCCGTGACGGTCGTAGGAGTGAGTTTTGCTGGTGGTCTTTCTCTTCTCGCCGCGTGCGATCCCCGTTACGCCCCGCATATTCGTTCGCTTGTGCTCATGGGCGCCTACGACAGCCTCGCGCGCGTAGTACGCTTTCTCGCAACGAGCCAGGCGGAACTGCCGGACGGCCGGTGGGAGCCATATGCCGCACACGATTATGGCGCGGCCGTATTTGTGTACGCTCATTTGGAGCAGTTCTTTTCCGCGGTCGATTTAGCTGTAGCGCACGACGCCTTGCGCGACTGGCTCTGGGAGCGGCCCGACGATGCGCGTGCGCTGTTTCCTCGGTTAAGCCCGGATGGCCGCATCACGATGGAAATTCTGCTCACGCGCAAAATCGATGAGTTGCGTCCCAAAATTTTGGATGCGATCCGGGCCGATGAATCGCAGTTATCGGCTCTCTCGCCGGAGAAAAAGCTCGGCACGCTTCACGTGCCCGTCTTTGTCTTGCACGGTTCCACGGACGATATTATTCCGTCGACGGAGAGTTTATGGCTCGAGCGGGAAATTCAGAAGCCGTACTTGCGCGAGGCTCTGATTACGCCTGCATTTTCTCACGTCGATCCGCAAAAGCATGCCGTGTGGGTTGACCAGTTGCATCTTGTCGAGTTTTTGGCCGGTGTTTTGCGCGCTGCGAGGTGATGCCGTGAGTTGATCGGCCATTGCGGCGTCTAGCAGGCTGCGGAAAAACACGAAACGCCGTCATTTTGAGGCGCGCGCCGTGCCGATGGATCCCTCGTTTCCTGCATTTTTAATTGGAGAGGGATTCGTCGCCGCGCTCGGAATGACCGACAGCGGGACTTTTTCCGCAGCCAGCTAGGAATGTCTCTTCATAATGCGCGTTTGAAGGGCCAGCGGCCACCCATCACGATTTGCGATTCACTTCCTCGTCTGCCGCAAATCATGGCCGGTCATTTCCGGAGGCACCGGAAGGCCGAGGACGCCAAGCAGCGTCGGCGCGACATCTCGCAGCGAGCCGCCGGGCGCGAGCGGGCCGGTTCCGTCCTCCGTGGCGATAATCAATGGCACGGGATTCGTGGTGTGGTACGTATGCGGTCCGCCGGTGGCAGGATCGATCATCGTTTCGGCGTTTCCGTGATCCGCGGTGACAATCCAGGCGCCGCCGCGCGGCTGCAACACCTGCCGGATGCGCCCCAGGGAATCGTCCACCGCTTCCACGGCCTTGATCGCCGCTTCCAGCACGCCCGTGTGCCCCACCATGTCGGCATTCGCAAAATTCATGATCACGGCGTCGAAATCGCCTTTTTCGATGGCTTTCACGACGGTGTCCGCAATGCCCGCGGCGCTCATTTCCGGCTTCAAGTCGTACGTGGGCACCTTGGGCGACGGCACGAGAACACGTTCCTCGCCGCCGAAAGGCTTTTCAATTCCTCCGTTGAAAAAATACGTCACGTGCGCGTATTTCTCGGTTTCTGCGCAACGAAGATTTTTCAGATTTTGCTCGGCAAAGACCTGGGCCAGAATGTGGGCGATCTTCTCCGGCGCAATCACGTAGCGCAGCCACGGCCACGTTTTTTCGTACTGCGTCATGGCTACGTAGGAAAGATTCAACGGTCGCTTCGGATCGGAAAATTCCTTGAAACCCGGCTCGGCGATAGCACGCGTCATCTGGCGCGCACGGTCGGCGCGAAAATTGAAGAAAATCACGGCGTCATCGTCACGAATTGGCCCCGCGGGCGAAACCGCCGGAGAGCCATCCGCGGTCACGACGATGGGCTCGACGAACTCATCCGTCACGCCGCGCTCATAGCTTCGCCGCGCAGCCTCGACAGGGTCGGCCGCTTTCGTCGGAGCGTCGCCATGTACGACGGCGCGATAAGCGCGCTCGATGCGCTCCCAGCGATTGTCGCGATCCATCGCGTAGTAGCGGCCGGTGAGCGACGCGATACGCCCGCAGCCGATTTCGCGCATCTTCTGCTGCAATTGCTGGATGTATTCGACGCCGCTGTGCGGCGGCGTGTCGCGTCCATCCAGAAAGCAGTGGATGAAAACGCGCGCGACGTACTGCTCACGCGCCATCCGCAGCAACGCGAAGAGGTGCTGCATGTGCGAGTGCACGCCGCCATCGCTTAGGAGGCCCAAGAGATGCAGGTTGCGCGCGCGGCCGCGCTCCATCGCTTCGAGGAGGAGAGGCTGTTTGAAAAATTCACCGGTGGCGATCATCGCGTCGATGCGCGTGATATCCATGTGAATGATGCGCCCGGCGCCCATGTTCATGTGACCTACTTCGCTGTTGCCCATCTGGCCTTCAGGCAGTCCCACATAGGGCCCGGACGTCTGGATCAGCGTGTTGGGGAAATCCTTGAGCAGCCGGTCGTAATTCGGCTTTCGCGCGAGGGCAATCGCGTTGCCCTTGGTCTCCGCGCGATAGCCCCATCCGTCAAGCACGGTCAAAACAATTGGTTTCGGTCGCTTCGGCATACGCCTGCTGGATTCCAAATATTATTTTTGGGCCAAAGCCGCGCGGCCAGGGAATCGTGCCGCGGCGCCCAATTCTTCCTCGATGCGCAAGAGCTGGTTGTACTTGGCGATGCGGTCCGTGCGGGACGCCGAGCCCGTCTTGATCTGCCCGTTGCCCATGGCGACGACGAAGTCGGCGATGAACGTGTCTTCCGTTTCACCCGAGCGATGCGAAACAATCGACGCGTATCCCGCCTTGCGCGCCATCTCCACAGCCTCTATGGTTTCCGTAACGGTGCCGATCTGATTGAGCTTAATTAGAATGGCATTGCCGATCTTTTGGGAGATTCCGCGCGCGAAAATCTCCGGGTTCGTAACAAAGATATCGTCGCCAACCAGTTGTGCCTTGCCGCCCAACTCCGCGGTTAGATGTTTCCAGCCAGTCCAGTCATCCTCCGCTAGGCCGTCCTCAATGGAAATAATGGGAAATTGCCGGACCCAATCGGCCCAGAACTTCGTCATTTGCTCCGAGGTGCGGGTGGACTTGTCAGATTTCTTGAAAACATACTTGCCGCTGGCTTTGTCGAAAAATTCACTCGATGCGGGATCGAGAGCGATGGCAATGTGCTCGCCGGGCTTGTAGCCCGCTTTCGTAATCGCTTCGAGCACGACCTCGATTGCCTCGTCATTGGATTTCAGATTGGGCGCAAAACCGCCTTCGTCGCCCACGGCCGTGGAATAGCCGCGTTTGTGCAGCACGGCCTTCAAGTGATGAAACACCTCGACGCCCATGCGCAGGGCTTCGTCGAATGTTTTCGCGCCAACAGGCATAGCCATGAATTCCTGCAAGTCCACGGAATTGTCTGCGTGCGCCCCGCCGTTCAAAATATTCATCATCGGCACGGGAAGGGTGCTTGCGGTCGGGTCGCTCGAATATCGCGCGAGATATTTATATAGCGGCTGCTTGGCAGCGGCCGCAGCCGCGCGCGCTGCGGCCATCGAAACAGCGAGAATCGCATTCGCGCCGAGATTCCCCTTGTTCGGTGAGCCATCGGTCTCAATCATGCGGCGGTCGAGCGCGCGCTGGTCGGATGCATCCAGGCCGGCGACGGCGCGGGCAATCGCGCCATTCACGTTGGCGACCGCTTTTAACACTCCCTTGCCGAGATAACGCGACTTATCGCCGTCGCGCAGTTCGATGGCTTCGTGTTCGCCGGTCGACGCGCCGGAGGGCACTGCGGCGCGGCCCAACGCTCCGCCCTCGAGGGTTACGTCCGCTTCCACCGTAGGATTGCCGCGCGAGTCCAGTATCTGCCGGGCGTGTACCCGCGCGATTTTCGTCGACATGCGACCTCCTCGAAAATACACCAAACCGGTTGAAACCACCCGCCGCTGCGGGAGCACAGATAAACCCGGACGACAGAAGTAGAAAGTTCAAAGTCGAGAGTTGGAAGTTAACAATCCGGAGTTCTCGCGCACGGGCGCAAACTCAACTCTCGACCGCCTTTTTCATTCCGGCTCCTCGATCATGGATTCTTCGCGAACGACGACGACGATTCCGCCATCCGTGACGTGATAGCGCTGGCGGTCCGCTTCCGGGTCGTAGCCAATCTCGGCACGCTCAGGAATCGTGACGTGCCGGTCGATGATGGCGTTGCGCACGCGGGCGTGCCGCCCGACGTTGACGTGGTTGAACAAAATCGAGTTTTCCACCTCGCAATAGCTGTTGACCCGCACGTCGTAGCCCAAGACGGACCGGGTGACGCGCCCACCCGAAATAATGGAACCTCCGCCGACCATGGAATCCAGCGCCGCGCCCATGCGGCCGGGATCGGCAAACACGGTTTTTAACGGCGGATACTGATGTTGCCAGGTGCGAATCGCCCAACTTTTGTCATAGAGATTGAAAACCGGCGAAACGGATACCAAGTCCATGTTCGCCTCGTAGTACGCCTCGACTGTGCCCACGTCGCGCCAGTATTGCCCGCCGACTTTATTCTCGTCGATGAAATTGTAGGCGTACACGCGGTATTTGGAAAAAATGCGCGGCAAAATATCGCGGCCGAAATCGTGTTTGGAATTGGGGTCTTCGGCGTCGGCGAGGAGCGCTGGAATCAGCAGTTGCGTATTGAACACGTAAACGCCCATCGAGGCATTGACCATGTCCGGGTGCAGGTGCGAACGCCTTGGGGCCGTAGGTTTCTCTTCGAAGCCGATGATCCGCCAATTCGCGTCGGTTTCAATCACGCCAAAGCGGCCCGCCGCTTCGATTGGCGAAATCTCGAAGGTTGCGACCGTCACATCCGCCCCCGAGTCCACATGCTGCTGCAACATTTTTTGGTAATTCATTTTGTAGATGTGATCGCCGGAGAGAACGATGACGTAGCGCGAGTGCTCGCTGCCGATCGAGTAGATGTTCTGGTAGACGGCGTCTGCGGTCCCGAGATACCAGTTGGTCGAGACGCGCATCTGCGGCGGCAGGACTTCGATGAACTCGCCAAGCCCCAGCAGTTGCGACCAACCCTGCCGGATGTGCCGGTTGAGCGAGAGGGCCTTGTATTGCGTCAGAACAAAAACGCGACGGAGATCGCTGTTAATGCAGTTGGACAGCGTAACATCGATGATCCGGTAGACACCGCCGAACGGCACAGCCGGTTTGGCGCGGTCGCGAGTCAGCGGCCACAGCCGTTCACCCTGCCCGCCTGCGAGCAGAACACCGATGGCATCACGCATCAGGGACATGACAGCATCTTTTGCCCCCCACCCGGCCTGCCGGGGACGGAGGCATTACACCGACATTCTAACAGGTACGCTGAAAAGTCCCATACAGGGCGTTCCCAGGGTGAGTTCCTCCTCTGAGGCAGAATCTTCAAAAACAAAGCTTGACTTCGGGGGGCGGGTCCGCTAGAAGTTAGTGCCAATACGCTGGTATATGGTGGACCTCTCAGAACCATTATGGTTAATAGCAATATTTGCTGCATGCATCGGAAGGATGGTGAATTCTAGTTGGCTGAAGTCAGCATCCAAGAAGGTGAATCTCTGGAAAATGCACTGCGCCGGTTCAAGCGCAAGGTGCAACAGGAAGACATCATCAAGGAGATCAAGAAGCATAGCTATTATATGAAGCCTGGAGAAAAGCGCCGCGCAAAACAGGCGCTCTCGCGAAAGCGGCTCCGCAAAAAACAGCGGAGGGAGCAGGATTAATTTCCCCAGGCCGGCAGGACGACCCCGGGATTTCCTAAGCACCCTCGGCCGAGTCGGAAGTGGGACCCGCGACCATCCCCGGCGTATCCCAGCACAATCTGACTTGGACGAGGATGCTACGGGCTCTGCACCAGCGCGGAGCCTCGGAGCAGCGTATGGAATACCACGATAAGGTCCTGAAGTGCTCGGAATGTGGTCAGGAGTTCGTCTTCACCGCCGGCGAACAGATGTTCTTTGCCGACAAGGGCTTCAAGAATGAGCCCAAGCGGTGCAA
>Ga0335085_10012082_pt1 | contig 12742 bp, 9 predicted proteins | sample Lox_Sample_45_FD_206712 | JGI IMG/M metagenome (GOLD analysis project Ga0335085, IMG submission 206712) | Soil microbial communities from Loxahatchee National Wildlife Refuge, Florida, United States - Lox_Sample_4.5 | ecosystem: Environmental > Terrestrial > Soil > Wetlands | place: USA: Florida...
CCTGCAGATGTTCCAGGTAGGTGTAAAGCACCGGGGTGATGTAGAGCGTGAGAAGCTGTGAGAACAGCAGCCCGCCTGCAACGCAAAGTCCAAGCGGCCGGCGGGACTCGGCCCCCATGCCCATGCCAAGCGCGATCGGCAGCGTGCCCATCAGCGCCGCCATGGTGGTCATCATGATGGGACGGAAACGCACGATGGCTGCTTCATAGATGGCCTGCTCGGCACGGACGCTATCGCCGCTGCGTTGTCTTTGCAGGGCAAAGTCGATCATCATGATCGCGTTCTTCTTGACGATACCCACCAGCATGATCATGCCAACAAAGGCATATATGGTGAGCGGAATGCCGGCGAGATAAAGGATCAGCAAGGCGCCCAGGGCGGCCGACGGCAATCCCGACAATATGGTGAGCGGATGAATGAAGCTCTCATACAAAATACCCAGAATGATATAGACGACGATCACCGCGATCATCAGCAGCAAAGGCATGTTTGAGGTCGAGCTCTGAAACGCGGCCGCAGTGCCGGCGAAACTGCCCTGGACGCTGTCGGGCAGGCCGATGCGGTCCACGGCATTTTGCACGCCCGTCACGGCGTCGCTGAGCGCCTTGTGGGGCGCGAGATCGAATGAAATCGTGATGGCCGGCAGCTCCTGCGCATGGTTGATGGTGAGTGGCGTGGCATTGCTGGTGATCTGGGTCACCGCTGTCAGCGGCACCATCGCGCCGCTGGACCCGCGCAGGTAAATCCGCGACAGGCCGGTCGGATCGAGCTGGTATTGCGGCAACAATTCCAGAATAACCTGGAACTGGTCAGTGGTTGCGTAAATCTGGGATACTTGCTGGCCGCCGAAGGCAAGACCCAAGGTGTTTTGGATCTGATCCGGCGTGATGCCCAGGGACGCCGCCCGGCCACGGTCGATTGCCACATGCACCGAGGGGGCCAGTTGATCCTGGTCGCTGTTGACCCCGACAAAGGTGGGATCTTTCTGCAGCGCCTGCACCAGCTGGCCGGCGGACTGCTGCAATTCACCCAGGTCCAGGCCTTGCAGCGTATACTGGTAGCTCGAACGCGCGCGCCGAGCCCCGATCTGGATGCTGGGCGGATTGACGAAAGTGATGCGCGTGCCCGGAATGTCGCTGAGTTTCTGCCGCAGCTCGCGGGTGACCTGATCGGCCGAAAGCCGTCTTTGGGAAAGCGGCTTGAGCGCAATGATGAAATCACCGCTTTCGTCGGAATGGACGTCGGCAATATTGGGGTCGCTCTGCACCACGCCGGTGACCCGGCGGGTATAGGACACAATCTGGTCATACGAGGTTCCGGTGATGGTCTGGATGCTTCCATTGATCAGTCCGATATCGTCGCTGGGCAGGAAGTCCTGCGGCATCACGCGATAAAGGCCATAACTGGCCAGCACGCTCGCCGCAAATAGGCCCAGGATGGTTCGCCGATGGCCCAGTGACCAAACCAGGCTGCGGTCGTAGGCGTCGAGCATCCGGGCAAATATGGATTCGGTCCAGCGGTAGACCCGGCCATGCCGTTCCTGTTGTTCATCCTTGAGCACCTGCGCGGCCAGCATGGGGGTGAGCGTGACCGACACCACTCCCGAAATCACGATCGCAATCATGATGGTGATGGCGAATTCGTGCAGCAGCCGGCCGATGATGCCGCTCATGAACAGGATGGGAATGAAGACCGCGGCAAGCGAAATCGTCATGGACAGAATCGTGAAACCGACTTCGCGCGAGCCGTGCAGCGCGGCTAGGGCGGGAGGCTCGCCGGCCTCGACATGGCGAACAATGTTTTCCAGCATGACGATGGCATCGTCGACAACGAAGCCGACCGAAAGGGTCAATGCCATCAGGGAAAGATTGTCGAGATTGAAGCCCATGGCGGCGATGCCGCCGAATGTGCCCAGGATGGTGATGGGCAGCGCCAGGGACGGGATGATAGTGGCGGTCACTTTCCGCAGGAAAAGGAAGATGACGGCCACCACCAGGGCGGCCGCGATAAGCAGGGTGATTTGCACGTCATCGACCGCCGCGCGGATGGTCTGGCTGCGGTCGTAGAACACCTTCATGGTGATGCCGGCCGGAAGCTGGGCGGCGAAGTGCGGCAATATCTTCTTGATATTGTCCACGATCTCCATGGTGTTGGAGTCCGGCTGGCGCTGGACGGTGAGGGTCACCGCACGAATGTTGTTGAGCCAGTCGATCGAGCGCACGCTCTCGAAACTGTCGACCACGTTGGCCACGTCCTTGAAGCGGACGGGCGCGCCGTTCTGGTATGCGATCACCTGGTTGCGAAACGCTTCGGCATTGTCCAACTGTCCGGCGGCGCGGACGATCTGCATCTTGGTGGGACCGTTCAGCGAGCCGGCAGCCTGGTTGCTGTTGGTGGCATTGGCGGCGGCGGCAAGATCGAGCAGGGTCAAGTGCCGGGCGGCCAGTTGCGCGGGATCGGCCTGGATGCGCACGGCATAGCGGGCCTGGCCGAAAATATTGACCTGGGCCACGCCGTTCACGGTCGAGAGCTGGTTGGCGAGGATGCTGCGCGCATAAAGGTCGACCTTGCTGCTGGGCACTGTGGTGGAATAGAGCGCGACATAGAAGATGGGCTGGGAGGAGGGATTGACCTTATAGAAGGTCGGTGGATAGGGCATGTTATGCGGCAGGCGCCGCAACACGCCCGAGATCGCCGCCTGAACGTCTTCGCCGGCGCTGTCGATATTGCGGTCGAGGTGAAACTGCAGAATGATGTTGGTGTTCCCCAGCTGGCTGGTGGACGTCATCGTGTCCAAACCCCGGATCGAGGCGAAAACATTCTCCAGGGGCGTTGCCACGGCCGAGGCCATGGTCTCGGGATCGGCGCCAGGAAGATTCGCCTGCACGCTGATGGTGGGAAAATCGACATTGGGCAATTCGCTGACCGGCAGGACGGCATAGCCGTACAGTCCAAAAAGCGCGATGGCCGCCATGACCAGACAGGTCATCACCGGACGCTTGATGAATTGGGCGGAGAAATTCACAGACCTGACCGCGCGGCTTCGCCGTTTCGGGCATGAGGCGAGGTGATTACCCGGACCTCGCCGCCGGGAACGACCCGAAGCTGGCCTTCGACGACAACCGTCTCACCGGGGGCGAGCGCCCCGGATACGGCCGCGTTGGTGCCGTCTTCGGTCAGCATGTTCACCGGTACTTCGACTGCGCGGCCGTGCTCAAGCGCAAAGACGAAGGTGCCGTCAGGGCCGTTGTTGACGGCGTCGCGGGGCACGACGAGCGCGCCGGGGATGTCGTTTAGCTGGACCGTGACATTGATCAGCTGGCCCGGCACCAGGGAGAGGTCATCATTGGGGAATGTTGCGCGCAGTTCGATCGTGCCGGTCTGTGTGCTGACCGCATCGCTGGTGAAATTCACCGGAGCGCTGAGGGGCGCGCCCCCGCGGCCCTGGATATTGAGGAGGGCCAGCAGATGGCCGCTCTGCTGACGTGCCTGGATGCGGGGAAGATCGGATTGCGGCAATGTGAACGACACCTTGACGGGGCGCAGTTGCGCGATTTCGACCAGTGGCGGAGAGCTGCCGCCGGCCGCGGAGGCGCTTACCAGATTGCCCGGCTGGATCAGGATGGCGCCGGTCTTTCCATCGATGGGCGAACGGATCTGAGTGAAATCCAGGTTGAGGCGCGCCACATCCGCCGCTGCCTTGTCGGCCGCGACCGTGGCCGACATCACCGCCGCATTGGCGTTTGCCGTATCGCGCTGCTGGGTGGAGATGGCGCCCTGGCTGCTGAGCGACTGGTATCGCTGTTGATCGAGCAGCGCGTTCTGCAGCTGGGCGCGGTCCTTCTGGTAGATCGCCTCCGCCTGGGCCAGAGCCGCCTGGAATGGCCGGGGATCGATCTGGAACAGCAGATCGCCCTTCTTGACGAATTGACCTTCCTTGAAGTTCTCGCGCTCGAGCGTGCCTTGGACACGCGCGGTAACTTCCACCACGTCAGACGCCATGACGGTGCCCAGGCTGCGTTCGACTACAGGCATGTCACGCTTTTCGACAAGCGCTACACGCACCGGGGCGGCAGCCGTCCGTTGGGAGCCGGTGCCGGCGCCACTGCTGATGAAGTACCGGTACCCTCCCAGCACGAGCAGGAGCAGCGCACCTCCGATGACCCAAGTGTGCAGCCTTGGGGAAGTCCGCGGGACCGGCGCCACCGGCAACAGGCCGGGATGCCTCTTTTCAGGGGCGTTCATTGGGGACCCATCCTAACCGAAAGCCCTGGGCGGGCCAGCATAAGAGCTCGCGGGTTCTGTTGCGCGAGACCGCGGCTTCGATGATGCCAACATCGTTCTTCCCCCTTGGCCGAGGCCATTTTCCCAATCACCGGGGCTAAACGCTATGTCCCTGAAGCATATTGGGGATTTTTATACATTGCAGTGCATCCGAAGCTGAATCAGGCAGAACCTGAAATAGGCACTCCGTCGAATTGAAAGGGTGGAGGTGGCCATCAAGACTCGCAACCGGCGGGCGTGAGGCGCGAGGAGATCAGCCATGACCGATCGCGAACCGCCGCGCGCTTCCGGGCATGGAAGACTCGTTGCCATCACCATTCTGGTCGCGCTGCTGATCCTGGCAGCCGGCTTCTGGTTCGCGGTCCTGCCGCGCTTGTCAGTGGCGCGGCAACCGCCGTCGCGGCTGGAAGTGGGCATCGCCACCTTTCTTCTCCATCACAGTGCGCCGTCGGAGGCCAGGGATGCGGTCAATCCGCTGCGCGCGCGTCCCGATGCGGCCGCATTGACGGCGGGCCGCGACCTCTACACGTCCAAATGCGAAACCTGTCACGCCTTCGACGGCGGCGGCCGAAGCGAGATCGGCGCCAATGTCTTTCCGCGCGCGCCTGTGTTGCGCGAGGCGGTTTCGGACATGAGCGATGGCGATCTCTTCTATCACATCCGCAATGGCATCCGCCGGCCTGCGCGGGTTGGAATTTTCCAGACTAGTAGTTGCGGCAGCTGGTCTCCTATTTACGCACCCTGCCGCGGGTTGCCCCACGCAAGGAGCAGGATTTGGTCGCGCAGCAGCCGAGCGCCGTCAATGGCGCGACCTATGTAGGCTCCAAGGCCTGCCAGACTCGTCACCAGGAAATCTACGGACGGTGGACCAAGACCGCGATGGCCAATGTCCTGCGCGACCCAAAAGTTTCATCCGGATGCTTTTGCGGCCGACCCGGCTACCGCCCCGCCCAAGCTTGCCTTCATCTATGGCAGCATTTGGAAACGGCACTATTGGAAGAAGTCGGGCGACAGCTATGTGCCGCTCCTGGCGCAATGGAACTTCGCGACCAAGAATTGGTCGAAGTATCACGTTCCCGACACAGGCGGCGACTGGTGGGCGCCGGATTATCCCGATCCAAAAGGCGACAATTTCAACCGCCCGACAGGTCCTACCTGCGACGGCTGCCATTCGGTCAATTTCAATATCGACAACCAGCAGCCTCTGGAATGGAACGTGGGCTGCGAAGTCTGCCATGGCGCTGGCAGTGTCCCTGCCGCTCATCCCACGCGGGCCAACATCCTCAATCCCGCGCGGCAGAATTTCGTGCAGGCCCATGACACCTGCATCCAGTGCCACAGCCCGGGGCCAGCCCCTCTCGGCGGATTCCGCGCCGCAGCTTAGCGGCAGTTTCACGGTCGAGGGCCTCCTGCCCACGCCCATCATAAACACCGCATGGGTGCGACTGGCCTGACCATGACGCAAAACAAGCGACCGGCCGGTTGTGGGTCCCACGCACTGCTTTGCGTGAGACCGAATAGCAAAGGCCCCGGTTGGCCCTTTGCACCGTCGAACGCCGGCGCAAGCGGGCCGGCCGCTTGCCCAATATCTCACGCATACCCGCTCCGGCGTACCCTGCATAGCTTAATACATTGCGCGTTAAGATAACGCTGCTTATTATCTCGCGCATGAAGCACGAAATGCTGGTGGAACTTTATGACGTGGCCCGCCTGATGCGGACCCGTTTCGACCGCTGGGCGCGTACCTACGGCATGACCAGGGCTCAGGGTGTGATCCTGGCCCGGCTGGCGCGCCAGCCCGGCATGACCCAGAACGAAATGGCCGGACTTTGCGAAGTCGAACCCATCACTGTGGGCCGGCTGGTGGACCGGCTGGAGGCTAGGGGGCTGCTCGAACGCCGCCACGATCCGGCCGACCGCCGTATCCGCCGGCTGCATCTGCTGCCGGCCGCCGAGCCGATCCTTCAGGAAATCCAGCGTTACAAGAGCGAGTTGTTGCGCGAGATCACCGAGGATCTCGACCAGGAGACGATGGAGATCGTTACCGAAGCGCTGCTCAAGATGAAGTCCCGGCTTACCCAGGAACCCATGGCGCACGGGCCCGCGACGAAAGTCGCGATGGCAGGAGAATAAACATGTCGGCAGTTTCCCAACGCGCTTCCGCCTATCAGGCGGCGCCGAGACAGGGCTGGGCCGGCGCCTTGTGGGCCGACAAGACGAGGATACGCCGGGTGCTGATGCTGGGCGGTGTGGGCATCTTCCTTGCCATTGCCGGCGCGGTCTATCTCTTGGGCGGTCGCTATGTCGGTTCCGACGATTCCTATGTCCATGCCAACAAGCTGACGGTCACCACCGACGTGTCAGGCCTGGTTAAGACCGTCAATGTCCGTGAAGGCCAGCAGGTGAAGGCCGGCGACATTCTCTTCACCCTCGACCCGTTGCCTTTCCAGATCGCGCTGGCCAATGCCAAGGCGGCGCTGGCTTCGACGGTGCAGGATGTGGAATCCACCCGCGCCCAATACCGCGCCGCGTTAGGCCAGATCGCCGCCGAACAGGCCCAGCTCACCGTCAACCAGCAGACCTATGACCGCTACCTGGCGCTGGCCAAGCAGAACGCCATCGCCGCCATGCAGGTCGATGCCCAGCGCGCCGCGGTACTCTCGGCTCAGGCGACGCTTGCCTCGCTCAAGCAGACCGCGGCCACTCAGCTGGCCAAGCTGAATGGCAATCCGAACGTTCCGGCCGAACAGACTCCTGAATACATGAAGGCAAAAGCGGCGGTGGACGAGGCCCAGCGCCAGCTCGACCACGCCACCGTGCGTGCGCCTTTTGCCGGCACGGTGGGCGAAGTCGACAGCTTGCAGCCCGGAACCCTGGTGGTTTCGGCCTTGTCGGCCTTTACTACCACCAGTGCAGTGGGCCTGATCGGCAAGGATGTGTGGATTTCCTCCGACATGAAGGAAACCGACCTTACCCATGTCCATCCCGGCGCACCGGTGGACATCAGTGTGGACACTTATCCGGGCTGCAAATGGAGCGGTCATGTCGACAGCGTCAGCGCCGGTTCAGATTCAAGCTTCTCCGCGCTTCCGGCCGAGAATGCCAGCGGAAACTGGGTGAAGGTGGTCCAGCGCATTCCTGTGCGTGTCGCCATCGACAAGAGCCAGTGCGATCGGGCATTGCGCGCCGGCATGAGCGCGGTGATCGCGATCGACACTGGCAAGCGCCGCATTGACCGTCTTTTGGACGGACTCTGAGCCGCAATGACGCATACGCCCCACGCCGCCCATGTCTATGACAGCAAAGTCGCGGAATGGGCGGTCCTGATCGGCTCCATGGCCGGCGTCTTGATGCAGGCGCTGGACACTACCATCGCCAATGTGGCGCTGCCCTATATGGAAGGAAGCCTGTCGGCCTCCTATGACCAGATCACCTGGGTACTGACCAGCTACATCATTGCCGCCGCCATCATGACCGCCCCGGTGGGCTGGATCGCGGCGCGATTTTCCAAGAAAACCTTCCTGATCACATCCATCGCCGGATTCACCATTGCCTCCATGCTATGCGGCGCAAGCCAGAACCTCACCCAGATGGTGCTGTTCCGCTTGATCCAGGGCGTGTTCGGCGCGGCTCTCGGTCCCTTGTCGCAAGCGGTAATGCTGGACATGTATCCGCCGCAACAGCGCGGCAAGGTGATGGCGATTTGGGGTATGGGGGTGATGCTGGGCCCGATCCTGGGACCCACGCTGGGTGGCGTGCTGACAGATGCCTATAGCTGGCGTTGGGTCTTCTACATCAATGTGCCATTCGGGTTGGCCGCCTGCGCGGCGTTGTGGATATTCTTCAAGGACACCGCCAAGGACCGGAGCCTCAAATTCGACTGGTTCGGTTTCGGCGCCCTGTCCGTGGGCCTGGCCGCGCTGCAGCTGGTGTTGGACCGCGGCACCACCAAGGACTGGTTCTCATCGCCCGAAATCGTGATCGAGGCGATGATTGCCGGCATCGCGCTCTATCTTTTCCTGGTCCATATGCTGACCGCGGACAAGCCCTTCATCCCGAAGCAGATCTTCAAGGACCGCAATTTCGTCGGCGGACTGGTGTTGATGTTCGTGATGGGGCTGGTGCTGCTGGCCTCTTCGGCCCTGATCTCGCCCTATCTTCAGAACCTGTCAGGGCGCAGTGTCACCCAGACCGGATTCCTGATGGTGCCGCGGGGCCTGGGCGTGATGTTCGCCATGATGTTCGCCGGACGATTGGCCATGAAAGTGGACCCCCGCGTCATTATGACCGCGGGTGCCGCGCTGTTGCTCTGGTCGCTTTGGGCCATGACGGACTGGACGCCGGACGTGGCCGAGGGAACCGTGTCGCTAGTGACATTTATACAGGGCGTGGGAATGGGGCTGGTTTTTGTTCCCATGAACCTTGTGGCTTTTGCCACTTTGACACCGCAAATGCGCACCGATGGCGCCGGCTTGACCAATTTGATGCGCAATATCGGTTCGGCTATCGGGGTTTCGCTGACCGCCACCATACTGGCCAATTCGGTCCAGACCATCCATGCCCAGCTTGCAGGTCAGGCCTCCGTCTTCAACAGGGCCCTGGGCGTCAATGGACCCTCCATGTACATGAATCCGCAGATTCCTTTTGGGTTGGCAAATCTGAATTCTCTCATAGAATACCGCGCGCAAGTGCAGGCCTACGCCAACGACTTTCTTTTCATGTTCCTTATTTCCTTGCCTGTATTCGCGATTATCTGGCTGATGAAGCGTCCGTCTTTCACGGCCGGACAAACCCCTAAAGTGGAAGTGGTAGACTGATGAAACTCGCATTTCTGGGCCTGGGCGTGATGGGCTATCCCATGGCGGGACACCTGCAAAAGGCCGGCAACGACCTGACCGTCTATAACCGCAATGGCGAAAAGGCGAAGCAGTGGGCGGCCGAATATGGCGGCAAGACCGCGGCCACGCCGGCCGAAGCCGCCAAGGACCAGGACATCGTCTTCTGCTGCGTGGGCCGCGATTCCGACCTGCGCGAAGTGACGCTGGGTCCGCAAGGCGCGTTTGCCAATATGAAAAAAGGCTCATTATTCGTGGACCACACCACGGCATCGGCCTCGATCGCGCGCGAACTGGCGGGCGAAGCGCAAAAGCGCGGCTTCGGTTTCGTCGATGCGCCGGTCTCCGGCGGTCAGGCGGGCGCGGTCAATGGCAAGCTCGGCATCATGTGCGGCGGCAGCGAGGCGGATTACGCCCGCGCTGAGCCCGTGATGGCGCCTTATACCAAGATGGCAAAGCGGCTGGGCCCGCCCGGATCCGGCCAGCTCACCAAGATGGCCAACCAGATCTGCATCGCCGGCACAGTGCAGGGCCTGTCGGAAGCCTATTGCCTGATGCGCGCCGCGGGCCTGGACATTGAGTCCGTGACCGATGTCATCTCCAAGGGTGCCGCGCAGAGCTGGCAGATGGAGAATCGGTATAAGACTATGAGTGCTGGCGAGTACAATCACGGCTTTGCCGTTGAGTGGATGCGCAAGGACCTTGGGATTGCCCTGGAAGAGGCCCGCAAGCAGGGTGTCAGCCTGCCTGTGACGGCCTTGGTGGACCAGTTCTATGCCGAGGTCGAGAATCTGGGGGGCAAACGCTGGGACACGTCCAGCCTTTTCGTGCGCCAGGAGACCGCACGCAAGGGCAACAAGTCATAGAGGTTTGCTTTGGCAACGAATAGCGAGCGGGATAGCCGCAACAGTTCCGCCGGGGCGCTTTCGGCGGCAAAGAGCCGTGCATATCACCACGGCGATCTGCGCAACGGTCTTCTGGAGGCCGCGCGCGCGATCCTGGAAGAGGAATCGCTTGCCGCGCTGACCTTACGCGCGGTGGCGCGCAAGGCCGGCGTCAGCCACGCCGCGCCCTATCGCCATTTCCCAAACCACGAAGCGCTTCTGGTCGAACTTTCCATTGAAGGATTCGACGAGCTGCGCGAGTCACTGGCCGAGGCAGGCAAGGCGCAAGGCCCGGAATCCGACAAGATCGCCAATATCGGCGCGGCTTACATGCGCTTTGTCGCCCAGCGCCCGGCCCTGGCGCGGCTGATGTTCGGCAGCCAGCTGCCCAACCGCGACCAGTTCCCGGCGCTGGGACTGAAGGCCGATTCCATCGGCCAGGAGATCGGCAGTGCCCTGCATGACAGCGCGCTAGGCTTGGCGGTGTGGTCGGCGGTGCATGGCCTGGCCATGCTGGTCCTGGAAAATGTGATCGATCTGGGACAGCGGCGCTCGGGCCTGCATGTGCTTCCCACTCGCGCCGAGATCATCCTCAGGAGCCTGTTTTCCACCGCGCGGGATTGATCTCCGATGCCATGGCCCACCGGAGTGTGGGCCACCCAGGTGGGTTTGCGATAATCTTGTAGTCGAAGCCTGGCCTCAGCTGGGCGGCCCGCGTTCGCGGGCCATGACACCGGAGAATTGTCTGCCGCTGTTGACGCTGGATCAGGTGGCGCTGATGGCTTAGCTTATGGCTGCTGACAGAAGAACTACAGAATGGCACAGCCCAAGCTGGGAGCGTCGGCGAGAGCCGGAGCGACAAGAAACGAGAGCGCCGCCTTTGAACCTGACGTCGTCGTCGTGGGTTCTGGCGCCGGCGGCGGCATGGCCGCCTATGTGCTGACGCGGGCCGGCATCAAGATACTGATCCTGGAAGCGGGCCGCGACTATGACCCGGTCGCCGAATCCGCCATGTTCAAGTGGAACTATGAAGCGCCGCTGTGCGGCAGCTCCACGCCAGAGAAACATTTCGGCTATTACGACGCCACCGCCAATGGCGGCTGGGAGGTGCCGGGCGAGCCCTACACCAATGCGCCGGGTTCGACCTTCCGCTGGTGGCGCTCGCGCATGCTGGGCGGCCGCACCAACCATTGGGGCCGTCACGTGCCGCGCTTCGGGCCCTACGACTTCAAGGCCAGGAGCCGCGACGGGCTTGGAATGGACTGGCCCATTTCCTATGACGACATGGCGCCCTATTACGACAAGACCGAGAAGCTGATCGGAGTCTCGGGTGCCAATTCGGGGCTGGAAAACCATCCGGATTCCTCGCCCGGTGTGCTGTTGCCGCCGGCTCGCCCACGCATCACCGAGTTGATGATCAAGGCGGGTGCCAATGCGCTGGGAATTCCTTGCGTGCCGGCGCGGGAGGCGGTGCTGACCAGGCCCATCGATCATCCCCATGCCCCGCGCCAAGCCTGTTTCTATGCCACGCCATGCGGGCGAGGTTGCGGCATCGGGGCGGCGTTCCAGTCGACCACCTCGCTGCTGCCCATGGCGATGGGTACCGGGAAGGCACGGGTGATCACCAACGCGATGGTGTCGCGTGTCGTGATGGGCGAGAACGGCAAGGCGCAAGGCGTCGAATATTATGACAAGGACGGTGTTGTCCATTTGGTCAAGGCGCGTGCGGTGGTCCTGGCGGCCAGCGCGTGCGAGACAGCGCGGCTGCTGTTGAATTCAAAGGAGGGCGGTCTGGCCAATTCCAGCGGCCAGGTCGGCCGCAATCTGGTCGACACCACCGGCACCAATGTCAGCGGTCATATTCCCGCGCTGGAGAACCGTCCGCGCTACAACGAAGACGGGATGGAGGTCTTCCATCACTACATCCCCTGGTGGCTCTATCAGGAGCAGGCGGCCGGCAAGCTCGATTTTCCGCGCGGCTACCACTATGAGATCGGCGGGCGCTTCAGCCAGCCGGGACCGGGGCTTTCGCTTGGCGGCATGGAAGACGGCTATGGCTTGAAGCTCAAGGAAGATGCCCGGCGCTATTATGGCGCCCAGCTTTCCTTCACCGTGCGGGGTGAGATGATCCCCAATCCGGATTCCTATTGCGAGATCGATCCGGAAGTGAAGGACAAGTTCGGCATTCCCGTGCTGCGTTTTCACTGGAAATGGTCCGACCACGAATACCGCCAGATTGCCCATGGCATGGAGATCGCCAAACAGATCATCGAGCGGCTGGGCGGACATGTGATCGGCGGGGCTTTGCCCCCGCCGGAGCAGGCGATCGCAGTTGGCGGCTGGATCATCCATGAGGTCGGCACTACCCGTATGGGGACCACTGCAGCAGATTCGGTTACCGACCAGTTCGGCCGGACCTGGGACGTGGACAATGTGGTGATCACCGATGGCGGTGTCTTTACCTCCAATGCCCACAAGAATCCCACGCTGACCATCATGGCGCTGGCCTGGCGCAGCATGGACCGGCTGACCGAGCGCATGCGGAAAGGGGAAGTATGAGCGAGATTTCCCGCCGCGAAACACTTGCCTGGATGAGTGCGGCTTTCGCCAGTCCGTGGGTTGTCAGTGCAGGTGAACCGGCCTTCGCCCAAGGCGAGATGGGCCTTTGGAAAGAGGTGGACGTCGCGCCCGTCACCGCGCCGGGCTATGGCACAGATCCCAATCTCCTGAAGCCCAGCG
>Ga0335085_10012083_pt1 | contig 12741 bp, 14 predicted proteins | sample Lox_Sample_45_FD_206712 | JGI IMG/M metagenome (GOLD analysis project Ga0335085, IMG submission 206712) | Soil microbial communities from Loxahatchee National Wildlife Refuge, Florida, United States - Lox_Sample_4.5 | ecosystem: Environmental > Terrestrial > Soil > Wetlands | place: USA...
ACCGAACCGCCGCACCGCCGTCACGGCATGGCGCGCACGCTCATGCAGACGGCCCTCGCGTGGTGCGCGGCACATCAAATAGGCGCGGTCATTCTGCACGCCAGCAACGACGGCCGCGCAGTCTACGAATCGATGGGCTTCATGCCAACCAATGAAATGCGCCTCTCGCGGCCGCTCGGATAACGCTCCACCGGATGCTATGGTGGAAGGCGATGTCGCGAATGCTCGAGGAGATCCGCCAACAGCCGGAGGCGCTGGCCCACACACTGGCGCGCGAGGCGGCGCGTGCGCAACGCTTTAAGAAACTGGTCGAAAAGCGGCGCCCGAAGCTGATCGTGCTGGTGGCGCGCGGCACCTCGGACAACGCCGCGCTCTTCGGACGCTACCTCTTAGAGATCACCACCGGCATTCCGGTGTCCCTGGCCGCGCCGTCCATCGCGACGGTGTACCGCGCGGCCGTGGACTATCGCGAGGCGCTGGTGGTGGCGATTTCGCAATCGGGCGAATCCACCGACACCAACGTGGTGCTGGAGCGGGCGCGCGAGCAGGGCGCCCTCACGCTGGGCATCACCAACGAAAGCCGCAGCAGCCTGGCGCGCCTCGCGGAGCACGTCTTCCTGGTGCACGCAGGCAAGGAACGCAGCGTGGCGGCCACCAAAACTTATACCGGGCAGATGATGATCCTGTACCTGCTGGCGCACGCGCTGGGCGCGCCCGTCCGCATGGCCGACCTGGAGCGCCTGCCCGCGGCAGTGGAATCGGCGCTGCGCCTGGAGCCGGAGATCACCGGGCTGGCGGAGCGCTACCGCTTCATGCGCCAGGCCGTGGTGGTAGGCCGCGGATTGAATTATGCCAACGCCTTCGAGTTCGCGCTGAAGCTGATGGAGACGTGCTACGTGGTGGCGGAGCGCTTCTCGTCGGCCGATTTCCTGCACGGCCCCATCGCCCTGGTCGAACCGAGTTTCCCGGTGTTCGCCTTCGCGCCGCCCGGCGCCACCTGGCCCTCGATCAGCCAAACGCTGCAGAAACTGCACGCCCTACACGCCGAAATCGCGGTCATCACCGACTCGCGGAACACCGAGGCCGACACGCACGCGACGCGCGTGATCCGCCTGCCGGTGCGCCTGAAAGAAGAGCTGACGCCGATCCCCTACATCGTCCCGGCGCAACTGATGGCCGCCTGCCTGGCAGCCGAAAAGGGCCTCAACCCCGACCATCCGCGCACCCTGAGCAAGGTCACACTGACGCTGTAAGGGCCGCGTGGCGGGTCTAGTCTGCCTTGCGTCCTGGCCCGATTTTGGGACAATCGCCCGAAACATGCCGTAAGCCTTTTGTTTTCGACACGCGATTGGATCGGATTTTGGGCTTTCGCCCAAGCGCCTGGATTGTGGGTCACGCCCGGCGCATAATGAGGCATGGACGGAATCCGGCCCGAGGTTCTTGGCTCTGTCCGGCGGGCCTCTTTGCGCGCAGCGGCGGTGGCCCATCTGGAAATGTAAGCCGACGTCCACACGCTGGCAACGGTTGCCGCCGTCGCACCGTTGCTCGGGCTGTTCGTCACCGTATACCGGGGCGTCCTGGATTCGTTCGTCGCCTGCGGCGGAGAGAAATTCACCTGCATGGCCGCTATGGTCGAGATGTTATCGACGGCGCTCTGGCCGATCGGAATCGGCCTGGCAGCCGGAATAATCGCCCTGTGGTGCTACCGCTACCTCAGCGCTCAACTGAAGGCCCTCGATTGCGATATGGAGAACGGCACGCTCGAGCTGTTGAATCAACTAACGCGATACCGCGGCGAGTGGACCTGCTCAACCGCGACGCCAAACGATCCCCTGCCAGCGGCGAGAAGCCGGCGCATGATGCCGTTGATCATCGGCGCGCTGCTGGTCGCGTTCGGCATCGAGATAGAACATTACGCCGCCGCATGGCCGGCGTTTGCATACGTGCTCTTCACGTTCGGCCTGGCTTGCCTCCCCGCGAATTTTCTCGCCTTGCGGATGCATCGTCTCCGCGGAGCCACCGCTCCGATGGCCGCGGTTGCGTGCCTGTGCTGGTGCGCGGCCGAGCGGTTGCTTGCGCTGTTTCTGCCGGTAACCGTCAGTGCTGCACGGTAATCAGCGTGCCCGCCTGGGTGCTTAGACCCATATACGTACCAACGATCGGCTGATCGCCATCGGCCAGCGACGTGGGCACGGTCAGGTTGAACTGAAACTCGCCCGGCGCCACCAGTCCGGCGAACTGCACTGACGCCGTGACGCCGCCAATTGTCACCATCGGCAGCGGCGAAAGCGTTCCCGACTGCATCCGCGAACCCTTCACCACTGGCGTAGATACGGGACCGAAGCCGTTGGCATACAGCGCCACCGTCTCGCCGGGTCTCGCCGGCGTGGTCGAGCCGGGATAAAGCGTCGGCGGTCCGATCAGATTGCCTGTCAGATGCACCGCGACCACATAAGGGCCTCCATTGAATACGAACCACGAGGGCGACAGCGCCTGCGACTGCGCCGTGAACCTACCCGTTACGATGCCGCTATTGGTCACCTGTACCGCCACCGGGCTCACGGCCAGATCGGGCGGCGTCAGGACATTCAGTTGTGTAGGGCTGATGTAGCAAAGATACGCCGGCTCTCCGTTGAGAGCGACGCTTACGCCGTCCAACATCGTGGGCATCTCCCCATTGGCGAAATCGGCGGCCTGCCAAACGCGGGAGTCGCCGGGCGGCGCGAGGCTCACTCCTTTGATTTCTATCCAAGTGTTGGGGGCGATGGTTGGATTCTCACCCTCGGCATTGGCGACCAGCGAGATCGCCGGCGGAACCAACTCCAGGTGGGCCTGGGCGATCGCCGAAGGGAAGGCGATGGCGTCGGGCGGCAGCACCTCGATGTATTGCGCGCGCAGCGGATTGGCCATGCCCAACGGATCGATTCCCACCTGCAAAAGCTGCAGGTACGTGGCCGCGGTGCACGCGCTTCGGTTGAGGCTGCCGCCCGAGCAGGCGGCCTGCTCCAGGTTGTTGTAGTCATTGGTCTGGTAGCCGATGGCAGTGCCGTAGGTCTCGGCGGCCTGGATCGGATAAGCGTTCGCCGGCTCAGTCAAATCGAGATTTTGGAACGACACTGCCAGCCTGCCGGCGAACTTCTGCGCGGCCAACTGCACGAATGGCGCGATCTGGCCGGCCGCGGGCCGCCGTTCACGCAGGCTCCGGGCGCGTTTTTGGGCGAGACCAGCGCTGAATAGATGCAGCCGTTGTCGTCGATTTCGGGCAGCGGATAGGAGGCGTTGCCGGTATCGTCAGGGACCACTTCCAGGCCGAAGAATTTATCGGGGAAACTTTTCTCAAACGAGTTGGTGACCGCGTCCCAGGCGGCCAATGCGCGCGCCGGCCGGTACGGCACCGGCGCATTCAGCCATGTCTGGATGGAATTGGTGACGCAAGGCGTCGAGAGGATCTCTTCGGGTAGGCGCAGTTCCGCGGTGGTGCGATTGATGCCGGTGAGCCGCACGGAGGTGAGCGCGTTGTAAGTGCCGGCGGTTTTCAGATGCGCAGCCACGGCGGCCAGCATAGCGTCCCAAGCGTTCAAGAAAATCGGGTCCCAGGGAGCCGCGATGGCGGTCGCGGTACAGCCTGCCTGGCCGATGCCCTGCCGCGCCGAGACCTCAAAATCCAGTTCGGTGGCCCCGGCGTAGGGTTTGTTGTATCCCGAGCCGCAAGCCGGCGCCTGAAACAACCAACACGGTGTATTGGCGCCGGATCGGATGGCCAGGGTAAGTTTCTTGCCGGAAGAAACCGCCGCCTTGATCCACTGGTCGAGCGTCGTGAAATTGTACGTCCCCAGAGCTGTCTCGACCGCACCCCAATCGAGCAGCAGGGTGATGCCGTCGATGCCCGGCACGGTCAGCGCTTGTGACAGATCCTGTGCGTCCTGCGTCAGGTGCTCGGTGTAGACGAACAGGCCGCGCTGGTCGGCGATGGTTTGCGCGTGGGCGGCGCCGGCAGCCAGCAGAAGCGCCGCGAAAGCGAGCTCGATCGGTTCAGACATGCGGCGTCCTCCTTCGGTACCACACGAAGTAGCCGATGAAAAACGGCAGCCAGATAAAATCGTTGAACACGTTCGTCCACATAGTGCGCAGCGGCAGGCCCGTGGTGAGGACAGTCCAGAACCAGCCGATCGGCCCCAGCGCCTTGCCCAGAAAGCCCAGCACCACCAGTTGCGGATGAGCGCGCAGATCGCCGGCGACCACCCAATAGCCGTAGCCGTACAGACCGATGCACATGCCGAGTCCGCTCATCACAAATGGATAGTTGATGTGCGGCAGGCCGAAGATATCGAACAGCAGGTTGGGAAACAGGACCACCGCCGTGCCCCACGCGATGTTGTACACCGCCGCCACGCGGAACATGCGGCGTAAAAATGTTTCGGACAGCATCGGCGATCGCGCCCGGCCCGGCGGGCAGATCACATTATGCTACAGCGCGGCAATCAGGTCGATCTGCGCACCCGCCAGCACCTTCTGCGGAGACCCCCCGCCCACAGGGATGCGGTAGGCATCCAATCCATCCGAGTAGAGCAGCGACCCATTGTTGGCGAGATCGAAGGAGCGGGCGGCTTCGGCCACGGTCTCGGCCGTGCCGCCCCCGGCGGGCTGCCGCATCAGCAGCCAGGAAGCCGGTGTCTTTCCGGACGTCTCCGGCGCATCTTTCTCAGGCTGCGGCAGACGGCCGGCGCGCGCCATGGCCATCAGTTCGAAAAACTTAAAGATGCCGAATAGGATCCGAAACGGCATCAGCATGGTTTGTCCAGCCACGGCTGCCGGATTGGGTTTCTTGATGGGGTTGTTATAAGGCCGGCGGATGTAATAGAGCGCGCCATCCGGAGCCATCCGCGGCCAAAGAAAATCGAAGCCGGCGTCTTGGGCGAGGCAGGTCATTTCGCCGCTGTCGAGATCGAGTTGCTGCACGCACGAAGGGCCCATGTGCGAGTAACGCCCGCGCAGATCGCGCGCCATGCCGGCGCTTTGGAATACCAGTCGGCGCCCCGCGCCCGGGACCCATCGCGGCGCTTCATCCATCGATTCCCCGTCGGTGACTTCATTCAGGTCGCTTCCATCGGGCTTCAGGACCGCCAGGTTGGCCATGCCGTTGCGGTGCGATACCGAGAGCGCGATGGCCGAACCATCCGGGCTCGGATCGGGATGACGGGCGCGAAAATCGGCGGTGTGAAAGAGGCGCTTCTCCACGCCCTCGGAGTCGCGCACGAATACGCCGCTGATCTCGTCGGTTTCGAGCGTGTACATCAGTTCGCCCGCCTGCCATCCGCGCGCCACGCTGGTGACGGCGATGCGAAACTCGCCGGGATCTGCCATATCGGGCATGCGTAAAGCGCGGCTCAGGCTCTGCCCGCCGCGGCCTTGCGTTTTCCACGCATGACGGTTATAAATCTGTGCCGCGCGGTCGCGCAAAGAACGCCCGAAGGCGCTCTCCACCACTTGGCCGCCGCCATCTCGTTCCAGGTGCAGCTGCCCCTGAAAAATGTACGCCAACACCGGATCGGTCATGGAACTCCAGCTTCCATTGTTCGGGGTAGCGGGCCGGCGGACAAGTTATCGAAGGTTGATGGGCGCCTACTAGCTCTGGAGCCGGGCAAGCAGATCCTCGAGCCGGTCGTAGCTGATCCCGGCGCCATGCGCCATGCCGGCGCCCATCACCATGTCGCGCACCTGGAGTGAAGGATACCGGACCGTGACGGTGAGCCGCGTTTTGCCGCCCTCTTCGGTGAACTCCGAGGTCACCACAGAAACGCTCTCCGGAAAGGGCTCGTAGACTTCGGTGAAGACAACGCGGCTTGGCAAGTCGATCTCGAGGTACTCGCCGTGGAACGCCGCTTCGCCCTTGGGATGACGGTTGACCATACGCCACTTGCCGCCCACGCGGAAATCGACCTCGCAGACCGGGACCGAGTAGCCTTCGCCGAGATGTCCCCACCACTGCTGGACGTGCTCGGGCCTGGTCATGGCTTCGATGATGAGGCTTCGGGGCGCGTCGAACAACCGCGTCAGGCGGATCTCCTGGTCCGACGGGGTCGAGGTTTGGAAGCTATCGCTGTTTTTTGTGCCGCTGCCGATCATGTTTTTTCCTTTCCTTGGTTTGCAGTTTTTGGACGTATTCCCCAAGCCGGTCCAGCCGCGCTTCCCAGAGGCCGCGGTAGTGCTGGGTCCAGTCGGAGACTTCTTTTAGAGGGGCGGCCTGGATCGAGCAGCGCCGCCACTGGGCCTCTCGGCGCTGGGTGATCAGCCCGGCGCGTTCCAGGACGCGCAGGTGCTTACTGATGGCAGGCAGGCTCATATCGAACGGTTCCGCCAGTTCGCCGACCGAGCACTCGCCGGTCCGCAGCCGGCCCAGGATGGCGCGCCGGGTCGGGTCGGCCAACGCGGCGAAGGTGGCGTTGAGGCGGTCGTCCGGAATTGCATTTAGCTGCACGGTTAATTAACCTAATAGTTAGATACTATGAGGCGGAAGGATTTGTCAAGGGGGCACGCAATCAGTCGCTTACTATGATCGCGGCAAGTTCTCCACGGCTTGATGGGCGCGATGCAGTGACTTTGCGGCGAGGCGTAGTTTTGCGCTGTCGCTCGGGACAGTGGAGGACGTTGAAGATTCCCTATGGAGAGCCTGAATCGGATCGCCTGCTGCGCGTCGGGGCGGATGCGGCGCGGGCCGGTGCATGACGGGCCTGGCTGGCGCGCGCGCCCCGCGCAGGCAGTGGGCCTCTTGCTACATCCGCCCTGAGAAATCCAGGCGAATCCGAATAGGGTACCCTCTTGCGCCGCTCCAAACGTAATTCGCATGGCTGCCGCGATACTATTCGACACTCTCTATCGCGCACACAGTCGAAATAAATACCCTTGCACCCTGACGGCTGGCCTTTCGCAAGGCGCCGGCACCGCACTGTCGTGAAGTGAGGCGTGGCCCGGTGCGAAAGCTGCTTTGATAACCGCAACCATAACAAGTCCGCCTCTACCAGCCTCGCGGAAAAACCAGTCGAACCCTTTTCACCGGGTTAACCAACTCGAAGCCGCCCAGGTCGCGTAGCGCATCGCCGATCAACGCGTCGGGAAAGACGGCGCTTCGGCCATACGGACCATCCGGCGCTTGTGGCGCCAGGGCGGCGCCCAACGGTTCGGCCGGCAAATCGATGCGCAACTCCACTTTTTGCGTGGCATGCCCTTCGAGCAGCAGCGGCGGAAAGCTGGGGTAGCCCGTGGGCGCCTGGTCGTCCGCCGGCACCAGGCGGATCTCGGTCTGATCCGGCGCCAGGCGCAGCGAGCGCCACGCCCGATTCTCCACTTCATAGGTGAACACCAGGGCCGCGGCGCGGTAATGCACCGACTCGAACCGCACCCGCAGAGTGTTGGCGTCCCAAGGCAGTGGACGAAACACGCTCCACAGCAGAAACGCGGGCAACGCCGCTACCGCCAGAAAGCCGCCCGCCATGCGAATTCGCCAAACGGGTGTGAGCGCTTCGTGTGTCAACCAGAATATTGTACGAAACCTACAGCACGACAACCGGGTGATAGAGATTCGGAAGTACTGATTCTCCTATGGCTACCACTTCGCCCTGGCGCGTCACCGCCTTCACGTGGCGCGCCGCGGCGGGCGTGCGGAATGGCGATGCCGGAAAGTTCCGGCCGTGGCGGATGCCGCTGGCGGTGGCGTCGTCCACGAACACGTTCGGAAAGCCCGGCAGCATTTGCGCCGCGGGCACCAGCGCGTCGAGCAGGCGCTCCTCGGCGGCAAGCGCTTCCAATTGGGCGACGCTGCGCGCCTGCGCGATTTCGAATTCACCGCTGGCCAGGCGGCGCAGTTCCTCGATGTGCGCGCCGGCTCCGTGGCGCCGGCCCAGGTCGTGCGCGATGGAACGCATGTAGGTGCCGCCCGAGCAATGCGCCCGCACCCGCAGCCGCGGCCCTTCTACAACGAGCGCGGTCAGCTCGTACACCTGCACCGTGACCGGCTCGAGCTCCGGCGGCGTCGATTGCCGCGCCAGTTCGTATGCCCGTTTGCCGGCCACTTTCTTCGCCGAAACCGGCGGCGGGGTCTGCCGGAGTTCGCCGCGAAATTCTTCGAGCAGCGCCTCGACTTCTTCCGCCGTGAGGGCGACCTCGCGCTTCTCGCTGGTCGGCTCGCCCGAGCGGTCGTACGAATCGGTAGACCAGCCGAAGCGGATCACGCCTTCGTAAACCTTCTCGCTGCGCGTATAGAACTGCGCCAGGCGCGTGGCTCTTCCGATGACCAGCGGCAGCACGCCGGTGGCGATTGGGTCAAGCGTGCCGAGGTGCCCGACCCTGCGGGTATTGGCGATGCGCCGCAGCTTGCCCACCACGTCGTGGGAAGTCCACCCCTCCGGTTTATCGACTACGATCACTCCGTCCAAAATTCGCACCTCAGCGCTTGCGCGCAGTGGCCAGATATCCAAGTGTGAAATTGCAGTCCCGGTCGAGGAAATCAAAGAACGGCAGGATTAGCGCCGGTGGGACCAGGAGTATGGCGGACGGCACAAAGCCGACCCACCGAAAGCCCCCTGAGAAGAATTGTAATCCGTTCAGCAGGCGGCGTGCGAGCAGCCGGAAGAAGCCGCCCGCGGGCCTCAGATCGAGCACTTCGAACCCCGCACGTTCCAGCAGGTAGCGCAGCCCGTAGCGCGTGTAGCGGAAGTAATCGTGAGGCGCCTGGTGCACCTCCCATTCGTGCGGCGCGGCGACCAGCAAAAGCCCTCCCGGCGCGAGCGTGCGCGCGATTTCGGCGAGCGCGCGTCCCGGCTCGGGCAGGTGTTCGATGGTCACGATGTGGATGGCCGCTTCGAATGCATCGCTGCGAAACGGGAGCGCGGTGAGGTCGGCGACGGCGTCGAGACGGCCGTAGTTCCAGGCCGCATCGCCAATAGCCAGGTCCACGCCGCAGTAACGCTGCGCCGCGAAACGATCGGCGTAGCGGCCCTCGCCGGCGCCCGCGTCCAGCACGCGCGCGCCCTTCGGCAGATCCCCCGCAAACGCCGCCACCGCGTCTTCGACTTCGACTTCGAAATGCAGAATGTGACGCCGCAGCGGGCGCGGCAGCCGATAGGCCAGGTCCGAATATTTCACGGGCGGCGCGCCTCGATCATGATAGTGGATCCCGCGCGGCAGGCGGCTTCGGCGATGGCCAGGGGCGCCGCCGCGAGAGTGAGCGCAAGGTAGGCCAGATCCTTGATCAGCCGCGACGAGGCGCCTTCCTTCTGCGCCCGGACGCGTCGCGCCATGGGGTCGAGCCGGGGCGCGAGGCTGGTGGCCAGTCCGGCTGGATTGTCCCGCAGCGAAAAATGCTTCCGGCGCACGATTTCGAAGCCGCACGATTCGATCAGCCGTTCCAGATCGGCGGCACGGAAATCGACCAGGTGTCGCGGCACGTCGATCCCGTTCCAGGCTCGTCCGAGCAGGCGGAACTGCCAGCACGCCGCGTTGGGCGTCTGCACCACCAGCCGGCCATCCGGCGCCAACAGCTCGCGCGCCGCAATGAGGTACGCCCGCGGATCATAGAGGTGCTCGAGCACGTGGAACATCGTCAGCGCCGCCAGGCTTGCTGGACGGAAGGGCGCCCGCTCCAAAACCGCGCAGACCGCCGGAACGCTTAGCCGGCGCCACGCGAGGGCGGCGGCTTGTGCCGAGACATCCAGACCCACGCCGCGGAAACCGCGCTCGCGCAGGAGCCGCAGAAACAATCCGCCGCCACAGCCGGCATCCAGCAGTGGACCTTGCGCGCGGGTGGACCGCAGCGCCCGCTCGACAAACTGAACGTGGTCGCGCAGGACCAGCCGCCGGTAGGCTTCTTCGAGCCGTCCCGGCGCCGACCGGTCGGGCGAAAACCAGTAGCTTTCCGGATAGTAGCGCGCCAGCCTCTCGGGCGGCGGCGGAGGATCGAGGCGCATCAGCCCGCAGTCACCGCAGCGCACCACGGCGAACTCTTCGGCGGTCGTGCCGTACAGACGATCCGACGCACGAAACAACGGCGCAGCCCGAGTCCCGCCGCACAACAGGCAGGCGCTCACAGGACCTCCGGGAGACACAGCGCCCGTTGTGGCGCATGGCGCTTCGGGTAGGCGATCCCGACCATATAATGTCGCGGCCTCCTGCGATGCGGCGATGGCGCCATTCCGGAGATTGCAGCGCGTGGGATTGACGACTTCAGCCGAGCCCTGTGGCCGGCGTCGAACAAGCCGGGGACGGGCAAGGTCCGGAGATGGCCCGGAGGCGATCCAGCCGTGGATCGTGCCGGCAGGCAAGGGATCTCCGGGGGTCGAACCAGGCCCGGCATCGCAGCCAACGCGCGCGTCAGCAGCACCACTCTCGGGTGCGCCGTCGCGCCGCGAACACGGGGCGAACCGCTGCAGGTCTCGCCAGCCCGCTCGCGGCTCACGCAACCTCCCGCAAGCTGAGGCGATGCGCCCAGAGCAGCCGGCGCACTTCCCCCGGCGATAGCCGCCGGATGGCAGCCAGCGCGGCGCGCTTGCGCAGGATCCGCGGCGCCATGCGGAGTGCCTGCCAATCGCCGCGAACCAGCGATCGCGCCATGGTCCACTTGCCGCGCCATCCGGGGAAATGCGCGGTGTCGCCTGCCTCCCGGCTTGCTGCCGACAGCCCCGCCGCCAGCCGGATCGCGAAGTACAGAGGGTTCAGGAATAGCAGGCTCCCGGGAAACAGCTTGAGCGCCAACAATACGCGGTTGCGCTCGATCAGTTCCAGACGACGCGCCGAGTCCTTGCCCAGGGTCGCCCCCCTGTGGTGACGCACTACGGCGTCCGGCGCGTATAAGCACCGCCAGCCAGCGATGCGCGCGCGCAGCCCCAATTCGGCATCGTCGCCGTAAGCAAAAAAATCTTCGTCGAAACCGCCGATCCGGTCGAGCATGGCCTTGCGGTAGAGTGCCGCGCAGCCATCCGGCCAGAGGACCTCCTCTTCGCGGTCAAATTGCCCGCGGTCGAGAGCGCCGCTGCCCCGGCCGCGATTCTGCCCGTCCGGGTACATCAGGTGACCGGCCTTATCGATCCGGCTGGGATCTTCCCACACCAACACTTTGCTGGCCACCATGCCGACGTCGGGCGCTCGCAGGCAGGTGCGCTGTAAAGCCGCCAGCCAGCCCGGATCGGCCTCTGCATCGTTATTCAACAGCGCGACGAGCTCGCCCCGGCCTGCCGCGATCCCCTGGTTGTTGGCCGCGCAGAACCCCCGGTTTTCCGCGTTCCGAATCACCCGCGCGCGGAATTCGCGCTCCGCCATTTCGGCCGAGCCATCCGAAGATCCGTTGTCCACCAGGATGGTCTCGAACTCCACCCCCTCTTGCCGCGCCAGGGAACCAAGGCAAGCGCGCAGCAAGTCCTTGCGGTTCCAGTTGACCACCACCACCGAGATCAATCGACTATGCTAACAGGCGCCGGACGCGCGACGGCAGCTTTACGGGAATGCGCCTGCCGCTACGGGACCGGACCGTGCCGGGTTCGTTGTGCGACCGGGCGTCCGACCGCCATTTAGAATGGCCGCCGGAATGGCATCCAGCGGCGTACCGCGCGCGACCGCTCCCGCCAGAATAGCTTCGCGCGGCATGCCGAAAACCACACAGGTGGCTTCGTCCTGCGCGATCGTGCGAGCCCCGGCCTGCTTCATCTTGAGCAGCCCCTGTGCTCCATCCGCGCCCATACCGGTCAGCAGCACGCCCACCGCGTCACTGCCCGCGTCGGCTGCCACCGACGAGAAGAGCACATCCACCGAGGGCCTCTGGTAGCACACCCTGGGACCGGTCTTGACCTCGACCGAGTACCGCCCGCCGGACTTTCGCAGCAGCATATGAAAATCGCCCGGCGCGACCAGCACCAAACCAGGACGAAGCGCCATCCCGTCTTCCGCCTCCTTCACCTCGAATGCGCACAAGTCGTTCAGCCGGTTGGCGAATGCGCGGGAGAACACCGGCGGAATGTGCTGCGCGATGATGGTCGGTGGAATCGAGGCAGGCAGCCGTGACAGAACCGAGGCAATCGCCTCGGTCCCGCCGGTCGATGCTCCGATGGCGATCACACCGGCATTGACGGCCCTCCCGGCCTCCTCGGGAAACCTGGATCTGTCAGAATCGACGGTAACGCCGGTTGGCGGGCGTACATCGTTCCCCGCCCTGGCATGTTCGGGAGCGTTCCTCAATGGCGCCGGCCCGACTGCCGGCCGTAAGCGCGCGGCTGCTGCCGCTCGAATCTTAACCGCCAGCGAATGCCGTAACTCCCCGACCGAATAGGGACCTCCGGGCTTCGCCAGCACTTCGACCGCCCCATATTCCAGCGCTTCGATCGCCAACCGGCAGGTGGGTTGGGCCAGCGAGCTGATCAGGATCACCGGCATCGGATGAAAATGCATCAGCTTCTTGAGAAAGGTGATCCCATCCATGCGCGGCATTTCGATGTCGAGTGTGAGCACGTCCGGGTGGAGCGCCAGGATTTTGTCCCGAGCCACGTACGGGTCGGGTGCCGTGCCGACAACCTCCAGGTCGGCTTCCCCGGCCAGCGCCTCGGAAAGAATCTTCCGCACGATGGCCGAATCGTCCACAATCAGCACACGGATCTTGCCCGGCCGGATCATGCGTTTCCCTCGCCAAAGCCGAAAGAGACCCATAGCGATCCCCCCGGCAGGTCGGCCTGGTAGACCTCGCCCGCGCCGCCGGGATCC
>Ga0335085_10012085_pt1 | contig 12741 bp, 11 predicted proteins | sample Lox_Sample_45_FD_206712 | JGI IMG/M metagenome (GOLD analysis project Ga0335085, IMG submission 206712) | Soil microbial communities from Loxahatchee National Wildlife Refuge, Florida, United States - Lox_Sample_4.5 | ecosystem: Environmental > Terrestrial > Soil > Wetlands | place: USA...
ATCGTTGCAAGTCGGTCACGCGAGTTTCGTTAAGAGGCCTTTGAATACCCAAATACGCCTCAACGTCTCGGGACTCCCGCAGAACTCGCCGCACGTCAAAGTACGTGATTTTTTGCAGGAGCTCGTGATCTAGCGCGGCAAGATATATATCTCCTATAGGTTGCCTGAGGCGAATTGCTCTTACAGTTTTCTTGATCGGATCCCGATCTGGCGGTGACCGCAGCGGCAATTTCATTGACCTTCTCCGCTGTGCTCGTGAAGACCTTGGGCAAGCTGGTCAGCCTCTCCTTCGAGCTGTGCGCGAAGTCTAGACGTGAGATCGTTCGCATCATCACCCATTAGAAGAGCAGCACTGCCCATCGAGTTACGGATCGTTGCCAGCGAGAGTACGAGCAAGATCGCAACAACAAAAACGAGCCAAGACAGAGTTCGAACAGCTGCCGCGTTTACAAATTCGATATAGTGCCCTTGCTGATCGAAGAAGGCACGTGCGCCAGAAACGTAGGTCAGACTGTAGATGACCGTCGCAACCAAGCAGCACAAGAGAATCCCGATCACAAACCAGAGGCCGCTCGGAAATTTTGCCGAGAATCGATCACGCACCATGGCGCCGTCGTCACGAAAGATGGCGTAAAGTAGAGGGCCCAGCAACGCGGCAGATATGATTCCAAGGTCCGAGCTGGACGCAAATTTCTCGAGAAATGTCGGCCGATTTTCCGGGAAGGTGAGAATCCCCGTGATGAGGAGGCCCAGCCAAAGCGGCATCAGGCTAAAGAAGAGAATCACAAACAGCTCAATGAGAGCATCACGCCAAGCCGGCCATTTTGCTCGCGATAGGTCACTTATTATCGGCACATTCAGTCTAGGCCAGTTCATTGTAACAACCTCGGATTGAGACCATTTATTGGTCGAGGTGTCCTACCTCCAGACAATCCAACGCTTATTATGGCGCTTCGAGCCTTCCAGCCGAGCGGCAGTTTGCGTACGTGCTCCAAGACGGAGTGTAGCCCTCACCTGCTTGGTTACCCCAATTCGTCCAATTTCGCCGACGACCTCGTGCAAAAAGTTCAATGAAGGGCCCCCACGAGCAGTCCTCTATAATACTATATTGTTCATCAGGTTTTCTACTGTGTTCGCGTTTTCGGCTCGCTACAAAATTCACTTGGTTCCGGCCCCTCTGCAAAGTACGTACGTCCCTTCCACGAACTCCGAAGAGCAAGACCTCGGTGACATTCCGGAAATAGAAGCCCACGCCGCGACCATCGGAGCCTCCATCTTTCCGAACCTTGTGCCAAATAAGGTTTGTCTTGTAGCTGAAACCCCAACTTTCAACGACACGAAGCCCTTCTGGCAGCAGCGCATTTGGAACCCAAAGGTACAGATGTGCCCGGTCACAAACAATTTCGCGAACAGGCAGTGCGCAGATTTCTTCAACGCTAAGTGTTCCATATCGATTCAATCGTTTGTGCTCCGGTGCAATTTTCCCCGAGCGGTTTAAAAATCGCCATGGTGGATCGGCCAAAACCGTCCCAAATTTCTGATTCCCTACAGCGGTTAGCAAATCAAGGCTAACGTCCATCGTTCCCTTCCCAATGCGAATCGGAGAAGCTAGTGTCGCTGAATCGGCTCGATTTGTCTGAGACGTAAACTTGTTCGAATCACACCGGCTCCACGGCCGCCACGCCGGGCAGCGATTTGATGGCGGCTTTGAGCGTCGTGGCGATCTGCTGGCGGTCCTTTGTTGGACATCGATCCCTCGCCGTCGCGGCCGGCCCGCCACGAAGGAGCTTGCCGCCTACGCGGCCTTGGCGAGACTGGACGAGACATGATGCCAGCCTCCGCGAGCGCGCTTCTCGAAGATCAGCCGGCTGGCTGCCTTCTGACCTGCATGCCCGACGGCTTGACCGCTCGCGAAGACCTTCCGCAAGGAAAGTGCTTTACCGGCTGCCTCGCTATTGAAGGCGCGGATCAATCGATCGGCCCACAGCGGCGGGCCGCGGCGCTTTTCCCAGAGGGCGATGGTTTGCTCGTTGTTGCCCAGCATTTTGGCCAAGTCGCACTGGGATAGATGGAGGGACTTTCGCAGATAACGGAATTCCTGTCCGGTCAGCGGTCCAGGCTTGGCAACAACGGCGCGCTCGATGACCTTCTCCAGCTCGTCGGCACTGCGAACGCGAAACGCCTTGCCCAAAGATGTCGGCACCCACTCGTAACCGTTCGCGAGCCACACATTGGACAAGCCGCATTCCCGGTAATGGTACACTCTAGCGCCTCCTGCTTCGCCGCTGCTCGTCTGCGTAGACAGTGATCACGAGCAGCCCGCTTCGCCATTCGATGGCAACGACGACCGAGAGCAAGTCGCCACCCGCCATTCCCTGCATTTCAATGCGCCAGTTACCGAATTCGTCCCGATACGGTGGCGCAACAACGGCCCCGGTCCTGATCACAAAACGTACATCGGCGACTTTGACGTCACGCTCGATCAGCCGCTTCAGCGCATGCGGTAGAAAAACAATCCTGTCGTCCACGGCCGCGATCTCGCGAACCACCTTGCGCGCATCCGCTGCCGACAGCCGGCCGGGCTGGGAGTCCCCGCCGGTCATGACCTATAATTTTTATAGGTCACGGATTTGTCAATCCCGGTCATCCCGGCGACGCCTCCTCGACCGCTTCGCGGAGCGAAACGTGCGGGCTGGAAGCCCGCGGTCCCAGGGAGCGTCACACCGACTCCACCGCCGCCACGCCCGGCAGCGATTTGATGGCGGCTTTCAGCGCCGGGGTGATCTGCTGGCGGTCCTTGAGCTGGACGTCGATTTCTTCGCCGTCGCGGCCGCCGACCACGAACGTCACAAGGCCCTTGCCCCCGTTGCGCAGCTGGCCGGCGATGGCGTTGAGCGGGCGGATGTCGTCAAGATAGATGCGCAGGCCCTCGCCCGCGTCGGCTGCCGCCTTGTCGAGATCGGAGATCGACAGCGCACGCAGCTTGAGCTCTTCCTCCATCCAGTCGGCGCTCACGTTGATGAGCACGGCCTTGCCGGCCTCGAGCAGCGGACGCGACGCGAGCAGGACTTCGGAGAACACCATCACTTCGAACATGCCGGTCGGATCGGACAGCGAGAGGAACCCGTAAGGTTGATCGTTGCGGCCGCGACGCTCCTGCTTGCGGATGATCGTGCCGGCCAGCACGGCGCGGAAGCCGGAACGGCGGCGGTCTTCCATCAGCGCGGCAATGCTGATGACGCCCAGGCGCTTGAGCGAGGCGTCGTAGGAGTCGAGCGGATGGCCCGACAGGTAAAAGCCGATTGCGCCGAACTCCTCGCCGAGGCGTTCGTGCGGCAGCCAGTCGTCCACCTGCGCCAGCCGCAGCTCGTCACGCGCTTCGGCTTCGCCGAACAGCGTCGACTGCCCCACTTCGCGCTCGCGCGTCGTGCGCTGCGCATCGTTCAGGATCGCATCGGCGGATTCGACGAGCTGACGGCGGTTCGAACTCATCCGATCGAACGCACCGGCACGCGTCAGACTCTCGAAGGCACGCTTGTTGACGAGCTTCGCGTCCACGCGGCGGGCGAAATCTGCCAGATTGCGGAACGGCCCGCCCGCGTCGCGGATCGCCATCACGTGATCCATAGCCTGGCGGCCGACGCCTTTGACGGCGGCAAGTGCGTAGTAGATCACCCCTTGCTCGCTGTCGCAGGCGAAAGGCGCCTGCGAGCGGTTGATGTCGGGCGGCGCCACGCGAATGCCCAGCCGTTGCGCCTCCTGGCGGAAGATGTTGAGGCGGTCGGTGTTGCCGATATCGAGCGTCATCGACGCGGCCAGAAACTCGACCGGGTAATTGGCCTTGAGATATGCCGTCTGATAGGCGACCTGCGCATAAGCCGCGGCGTGGCCCTTGTTGAAGCCGTAGCCGGCAAACTTCGCGGCCTGCTCGAATATCTGATCGGCTATGTTGGCCTTGACGCCGCGTTCGGCCGCGCCTTTGACAAACAGCTCGCGGTGCTTGGCCATTTCGGCGGGAATCTTCTTGCCCATCGCGCGGCGCAAGAGATCGGCCTGCCCCATCGTGTAGCCGCCAAGCTCGCGCGCGATGCGCATCACGTCTTCCTGGTAGGTCATCACCCCGAACGTCTCGTTCAGCAGCGGCTCGAGCGAGGGATGCAGGTAATCGGGCTGTTCGCGGCCGCGTTTGCAGGCGATGTATTTGGGAATGGAATCCATCGGGCCTGGGCGATAGAGCGCCACGAGCGCGACGAGATCGTTGATGTGGTCGGGGCGCATCTTGCGCAGCAGATCGCGCATGCCGGCACCTTCGAGCTGGAACACGCCGACGCTCTCGCCGCGCGACAGCATCTCGAAGGTGGGGGTATCGTTGAAGTCGATGCTCTGCGTGTCGATGTCGATGCCGCGGCGCTTCAGAAGCGCTTCGCATTCGGCAATGACGGTGAGCGTCTTGAGGCCGAGGAAGTCGAATTTGACGAGGCCCGCTTTTTCCGCGTCCTCGTAATCGAACTGCGTCACCGGCATTTCCGAGCGCGGATCGCGATAGAGCGGCAGGATCTCGTCGAGCGGGCGATCGCCGATCACCACGCCGGCCGGATGCGTCGAGGCATGGCGGTAGAGACCTTCGATTCTGCTGACGATCGAAAACAGGCGCTCGGCCAATGGCTCCTGCTCGCGGATGGACCGCAACCGCGGCTCGCCTTCGATGGCTTCGTCGATCGACATCGGCTTGCCGGGCGGATTAGGGACGAGCTTGGCGATGCGATCGACAAGACCGAGCGGCATCTGCAGCACGCGCCCGACATCGCGCACCGCTGCGCGCGCCTGCAACGAGCCGAGCGCAATGATGTGCGCCACACGGTCCTCGCCATATTTGTGCTGCACGTAGCGCACGACTTCGTCGCGCCGCTCCTGGCAGAAATCGATGTCGAAGTCCGGCATCGAGATGCGCTCGGGATTGAGGAAGCGCTCGAACAGAAGCCCGAAGCGGATGGGGTCAAGGCCGGTGATGTCGAGCGCCCAGGCGACCAGCGAGGTGGCGCCCGAACCGCGCACGCCGACGGGAATGCCTTGCGCACGTGTCCAGCGCATGAAATCGGACACGATCAGAAAGTAGCCGGCGAAATTCATGCGCAGGATCACGCCGAGCTCATAGGCCAGACGGTCCTGATAGACTTTTTCCTCGGCAAACTTGCCGTGCTTGGCAAGCTTGGCGGCGAGCCCGGCTTCGGCTTGGTTCTTCAGTTCCTCTTCCGGCGAAAGGCCGGATTCGGGCACGAATTGCGGCAGGATCGGATTGCGCTTGCGCGGCCGGAACGCGCAGCGCCTGGCGATTTCCACCGTGTTTTCGATCGCTTCCGGCAGATCGGCGAATTGCGCCGTCATTTCCGCACCGGACTTGAAGCGATGTTCGCGCGTCAATCGGCGGCGATCCTCCTGGCTGACATACGTGCCGTCGGCGATGCAGAGCAGCGCGTCATGCGCCTCGTACATGTCGGCCGTCGCGAAATGCACGTCGTTGGTGGCAACGAGCGGGAGCTCCTTCGCATAGGCCATATCGATCAGCGGCCCCTCCGCTGCGCGCTCGTCGGGGAGCCCGTGGCGCTGCAGTTCGACATAGAGCCGGTCGCCGAACAGCGCCTTCAGCTTGTCGAGCAGAGCCGAGGCGGCGTCCGGCTGGCCTTCAAGAATGAGCCGGTTGAGGGGGCCGCCGGGACCGCCGGTCAACGCAATCAGTCCCTGTGCATGGTCGGCGAGCAACGGCCATTTTATATGCGGATAGTCGCCCGGCTCCGCGCCCAGATAGGCGGCGCTCAGGAGCTTGGAGAGGTTGCGATATCCGGCATCGTTCTGCACCAGGAGCGGCAGAAACGGCGGCCGCGCGCGCGTGATGGCGCCCGGTGCGGCGGCGGCCTCGCCAAGATCGACCGAAATGAGACAGCCCACGATGGGCTGAACACCACTCTTGGCGAGCGTCTCGCTGATCTCGTAAACGCCGAAGAGATTGTTGACGTCGGTAACCGCGACGGCGGGCATCGCGTTGGCGCGCGCAAGCTTTGCCAACTCGTCCGGCCGCACCGCTCCCTCGAGCAGCGAATAGGCGCTCTTCACCCGAAGGTGAATGAACTCGGAGAGCTTGCGGGGTTCCGCCATGATGCACTCTGCTCGGATTCCAACGTGCCAATATGGACGCGGGAGCGCGCGCTCGGCGCGCGCAATCGGTGCTCATCCACAAGACTTTGGCACAAGACTTTGGCACAAGACCTTGGCACAAGACCTTGGCACAAGACCTTGGCACAAGAGCTTTGGCACGAGGGCTTGGCGCGCCCTTCAGGTCAGGCTCAACGCTGCGATGTGGCTCATCAGAAATGCGCTGCCGATGAAGAACAACAGGGCCAGTGCCTCTACCGCGCCTTTGACCAGACTCATCATGACCGCCTCCTCGCTCAAGGGACGCGGATCATATGTTCGCATTCTGTTCTGTCAAGAACAAAACGAGATCGCCGCGGCGGACCCCACCGTACGACCGCACACGCCGGCATCGTCAGGACACAATCTGCGGTAGTATATTCGCTAATCTGCGCGCAAATATTTAAGACGTGATATATATCACAACAAGTACACGACAAATAATGGCCGTGATTTACCGATCGACGCGGCCTTGGATATTATGCCGCTAACGAAACTGTTACTTTTACGTTGACTTCCTGTAAACGGTTTTTTAACCCTTTCGCGGGTGCCGGATTGTTGCTCGTCTCACCGCCTTGAGAGCGGTTCGGGCATGTGTGCGCGTGGGGTAGTAAAATGAAGTTTGGGGTTTTCCTTGAGATGCAGCTGCCAAAGCCCTGGCAAGCTGGCGATGAAGAACGGCTGATCGCAGAGGCGCTCGAGCAGGTGGTGCTCGCCGACGCGCTAGGCATCGACCATGCCTGGGCGGTCGAACACCACTTCCTCGAAGAATACTCGCACTGCTCCGCGTCGGACGTATTTCTGGCGGCCGCAGCCGTGCGAACCACGAACATCCGGCTGGGCTTCGGCATTCGGCACATCATCGCAAACTACAATCATCCCGCGCGTACGGCCGAGACCGTGGGCATGCTCGATCTGATATCCCACGGCCGTATCGAGCTCGGCTTCGGCGAAGGCGCCACCCGGCTCGAACTGGGCGGGTTCGGCATTCCGTGGAAAGAGAAGCGCGCAATGTCGCTCGAAGCGGCCGAGCAGATTGCCAACATGATGGTGATGGAGCCCTACCCCGGTTACGAGGGCAAATCCTTCTCCATGCCGTGCCGCAATGTCGTTCCAAAACCCGCGCAAAAGCCGCATCCGCCGATGTGGATGGCGTGCACGAACCGCGACACGATCAGAACCGCGGCCGCCAATGGCCTGGGTGCGCTCTGCTTCAACTTCATGGACCAGGCAGAGGCGCAGACCTGGAGCCGAATCTATTACGACACCATCCGCAGCGAGCAGTGCATCCCCATCGGCCACACCGTGAATCCCAATCTGGCGATCGTGACCGCATTCGGTCTCCATAAGAACCGCGACGAGGCTGTTCGGCGCAACTTGGAAAGCTTCGAATTCTTCAACTACGCACTGGGCGTGGTCAGTTCCAAGGACACGCGGCCCGGCCGGATGAACATGTGGAGCGATTTTCAGGCCCAGCGAGAAAGCGAGGCTGGACTCAAGAAGGCGACATGGGCTGCCGGTCTGGGCGGCGATGAAAAAGTCGAGCGTTGTTACACGAACGCCCCGGGCATCGGCACACCGGAGGAATTCCGGCGGTTCGCGCGCACAATGGCGGATAGCGGCATCGATCAGATGATTTTCATCCAGCAGGGCGGCCGCATCAAGCACGACCACATCTGTGAATCGCTGGAACTGTTCGGCCTCGACGTCCTGCCCGATTTCCGCGTCCACGAGCAGGAGCGCGAAGAGCGCAAGATGAAAGCCCTGGCGCCGTACATCGAAGCGGCGCTGGAGCGGAAGCACGCCCTCGCAACACTTCGTGGGGGCGAGGCCACGGCGCCAGCGACCAAAACGCAATGGACAAACACAGAGTCGGCGGTGGCGTAAGCAGACAACAGGAGGAGTTGGGGATATTGGCTCATTTCCCAGCTTCTCCAAAATTCTGAGGCCCGTTCTCCATTCGCCTCCGCATCGCTGTTCCGGTGCGTCACCCCCTCGCCTAGCCAATCCAGATTTATGCCAGAGATGACCGATGAAGCGTGGCATGAACCGCCCTCATCCCGAAGTAGAACGCTGTCTATTACATCTGTCCCTTGGCCTGATATTGAACCGGATAGGACCCAGAATCTCAGATTGACCGACATGCATTTGGATGCAAGGTTGTACGCTTCGACGAATCCTTGGGGCGGGGACTTATGAGAAATCTATTCCGTATTGGTGCGAGCGCTTGTCTGGTTCTCGCGATGAGCAATGTTGCCGGAGCCGTTGAGCGGCATCCGGTCACAATCGGATCCAGCCAGGCCGAGGAGGCCGTGGCCTATCAGATCAATCCGGCGCATTCGGGCAGCATGACCTTCGCCGCCGGATTTTCTGCTCCTCTCAAGCAGATATGGACTAAGAACCTTGGCGTAACGCTGAGCTATCCAGTCATTGCTGACGGTCTCGTCTTTGTCGAAGGAAGTGACAACACTATCACGGCGCTGAGTGTCGCGACCGGAGCACAGGTCTACAAGAAGCTGGTTGGCGGCGGCAGCTATGGCCTTCTGTTCGACGGGATGGGACCTGCTTACGACAACGGCAAGTTTTTCGTCCTCAACAGCAGTGGACTGCTGATGGCGTTCATATCGACCACCGGCAAGCCAAGCTGGTCGGCGCAAATGCCCGAACAGTATTTGTTTTCGTCTGCCCCCAGCGCAAGCAATGGGTTCGTTTATACCGGCGGCGCAGGAAGCGGCGGAACGGTCTATGCGGTCAACGAGACCAATGGCGCATTGGCTTGGACGCAAGGCGTCGAGAACGGCGACGACAGCTCGCCCGCCATCGGCGGTGATGGAATTTACGTTGCGTATCCATGCCAATATTACAAATTTGATCCTCTCAGTGGAAAAACCGACTGGCATGACAGCGAAGGCTGCGATGGTGGTGGCGGAGCCACGCCCATTTACTTCAGCGGCCGTATCTACCTTCTTGACTTTCCCAGCGGCAACTACACGCTCAGTGCCAAGACCGGCACCATCGTAGGCTCATTCGGGGGCTATCCGCCCGCGTTTACTATCGACGCGAAAGGGCACAAGATTGGTGTGAGTTTGGACAGCGGGACGCTCCGGGGTTGGGATGTAGGAACACAAAATATCCTTTGGAGCTTTGCCGGAGATGGCCAACTTTCGACGACACCGATCATCGTCAATGATCTGGCCATTGAAGGCTCCCAATCCGGAGAAGTTGACGCGTTGGGACTAGCCGAGGGGCGCAAGCTCTGGTCGGCAAACACCGGCTCGGCGGTCACGCATGTTTCTGCGGGCCTCGGCACACTGATAGTGATCAGCGGACAAATTGTGACGGCATATGTTCCGCGCTAGACGAAACTTCATCGAGATTCACGTTCACGGCAAAGCGAATACCAAGGGGCGAACTCATGCGAAATCTCTTGAGAGTGGTTGTCAGCGCTTTGGCGCTCATCGCGCCAATAGACTTCGCCGCAGCTGTTGAGCGGCACCCCGTTGTGCTGGGTGCAAGCCAGGCCGAGGAAGCAGTGGCCTATCAAATCAATCCGGCGCATTCTGGCAATATCACTTTTGCCGCGGGATTTGCCGCACCGCTAAAGCAAATCTGGGCCAAGAATCTTGGAGCGACACTAAGTTATCCCGTCATCGCCGACGGCATGGTATTCGTGACCGCGAGCGATAACAGCGTCACAGCCCTTAACGTTTTGACCGGAGCGCAGGTTTACAAGAAGTCCGTGGGTGGTGCGACTTCGACGCTCGGCCCGGCTTATGACAACGGCAAGATTTTTGTACTCGGTGACGGCGGACTTCTCTCGTCGTATACCTCGACCACAGGGCGGCCGGGCTGGTCCGCGCTTATGCCGAACCAGTGGTCATTTTCCTCTGCACCCAGTGCGATGAATGGGTTCGTCTACACCGGCGGCGCAGGAGACGGCGGAACACTCTATGCCGTCAACGAGACCAACGGCGCCATGGCTTGGATGCAAGGCGTTGCAAATGGAGACGACAGTTCGCCGGCAATCGGTGACGGCGGCGTATACGTGTCCTACCCATGTCAGTATTACAAGTTCGACCCGGTCAGCGGGAAGCTCCTATGGCTGTATAATAATGGCTGCGACGGCGGTGGCGGGAACACGCCAGTCTATTTTGCAGGCCGCGTTTATGTGCAGGACTGGTCCAGCGGTAATTACACGCTGGATGCCAAGACCGGTGCCCTGAAAGGTTCGTTTGCGGCCAGCAATGGCTACCCGCCGGCCTTCGGCGTAGACTCGAAAGGCCACAAATTCAGCGTGAGCTTCAATAGTGGAACCCTACGGGCTTGGAATGTTTCGACCCAAAACATCTACTGGAGCTTTGCGGGGGATGGGCAACTTTCGACGGCACCTATCATCGTCAATGACATGGTGATCGAAGGCTCGGCGTCGGGAGAAGTTTACGCGTTGGGATTGGCCAAGGGTCGCCGGCTCTGGTCCGCGAACACGGGATCGGCGGTGACGCATCTCTCTGCCGGCCTTGGCACCCTGATCGTCATCAGCGGTCAGACCGTGACGGCATACGTTCCGGGGTAGCTTCAGGGAATTCCCTCTGCGCCTGGAGCACCTTGCATCACCCGCCCGAACTTGGCATGACGGCCGGGCGATGACGACGATCTCTCCGGCGTTTCCGGCGCTGCGCATGCGTCGGCTCAGGCGGACCGAATGGTCGCGAAGGCTCGTGGCCGAGACGGCGCTGTCGCCCGCCGATTTCATCTGGCCGATCTTCGTCGTCGAAGGCGAGAGCCGGCGGGAGCCGGTCGCTTCGATGCCCGGTGTGGAGCGGATGTCGATCGATCTCGCCGTCGACGCTGCGCGCGAGGCCGCGGGCCTCGGCATTCCGGCGATGGCGTTGTTTCCCCAGGTCGATGCGGCGCTGAAGTCGGCCGACGGCGCGGAAGCCGCGAACCCGGACAATCTCGTGTGCCGCGCCACGCGCGCCATCAAGAAGGCGGTGCCGGAGATCGGCGTCATGTGCGACGTTGCGCTCGATCCGTATACGGATCATGGCCATGACGGCCTCATCGTCGATGGCTGCGTGGCCAACGACGAGACGCTGGAGATGCTCGTGCGCCAGGCACTGGTGCAAGCAGACGCCGGTTGCGACATCCTGGGTCCGTCCGACATGATGGACGGGCGCATCGGCGCCATCCGCGGCGCGCTGGAGAAATCCGGTTTCAAAAATACCCTCATCATGGCGTACGCGGCGAAGTACGCATCGGCATTCTACGGTCCGTTCCGCGATGCCGTGGGATCGGCAAAGGTGCTCACCGGCGACAAGCGCACCTATCAGATGGATCCGGCCAACAGCGACGAAGCGATCCGCGAAGTGGCGCTGGATATCGCCGAAGGCGCCGACATGGTGATGGTCAAACCCGGCATGCCCTATCTCGACGTGGTGCGCCGCGTACACGACACGTTCGGCGTTCCGACGTTCGCGTATCAAGTCTCCGGCGAGTACGCGATGCTCGTGGCTGCCGCCGAACGCGGATTTCTCGATCGCGAGCGCGTGATGCTGGAGAGCCTCATCGCCTTCAGGCGCGCCGGCGCTTCGGGCATTCTCACCTATTTCGCGCGGGAAGCCGCGGCGCTGTTGGGGCGGAGGTGACGCTCACCTCTGGATGCGCAGGCTTTGATATTCCTTTGACCACAAAGAACACGAAGGACGCACGAAGCCAACGATCGAACCGAGGAACGCGACAAAGGCGCAGGACTTTCAGGACGCTGTCTGCGCTTCGCGCGAGCCACAATACCGATGCAGATTCCTTTGTGTTCTTTGTGGTGAATACGGCAGAGAAGCAACCAAGCCCTCGACTTTACCGGGAACACCTTAGCCGTTGAGGGTAGGTTGAAAGCCCTCGGTTACTCCTCGCCGAGCGCGAAGAGGCTGCGCAAAAGGATTTCCGCGCGCGACGGCAGCACCGCGAGCCCGGAGCGGCGCTGCCCGAGATCGATGACGTTCTCCAAAATCAGCATTGCCAGGCCGTGCACCGCGGCCCACACCGCCAACCCCAGCGCATCGTCGCAGAGCGCCTCGCCGATCGCGGCGGCAACACCGTCTGCGGCAGCGGCAAGGTTCGGGAACGCATCGCGATTGGGAAGCTGCGGACCGAACATCAATCGGGTGAATGCCGGCTTGCCGGCGACGAACCGCAGATAGGCGGCGCCGATGCTCGCCACCTTATCCTCGACGAGACCGCTCGCCGCTCCCGCCGCAACGATCGCGTCCTTGAGCTCGCTGAAACCTTCGATGGCAAGCTCGACCAGCAGCGCCTCGTGATTGGGGAAATGCCTGTAGGGCGCGGCGTGGCTGACGCCGGCGCGTCTGGCGACTGCGCGCAGGCTCAAGCCGGCGAGTCCCTCCTCTTCGAGGATGGCGCGTCCGGCGGACAACAGAGCGTTGCGCAGATCGCCGTGGTGATAAGGCTTGGCTTCGCTTTTCATCACCGTTTGCGCACCGCCTCCAGACGCGCAAACAGGCTGGAGGTATCCCAGCGGCGCCCGCCCATGTTCTC
>Ga0335085_10012086_pt1 | contig 12740 bp, 14 predicted proteins | sample Lox_Sample_45_FD_206712 | JGI IMG/M metagenome (GOLD analysis project Ga0335085, IMG submission 206712) | Soil microbial communities from Loxahatchee National Wildlife Refuge, Florida, United States - Lox_Sample_4.5 | ecosystem: Environmental > Terrestrial > Soil > Wetlands | place: USA...
ATTACTCCTCCTATACTACAAATATCCGAGAAGCGGGAGACAAAAGCAACTGCTGAGGTTATAGGAGCTTTTGCCAGCCTAACGGATGGGAGCTAAGCTGCGGCGGCGAAGCGCCGCAGCGACGGTGTCAGTCCGCGCGAGATAATTCCAGTCCAACAAGTAACTGGTTGCTTCGCGCGCATTGAATAATCGACGGCTGTTTCCGTCAGCTTGAGCGACTGGTTAGGCAGAAACTTCAACGTAAATTGTCCTTGAAGAAAGTATCATTAACTGAATGGATTACCAAGCAATCTTTGCCATTTGGAAAAATGAGAATGTTCGTTGGATAACTTGATATTCTAAATTGTTTGGCGAGGTCATCGCTTAAGAGAACTTGAGGCCAGGTAATGCTCGAATCAGTAACGAACTTATTTGCTTTTTCGACACTTTGAGTTTTAATGAAGCTTATGATCTGAAGATTTGATGTGGAATGCTTTAACCACGCTCGCTTCAAGGCTGGAATTTCCTCTATGCATGGCTTACACCATTCTCCCCAAAAGTTGAGCAAAAGAAACTGCCCTCGATAGTTATTGAGTATTACGCGGGATGCGTTCATCGAGGTTCCGCTGACATCCCAGACTGTTGGTTTGATTTCAGTTCTCTGAGCACTGGCTGCCTGAAGGGAGTCTTGCTCTTGGACAAAAGATGAGGTGGGCGATTGATTTGTCTCTTCAAGATCGACCCAAGTTCCATATTTGTCTAAGTTTCTTATTTTAAAATTACGGTTCGCTAGAGAAAAAACATCGCCTAGGTTGAAAACTTCGCTATGATCAAGGTAGCTTAGAATGCCGTTGCCGCCGACGTCAACGATTAGTACATCATCACTATCGTTATAGAGGCCATTGTTGCTAAAGTCGAAAAGGCCAATTGAAAAGGGTTTTCCACCCAAAGTAAGAAATCCACGCCGTAAGGTTACTCTGTCGTCAAAATAAAAACTGCCGTAATTACCTCTAAAGTCTGCGTCTCCTTTAAGAGCTCCGATAAATTTAGCAAAGTGAGGATTCAGATTGCCTAGTTCGTCGACATAGTTCTTTCTCGAGGCATCCGCGGACTTATCGGATGACCTAAGGTGGGGCAACTTTCGGGAGAGAAGTAGCCTAACATGCTGTTTAGAATTAGAGGGTGGAGCAAGCTCGAAGGTTAACGTGTCGTGGTCAAAAGGAAAAAACGTCGGCGGTCCATCATCTGTTAAATCATCGTCAAGATTCTTATCGATATAGAGTAAATCGCCACTTGGCTTGGAAATCACCATGATTACAAAGTTAGGATGATCTGATATTCGCCAGCTATAAAATTCGGTGATAAATCGTCTGTTTTCGGCATCTGTTGGCGGAAGCCTAACGGGCTTCGAGGGACTTGGGCTCAATATCTCAATATTGATAGTCGGATCATCTAAAACAGACAAACTGTCAAGTGAAATATGATAGACTTGACACCACATGGCATTTGTGAACAAAACAAATGCAGATGTAAAACAGAAATATGTTCTGCCAAAGTTCACGTAGAGTTTATGAAAAGTTTCTGCCTAACGGACCGGAGCTAAGCTGCGGCGGCGAAGCGCCGCAGCGACAGTGCCAGTCCGCGCGAGATAATTCCTGTCCAACAAGTAACTGGTTGTTTCGCGCGCATTGAATAATCGACGGCTATTTCCGTCAGCTTGAGCGACTGGTTAGGCGGCGCCCTTGTTTGCTAATTTGAGAAGAACAACACCGGAACCGAATCTATGTGTTTCAATGAGCTTTAAGCTTATCCTATTGCCCAAGTGCGGGAACATCGGTTTGCCGCTCCCAAGAATAATTGGGTAGATGTACAGCCAATATTCATCGATCAAGCCGAGTTTGATGAAGGTGGAGGCGAGATTAGGGCCACCGACAAACATGTCTTTTCCTGGTTGTGCTTTGAGCTTGGTGATCTCTTCTGAGATTTTGCCTCTGAATAATTGACAATTCCCGTCAACTTGAGCAAGGGTCTTCGAAAACACGATTTTCTTTCTTTCCTTCCAGATTCGAGCATATTCGATATCGAATTTTGTTGCTGAAGGATCTTCAGCTGCATTTGGCCAATATGGAACCATGGCTTCGTACAGTCGCCGTCCGTAGAGATGAGTATCGATTGTGCTTTCCCGATCGATGATGTGATGCGCCAACTCAGGGTCGGGAGAACCCCAGCTTATATCGCCGCTCGCTGTTTCGATGAAGCCATCGATGGATACCGTCATAGCAAATATTACTTTACGCATATTGTCCTTGTATGGTGTGCTTGCGCCGCCTAACGGATGGGAGCTAAGCTGCGGCGGCGAAGCGCCGCAGCGACGGTGCCAGTCCGCGCGAGATAAGTCATGTCCAACAAGTAACTGGTTATTACGCGAGTATTGAATTGTCGAAGGCTATTTCCGTCAGCTTGAGCGACTGGTTAGGCGGCCAGCGTATGATATTAGTTCTTCACTTCGTAGCTAATCAAGTAGGACACTGTTATTGTTCTGGAATAGCGCATGTCGAAGTAGTCTCGTGTGTGTTTGACAATGCCAACTCCCGGAACAACATAGATGGAATCGTTTACGCCACCCGTGTAGACGTTGTAGCCGCTAAACGTGCCGATGGGCGTTGTGAGTGGTTCTTTAACCTGTTGCGCAGTCCAGAGCGAGTAGGATGTCTTCTCTCCGTTTTCAGGAGGAATTATGAACGTCAGGTCGAGGATTCGCGAGCCGTAGACATTGGGGTTCAGTCTAGCATTGAAGACGCTGTCGTTCCGCTCCACGAAGCATGGCCCCAGAGGGGAGGTAGCGAATGCCTGGCCTTTGAGAGCAAAAAGTGGCATGTTGTCGTACCACGCTGCACTATCTACCGAGACCTGACTGGTGGCGACAGTGAGACTCACGCTTGTGCCCTGCCAGTAAGAAATATCAAAGACGCTGTCAAGGTAGGTCCAACGGGTCCCCAGTCTCTTAGGGATCAATGTGCTCGTGTCGGCGAGAGAAGGATCGTTGGAGACCGAATCCGAACTTGGTGGACGATTGTCTGAAGAGACGACCGTGTGCTTGCATGAAGTAGCAACGAAGATAAACAATGCGAGCACTACGAGAAGCGAGAATTTGTCATTCATATGGAGTGTGCATAACTGAAATTTGTGGCCGCCTAACGGATGGGAGCTAAGCTGCGGCGGCGAAGCGCCGCAGCGACGGTGCCAGTCCGCGCGAGCTAAGTCATGTCCAACAAGTGACTGGTTGTGTCGCGCGTGTTGAATCATCGACGGCTACTTCCGTCAGCTTGAGCGACTGGTTAGCCTGCAAGAGATGGAATTACTTGCAAAGCAGTTGATAAGGTAGCTTAACCTGTTGTCAGTGCTCCGCCTCAACCCCATATCGTATTGCCGCTTCAAGTATATCAATGTTTATGTCTTTCAGCGTTTTGAACTTAATGCAATATCCGGTTACTTTCGCCTTACCGAGTTTCTTTCCATATATCTGGGCTAAGTGCTTTTTATCTTTAATACCAAGGATATAGACAGAGATTCCGGTCTGGTTTGCACTGATGCCAATTTGATAAAACTCTTTGGTTTTTCCATCAGCATATTTTATGGTGCGAAGCCCATATCCTATATTAGGATTTGAAACAGTTTTGTTGTTACTGTCTTTACCATCCAAGAACCATAATTTACATCCTGGCATTAGTTGCAGAATGATGCGGTGCAACGCTTGCATGTCGCTTCGTTTAGGTTCAGGTTGGCCAGCGATATACTTTTTGATTTGCTCTTGTACGTTCATATCAAATATAGAATTAAAGGTTGCTTATTTTAACAGTTTTGTCATCATCGATCGCTACCGTTTGGCGAATCTCTTGCAGGCTAACGGACCGGAGCTAAGCTGCGGCGGCGAAGCGCCGCAGCGCGGTAGCCAGTCCGCGCGAGATAATTCCCGTCCAACAAGTAACTGGTTGATTCGCGCGGCTCATTCGCCAACGGCTATTTCCGTCAGCTTGAGCGACTGGTTAGGGCGCAGCGGTTGAAAATGATCTTAAAAATACGTATCTATAAAGAAAAAGGAATAATATATGTCTTCCACAGTTGTTCAGATAAGTAAGAAGGAACTTACTCAAGTTGTCTCAAATGCAGTTGAACAAAAACTGCTTGAGTTACTTGGCGATCCTGACGAGGGCCTAGAGTTAAAGGCAAATGTGCGTAAGAGGCTAATTCGTCAACAAAAGGCCGTAGCGAAGGGTGAACGAGGCATTGACCATGCGACCCTCCGAAAGCAACTTGGATTGTAGTCTTGTACTCCATTGAATATCTGAAACCTGCCGCAAAAGAGCTTTCGAAACTCGATCGATATACTGCAAAACGCATCCTTGATCGAATCGAATGGTTATCTGCCAATCTCGCCTCCACAAAACTTTTTCCTCTCAAAGCTGACCTAGCCGGGATATTCAAACTTCGGGAAGGATCCTACAGAATTATTTTCGAAGTTCGATGGTCGGAGCATATCATTGTAATCCATAAGGTCGCTCACCGCCGTGATGTGTATAGATCGTAGTCTGTAGCTGCGCCCTAACGGATTGCGGCTAAGCTGCGGCGACGTGCAACGTCGCCGCGGTAGCTCGTCCGCGCGAGGCAGGCTACGTCTAGCCGATTACTGTTTGCTTCGCGCGGCTCATTCGCCAACGGCTGTTTCCGTCAGCTTGAGCGACTGGTTAGGCAGTGCCCAAACGTTTTATGTGTTCTCGCCGGTAATGCGAGATTTTTCGACAAGGATGGAATGGGAGCAAGAGTATATCTTATCGGCCAAGGATTCTAGTTCCTTGGAGTCAACAGTTTCAACCTGTGGATTCAATCGGCCCTTTCTCAGCGAGACCGGTTTCCAACGAATCGCATAGGGTTCGGATCCTGGTCCTTTTTCTCGCGGAGCCCAAATTGAGTGAACTATTTTGTTCCTTTCTGCTTCGAGGTCTCCAGCTTCCTTAAGTAAGTTGAGAAGTGTATCGAGTTGCTCTCCCTGTTCCAACTTATGATTTGCTATACCTGTTACGCACGCGAGGAGTCGCTGAAAACTCAACTGGGAGGCTACAACGTCGGTCAGAACGGTGTCCTTGCCAAAGAACCCCCAAAGAAGTGCTCGAAGTGAATGTTCTAGAAGGGAGAAGTTTGCACTTACTTTTCCCAATGCCTCGAAATGGCCAGTTGATTCGAGATGCTTCTTATAGTCCATAATTCTCTCGTAGAAAAGAATTGGCACTGCCTAACGGACCGGAGCTAAGCTGCGGCAACGTGCAGCCAAATCAATGGTAGACTATACGCGTGAGAGGGGCTACTTTGTGTTTTGAAATTTTCATTGTCGCGCGGCGAAAAGCTGACGGCTATTTCCGTCAGCTTGAGCGACTGGTTAGGCGGGCAAAAAAGAAAGGAATAGAACTACTGCAAAGCTTGGATGATTTCTTTATTTCCCCGCAACATCTTGTTAACGACAGTTTGTGAATCTATCTTCTTTTGCTTTGCAACCTTCTGAACAAAATCAGCAATGTCTTTGTCAAGGTAAATAGGAAGATTCAAACGGACACCTTCACGGTAAAATTTTCCCCGCACCCCGTTCGAAAAATCATATTCCTTTTTCATTAATCACCTTAAATTGTACTGTTTGTCTTCCTGTTTAGTGGCTCGACGGGCCGAAATTATTCTGATTGTAGAGTTGTCTGAATCTGTTTCTCGAAAGGTGTGAACGACAACAATAGTGACATTATTACGATCTTTTCCAACGGTTATCCATCTGTCTTCAGTAGCGCTATGAGATTCGTCGAAAACAGACAGTATGAATGGATCAAGAAATATCTCCGATGCTCGCTCAAAACTAACTTTATGCTTGCGAACGTTCGATTTAGCTTTTGCTGGATCCCATTCAAAATTGAACTGCAATGTTTCATCCCGTAGACTTTACTTAAAGGTCATAATTTTTTTAGTCAAATGCCAATCTTGCCCGCCTAACGGACCGGAGCTAAGCTGCGGCGGCGAAGCGCCGCAGCGACGGTGCCAGTCCGCGCGAGATAATTCCCGTCCGATAGTAACTGGTTGTTACGCGCGGCCAAATCATCGACGGCTGTTTCCGTCAGCTTGAGCGACTGGTTAGGCGCCGCCAATGCTAACTTGGAAATAGTCTTTCATGTTCTAATTGTAGATACCAAACATATGACCGAATGAGATTGCAGAACAGCCTGCCTTCGTTGTCAGAAATCTGAATCGCGCTCTTCAAATCAATGCCATGCCTAACCCCGCCGCCAGTTGGAGATGATAAGTAACCATGAAGGCGTTCGCACCAATCAAGCGCGTTTTGAAGTGTAGTGGTGGGATTTGCCTTTTTGAGTTCATCCGCAATTTGATTGAAATATTTACCCCTAACTTCTCCAGCTGGGAGGGGGATACCGCGAAATCCTGTCGCCAAAGATTCTAGTACCCAAAGCATTTCTTGTACCGCTTCGCGTGGATGTCCATCAGCCAGAAGTTGTTCTGACCTGGCGATTGACTTTTGAAGAATTTCAACGGCTGACTCATGAAGCGAAGGAGGAGCTGGCGGAACCACAATAAGTTTCTTATTCTTTGAAAGGCGAACTAGATTTGGAGGTTCTATTTCAAAAGGAATGCCATGTTTTCGAGAAATCTCGTTGAGGATCTGAAAGTCAGGTGTTTGAACTTTTTCCTTTTTCTTAATTGCAATCGTTGCGTCATAGAACGCCTCTATAAAAATCGGAGGGTTTATCGCGGTTTGCTCCAGATAAGATAGTAAGTCGGTTTCGGCCCATCCCTCAGAGGAACTCCTATAATGTGTGGAACCAGCTGCGGGAGCAAAGAAGGCTTTGAAGCCTTCCAGTATGTCCCACCGATCTCCTTGTGCTGCAATCTTTTCGACTAGGCTCATGAAATCGTTGATCGCATCGTTGGATATTGGGTCGATGTTTTCTGGAGTTTTGAACCTCCACTGCCCAGAGAATTTGAGAGCCATTAATTAACCTCTGTATGTTGCGGCGCCTAACGGACTGGAGCTAAGCTGCGGCGGCGAAGCGCCGCAGCGACGGTGCCAGTCCGCGCGAGATAAGTCCTGTCCAACAAATAACTGGTTGTTTCGCGCGCATTGAATCGTCGACGGCTGTTTCCGTCAGCTTGAGCGACTGGTTAGGGCGCACACACAACGAAATTTAGCTGATGATCTCAACACGGATTTTTTTCCCCAGAGCTTTTGCATATTTTTCCAATGTCGAAAGGCGGATATCCTCGGCATGGTTTTCAATTCGAGATATTGCGGACTTTTTGGTACGAAGCTGTTTGGCAACTGCTTCTTGTGTAACACCAGCTTTTTCGCGCGCCTGCTTTAGCATTACGCTGAACTCAAAAGCTTTATAATCAGCTTCGTAGTTTTTTGCAAAGCGTGTACTCTTGTTCTTTCGTTTCGCTATATACTTTTCTAAATCGCTCATTTTGTTACTCTCCTTTGATAATAATCGTGCCTTCGTTGCTCTGCCAAAGCGATTTCTTGTTGGGGGGTCTTTTGGGATTTCTTTGTGAATCCGTTAGTGAGTACAACGCTATTATCCCTATCCATGAAACCTAGAATCCGAAAGATGTTTCCACCAACTTGAACCCGTACTTCCCAAATATGTTCCGTGCCGGCGAGTTTCTTGAAGTATTGTACAGGGACGATCTGTAACTGTTCGACGAGTCGCATTACCCATGTTACTTTTCTAGCCTGTTGGTCGGTAAGCGAGTCAAGACACTCCTCAACTGGCGATTGGCCGGAAGCAGTTTCGTAAAAAGTGATTGTTCTCAATAGACAAAGTTAACATTAATGTGAACAAGAAGCAAGTTGCAGAAGTGTGCGCCCTAACGGACCGGAGCTAAGCTGCGGCGGCGAAGCGCCGCAGCGATGGTGCCAGTCCGCGCGAGATAATTCCTGTCCAACAAGTAACAGGTTATTACGCGCGGCCAAATCGCCAACGGCTATTTCCGTCAGCTTGAGCGACTGGTTAGGCCGCGGCGTTATTTTTTCATCTGAATAATGCGTTGATTGCGAATTTTTCTTGCGACTTTATTTGGAAGGTGGATTTTTTGAATTCGGCGAACAGCGCTGTTATCAGTGGGCATTGCAGCGATCAAAATCCCTTCCACTTCATCAATAAGTTTCTTTTCACGAACGACAAATGCGGAAAAGAAATTCCAGAAATTGTAATATCTGTCCTTTGGTTTGTTTGCGTGATCATAAATACGAGTAAATAACTTCCTAATAGTCTTGCCTACATAATACGGATGCTCATTTCGATAAAGGACATATACGCCAGGCGATTCCAAAAGATTTCTCAATTCCGGAAGCAATTTTTTGCCATCCATAATATCGAAAACTTCGCGCGGCCACATTTTTGCATATTTTGTTACAATGTATCGTTTCTTTATTCTCATGATGATTTACTCGATATGTTGTAATTTTTTTAAGAATATATATTTCCGCGGCCTAACGGATGGGAGCTAAGCTGCGGCGGCGAAGCGCCGCAGCGACGGTGCCAGTCCGCGCGAGATAAGTCCTGTCCGATAGAAACTGCTTGTTACGCGCGCATTGAATAATCGACGGCTATTTCCGTCAGCTTGAGCGACTGGTTGGGGCGCAAGCAGTTATTGAAGTTGCTCAAGTTTGCAAAGGTCAAAATATGCTAGACTAAAAATCACTTCACCAATTCCCGCTGAAAGAACAACTCTGATAGAATCGCCACTTTGTGCAGTAAGTGTGTCGTCGAGAGAATATTGATGCCATGTTGTGTCTGGAATTTCGATCCGCTTTCTCAGATCGTTTGAACTATATGCTGGGACAAAGAGGAGGTCAGCATATCCAGTGACAGCGGTAGTTTTTGCCCAAATCGACAAGCGAAAAACATGCATACCTTGTGGTAGAGCCAGAGATGCAAGAGCGTTTTGTCCCGGATTCCCTGCCTCAATGAAGATCGAATATTTTCCTCCATTTGGCGGGACATCAGTTGAGAAGCCACTCAAGGGAGGAGGGGGAATACTCCAGATCGAGTCACTCGGCATTCCGTCAGATTCAAAAGACGAATTAAGGAGCACAATTGCTCCAGTGCCGGAAGATGTTGGACTCTCTGACTTACAGGAAGCCAGCAGGAGCAAAAATAAAACTGGGACAATACGAATTTGTTTCATGAGATTCTGTACTTTCTTGCGCCCTAACGGACCGGAGCTAAGCTGCGGCGGCGAAGCGCCGCAGCGACGGTGCCAGTCCGCGCGAGATAATTCCCGTCCAACAAGTGACTGTTTGTTTCGCGCGTATTGAATCGTCGACGGCTGTTTCCGTCAGCTTGAGCGACTGGTTAGCCAGCGGCAATGATTTTATGCCTAAGGTTGCCAAAGAGTTATATTGGTCCTGACTTGATCTATTTCTGATTTGAGTTTATTTAGTGCATCTGCAAGAGAGACTCCATCGCTCACTGCCCCGGCTACCGTGACTGTTACCGTCTCCCCGCTATTAATCGAGAAAGGCGCAGAAGCCAACAAGCTGCGAACATCAACAGGTGTATCCAGCCATCCAGCTCCGGTAACGGGGTCGCCCGTGAAAGCGAATAACGTTTGTTGCCCAGTGGTCGGGTTTGTCATTGGAAGGCCGGAATTGGATAAACCTTGGAGCGCGTAAAGGATTTGATTTGGGGAAGTAAAAGTGTGTTCACCAAAATCTGGATCTATATAGTTGTTCTTTCTCATGATTCGATGAGTTCTCGTTCCAACATTCTTTGGCAATTGAAGAAACGTAAATCCTGTTACGTACCTATGCAAACTATCGATCGGTATGTTTTCGTATGTGTAGGATAGCGACCTGGTCGAATCATACCCGGTTTTGTTAGCTACGGCGTTGCCTAAATCTGTGTCGCTATAGAATCCGATGTAGACGTTGTTCCAGGTTGTCATGGTCAAGTTCGTGATGTCATATCGTATAAAGACGACATCCTCTAAATCGCTTCTCGTATATGCATACAAAGCTTCTGCCACGCGAAGCCCTCGAATAGGCTGACTTAGAAGAGTCACAGTCGAGATGGTAGTGTCGGAAGTCAGTGCGGACCAACACATTTCATCACCGTACACTTTAGGCGATCCCGAAGTCGTAACAGGAGCGCCAAGGCCAATAGGCCAATTCGTAGTACGATAAGCATTATTAGCGTCAAGCATGAAAACGCCGCCTTGTTGACTAATCCAGTTTGTGGTGTAGTTACTTTGTGGATAAGTTCCATCTTCTATGATATTACCAGAGGCAATTCCATTTTGTTGCATCCCGATCCACAGGCCGGCGATGAAAATGACACCAATGGAGGAGCTGTCATTTGTCCAATTTCCATTATAGAGCTCTCCTTGGCGATTCACTCCAATTCGAAAATGATTAATTGAAAGTGTCTTAGCACTGTCTGAAATTAAATTAAGAGAATCTACTGACTTTGGACTAATTGGGCTTTGTGCATTTTTCTGACAACCATAGTTAACCAAGGTCACCATGAATATGATCGAGTGAATAATATGCTTCATAAAAGTAGCTCAGTTGTTTCCGCTGGCTAACGGACCGGAGCTAAGCTGCGGCGGCGAAGCGCCGCAGCGACGGTGCCAGTCCGCGCGAGACAATTCCTGTCCGATAGAAACTGGTTGTTACGCGCGTGTTGAATCATCGACGGCTGGTTCCGTCAGCTTGAGCGACTGGTTAGGCTGGCCTGGCTGTGGCCTCTGGCTCAACTGACTTTGGTTTAGGTACAACTTCATGAAACAGCTTCGCGATTTGTGGATTTGAAATATCAGTGTTCATTCGAACAGAAAATGTATGGCCTTCCCGAAGAATCTCTGTTGAAGATAGAAAATCGACTCTTCTATAGAAAGGGCTCGCCTTCGATATAACTTCGTATCGGTACCGATACAAATGTTGAACCTGGAGGTATTTGCACTCCACGATCCGAATAGTAAGACGCTGGCCTAACATTTCGACGCTGCCAAGTTTGGTTTTTATCTTTGATCGCTTTCTCCGAACAGTACTGACCGCGAGTGGCTGGTTAAGTGGAATGGAGGCCGAATGCTTTGCGAGCTTGTCAACAGCTCTGTTGAAGACGTCGGATGAGTGTGCTTTTACTTTCTGAAAATCGACTTTCGTTCCGACCTTGTGGATTTGCTTGACTAAGTCCTTCCACAATTGTGCATTTAGTACTGGTGCTCCAGATTTTTTAAGCCATCTGGTTCGAGGCCACAGAAACATTGCATTCCTGTAATTTGAGAACACGTAATCCGAGTCTGTGAAGATTATGATCTTGCTAAAGTGGCCTCTTTGTAAATAAGTTCCAGCATTTTCAAGTGCAACAATGCAAGCATTGAGTTCCATTTCGTTGATCGTTGCGCTCTTATATCCCGGCAATTCTAAGGGTTCAGAAACTTCTTCCCCGGCTTCATTTACGTAAACGAATATTATCCCAATGCCACCTCTTCGAGGAGTTGTTTTAGCAGATCCATCTGTATAGATGTTGAGAGCTCGTTCGTCGATCATTGAGATATTTGTACTGCCAATTCAGGCCAGCCTAACGGACCGGAGCTAAGCTGCGGCGGCGAAGCGCCGCAGCGACGGTGCCAGTCCGCGCGAGACAATCCCCGTCCGATAGTAACCGACTGTTACGCGCGCATTGAATCATCGACGGCTATTTCCGTCAGCTTGAGCGACTGGTTAGGCGACGCACGGATACAACCTGGCTACTCGATAACATACATTTGCTTTGGAGCATCAGCAATTAATCCTGACTGTGGCAATAATAAATATCCGTTTCCACTCAAAGATGGTCCACCTACTTTAATGTAAGCGGAAACCGACATTTTCCAGAGAACCGATCCGATACTACTGATTGCGTAGACGTTATATGAAGGCGGCGAGCCTCCAGGCGATGTTTCTGCATAAATCGTGCCGAATGCATCACAGACTAGATGTGTATCATAATCTCCATTATCGACAAGGACGCGCCATCGTTCTTGTCCAGTGTTGTCAACGGAGTAGAGATAGCTGTTGGATAAGTAGGCAATGTTTCCGTTAGGATCGATTGTCAGATCCCAGTTACTTCCAACATCCTTGATGCGCCAGCGAATGAGGCCTGTTGGTGAGACAGAGACAAGGTCATGACCGGCAAACACAAAAACGTTTCCATCAACATCCACGCTGACTGCTCCCGAGACTATACCTCCTAATGAGTCAGTGCGCACGATCGAGCCCTCTGGGCTAATTACATAGAGAGACTGGAGGCTGGTCGTACCTGGGACGTAGAACACGCTTCCATCAGGGGCGAACGAGATTGTAACATCTGAGCCAGAGCTAAACGCGCCTGCCGGTGCATTTACTTGCCATTTGACATTACCAGATGCATCTAAAGCATATAACATGCCGGCACATGATACGTAAATTGTTCCATCTAGCCCTATGCCACAAGCTTTCATAAAGATTGAGCCATTAAGTGTCGTTTTCCACGCAAGTGTCCCATCGCGATGAAATGCACTCATTACTCCTTGATCGGAGCCAACATATATCAATCCGTTCGATGCAAGAATAGGCGGATTTTCGTTGCCATTTCCCGTAATTGCGACTCGCCATTGTATATTCCCGGAATATGTGATCGCATACAAGCATGTATCGGATACTAAATAAAAAACGCTATCAGGGC
>Ga0335085_10012087_pt1 | contig 12740 bp, 10 predicted proteins | sample Lox_Sample_45_FD_206712 | JGI IMG/M metagenome (GOLD analysis project Ga0335085, IMG submission 206712) | Soil microbial communities from Loxahatchee National Wildlife Refuge, Florida, United States - Lox_Sample_4.5 | ecosystem: Environmental > Terrestrial > Soil > Wetlands | place: USA...
GCGTGTTTTGGCCCGCGGAGCGAAAAACGCGGGTAAAGCCGTACAAACGGCCGCCGCCTCAAGTGGGACGTCCGCCGAGCCGATGACCATGGCGGCCACACGATGAGCAAAACGAGCGCTGTTTCTCTATCGCTGAAAGGCGATCTGCTGACGGGCGCCGAATGGAGCGCGGCACAGGCCCAAGATTTCCTGCGGCTCGCGGCAGACGTCAAGGCGCACCCGGGACGTTATCGGGGCACACTTGGCGGCAAGTCATTCGTCCTGCTTTTTGAGAAGCCGTCGCTGCGGACGAGAGTCACGTTTGAAGTCGCAATCGCCCAGTTGGGCGGCTACAGTACCTTCCTTGATCACACTGCGTCGCGCCTCGGCGAACGTGAGCCCGTTCGCGACATTGCCCGAAATCTCGAGCGCTGGGTCCAGGGGATCATTGCGCGCGTGTTCGCCCAGAAGACGCTTGACGATCTGGCCAAGAACGCAACAATCCCCGTTATTAATGCGCTCTCGGACAAATATCACCCCTGCCAGGCTCTGGCGGACTTCTTTACGCTCGAAGAACGCTTTGGCGGTCTGCGCGGGCTAAAGTTCGCCTATGTCGGCGACGGCAACAACATGTGTCATTCATTGCTGATGGCGGCGGCCCAGACCGGTGCCCACATGCGTGCGGCGACGCCGGAGGGCTATGAACCCGACCCCTCGATCGTCTCGCATGCGAAACGCATCGCGCAGATAACCGGCGGAAGTGTCGAAGTTTTAATCTCACCGCAAGAAGCCGTCAGCGGAACGCAGGCGGTCTACACGGATGTCTGGGCCAGTATGGGTCAGGAAGGCGAAGCAGCGACTCGCGAGGCTGATTTCGCGGCGTATCAGGTAAACGAGGCGCTCTTCGCGCTGGCTGCTCCGGACGCCGTGTTTTTGCACTGTTTGCCGGCGCATCGAGGCCTTGAAGTAACCGATGCGGTGATGGATTCGCCGCGATCGGTTGTTTACGATCAGGCGGAAAACCGCCTGCACGTGCAGAAGGCAATTCTGCACAGTCTGCTTAGCGCTTAGTGGCGCAATCCAAGGAGAGAAAATTGGCAAAGAAGGTGGTAGTGGCGTATTCCGGAGGGCTCGACACCTCCATCATCATTCCCTGGCTGAAGGAGAACTACAACAACTGCGAAGTGATCGCCATGATCGGCGACCTCGGCCAGCAAGAGGATCTCGAAGCCGCGCGTAAAAAAGCGCTCGCGACCGGCGCAAGCGCAGCGTATGTCGAAGACCTGCGTGAAGAATTTATTACTGACTACATCTGGCCCACATTGCGCGCCGGAGCTGTCTATGAGCATCGGTACTTGCTCGGCACATCATTCGCTCGCCCGATTCTGGCCAAGCGCCAGGTGGAAATTGCAAAGAAAGTCGGAGCGGACGCGCTCGCGCACGGCTGCACCGGCAAAGGCAACGATCAGGTGCGCTTCGAACTTGCGGCAAAGGCGCTCGGCCCTGAGCTGAAAATCATCGCGCCCTGGCGCGAATGGAAGATCAATTCGCGCGAAGAGGCGATTGCTTACGCTGAATCGCACAACATTCCCATTGAGCAAACCACAAAGAACATTTACAGCCGCGACCGCAACATCTGGCACCTTAGCCACGAAGGCGGCGTGCTGGAGGATCCCGCCAATGCGCCCGATGAAGCGATGTGGCAATGGATCACGTCGCCAGCGAAAGCTCCCGATAAGCCCACCGAAGTGGAAATCGGCTTCGAAGCCGGCACGCCTGTTTCGGTGCACGGCAAGAAGCTCTCACCCATGGCCTTGCTCAATCAATTGAACGAAGTCGCCGCGGCAAACGGTGTTGGTCGGATCGACATCGTCGAAAACCGCCTCGTCGGCATGAAGTCGCGCGGCGCGTATGAAACGCCCGGCGGCACACTACTGATTCAGGCGCATCGCGAGCTCGAATCGCTGTGCCTCGATCGCGAAACGATGCATTACCAGCAGATGCTCGCGTTGCGCTACGCCGAGATGGTGTATTACGGCATGTGGTTTACGCCATTGCGCGAATCGCTCGACGCGTTCTTCACGCAATCGCAGAAGCGGGTGACCGGCTCCGTGAAGCTTTCGCTCTTCAAGGGCAACGTGAGCGCGTCATCGCGCGTTTCTCCGTATTCGCTCTATCGCGCCGGACTCGCCAGCTTTTCGATGACCGGCTACAACCCCAAAGACGCCGAGGGCTTCATCAATCTTTTCGCATTGCCCATCACCGTGCCTCTGGATGCTCAAGTGAAAGAGGCTAAAGCTAGATGAGCGGAGCCAAGATGTGGGGCGGCCGGTTCGAACGCGGCCCGGACGCCTCCTTCTACGAATTCGAGCGCTCGTGGCAATTCGATCGCAGGTTTCTACCGCAGGAACTCGCCCTGGATCGTGCTTGGGCGCGCGCACTCGCAGCCGCAGGCGTCTTGAGCGCCGAGGAGTCGCAACAGCTCGTCGCGGCGCTCGATGAAATCGAAACGCGCTCGCACACCGACGTCGCATGGCTCGACGCCTCCAATGCCGAGGACGTTCACCACTTCGCCGAAACGGCCCTGATCGAAAAGCTCGGCTCGCTGGGGGCGAAGTTACACACGGGTCGCAGCCGCAACGAAATGGTTGCGACTGAGTTCCGCATGCACGTGAAGGATTCCGCGCGTGAAATCCGGCGCGCGCTCGGTTCGCTCGTGCGGGCATTTGCAGCGCAAGCAAAGAACAGTCTCGGCATCCCGATGCCCGGCACGACGCACATGCAGCACGCACAGCCGCTCTTGCTTTCGCACTGGCTTCTCGCGCACGGCGAAGCTTTTCTGCGCGATGCGGATCGTCTCACCGCCGCCGCACAACGCGCGGATTCGTGCCCGCTCGGTTCGGGAGCACTGTCCGGCTGCGCGTTCCCGCTCGACCGCAAGGCGCTCGCAAAAGATCTTGGCTTCTCCACGATTACTGCCAATAGCCTCGATGCCGTCAGCGATCGCGATTTCGCGCTCGAATACCTTTTCGCGCTCTCAACCACAGCGATGCACCTTTCACGTCTCGCCGAAGATATGGTGCTCTTCGCTTCGCCCGAATTTGCATTCATCGAACTGCCGGACGAATACTCAACGGGCAGCAGCCTAATGCCGCAAAAGAAGAATCCGGATGCATGGGAATTGATCCGCGGCAAGACAGGCCGCATCTACGGCTCACTCGTCGCTCTATTGACCACGTGCAAGGGTTTGCCCTCAAGCTATCAGCGCGACCTGCAGGAAGACAAAGTCCCGCTCTTCGAAGCGCATGACCAAACTCTCGCAATGACGAAAATCGCCGCTGCGACGCTCGCCGCAACAAAGTTTCGCGAGGCGCGCCTGCGCGAAGCCGCAAGCGATCCGTCGCTCGTCGCAACCGAGTTGGCGGACTATCTTGTCGCGGCGGACGTTCCCTTTCGCGAGGCGCACGAAATCGTCGGGAAAGTGCTTCGCGCTGCCGAACGTGACGGCAAGTCCATCCGCGAAATGCCGATCGATAAACTGAAAGAGTTTTCGCCCGCATTCGGGCGCGACGTTTCGACGGTTCTCGCTGTCGACGCCGCGCTCGCGCGCCGCTCGTCTGCGGGCGGAACGGCGCCAGGAGCGGTCCGCGCCGCGCTAGAGAATTTCGAATCGCGCGTTTCAAAGCTTGAGGAGAATCCGTGACCGTGCTCAAATTCCTCTCCATGCGGAAACACTGTGAGGCAGCACCCATCGCGCTATGAATCCCTATCTCTCCGATTCGCAGGTTCCTCGCGGATTTTCTTTCGCCGCCGTGCATTGCGGCCTGAAGCGCGCAAAGCTTGACCTCGGCCTCGTCCTGAGCGAGACGCCCGCTTCGGCTGCCGCTCTCTTCACGACTAACTTGGTTGTCGCCGCACCGGTCATCATCTCGCGCGAACATCTGCGCAAATCCAAAGGCCGGATGCGCGCCGTAATCGTCAATTCGGCGAACGCAAACTGCTGCACGGAAAAAGATGGCCGTCCCGCGTCGCGCGAAACAGCTTCAACGCTGGCGCGCCAAGTCGGCGGAATGGCAGCCTCGGACGTAATCGTCTGCTCCACCGGCGTCATCGGCGGCGAATTTCGCGTCGATAAGATTCTGGCCGCAGTTCCGGCGCTCGTAAAATCGCGTGCGTCAGACGCGGTCACGTTCACCCAATTCGCCCGCGCCATCATGACCACGGACACGCGCCCAAAATGGGCGGCAGCAAAGTGCCGCATCAGCGGCAAGCAGGTGCGCGTGCTCGGATGCGCAAAGGGCTCGGGGATGATTCATCCCAATATGGCTACGATGCTCTCGTTCATCGTCACGGATGCGGCTATTTCACCTGCTCTGCTTGACCGCGCGCTGCGTTCCGTTGCCGCTTCAACCTACAACTCGATCACCGTCGACGGCGACAGTTCGACGAACGACACGGTTGCGATTCTCGCGAATGGCCAATCCGGCGCTCCTGAAATTACGGGAGAAGGCACGGCCTACAGCGCCTTCCTCAAAGCACTCGAAGACGTCTGCAATTCGCTTGCGTACGCAATCGTCGAAGACGGCGAAGGCGCTCAGCGCGTCGTGGAAATCGAAGTCCGCGGCGCCCCGTCGAACGAGGCCGCGCGCCAGATCGGCCAGACAATCGCCACGTCTCCCCTCGTAAAGACCGCCTTCGCCGGCGCCGATCCCAACTGGGGCAGAATCCTCGCGGCGGCAGGCCGCTCCGGCGTGAAATTCGATTACCAGCGCGCAGACATCTGGCTCGCAGGCATGCTCGTTTGCAAACGCGGCCGCGAACACAAATTCAGCGAGCGCGTCGCGAGCCGCCGCATGCAAACCAAGCACGTTTCCGTTGTGATCGATTTGCATTCCGGCAAAGGCAAAGCCCGTATCCTCACCTGCGACATGACTCAGGAGTACGTTCACATCAACGCAAGCTACAGAACCTGACGCGCTGTGGCGAGGCCATCATGAACCTACTTCAGGCAGCGCAAACAGTTGACTGGCAAAGCCGGTTGGCGCAAGATGCTCACGAGTTGCTGGAGCGCTCGCTCCAGCCCTGAGTAGCCAGGCACTTAGCTGACTGCCCTTGGCCGGGACAGCCTCTCCGAGGTCCGTGTGCGCGTCTCCCCCATGGAGGCGCCGAGGAGCACCACCGTGAAGAAGCTCTACGTCGGTAATCTTTCCTTTAAAGCTACAGAAGAGCAGGTGCAAGCGTTGTTTGCGGAGACTGGCGTACAGCCGGATTCACTGACGCTCCTTCGCGATCGTTTTACGGGCCAGCCACGAGGTTTCGGCTTTGCGGAAATTAAGGATGATGGCGAAGCTGAAAAAGTCATCGCAGCATTGAACGGAAAAGAGTTTATGGGCCGCGCCCTCATCGTCAACGAGGCCCGTCCGCAGCGCGAAGGCGGGGGCGGAGGTGGCGGACGCGGCGGTTACGGTGGCGGGGGAGGCGGCCGCGGTGGTCACGGTGGAGGCGGAGGGCGAGGAGGCCGCGGCGGCTACGGCGGCGGACGCGATAGAGGCGACCGCAACCGTTAGATTCGCTGGACTTGCCTGCCCAAGCGAGAGTTTACTTTGGGGGTTCCTTCTGAGTTAGCTACGAGCGAGGCTCATAAATTCGTTCGCCCAATTCTATTGCTGCTGCCTGCAACGCTGACCGAGTTAGGAACAAGAATCTCAGAGGCTTTGCGGGAGATCGGATAGTCCTTGATTCATAGCGAACCGTCACGCGTTCTTCTTCAGTTCCGCCAGGACCAGCTTCGCCACTTCCTTGAGCGTATCGAAAACGCCCTGCCCGGTAACCGCAACGGCTTCGAGCGCGGGCTCATCTTTAACAGCAAGCTGTTTTCTTAATTCATCGACTGGGAGGACGTTCGGCAGGTCGCGTTTGTTCAACTGCAGAACGTAAGGAATGGTCGTGAAATCGAGATTGTGGTCTTTCAGGTGTTCGCGAAGGTTGTCGAGCGTCTCCAGATTTGCATCAAGCCGCTCCTCTTGCGAATCGGCCACAAAAACCACGCCGTCGGCGCCCTTCAGAATGAGCCTTCGGCTCGCCTCGTAGAAGACCTGCCCGGGCACCGTATATAAATGAAAGCGCGTGCGGAATCCCCGAACTGTCCCTAAGTCCAGCGGAAGAAAATCGAAGAAAAGGGTGCGGTCCGTCTCAGTGGCGAGCGAAACCATCTTTCCCTTTTGATTCGTACCAGTATGCTCGTAGATCCACTGCAGGTTAGCGGTTTTCCCGCCTAAACCGGGTCCGTAGTAGACAAGCTTGCAGTTAATCTCTCGCGCTGGAAAGTTGATAAACGGCACAATTTCCTCGAATTAGGGCAGCTTCGCCTTTATAGCACAGGGTTATAGTACAGGCCAACGCGGTCCATCCCATTGTGGTGCGCAAGTAACAATGACTGGGGGGATTGCAGGCCTAATGGGCCGCCGGTTCGGCTGCAGGATGCATGCCGTGCTGGGGCACCTCATGGACGCCCCGGGTCGGCGGGTCCTGATGGAAACGGAATAGCTGATTGAGCGGGCCGGGGCCTCTACCCACCTGAAAAGCCTTCTCTATCGCCTTTGTTACGTATGCTTTAGCGAGAATCACGGCCTGAGGTAGCTGCTGACCTGCGGCAAGCTGGGCGGCTATCGCCGATGAAAACGTGCAGCCAGATCCGTGCGTATTCAGGCTACGGACATGATCCCCTCCAAACGTTTCCACCACGCCACCCTCGCACAGTACATCCGTGGGCTTCTCCATGTGACCGCCCGTCACGATCACGGCCTTCGCGCCCATATCTGCCAACTTCAGCGCCGCCTCCTTCATCGAAGAGAGGTCTTTCACTTCGATACCGGTCAAGAATCCGGCTTCGGGCATGTTCGGCGTAATCACCGAAACGCGCTTCAGCAATTCGTCGCGAACGAATTTCAGCCCCGGCGCATCGAGCAACTCGGCATTCCCTGCCGTTGGCCGCGTAACCGGATCGAGCACTACGTGCGCGAATTTGCGCGCATCCAGAAATTCCGCCACAGTCGAAGCGTTCGCTCGATTCGCCAGCATGCCGATCTTCACAGCCGCGATCGAAACGTCGTCGGCCAGCGTATCAAGCTGCGCGCGCAAGGTTGCGGCGGGAGTCGCGTGTACGGATTTCACTCCTTCGCTCGACTGCACGGTAATGGCGGCGATGGCGGCGATGCCGTAGCAATTATGCGCGGCAAAGGTTTTCAGGTCCGCGGCGATGCCGGCTCCGCAGGAGGGATCGAACCCGGCGATACTCAGGAGGATCGGTGGCGTGTCCGGTTGATGGTTGGCGTTACTCAATTTCCGTTCGCGTCAGGTACAAATGCCGGCCGCATTCCACATCGGAGTGCGCCGGCATGTGAAATGTACGCTCGTTGCATCGCTGCGCGCAATAAATTTTTTCCCTTAGGATTTTCCGGTAGCACCCACCGGCTCTTCCACAAGTTGCGGCGGCTCTGCCGGCGCGACTTCTCTTTCCCAATCGCATCCTTCGCGCACGCAGGAACGGAAGGCTCCGTGCTTTGTTCGCTTCTCGACCACGAAAGGAGCGCCGCACTTCGGGCACGGTTCAGCGATCGGTTCATGCGGCGAAGTGTAGTCGCAGTCGGGATACCGGCTGCATCCGTAAAAAATCCGCCCGCGGCCGCGTCCTTTGGACGTTCCGCGGCGCACAAATTCTCCTTCCCCGCATTTCGGGCACTTGATGCCCAGCGTGATCGGCCGCGTATACTTGCACTTCGGGTAGTGCTCGCAGCCGATGAATTCGCCGTACCGCCCATGCCGCTTCAAAAGTTGCCCCTGGCATTCCGGGCACTTTTCGTCGATCGGAACATCCGGCTCCAGTGCCTTTTTCGTTCCGCTCGCGAGACGCCGCGTCGTCTTGCAATTCGGATACCCCGTGCACGCAAGGAAGGTACCGAAGCGCCCGCGCTTGATCGCCATTTCCTTGCCGCAGTTATCGCAATATTGCGTACCCGTATCGGCTTCCGAATCGTCCCCCCCTACATCCGAGAGGTCGCGTGTGTAGTCGCAATCCGGATACCTGCTGCACCCGAGGAAAAACCCGTGCCGGCTGATGCGCTCGAGCAGTTCGCCCTGACCGCACTTTTCGCACTTCTCGCCGGTCGGAATGCCGGCTTTGTACGAAATCATCTCATCGCCGGCCTTGTCGAGATCCACCGCAAAGCGGTCCCAGAACTCCTTGACGGACGTTTTCCAGGGCAGCTTTCCTTCCTCGATTTCATCGAGTTCGTCTTCCAGGCGCGCCGTGAAGCTTACGTCGAATACGTCCTCAAAACTCTTAACGAGCAGGTCGTTCACTTTTTCGCCGAGCAGCGTAGGCGTGAACCGCCCTTGATCCTTATTGACATATTCGCGCTCTACGATCGTAGAGATGATCGCCGCGTATGTGGACGGCCGGCCGATGCCCTTCTCTTCGAGTTCTTTGACGAGCGTCGCTTCCGTATAGCGCGGCGGCGGCTCCGTGAAGTGCTGGTCGGGCCGGATATTTTCCAGACGCAACTCGTCGCCTTCCGCAACACGCGGCAGCGTCCGGCTGTCTGTGTCTCCTTCGTCTTCCTTTTCCTCTTCTTCCTTCACGATCTGATAGACAGCCAAATAGCCATCGAACTTGATTACCGAGCCACTCGCGCGGAATGTGTAATCGGCCGCCGAGACGTCAATTGTCGTCTGATCGAATACCGCCGGAACCATCTGCGACGCCACGAATCTCTGCCAGATCATCTGGTACAGCTTGAACATATCCGGATCGAGAAACGCGCGAACGCTTTCGGGCGTTCGCGACACATCTGTTGGCCTAATCGCTTCATGCGCTTCCTGCGCATCCTTCTTCGACTTGAAGAAGTTAGGCTTCTCCGGCAGGTACTTCTCGCCGTACGTCGATCCGATCTGCTCGCGCACCTGCACCAGGGCGTCGTTCGAGACGCGGACTGAATCGGTGCGCATATAAGTGATCAGCGCAACGGAACCCTCGTCGCCTAGCTCCACTCCTTCATACAGCCGCTGCGCCAGCATCATCGTGCGCTTGGCCGTATACCGCAGCCGGTTGTATGCAGCTTGCTGCAACTTGGAAGTGGTAAACGGCGGCGGTGCATTGCGCCGCTTTTCTTTCTGCGTAACGTTGGCGACCTGCCATACCGCGTGCTCCACTGCCGCAAGAACGCGTTGGGCCTCCGCTTCGTTTGGAATCTCGAGATCTTCGCCCTTGTACTTCGTCAGCCTCGCTTCAAAGGCGGGTGGCTCGCCTGCCGCAAGCAAAGCGTGAATCGTCCAGTATTCCTTCGGGACAAACGCGCGAATCTCGCGCTCGCGCTCCACAATCAGGCGCAGCGCCACGGTTTGCACGCGTCCAGCCGATAATCCGCGACGCACCTTATCCCAAAGCAGTGGGGAGACTTTATAACCCACAATACGATCGAGCACGCGCCGCGCCTGCTGCGCATCCACGAGGTGCTCGTCCACCTTCGTCGGCTTTTCGAACGCCGCCCTGATCGCCTTCTGGGTGATCTCGTTGAACATCACGCGCGAAAACTTGGCGCGCTCGGTCTTGTTCTTCGCGAGGGCTTGCAGAAGATGTGCCGAGATGGCCTCTCCTTCGCGGTCCGGGTCGGTAGCTAGATAGATGTTTTCGGCTTTGTCAGCCGCCGATTTCAGTTGATCGACGACCTTCACCTTGTCCGGGATAATTTCGTACTCCGGCTCGAAAATATTCTCGGCCGTAACGACTACTTTCTTCTCGATCGCCGCCTTGGCCTTGCCTTTGCTCTTCCGCCGCTTCTTTTTCGGCTTGCCATTCCCGTTTTCGGGCAGAATTATGCCGATCGTCTTCTTCGGCAGGTCCATCACGTGCCCATAAGACGCCTTCACGGTAAAGTTTCGGCCCAGGTACTTGTTGATCGTCTTGGCCTTGGCCGGCGATTCAACGATAACGAGTGATCTTGCCATGCTTCTTCTTATTCTTTCTTAGTCTGGGGTTCCCGTGGAACCTTCCTGACCTCTATAGTCTTGCTGCGGGCGACAGGCCCGCGAATGTCCCTGAGCCCATCGTACCTTGATCGGTCCCTGCGGCTACAACAGGAGTTTCAAAAATTGCTTTCCCGGTAACTGGCGTACCACGCCTTTCATCTCCAAGTCAAATAGAGTGGCCAGCACTTCCGATGAATTCAGCCCCGAAAGTTCTACCAAATCGTCGATAGGCTTAGCCTCGTCCGTACCCAAGAGCCCATAAAGGACGCGCTCGGACGCCGAGAATTCGCTCGTAATCAGTGCCGCCCGCTCCTCCTGCGATTTCTGCTCCACAGGCAGAAGTTCGGCGCGCACCGGCGTCGGCAGCTCCTCGACCACATCTTCCCAACCCGCCACCAGCTTAGCACCTTGTTTAATTAACAGGTTTGGCCCAAAACTCATCGGCTGCGTCACATTTCCAGGGACGGCAAACACTTCGCGGCCGAATTCCATCGCCAATCGCGCCGTAATTAGCGATCCCGAATACTGCGCGCCCTCCACAACCACCACTCCCAGGGACATCCCTGCGATCATCCGGTTCCGAATTGGAAAATTCTGCGGTGCCGGAAACGTCCCCATAGGAAATTCCGAGACAATTACGCCCCTCTTCTCGATCTCGGCGAAAATCTTCTTGTTCTCCTTGGGATAGACGACATCGATCCCACACCCAAGCACTCCAATAGTCACTCCATCCGCCACACTCAGCGCACCTTTGTGGGCGCAAGCGTCGATTCCTCGCGCCAAACCGCTGGCCACCGCAAGTCCGCGCTGTGCCAAATCCCTACCAAGCCTCTCCGCCATTTGATTCCCGTAAGGCGTCGGACGACGCGCCCCGACGATCCCCACGATATGCCGGTTCAGAAGTTCTGGATTTCCAACCACATACACGAGGGGCGGCGGATCGTAAATCTCTCGAAGCCGCGCCGGATACTGTGGTTCGTCCCAAGTGAGCAGACGGCAACCGCTCGCCTGCACCGACGCCAACTCGCGCGCAGCGTCGCTCAGCGGCTGCTTCGAATGCAGCGCCTGCGCGACCGCCGCCGGCAGCCGCTGCGCCTCAAGGCTCGTCAACGACGCATCGAAAATCGCTCCGGGACTCCCAAATTCCCGCAGGAGCTTTCCCGCCATCCGCGCGCCGAGCCCCGGCGTCAGCGCAAGCGCCACCCATCCTAAGTAATCTACCGAATCCATCGAGAGGTTTGCCCGCGGCAGACTACGCAGCGCACCGGCCGTTGTCAAGCGCAGCAATTATTTTCAGCGACATCGCCCGGCTTCTTCGTCCGATTTGGCGTTCGCAAAAAAATCGGTATGATAGGTGCTGCTGGAGCGAAATCGACGATGTTTCAGTGGTACCGCAGGGCAAAAGATGCGCACGATGAATTCGAATTTCTTCGGCGCAGTATGGTCGAGCGCCAAATCCGTAATCGCGGCATTTGCGATCCGCGAGTTCTCGCCGCGATGCTCGCCGTTCCCCGTCACGCCTTCGTCCCAATAGAACTCATATCTTATTCTTACAACGACGCGCCTCTTCCGATCGGCGACGAACAAACGATTTCCCAGCCTTTCATGGTCGCCGCCATGGCTGACTCTCTCTCGCTTCTCGGCCACGAGCGCGTCCTCGAAATCGGCGCCGGTTCCGGATACCAGGCCGCCGTACTCTCGTTGCTCGCCCATGAAGTGATCGCCATCGAGACCAAGCCGCGCCTCGCCGCCATCGGCCGCGAGCGCCTCGTGCGCCTCGGCTACACAAACATCCAAATCATAGAAGCCGACGGCTCCGCTGGCTGGCCCGCAAACGCTCCCTACGACGCCATCGTCGTCTCCGCCGCCGCGCCTTCTGTCCCGCAGCCCTTGTTTGACCAACTCGCCGAAGGCGGCCGCATCGTCATCCCCGTAGGCGGCTCCGAAAATCAGCAAGTCCTACGCATCATCAAGTGCGGCGGCAAATTCGTCCGCGAGGGCCTGTATCACTGCCGCTTCGTCCCTCTCGTCGGCGAGCACGGCTGGCCTGACGCCATCCAACGAGCGCTATCCGAATGACATCCGGCGAACCCGATCTTTCCATCGTCATTCCCGCATTCAACGAGGAAAACCGCCTTCCCCGTGCACTGGAAAAAATCCGCGAATATTTCTCGCGCCAGCCCGGCGGCCTCGACAGGATTGAAGTCCTCGTCGTCGATGACGGCTCATCGGATGACACCGCTCGCATCGCCCGGGAATGGACTGCCCGCTTCCCCGCCTGGCGCCTCGTTTCTAACGGCCAAAATCGCGGCAAAGGCTACAGCGTCCGCCACGGCATGCTCAAATCTCGCGGCCGCGTCGCGCTTTTCACTGACGCGGACCTGTCATCCCCAATCGAAGAATCCGAAAAGCTACTCGCCGCCATCTCTGCCGGTGAAGATTTCGCCATCGGCTCGCGCGCCATCGATCGCTCGCTCATCGCCGTCCGCCAGGCGCGTTATCGCGAACTCGCAGGCATCATCTTCAACGGCTTCGTCCGCCTCTTCACCGGCCTGCCCTTTTACGACACGCAATGCGGCTTCAAAGCCTTCGTTCGCGAACCCGCCTGCATTATCTTCGAGCAGCAACGCATCGAAGGCTTCGGCTTCGATCCCGAAATTCTCTTTCTCGCCAAACGCCACGGCCTTCGCGGCGCCGAAATTCCCGTGCGCTGGGCCCACGATCCCGCCACGAAA
>Ga0335085_10012088_pt1 | contig 12740 bp, 11 predicted proteins | sample Lox_Sample_45_FD_206712 | JGI IMG/M metagenome (GOLD analysis project Ga0335085, IMG submission 206712) | Soil microbial communities from Loxahatchee National Wildlife Refuge, Florida, United States - Lox_Sample_4.5 | ecosystem: Environmental > Terrestrial > Soil > Wetlands | place: USA...
GGAGCGAGCGCGGCCATTCGCCGAGTCTACACTCACGCCGCGCGCGAGCGCAGCACGTCGTGAGCGAGCTCCAAGCACGGCCGACAGATCCGCGCGCGCTCGCCGAGGATCGTGTCGTCGCTCTCGCCGCCGCAGAAGGTGCAACCGGCGCCGACCGCGTCGCGGTACTGCATCGCCACGACGACGCCGCGCGCCGCGGGGGCTTTCCGCCGAACGAGAGCGTGCCGCGGATGCCCGCGTCGTCGACGACGAGATCCGGGATCTTTCTTCGCAGCGGACACGGCGATCAGTGCGCCCAGCTCTCGTGGTAGCCCTCGACCTCGATGTTCTTCGCTTGCGCCGTCGGCACGAGCGGCTTGAACGTGTCCATCATCACGGCGAGCTCGTCGGTGCGCGTCGTGCCGATGCTCCCCTCGTAAGCGCCCGGGTGCGGGCCGTGCGCGATGCCCGAGGGGTGCAACGAAATGCAGCCGGGCCCCACGCCGCGCCGGCTCGTGAAGTTGCCGCGCAGGTAGAGGATGATCTCGTCGCAGTCGACGCTCGAGTGCGGATACGGGCACGGGATCGCCTGCGGGTGGTAGTCGACCACGCGCGGCACGAACGAGCAGACGAGAAACCCCGGCGACGCGAACGTCGAGTGGATCGTCGGCGGCAGGTGCACGAGCCCGGTCTTCGGCTGGTACTTCTCGATCGCGAACGCCCACGGGTAGACGAAGCCGTCCCAGCCGACGACGTCCATCGGCGCGTGCGCCAGCGTGTAGTGCGAGAAGACGCCGCCCTTCTTCACGAGGAGCGTCCTCGGCCCGTCTTGCGCGAGCGGCCCGCCCGGGTGCACGAAATCGCGATGCGTGTAAGGTGCATCCATCTTGAGCTGGCCCACCGGGTTGCGGAACTCGCGCGGGATCATCACGCCAGCGGGCGCCTCGAGCGCCATCGCGCGGAGCTCGCCGCCGACGTGCCAGCGGTGCATCATCGAATGCGGCACCCACACGTAGTCGCCGCTCACGACGTCGAGCCAGCCGCACGGCGACTCGAGACGCGCCGCGCCGTCTTGCACGTACCAGAGCTCGTCGCCGTCGCCGTTCGCGAAGTACGCGTCGTCGGTCTCGGTCGCGCGCACGAGGTACACCGTGACGTCGCCGTTGAAGAGCACCGGCACGCGCCGATCGATCGCCTGACCGCCGGCGGGGATCTTGTTCGAGTCGTAGAGGCGCCGCTTGAGCGGGCGGTGCGCGTCCTCGGCCGCGGCCGGCGCGTGGAAGCCGCGCGTGCTCACGGCGACGTCACGCGTCGGGGTGATCGGTTTGCGGTGGTAGAAGTACGTGAACGCGCCGGAGAAGCCGCCGCGCGTGAACATCTCTTCGTAATAGAGATGGCCCTCGGCGTCGCGAAAGGCGGTGTGCGGTTTCGGCGGCAGGATCCCGGCGAAGCGTCGCTCGATCATGGTTTGCTTATGCCACACATGGCACGTCGCGTGCTCCTCCCGGGTCGCTTTCTTCGACAACCCGGAGGATTCATGGTCATTCGAACGTATCTTCTCTCGACTCTCGCTTTCGCGATCGCGCTCGCCGCGCCTCGTTTCGCGCGCGCCGACGACTCGTGCGCCGGCTGCGTAACGGCCGCGCCACCGAGCGTCGACGCTGACAGCAAAGTCGCTGTCGCCAAAGCTCCGATGCGCATCGGCGTCTACGGGCTCGGCGGCTACGGCGCGCTCACGAGACCGGACGAAAGCGTCGCCGGCCTCTCGATCGGCGCCGAGCTCGGCATCGCGTTCGACGGCGCGAACGGCATCCGCGCGGGCTACTCCGACGCGAGCGGCATCTTCGGGCCCGAGGTGCGCGTCTGGGATCTCGACTACTCGCACCAATGGAACACGGCGCCGCGCCTTCGCGGCGTGACCGGCACGTTCGGCGTGCTCGTCGGGCCGTCGGTCGGCTACGTGGACTACGAAGGCGACGATCCGCAGCAGCACTTCGCGTTCGGCGGGCGCGCGGGGCTCTTCGCGGATCTCAACTTGTGGAACTTTACGCTCGGCCTCGACGCGTCCGCGCGCCTCGGCTTCAGCGACTACGGCGCGGAGACGACGGCGATGGTCGGCGTGCACGCCGGGCTCACGTTCGACGTCGCGCGCCGCTGAGCGCGCGCGTCACTTGGCCACGACCGGCGGCGCCCGGCGCGCGCGCACCTGCTCGTCGGTGAGGCGCGCGTCGTAGATCGAGCGCGGCTCGATGCTTCGCGAGACGAGCGTCGCGAGCGCGACGGCGACGATCATCGGGACGACGAAACGCCGGTCGTGCCCGAGGAGCTCCATCACGAGCACGATGGCCGAGAGCGGTCCTTGGGTCGTCGCCCCGAGGACCGCGGCGGCGATCACGATCGCGCACGCCTCGGGTACGACGTGCACGCCGACCGCGATCGACGCGTGGCCGAGCACGGCGCCGAGGAGCGCGCCGAACGACATGGTCGACGTGAAGAGCCCGCCCGGCGCGCCGCTCCCGAGGCACGTCGCGGTCGCCATCGGCTTGAGCGCGACGAGCGCGAGCAACACCGTCGGGGCGAACGCGCCCGAGAACGTGCCTTGCACGATGTTCGAGCCGTTGCCGAGGAGCTCGGGGAAGCGCGTCGCGACCGCGCCGAGCGCGGCGAGCGCGGCGATGGGCGCGAGGTAGCGCGCGCGCCCGGTCGGGCGACGCCGATGCGCCGCGGTGATGAGCCGCACGTACAGCACCGACGCGACGCCCGCGATGGGCGCGGCGAGCGCGGCAAAGAGGACGAGCAGCGGCGTGTCGCCCGCGCTCGTCGGCACGTACGTAGGAGCGTTCGGCAAGAAGAGCCACGCGACGGCCGAAGCGAGGATCGCCGCGAGCAGCGCGGGCAATACGAGCCGGAGCGCGAGCATCCCGCGCATGACCTCGAGCGCGAAGAGCGCGCCTCCGACCGGCACGCCGTAGGCGCCCGCCATCCCCGCGCCCGAGCCGCACGCGACGAGCAGGCGCCGCTGCTCGTCGGAGAGTCGAAGCCGATCGCACGCCTCGTTGGCGAGCACGGCGCCGAACTGCTTCGGTGCGCCCTCGCGACCGAGCGACGTCCCCATCGCCACGATGACCACGGAGAGCACTGCGCTCGCGAGCGTGCGAAACCGCGGCAGGCGGCCTGCGTGAAAGAGGATCGCCTCGGTCACGTCGATGCCGTTGCCGCTCGTGAGCACGCGGATCGCGATCTGCCCGAGCGACGTGACGACGCCGGCCGCGGCGAGCACGAGGACGCGGTGGAGCGCGCTCGTGCGCGACGCGGCCTCGAGCAGCGTCTCGTGTGGACCGCCGCTCCACGCCCAGGCTTCGATCGCGACGAGCACGCGCGTGAGGACACCCGCCGCGATCCCCGTGCCGACGCCGATGACGAGCACCGCCGTCCAAAATCGCCACGCGCCGCGGCTCGCGAGCGTCGCGGGGATCTCCTCGAGCGAAGCGCGAGCGGCCATGAGCCCAGCAGGCCTAGCACGTCGTCCGCGCGAGTCGCGCCCGCGTCACTTCTTCGCGGGGACCGGCGGCGGAAACGGTGTCGCGCCGCAGCGGCATCGCACGCCGCCCTCTTTCCACACGCGCGAGCCGCACTGCTCGCAAGTCCACAGCCCATCGAACGCGCGGACGCGCTCGAGCGTGCTCCGCACCTCCATCGTGGACGCGCCCTGGTCGCTCGCGTGCGCTTCGGCGTTCAGCACCGACTGCGCGTCCGCTTCGAGAGCCCGCAGGTCCCCGTCGATCGCGGCGAGGAACGCCTTGCCGCGGCTGTCCTCCTTGAGCAAACGACGCAGCCCCGCGATCAGCTGACCGATCTCGCGAAACTCGTTGTCGTTGCCGCGCTTGTACGGGAGCGGCACCTCGAGGCCCTCGCACAATTCCTTGAGCACGTGCTCGAGCCCGCGCCGCCCGCGCCGCGCGGCGTCGCCGGTCGCGCCCGCGTCGAGGAGCTCGAGGGCCGCGTCGACGTCGGTCGCGCCGCGGTGCTCGCGGAGGCTCGGCCCGCGCTCGTACGACCAGCCGAGCACCTGGAACGTCGCCCAGCCCTTCACGCGCCGGCGGATCTGCTCGAAGAAGTAGCGGTCGTGCGTGAGGACGACGAGCTGCCAATCCTTGAACTCCTCGATGAAGAGATCCGAGAGTCGCCCGCGGTGCGTGACGTCGAAGCTGTTGACGACGTCGTCGAGCACGAGAAACTCGAGGTGCTCGTTGAACGTGCGCGCCATCGCGAGGAAGAGCACGATCGCGACCGAGTTCATGTACGACTCGCTGAGCACCCCGTGGAGCGGGCGCTGGCGCTGGCCGTAGAAGTCGACGGCGAGCTCGATGCCTTTGTCGCCCCACGTCTCGACGGCGACGCTGCCGATGTGGCCCCCATTCGAATTAAGGGGGTGGAGGCGCTCGAAGAGGCGCGCGACCTCGGCGGAGATCTTCTCGAGCACTTCTTGGACGTATTTCTTCTGCTCGGCCTGGCACGCCTCGAAGATCGCGTCGGCGCGCTCGAAGGCGTGCTCGGCGCGCAAGGCGGCAGCTTCGGCGTCGGCGCACTGCTTCGCCGCGACGAGCAGCTGGCCGAGCTCGACGGCCTGGTTGCGCGCCGACGGCGGCTCGGCGTCGAAGTCCTGGCTCGCGAGCGCGCTCTTCGCTTCGTCGGCCCACGCGCGCGCCGCGGCGACGTGCGCTTCGATCGCGGCGACGTCGACCGGCTTGCGCCCGGCGACCGCCGCCTTCACGGTCGCGGCGACGCTCGCCGGCGCGCGCGGCAGATCCAAGCCGATTTCGCGCGCCTTCTGTTGCCAGCGCGCGCGGTCTTGCTCGCGCGCCGCGAGGGCGCCCTCGACGGCGCGCGCAGCTTGCTCCGCCGAGAGGAGCCGGCTCGATTTTTCCTGCAGCGCCGAGAGCATCTCGGCGAGGCGCGCGCGGAGCGCATCGGAGCCGATCTTCTTGTCGCAGAGCGGGCACGTCTTGCTCGAGGGATGGTCCTTCACCCAGCGCACGGCGGCCGCGAGCAGATCGATCTCGCTCGCGTCGCCCGCGCTCACCGTCTCGACGGCCTCGTTCCACTTGGCGAGCGCGGCGACGTCGACGTCGAGCTTGGTCGCGCCGATCTCGGCGGCGATCGCCGCGTTCGTCGCGCGGCGCGAGGCGGCCGGCGGCGCGCCGCTCATCAGGCTCTTGAGGTCGAGCCGGAAGTAGTCGTCGATGCGCGCCTGCGGCTCGAACCCGCACGATCGCGCGAGCCGCGCGAGCGCCTCGAGCGCGGCGTCGGGCTCGACGTTCTGCGCGCGCACGGCCGCCGCAGCCTGCTCCGCCTTCGCGACCGCGTCGTCGCGCGATCGCTTGAGCTCGCTCCGCGCCTTCTGCAAATCGGTTCGCAGCTCGTCGATCGCGCCGAGGCCGAGCAGGCGCTGGAGCGCGCTCCATTTTTCGCCCTTCGACTTGTCGACGAAGTCCGCGATCGTGCGCCCGCGAAGGAGGAACGTCTCGCGCGAGGCCGCGTCGATCGCGAGCTTGTTCGGCGACTTCGGCGTGCACGAGCCGCCGAGCTCGCCGTTCGTGCCGATCGCGACGAGCGTGGCTTGCTCCTTCGGCGCGCCGAGGTGGCGCACGGCGTGATCGCGACCCTCCTTCGCGAGCAGCTCGATGTCGCCCGTGAAGAACCACTCGATCGCGTCCGCGAGCGAGCTCTTGCCGGTGCCGTTGTCGCCGTACATGAGGAGCGATTGCGCCTGCGGCAGGTCGATGTCGTAGACGTCGCGCACGCCGCGGAACGCCTGCATCGTGATCTTGGTCAGGCGCTCACGCACCGCTCGAGCCCTTCCCGCCGTCGCCGCCGTCGCCGCCGCCGTCGCCGTCGCCGCGGAGGATGGTCGCCAGCTTCGCCGCGCGCTTCGCGCCCGGTTTGTCGTCGACCGCGTCGAGCAGCGCGGCGCGGACGCTCGGTTCGAGGCCTTCGACTTTCGCGAGCACCTCTTCGAGGAAGCTCCGGGCGCTCTGGCGTTGCATGCGTCACGAGGATATCGCGCCTGCCGAATCGCGGTTCGCGAATTCCGGCCGCGCGTCACGCGCGCCGATCGGTGCTATCGTCCGGCACGTCCGAAGGTCGACGAATGAGGCCGCTCTCGCGAAGGCGCGTGTTGCAGATGGCGGGCGGCGCGCTCGCGACGATGGCGTGCAACGAGACGCGCGCCACGGGTCCGGACGCCGGCGTGCCCGCGCCTGCGACCGCGGGCGGGTGGCCGGACAAAGCCGCCGACCTCGTGATGCTCACGGATCGGCCGCCCAACCTCGAGATGCCCGCCAAGTACCTCGTCCACGACATCACGCCCAACGAGGCGATGTTCGTGCGCTGGCACCTCTCGGGCATTCCGACCTCGATCGACCTCGACGCCTACCGATTGAAGATCGTCGGGCACGTCGAGCGCGAGCTGCGGCTGTCGCTCGACGAAGTCAAACGGCTCCCGCCGGTGTCGCTCGTCGCGGTCAACCAGTGCTCGGGCAACGGGCGGGCGCTCTTCGCGCCGCCGGTTCCCGGCGTGCAGTGGACGAACGGCGCGCTCGGCAACGCGAAGTGGACCGGCGTTCGCCTCAAGGACTTGCTCGACCGCGCGGGCGTGAAACGAGGGGCCGTCGACGTGTCGTTCGATGGTCTCGACGGGCCTCCGCTCCCGACCGTCCCCGACTTCGTCAAGTCGCTCGGCGTCGCGCACGCTGCGGACGGCGACGTGATGGTCGCGTGGGCGATGAACGACGCGCCTCTCCCCATGCTCAACGGCTTCCCGCTGCGCCTCGTCGTGCCGGGGTTCTACTCCACGTACTGGGTCAAGGCGCTCGACGAGATCCGCGTGCTGCCCGCTCCGTTCGACGGGTTCTGGATGACCAAGGCCTACCGCATCCCGAAGAACGAAGACGCGAACGAGCTGCCGACGGAGCTCGCGAAGGAGACGACTCCGATCGGCAAGCTCAACGTACGGTCGCTGTTCGCCGCGCCGCTCGCTGGCGACAGGGTCTCGGGCGGAAAGCCGCTCGCGATCCAAGGCGTCGCGTTCGACGGCGGCAGCGGCATCGCGCGCGTCGAGCTCTCGACCGACGGCGGCGCGACGTGGACCGACGCGAGGCTCGGCCCCGACCGCGGCCGCTTCTCGTTCCGGCGCTGGAGCTCCTCGTGGACGCCGAGCGCGAGGGGCAAGGCGACGCTGGTGGTGCGCGCGACGAGCGCGGCCGGCGAGACGCAAAAGTCGGAAGCCCGTTGGAACCGTGCGGGGTACATGAAGAACGATCCGCAGCGCGTCGAGGTCGAGGTCTCGTGAAGCGGCCGCTCGTCGTTGCGTCCGTCGTGTTGCTCGCGCTCGTCGCGTGCAAGCGACACCCGCCGCCCGCCGGCGCGAGCTCGCACGTTCGCACGCTGACGCTTCCGCCCGAGGCCCCCGTCGACCTGCCCGACGGCGAAGGCCGCGCCGAGGTGGTCGCGAGCTGCGGCGCGTGCCACACGCTGCGCTACATCCCCAATCAACCGCGCCTCACGCGCAAGTCTTGGCAAGCGACCGTCGACAAGATGAGGAACGTGTTCGGCGCGCCCGTCACGCCGGAGGCGTCGCCGAAGATCGTGAGCTACCTCGTGGCGACGCACGGGAGCGAGTGATCCGGCGCCGCGATGGTCATCGGCAAGAAATCCACGCTCTTTCTCGTCTACGGCTACGAGATGGGCAAAGGCCCGGTGCGCGGCGAGTGGAAGACGCACGCGATCAAGGGCGCGGCGCTCCTCCCGCACCTCGACGAGTACGTGCGGCGCGGCGAGCTCTTGCGTGCCTACGAGACCGCGGGCGACCTGCGCGCGGCGTTCGGCGCTCGCGAGCCGTGGACGCTGACCGACGGCGACAAGACCGTCCAGGTCCTCGTCACCGATCCGCCGCGCCTCTACGCGCTCGACACCGGCTACGCGTTCCTCGTGCTCGGCGTCGCGCCTGCGGAGCTCGGCGACATGACGCTCGCCGCGTTCCAGGACGCCGCGTACGCGATCGTGCGCGCCGGCTGCGTGCGCGTCGCGAGCGTGCCGCCGCCGATGAAGCGGCTCCTGCCGAAGCGCGACGATCTCCCCTCGCTGCGGCAGCTCCTCGCGAGCTTCGTTCCGGGTCTCTCGCCCGACGCGCCGCGCGGCACGCCGCGCACCACGGCGCCGCTCGCCATCGCCGTCGTCTCGACGACCGAGCCGCTCTCGGCCGAGGACCGCCACCGCCTCCGCCTCGTCTACCGCAGCAACCAGGCCGTCGAGCCCTCGACCGGCTCCGGCGAAGAGCGCGGCGTGTGGGCCGTGTCGAGCCGCGAGACGTGCTTGTTCTCGAGCTTCGGCTTCGCGTGGGTCGTCACGTCGAAAGAAGCCTCGCAGTTCCTCGCCGACGCGCCGCACATGATCCGCGACCGCTACGTCTACAAGTGGCTCCTCGTCGAGCACCAGCGCCTCTGCCTCCTCGCGCTCGCGACCGAGTGCGCCGACATGTCGAACGGCCTCGACGGCTCGAACTTCGCCGAGATGCGCATGCGCCTCCTCCAATTCATTGCAACCTACAATTTTCGCCACGTGAGCAGCGAGGAGCGGCACGACGAGTTCTACGAGCGCTCGCGGGGCGCGCTGATGATCGACGACCTCCTCGCCGAGGTGCGCGAAGAGGTGGTCGAGATCGACACGCAGCTCGCCGCGCGCCGCGCCGAGACGCTCAACCACGTGCTCGCGTTCTTGACCCTCGTCCTCACGCCGGTCGGGCTCGTGTGCAGCGTGTTCCAGACCGACACGGTGCCGGGCAAGCTGCGGTTCGGGGCGATCGTCTCGGCGCGCGCGTGGCTCGCCCTCTTCACGCACCCGCCGTTCTTGGTCGTGCTGCTCGCGGCCGTGCTCGGCGTCGTCGTCTACACGCGCATCTTCGGCTACCAGGTCGTGATGCGGCTCGTTCGTGCGATGGTCAGTCGAAAACGCCGTCGCGCGTCCAATGCGCACGAGACGAAGTGACGAGGGCGCGCGCCTCGCCGAAGCGATCGACCTCCGGCGCGTGCCGGAGCTGCGGTTCGTGTTCGACGGCGTCGCGCTCTAACCGGGCTTCTTCTGGAATCGCTCGATCGACTCGAACAGCGCGCGGAAGTTTCCGTACCCGAAGCCCTTGTCGCCGGCTCGCTGGATGATCTCGTAGAAGAACGGCCCGGCGCGCTCGTCGGAGTACATCGTCTTCGCTTCGCGCATGAAGATCTGGAGCATGTATTTGTCGTCCTGTCCGTCGAGCAGGATCTGGTGCTTCTCGAGCTCGTCGAGGTGCTCCTTCACGTTCGTGATGCCGAGCTTGGCGAGGCGATCGGGCAGCGCGAGGTAGTACGACTTCGGCGTGTCCATGAAGTCGACGCCGCGCTTCTTCATGTCGACGACGGTCGCGATGATGTCTTGGACGCCGAACGCCACGTGCTGCACGCCGGGCCCCTGGTTGTCCTCGACGAACTTCCAGATCTGCGAGTCGCGGTACGCGGGGCGCATCGGCTCGTTCGTCGCGAACTTCACCTCGCTCTCCGGGTCCCACATCACGATCGACTTGAGGCCCGAGCCGCCGAGCGACTTCGACACGTCCTGCGTGTGGAACTGGATCTCCCAGAACGGCTCGAAGCCGAGCACTTCCTTGTAGAATGCAATGATCGGCTGCATCGTCAGGCCGTTCGACGTGACGTGGTCGACGGCGGCGATGCCGTAGCGATTCTCGAGCTCCTGCGCCGGCGCTCCGGAGTCCTCGAATCCGGGCGCGAAGGCGCGGTAGTCGTTTCGCTCGATGAAGCGGAAGGCGACGTCGCCGAGCGGCGTGGCGATCTCGACGCTGCGGTACGTGCCGCCGCGCGCGTCCTTGTCCTCGAACGGATCGGCGAGGAGGGTGCCGCCGCGCTTCTCGAGGAAGGCGATCGCGTGATCGAGGTTCTTCACGCGGAAGCTGAGGCTCATCACGCCCGCCGGATGACGCTTCAAGTAGCGCGCGGCCTTGCTCGCTTGCGTGAGCGGCGTCGAGACGCACACGCGGGCGTCGCCCGCGCCGAACACGATCGACTGCTGCCCGCTCCGCTGCACGAGCGCGTCGCTCGCGCGCGCGACCTCCTTGAAGTCGAGCACGCCTTCGTAGAACTTCCGCGAGCGCTCGATGTTCTCGACGACGAAGTGGTACGAGTCGTAACCGAGCAGGCCGATTCTGTCCGTCATGCGCGGGAGCTTGCCACACTTTCGCGTGACGCGGCGCGGCACTCACTTCCAGACGAGGCGCGTCCAGTAGTCGTCGGCGTTCGACGTAGGCGTTCCGGTGGTGCCGACGCCGTAGGAGATCGGCAGCTCGCCGGGCCGCGTCGGGTCGGAGAGCTCGAGGTGCTCGAGGTGCACGATGGGACCCGCGCAGAACGCCTTCGGATCCGACGACGACGGGAGATCGCACGCGGCGACGTCGGGCCCGTCGGTCCACGGACCGGTCGCGGCGGGCGCGACGTGCGATTGGATCGTGCTGCCAAAGTCGGCGACGTAGACGTGGCGGACGCCGCTCGCGCTCGGGACGACCGACGACGTCCACGTGCCCGAGCCGAAGAGCGTCGCGCCCTGCGACGGATCGGTCGTCGCGACCCACTGCCCGTTCGGCGTGAAGAGCTCGACTTGGTCGTTTGCGTCGAGGCGCGCGAGCTCGCAACCTTGGAGGAGGAACATCCCGGGCTGCGCGCATCCCCACACGTACGCGTGCCCGTCGCCGGACACGAGCTGCGCGTCGCCGAGATCCAAGTCGAGGCCCCAAGGATACTGGCCGGGCGGCGGGATCACGATGCGCTGCGTGGTCGCGTCCCATCGGCCGACGCCCCCGCCGACCTCGTCGACGCCGACGGGCGACGCCGCGTCGATGCGGAAGAGCCGGTAGAGGACGTGCGTCGCGCCCGCGAGGCGGTAGCCGCCGTCGATCTGCACGACGATGGACGGATCGTTCGGACCTTCGACGGTGACGATCGGCGTCGGCTTCATCAGGCTCTCGGTCGGGCACGTGCCGAAGGGCGCGGTCGTGTCCGCGAGGAAGGCGACGTTGCGCGCGAGCGTGCCGTCGCCGAGCTTCGCGCTGTCGGCGACCCAGAGGCAGCGGCCATCGTCGGTCGGCACGCGCGCGATCGAGCCGAGGCCCCAGCCGCCGACCGCGCTCACGCCGGTTTGGTGGAACGGGAGGCACGTCGGCGGCGAGTCCGCCGCGCGCGCGTAGACCCGGGCACCCGCGGGGCACGTCCACTCGTGCGCGGCGTCGTCGCACGTCGCGGCGACGGTGGTCGGCGGGTGGCACGGATCGTCGCTTGCAGATTGCACGCAAATTGGCGCCGTCGACGAGCAGCTGCTCGACGCGAAGCCTTGCGAAGAGAGCGCAGTGCGCGCGCCGCAGCCGAGCGCGAGCGGCAGCGGGAGCGCGAGCGCGGCGAGCCCGAGGAGACGCAGCGAAGTCATCGCGCGTGCCAAGAGCAACGCACGTGCCGCGAGCGAAAGCCACGGTTTTCCGTCGAGTCGGCCGGCCGAGCGCGGCGATGCGATCGTAGTCAACGCGCCTAGGCCCGCGTAAGGTGCAGGCGTCGATGATCCTCCGACAGCTCTTCGATCAAGCGTCGAGCACGTACACGTACCTCCTCGCCGACGAAGGCGACCGCGAGGCCGTGCTCGTCGATCCCGTCTTCGAGCAGCACGCGCGCGACGCCGCTCTGATCCGCGAGCTCGGGCTCGTGTTGCGCTGCACGCTCGACACGCACTGCCACGCCGATCACGTGACCGGAGCGTGGCGCATGAAGCACGCGTTCGGCAGCAAGATCGGGCTCGCGGCGACATACGGCGCGAGCGAGGTCGACCTCCCGCTCGCGCACGGCGACGTCGTTCGTTTCGGCGCGCAGTCGCTCGAGGTGCGCGCGACGCCGGGGCACACCGCGGGCTGCCTCTCGTTCGTCACCGCCGATCACGGGATGGTCTTCACGGGCGACGCGCTGCTCGTCCGCGGCGCGGGTCGCACCGACTTCCAGCAAGGCGACGCCACGCAGCTCTTCCACTCGATCCGCGAGCAGCTCTTCACGCTGCCGGACGCGTGCGTCGTCTGGCCGGGCCACGACTACAGCGGCCGTACGTCGAGCACGATCGGCGAGGAGCGGCGCTTCAATCCGCGCATCGGCGGCGACGCGCGCGAAGAAGACTTCGTCGGCTACATGCGAAACCTCGGCTTGCCGCACCCGAAGCAGATCGCGGTCGCGGTGCCGGCGAACCTGCGCGCCGGCCGGCCGGAGGACGGAGAGGCGCCGCCCGCGCCCGACTGGGGTCCGGTCGTGACGACGTACGCGGGCTTCCCCGAAATCGCGCCGGAGTGGGTCGCGCGCCACCGCGACGAGGTGCACGTGCTCGACGTGCGCGCCGCGGCGGAGCTCGAAGGCGAGCTCGGTGGGCTCGAGGGCGCCCAGCTCGTGCCGCTCGACGAGCTCCGGGCGCGCGCCTCGGAGGTCCCCGTGGACAAGCCGGTCGTCGTCGTGTGTCAGACTGGCAAGCGCTCGGCGATGGCGACGAGCATCCTCGCGAAGGCCGGCGCCCCGCGCGTCGCGAGCGTCGCGGGCGGCATGGTGGCGTGGCGACAGCTGGGGCTGCCGAGCTGAACGTGATCGCGCGCGTCGTCTTCTTCGCGCTGCTCGTCTTCGCGGCGATCCCGTCTCGCT
>Ga0335085_10012090_pt1 | contig 12739 bp, 7 predicted proteins | sample Lox_Sample_45_FD_206712 | JGI IMG/M metagenome (GOLD analysis project Ga0335085, IMG submission 206712) | Soil microbial communities from Loxahatchee National Wildlife Refuge, Florida, United States - Lox_Sample_4.5 | ecosystem: Environmental > Terrestrial > Soil > Wetlands | place: USA: Florida...
AGCTCGTCCATCGGACACGGATGGCCGCCAAAGTGGACCGCGATGACAGCCTTCGTCCGCGCCGTACAGCGGCGCGCCGCGTCGACGACGCTGAGGTTGAGCGTGTCGCGATCGGAATCGATCAATACCGGACGGGCACCGACGTGGATGACGGTCGCCGCCGTCGAGGCGAAGGTGAGCGTGGGTACAAGCACTTCGTCCCCAGGGCCAATCCCGAGCGCGTCCAGGGCCAGATGTAAACCCGCCGTCGCCGAGCTGACCGCCACCGCCGACGGGGCGCCCACCGCGCGGGCAAACTCGGTCTCGAACCGTTGGGTCTTCGGCCCCATAGTGAGCCACCCGGACCGCAACGTATCGACCACGGCGGCGATCTCTTCCTCTCCGACGCTGGGTCGATGAAAGGGCAAGAAGTCCCGCTCCTCCGTCTTCCCGCTGCTCCCCCCCTTCTCTGTCTCCGTCACGGTTTGTCCTTCCTCCCAGGCTGTGGCTCGGCGACTCAGCATGTCTGTCCCCTGTGACGCACCCACCTAGCGATCACCTTCTGCCAGACGCACGAGTCCGGCGGCCTTCCGCCAGAACATCGCCGCCTCGCCCGGACGCCCGCCACGGCGCAACAGGAGAGCGCGTACAGCCGGGCTCTGCACCGCCCAGCGGATGGCGGGGTGGAAGACGACGCGTTGTCGCAAGGGGCGCGGTCGGAAGCCCATCCCGAACTTGAACTGGTCAAGCGGGCCGACGGGCTCGAGGGACTCCAGACCGAAGGTAATCTCACGCACGCCACGGTGTCCGAGCAGCTCTTCGGCGACCGAGAAGATGAGGGCGTTGTTGGGGTACGCATCGAGCAAATCGCTGCGGGAGCGCGCCAGCAGGAACTCGACGCCCTCGCCGAATTGGACCGTCACCAGGAACGCGGCGAGATGGTGTCCGACGAACGCGCCCCAGCCTTCCATGCCCGGGGTCGCCGCCGCCGCCGTCCAGTAACGTGCCCACCGCGCGCCCCGTAAGCGCGGCGGACGCCCCTGGCGCGACAAGGTCGTGCGATCGGCGTCAACACCGCTGGCGGCGATCTCGGCAAAGGAGACGGGCCGCACGGTACAGCGCCGCAGCCCGCGGCGCACCTTACTGCGGGTGTTGGCGCTGAGCTGCGCCAGTCCGTAGTCGGGGGCATCGCATATGATCTGGTAGCTCAGCGCGCCAGGACCCTCGAGCGGGGCCGGGAACCGCACGCCCAGAGATGGCTGACGGCGCAAGACGCTGCGCAGCTCGGCTGCGGTCGGGACCAACAGGTGATGCGAGGGCATGCTGAGGAAGAAACCCCAACTGGCGTCGTACCAGTAGGCCGACTCGGTGCGCACCACGCGATGTCCGATGCCGGCGAGGAACGCGGCGAAGTGCTCGGCGCCCACTGGTGCCGCCGCCGAATCCGCTTGCTCTGCGGCCAGCGGATTACACGCCGCCGTCATGCCATCGCCTCCCGCACGACCGGTGGGTTGTACTTGTTGATCAGCGCACCGGCGAGGCCCATCAAAAAATAGAAGAAGATCAAATCCCACAGATCCGAGGACAGGGAAAACGCCATGAAGGACAGGATGGAGACACGGAGGGCGTTGAGCACCCACTCCATACGATCCTCCCGGATTCGCTCCAGGATCTCGGGCCGATGTGCCAGCTCACGCAACTGCCGGTGTGTGACCAAGAACAGCAGGAGGTACAGCCCGAGCGTGATCAAGCCGCCCTCGGAGACGGCTTCGAGATACGAGTTGTGTGCTACCCCGGCTGACCGAGTCGGGTCGGTGAGAAAGCGCATGTACTGCCAGTTCCCCAGTCCTACCCCGATGATCGGCGACAACTTCCAGATGTTGTAGGCCACCACGTAGGTATACTCTCGCCGCTCGATCGATCCCTCCCCTTCCCCGGTCGGATTGCTGCTGATCCCAGGGATCGTGCTCAACCGCTCCATGGCGGCCTCCGGCACGACCTGGCTGATGGCATACCCCGCGACGACGGCCACCAAGAGAGCGTAGATCACGCGCCGACCCAAGTGTCCGCGCTGCATCAAGAGCAATCCGCCTGTGCCGAAGAGGCACACCACGCCACCGCGGGAGGCGGTCAAGAAAACCGTTACTATCAAACCAAGCGCGGCGACGGCGCCGGTCCACCGGAGGCCGGCCGGCAGCTCCGACTGGGTGAACTCCCAGATCATTACCAAGGCCAAGGTCGCGACCATCGCCAACCGGTTCGGGTTGCCAGCGGTCTCGATCAACGTCGACGTTCCCCCGGCGCGGTATGCCGCTGCCTGCGGCACGTCGGACCCCTGGCCGAGCGCGGCGCTCGAACCGCTGAAGGAGGTGAACAAGGACAGGGCAACGAAGACCAGCATGAGGCTGCGAAACGAGCTCGGGCGGCGGACGAAGGCCACGAACAAGACGAGGAACAGTGCCCGCGAGGCGAGGGCACGCATCGGACTCTGTCCCGTGATGCGCAGGCCAAGCTCGGCCTGCTCGTCGTAATTGACGCCGTTCAGAATCCCCGACCCGATCAGCACGACGGTGATGGCCAGCACCAGCTGGACCTGTCGACTGCGTAGGAACGACAGATCCCCGTCGCGATAGATCTGAAACGCCAGGATCGATGCCAGATACAGGCCGAGGATGTTGTTGGGGGTGAGCAGACCCTCGCCTGGAGGCACGAGGCTGGCGATCAATCCCGCTTGCCCGGTGCGTTCGATTCCTCGCTGCCCATACTGCACCAGCAACAGGATGACGATGATGGTCACGCCCCAGTCGGGGCGCGCCGCGATCGCGAACACACCGATGCCGACGAACAATGCCAGCGACAGCCTCGCCGGCCCGAGCAGGAAGACCGTCGCCGCCAGGGCGAGAAACCCGAGGGCCGCGGCGAGCGTCGCCCGGTCGACCGACAGTTCCGCCCGCCGGGGCATGCTGGGGAGGGGCATCATAACAACGCCTGGATCGTGGCCGGCACATAGAGCCGGCGACGATTGAGGACCACACCGAGGATGCGCGCCCCGACCCGGTCGAGGTTCCGCTTCGCCGCCTCGGCGTCAGCGACTGGCGTCTGGTCCGCCGCCACGACGAGGACAACCCCCTCGACCTTCCCGGAGAGGACCGAGGCATCCGCGTAATGATTGACGGGTGGCGCGTCGATGATGGTGAAGTCGAATTGCGGCGCGAGCTGGGCGATGAGGTTGCCGATCGCTTCTCCGTCCACCACGACGGTGCGCGAGCCGGCGTGCACCACCGAGAGATTCAATCCATCGATCCGCGTCACTAGAGTTTCGGCGCTCGCGTGCCCGGAGAGGAAATCGGCGACGCCGGGCCCGCCATTGAGGCCGAGCACACGCGTCAGCGACGGCGAACGCAGGTTCGCTTCCACCAACAGCACGCGCGAGCCCTTCTCGGCCGCCAGCGCCTTGGCCAGTCCGACGGCGGTGCGCGTCGCCCCTTCCCCGTGGCGCACGGACGCCACCAGGATGGTGTGCAACTCCGAGCTCGTGGCGTGAAAGATCACGCTCGCCCGCAGGCGGCGGTAGTCGTCGTCGTCGGAGGGCTCGGGCGGTGGAGTCGGGGTCGGGCTCGCGCTCGGTGGCCGGGTCACCGGCGCCTCGTCCCTGGCCAGCTCCCGTTCGCGTTCGGCGCGCTTGAGCGCTTCGTAAATCTTGCTCATGACCTAGGCGTTCCCCAGACTCGACGACACCGCGAACCGCCGCCGTACGGTTCCGAGGTCCGATCGAAGGTAGTGGTGGTACAGTCGCATCCCCGTTACATCCTGGGCTCTTGCCTGCCGCGAGCCGCCCCCCTAGTCGACGTATCCCAAGGCGCGTAGACGTTCCTCGGTCGCGCGGCTCGGTTCGACGACTTGCCGAGACGCCGTCGGCGCCGACGAGCCGAATCTCGTCAGCAACGCCTGCAGCTCACCGGTTTCCTCCGGTCCGCCGCTCCCCCCGTCCCGCAGTAAGTCACGCTGCTCACCCGGGTCGGTCCCGAGGTTGTACAGTTCCGCACGGCGCTGTCCGAGAGATTCGTCCCGCGTCTCGATGAACTTGAGGTCGCCGTAGCCGACCATGCGGGAGACGTATTGACCGCCCTCGAATCGCCATTGCTCTGCAAACACGGGAGCGGCAGCCCCAGCACGCGGCGCGAAGAGATTCTGTCCGTCGAGCGTCACATCGATGGCCGGCCGGCCGACGATGCCGAGGATGCTCGGAAAGACGTCGATCAACATCGCCGCATCGGCCCGGCGGGCAGGTGGCAGCACGCCGGGTAGCCGGAACAGCATCGGTACGTGGACGACTTCGTCGTACATCTGGTTTCCGTGGCGCCAGTTGCCGTGCTCGTGAAACTCCTCGCCATGATCGCCGACGATGATCAGCAGCGTGCGCTCGAACAAACCGAGCCGCTTCAGCTCGGCGACGATGCGGCCCACCTGTGCATCGGTGAAGCGGACGGCACCGTCGTACTGCGACACGAGCTCGGCGAGCGCCTCGCGACCCAAGGGCGCTGCGGTCTCGAAGATCGACTGCACCCGGGCCGGCGGACGAGTGAGTGGCGGCCCCTTCGTCCCAGAGGTCTCGCGAAATGGCTGCGCATAGTCGGCCGGCGGGTCGTAGGGATCGTGCGGGCCCATGAGGTGCACGTACAGAAAGAACGGCCCGTCCGCATGGTCGCGCAACCACGCCAGCGCCGCGTCGGTCAGGATCTGGTCGCGCTCCGAATTGCTGGCATTGCTCTCCACCGGCCCGACCAGCAGGAGCTTGCGCAGCTGATTCTGCGCCCCGGCTGCATTCAGCAACCGTTGCGCGCGGCCCAACAGGCGATAGATGTTGGTGAGCTGAATACCCATCGCATTCGCACTCTCGAAGTGCTCGAACCCACGGTCGAAGCCGAACTCGGCGGTGATCCACGGATTCGCCGAGAATGCTGCGGTCCGAAAGCCGCGCGCGCGCATCTGCTCGGCCAGGACCGGCAGATCGGGGTTCAACGCGTCACGGCTGCCGATCACGCCGTGGCGGTGGACATAGGCGGAGGTCAAGAGCGAGGTGACCGACGGCTTGGTCCACGCCGCCTGGGCGGAAGCGCGTTCGAACAGCACGCCGTCCTGCGCCAGGCGATCGAACTCCGGGCTGGTTGGCCGGGCGTAACCGTAGGCCCCGAGGTGGTCTGCCCGCGTCGTGTCGAGCAGCAGGAGCGCGACGTTGATCGCCGGCGGCGACGACGCCGGCGTGCTCACGACCTGGTCGGGTCGCTCGTGAGAAGCGCGCCACATCACGTTGGCGGCGATCGCGACGACGACGACCATCACCACGGTCGCGCGCGCGAAGCGGGCCGCTAGGAACCCGACACCGAGCGCACACGCAACCAGGACGACGTTGCTCAACAGGCTGCGCAGGCCCCAGAACGTGGGCAGATAGTCGAAGTTGATCCACGGGACGAACGTGAATGCGGCAAAGAGCGCGGCGGCGATCGCGAGCGGTCGCCGCCTGCCGCGCGCGAGCACCACAGCCACCGCATACAGCACCGCGCCGACGATGGCGTAGGCCACGAACAGCGTGACGCGAATATCCCAAGGAACGGCAGCGATCCCGCCACCGTGAAGCCGGAGCAGCTCGGTCGCCTCCGCGAACAGCCCGGCAATGACGGCGAACGCGAGCGCCTGCCTCATCGCCGCCCTCGCGATCCGGCTCGAGACCCTCGGACTCTGCCCGCATTCACGATGATGCTGCCTCCCTGGTCCCCCCGGCGCACGGCTCAGGCCTTGCTCGCCTCGACCACGGTGCCCAGCACGGGCAATCCGAGATGCCGCTCCACATCACGTTCGAAGCGCACCGTCCGGTTCAGATACTCGATGCCGAACGCCCCACCGAAGGAGACGGCAAGTCCGGAGAGCAGGGCCAGGACGATCGGAATGCTCTTGTCCTCCGCCGGATCGAGCGGCAAGGCCGGGCGCTGCACGACCTCGACGTTGACCAGCTTCTCCTGGTCCATGGCTTCGCTGATGCGCGCTTCCTGCTGGCGCTTCTCGTACAGATCGAGGGTATCACGCCGGCGTGTCACTTCCTGCTCGAGATGGTCGAAGTCGAGCGCCTTCTCCTGGAGATCGACCAGCTGCCGCCGTGTCCGCGTGAGCTCCTGGTCGAGCGTCAACTGACGGGCGCGCGCTTCGCGCAGGTCGGCTTCCAGCTTGAGCAGTTCGGTCACGCCCGCGTCGTACACCGGATTCGGCCGGTACTCTTCGGATGCAACCACGGTTGGCTCGTCACGTTTCACTTCGTTCAGGCGCGACCGCAACTCGGCGATTTCCTCGCCGTTGTCGCGGACGTGTCGGTCCTTCTCGGTGTACTTGGTCAGGAGTTCGACTCGTTCCACTTCCTTGTCGATCAAGTTTTGACTCAGTTGCCGCACCACCGGGTTCACCTCGACGTTCTGCCCCCGCTTCACCACGCTCGGCTGCTGAGCGATCTGCTCGCGGATCGCCCGGATGCGCTCTTCGTCGCCCGCGATCTGCGTGTTCGTCTGGCGCACGAGGCCTGCGAGGTCGGAGACGGCCGTCACGGCCCCTTGAATCTCGGCCGTCGGCGAGACGATGCTCTCGCGCAGGGCGAATTCCCGCAGGTCGTCCTCCGCCTGCTTGACGTTGAAGCGCAGCAACCGGCTCTGGTCTTCGTAGAAGTTCGTCAGGCCTTTGTGGCCATGCACCACGGCGTGGTACGCGAGGTACTCATCCACCACGCGGTTGACGATCTGAGCCGCGCGAACCGGGTCGTTCGACTGATACTGGATCGAGATCACGTTCGACGACCGGATCGGAGTCACCTTCAGCTTCTTCAGCTCGGCGTTCACCCGCTGACCGATGGCGTCGTCGTCGCCGGCGGCGTTGGCGATGCCGATGACACCACCGCTCGCCTCGGCGAGCTGCAGACCGCGCACGACCTGCTCGACCAGCTCGCGACTCTGGATGACGTGGACCTCGGAGTTGACCACCGAATCGTTGAGCTTGACGGTCGTCAAGGCGTTCTGATCGCTTGGCTGGATAGTAATGTCGGCACGGTCGCTGGCGACCATGACCTTGGCAGTCGCCAGATACGACGTCCGCGTGACGAGGGTAGCGAGCAAACCGGGGAGCACGACCCCAAGGAACAAGGCGAGGATGAGACGCTTGCGTTTGAAGATGACGTGCAGGATCTCGAGAACCTGTTCGTTCACCGGCGGACGGCGGCTTCCGAACTCGTTGCCAGAGCCGTTGCCGTTCCCGTTCGGGTAGCCGTTGCCGTTCCCATTGCCGTTGCCGTTCCCGTGACCGTTCCCGTTGCCGTGACCGTTCGGATGGCGACTGCTCGGTCCTGTCGTCAGCATAGTTCGACTCCAACGAATGATCCCGTCATGGGATGGGACTGAAACCGACGCGCGGCTCGATCGGCAGCATGTCGCGAATGTAGTGGGCGACGAAGTTGTTCGCGTCGCCGATGAAGCTGCGCGGGACATAGATCATGTCATTGGCCGCCAGCACACTGACCTCCGGGTCCTTTCCGTCCAGCACCCTCTCGAGGTTGAGCTTGGTGGCCACGTAGGCGTGGTTCTGTATCTTCACCTGCAGCACGCTGTCCGGTTTCGCCACGTCGGTGAATCCCCCCCGGTCCATGATCGCCTGCAGCGGCGTCATCCCCTCATGGAACAGCACGAAGCCAGGAATCTTTACCTCACCGCTCACGTACACCTTCTGCACGCCGAGCTGTGAGACGACGACACTCACCTCGGGCTCCCGCAGGCGGTCGCTGGACATCCGCTCGATTTCCTTCTCCAGCATCGTGGCGGTCTTTCCTTGAGCCATCATGTCACCGACCCCGGGGACGCTCAGCGTCCCGTCGGGCCGCACGGTCACCTTCGAGTTCAGATCGTCATGGTAGGTAAAGTTGATCTCCAGCACGTCTCCCGGCTGGAGCCGATACGATGGGTCCTCGGGGCCGACGCCCGGGGCGACCGGCACGGTGAGCGGCGGAAGCGGAACCGGTTGATGGCTCGAGGAGCACGAGGCGATCAGCAGTGCGCACAAGCTACCGAGCAGCAGGGTGACGAAGGTCGCCGGCTCCCGCTTTGCCCGGGGCGCGAACGCGTGCGTCGAATCGTCCATCGTCTTCATTGCCGTCTCCCTTTTCGCCCGCTGTCCTCGGACCCTCCCAGGCCGCTCGACGACACGGCGATACACATCGAGCACGGGCGGAAGCACACGGGCCCAGGCGTACTGCTCACGCACCACGGCGCGTGCCTGGCGACCCAGCCGCCCCGCCAGTGAGGGGTCGGCAACGAGCCGCACCACCGCCGCCGCCAGCGCGGCCGGATCGCCATCGTCGAACAACAGGCCGCTGACGCCGTGTCGGATCGGATGCGCGCTGCCGCGTGCATGAACGATCGGCCGCCCGAGCCCCATGTAGTTCAGCACCTTGATGGGGAAGCCCGACCACGACCCGCGCGGGCACACCACCACGTCGGCCTGCCGCAGAAGGCTGAGCGCGGCAGCGAACGTCGGCACCACCCGCACACTCACGGCCGCTCCGGCCTTTAGCAAGCCCATGCGGCGCTCCGCGTCCGCCTCCGCGGCGGCATGGGTCACGATGACCAGTCGCGCCCCGGGAACACTGACGTGCACGCGCGCGAAAGCGTCGAGGAGAACGTCCAGACCCTGGTACGGATCCAGATTGCCGGCGTACATGATGACGGGCTCACTCTTCGCGCGCGCGGCTTCCCCGCCGCGGATGAACCCCACTGCCGGCGGAACGACGGTCACGCGCCCGGCGGCGCCGCGGGTCGCCAGGAAGGCACCCAACCGATCCGAGAGGGCGACCGAGGCATCCGCCCACGCTGCGACCCGCCGGTCGAGGACGGAGCCGAGACGGCGCGCCAGCTTCCGCCCGAGGTGTGAGCGCGCATAGCAGGGCAGCTCGTCGCTGAGGGCGTTGTGGGCGTGGTAAACGACCGGCACGCCGGTGAACATCCGCACGAGGTACGCGATCAGCGGACCCTCGAAGTTGTGGGCGTGGATGATCTGAATGCGTTCCCGTCGTACGACGTGAAGCAAGAGGCGAACGAGGAGAAGGTCGAGGATGAACTTTTGCCAACCGAAGGGTCGATCCGTCCACAGGCCCGGCACCTTCACCACCCGATGGATGGCAATCCGGTCCACCGGCACCATGTGCTGCGCCGTTGGGTACGTCACCACGTGCACGGTGTGTCCCTCCGCTGCCAGCCGTTCGGCGAGCCCGCGGATGAGCACCTGCGAGCCGCGGAGGCTCGGGAACGGGCAGGCGGCGACCATCGCCACGCGATAGGAGCCCGGTGCGGCTAGTCGAGATACCCTAACCGCGCCAGGCGTTGCCTGAGGCATTCCTCCTCCGTTGCATCGTAGGCATCTTCGTCGCTGGGCTCGATCTCGTTCTCACGACCTGCGCCGACAACCATCCCCGGGGCCGCGCCATCCGTGCACGCCAGCGGCCGGCCATCCCAGCCGGCGGGAACGGACACCCCGCAGAGCGACAGAATGGTGGGCGCCATGTCGGCGATCGACGCCCCGCTGATGACCCCAGGAGTGATTCCTTCGCCGGCGAGCACCACGAGGCCGTCGGGGCGATGGCTTCCGCTCATGCCGCGCAACTTCCCGGACACTCGCGCCGCACCGTTCAGGCGCTCGATGCTGGGACCGCTGGGTCCGTAGCTCGGCAGACAGACGTAGGAATAGTTTCCCGGGGTCTCCAGATCGAGAATCAGGTCCGGCGCGAGCTCGACGTACGGCCCCTGGTAGACCTCGTCGCGGCGCCATACGCGCCGCACCACGGGAGTCGATCGTGCCGGATCGCGCCACTGCAGCAGCCGGTCCGTCAACTCCTGGCAGACCTGGGCGTAGTTTTCAGGGGCCACCTGTCCCAACGGATCCCGTCCGCGAACGTTGAGCCAGATCGCGGGGAAATAATTGAGCTCCTCGGCAAAGGCACGGGTCGCGTGCCAATCGATGCCGCCGAAGCGCACCCGCGTCTCGATCGTATTCGCCACACGCCCGTTCGCGATCCGAAAACAGCGCGCCTGCCAGCGCTCGGGAATCATCCGCACCGCCGCGCGACGCAAGCCGCCGGCCAACGCGGCACTGACGCGGTGCTGCTGCCAGGCGAGGAAGCCCTGCTCCGCCAACCACCGATTGAGGTAGATGACCGTGTCACCGGCTCCGCCGAACCCGTGGTCGGACACGACCAGCACTCGCGCTCCAGGCTGACAGGCGAGCAAGCGACCGAGGACTGTATCGAGCGCGCGATACACCTTGCGGATCGCGCTCCCGAGCGTCGCTGCCTCACGAGCATCGTGGCGCGGTGACCTCGGGTCGTGAAATCCCCAAAAGTGGTGCGCCACCGTATCCGACTCGCCCATCAGTAGCATGAAGCAATCCCACCCTGCCCTGCTCAACAATTGCTCCGACAGCCTCGTCTTTTTTTCAATACCTGAAAGCAGGCTCTGGAGGGCTTTGGCGTGCCAGCCGGGTCCGATGTCGAACTCCTGGAAGTCCGCAAAGGGGAAGCCGCCGGAGCGCTCAATGCCCGCCGCCAACTCGGGCGGGTAGACGAAGCTTCGGTCGGCACGGGTAGTGACAGGGGTATCAAACCCGCTCACCATACAACCGTTGACCGTCTCCGGGGGATACGTCCCGGGGAGTCCAAGAACGGCCACCCGCCGCCCCGCCTGGCTGAGCAGCCGCCAGATACTGGGCGCCTTGCGATACGACGCATTGATGAAGCGGACCCGATAGGTCCCCGGGTCGCGCCGGGTGAAGTCGAAGATCCCGTGGCGGCCGGGATTGACCCCGGTCATGAAGGTCGTCCATCCGGGAAACGTTGCGGCCGGCACGGTCGAGGCGAGGCGCCCCCATGCGCCCTGGTGCCTCAGACGCCCGAGGTGAGGCATCGTCCCATCGGCCACCCAGGGCTCGACGAGATCGAGCGTGGCCCCGTCAAGACCGAGGATCAGCAGCATGCCGTTTCCCAAATTCCATCTCACCGGTACGAGCGCGCGCGGCGACCTTCTGCCGGAAGAGCTCGAGCTCCGCGAGCATCTCGGAGACCCGCTGGCTCTCGCTGCGGGCGAGATTGGAACGTTCTGCGGGATCTTGACCTATGTCGTAGAGCTCGACCGTCGCCAGACCGCGCGGGTTTCCCTGATTGGCGGTGATCAGCTTCCACTTGCCAGTGCGGATGGAAGCGAGCTGATTGCCTTCGAGATCCTCCTCCGCCAGCAGCGGCTCGTCCACCTTGTCCGCGAACAGGTCTACGCCCATGAACTCCGGCGGGGAGGCTAGCCCCGCAGCGCCCATGAGGGTCGGGCTGACGTCGATCAGCCGGGCCATTCCCCCGGCGTGCGGGGCGGGCGGACCGGCGGGCTTCAACAGAAACGGGACGTGCAACGCCTCATCGTACAACGTATTGCCATGCCACCAGCCGCCGTGCTCTTGAAACTCCTCGCCGTGATCGGCGATCAGTGCGACGATACTGCGGTCGTACAGACCCGAGGTCTTGAGCTGGTCGAGGAATTTGCCCAGCTCGCCATCGAGGTACTGTACCTCGCCACGATAGAGATCGTGCAGCTCCTTGGCGCGCTCGGGTGCCGGATTGGGATCGGACACACGCGCCACTCCCCGCCCGTTGTACGGGATCTCAAAGTATGGGTCGTGCGGGTCCATGTAGTGCATGAGCAGGAAGAACGGCTCCGGTGGCTTCTCGTTCAGCCACGAGATGACATGGCGATTGAGCACCTGAGCGTCCTGATAGTACTGGGGAAAGTAGATGCGCCGCGCGAAGAGCCGTTCCCGCGCCTCGCGCAGACCCTTGTAGATCGCCAGATTCGCTGCCGAATCCGTCGCCCAGAAGTAGAAAGCGGGCTCGATGTAATTGTACTCGTCGAACCCCTGTTGAAAGTTGAACACCGGTGCGACGTTGATGTTGGTGACGAACCCAGCGGTCCAGTAGCCTTCGCTGCGCAGCGCTTCCGCCAGCGTGACCGCCTGATCGGAGAGGATATCGAGCTTCTGCATCGCACCGTGCACGGACGGATATTGCGACGTCACGATGCTGCCGATCGACGGCCGGGTCCACGACGCCTGCGCGTAGGTGGGGCTGAAGTTGACGGCGTCCTGTGCCAGGCGGGCCAGGCCCGAGCTCCGCTCCCCGCGTGCGATGACCTCGTCGACCGCGTCGGCCCGCAGCGTGTCGACGATGACCAGAACCACATTGGGCTTCCCGGCAAGGCGCTTCGCGGCCGGCCGGCGATCGATGTGCGTGAGTGCCGGTTTGCCGGCAACCGCGCCGATACCGATCGCGACCACCGCCAGAAACGCCCAGGCGCCGAGAAGCCCCACGAGTCCCCGGGCCCGGGAGAGGCGGCCGACGATGAGCACCACGAGCAGCACGGCAACGGTCACACCCAGCAACAACAGGACGTGGGCCGCGATGCCGGCGGGCGTCGCCAGCGGCAACTGCTCGTGAAAGAGCCGCTTCGCCACGTGGTACCGGCCAACGGCGAACGCCGGCAGAGCCGCGCCCACCGCAGCGGCAACGAGGACTACCTGATGCAGGGTCGCCCGCCCGAGCCGAAGCACCTGCCATCCCACCGCGGCACTGAGTCCCAGGGCCGCGCCGATGACCCCGTACGAAGCAACGGCAAACGTGAAGAGCCAATATTCGTCAGAC
>Ga0335085_10012091_pt1 | contig 12738 bp, 8 predicted proteins | sample Lox_Sample_45_FD_206712 | JGI IMG/M metagenome (GOLD analysis project Ga0335085, IMG submission 206712) | Soil microbial communities from Loxahatchee National Wildlife Refuge, Florida, United States - Lox_Sample_4.5 | ecosystem: Environmental > Terrestrial > Soil > Wetlands | place: USA: Florida...
CAGACGGCTGACCCCTTGGATGATGAGCCCTTTGGGGTTGATGCTGTTGTACGCGCTCGCGGCCTTGATTTCATCTTTAACGCTATCATTCGACCCGGTATATGCGACGTATTGGGGCGTCAACTATCTCTCCATTGTCTTGGTTCTTCTGGCGATTGTCCCTGTTGAGGATCCTCTCCCGGCCCTTCGGGCGGTGCTGAAATCCACTTGGATGGTGGGCATTGTCCTGACGCTAGGCCTGCTGGGTGCCGTGCCTTTTCTGGGCGGTGGCAGTTACGTCAGCTCGGAAGATGGCCCGATTGGCCCTCGCGCGTATGGCGCGACTGGAGAAATATTGGGAATGCCCTCGACCCGAAACACGGGGTTTGCCCGATATGCCGCCATTTCTGCGTTGGTGGCGCTTGCCGCAGTAATTAGGAGGGGTAAGCCTTCTACCCGGATCGCCTGGGGGATTGTGCTCTGCGCTTCGCTTTACGCGTTACTTCTGGCCAATGGACGCACGGAAACCTTGGCGTTTGTGGCCAGCGTGGCCGTTGTCTTGGGCGCTGAAAGGTCCAAGCGTGTAACGAATTTCCTGGTAATGAGTGGCCTTGCCATCTTGTTGGGTATACGGGATTTCTACTCATGGTTCCTGCTTTTCATTACCCGCACGGGCCATTTTGACCCCACACTCACGGGGCGCACCATGACTTGGGAGGAGGGATGGCGCCTTTTTTGGCAGTCCCCTTGGGTGGGGTACGGTTTTCAGTCCGACAGGCTCTATCTAGGAACCCACATGCACGATGCTTTCATGCACGTATTGGTGCAGGCCGGGATCTTGGGCGGGGGGGCCATGTTGCTCGCGGTTCTGATTACTTGGTATTACCTCATCAATGACTTTATTTTGAAGCCGCCCGCCGACAAATCGCTGGTTCCGCCGGAAATACCGGCGGTTTTTCTATTCGTAACCCTTTCTTCCATTACGGAATCCACTTTTGCCTATTTTTCCGCCGCTTGGCTGCTTAGCGCCCCGATCGTCGCCTATGCCGTAGCGCTACACCGGCAGATCCACAAGGCCGATATGAGGGCGGAGCGTGAGCATGCCCTCCAAGTTCTTCTGGATCGTCGCCGGTCGCAGAATTCCAGGCATCCTCTACGGGTAACTCACACCGTATGAGGAGGGTTTCTGGGATGAAGACGTGGGAAATCCTGGGGAGGTACGATGAAGGTCGTCGACCCGGTCTGCAAGATGACCATTGAATCTGAAAAAGCTGCGGCCACCAGCCAGTACAAAGGCCAAACCATTTATTTCTGCGCGCGCGCCTGCAAAGCCAAGTTCGACGCAGCGCCAGAAAAGTACGCGAGCAACTAGGAGAGGATATGAAACAGTTTGCCCTGAGGCGGTGAGAAAGACATGTGCCCCACCATCATCACGCAGACTCAATTTGCAGGCGCAATCACCTATCGACAAAGACGAATTGAATCTGCCGTCGGCGCAGCAATCCATCCATACCTCGAAGAGGATCGAGCCAGTTTCCTCATCTAGCCAGTCTTGCCATCTCCGTCCGTAAGAGAAGGACTCGGGAACTCGCGCGTCTGGTTGACCAGCGGTCAGCGGGGAGGGACTCAGGGCCCGTAGGAAATGACTTCGCACCCTGGAGCATCGAGCTCAATGATCCATTGTCCCACCCACACACGCCATTGGTCGATGACAGGGAGCACCCCGATGGCCTCACTGTGCTTCGCGATGAGCGGAACCACTCCTTCCGCAAACACGTTGCCGCCTAATTTGTCGGGGTTTCGCAGGCGAACCCTCACGTTTTGGGCGTCCTGGTCGCCGAGGTTGATAATGTACGCCCGCATGGTTTTGGGCTCGACCAAATCACCCGAGCCGTTCTCGTTGTAATTTGGCTGCACGAGAACCGGCGAGACCACCAAGGTGGGCTTCTCATAGCGGCGGGAGAATGTTCGCGCCAAGGCGCGGACGTCATCCGGCAGTCCCGCACCATTCGTCGGATAATGGAAGAAATGTGAACAGAGGTTATCGGCGTCGATATCCAATTTGAGTGTACCGCCGAAGAATCCTACGCCGGGAGATTCGGGAGCGATCAGGCGAACGAAGCGAATCTGCTGTTCGATCTTTTCTTTCGTGTCGGCCCAGCTCACGCCGGGGTTACCGCTGTTTCCCAGCCCGAGGATGATGATGGTCTTGGGCAGAATGCCGTACTTCCGCGCCGCCCAGACTTGCGTGGCGATGAACCAATACTGCCGCACTTCGCTGACATAGCACTCCATCATGACGAGGTCTGCTACGTCACGGTAGGTTTCTGCCAGAACCTGGGGAACCGGTCCACGCATTTGAAAGACCGTCAGCGCAAGATCCGGTCTCTTGAGCTTGGTCTGGCGGAGAATTGCCGCGGATTTCTGGTCCATCTGCCCGCCAAAATCGAACCCGAATTCGTCGATCATCACTGTGGGCCTTGGGTTGCCGCCAAAATCTTGCTCGGCGAGAAGTTTCACGGCTTTATCGACAGGGGAACGCAAGAGGTCGAACCACGTATGGCCTACGCCCGCGACAACACCACGCGATTGCCAATATTTCCAATCGCCCGAATTCAGGGGGCCAACGAACGTCACCGAATGCAATTTCTTGGAATCAAAACCCTGAGCCCCAGAGTAGGTGAAAGCAATGACTCTATCCAAGCCCATAACGCGGGTTTTGGCATGTCGGGCGGCGTGTAAACGCAGGGCGACGGGGCAGCAGAGCGCCGCCAGCAGCAGCGCGCCGCCGGAGACTCGTCGAATCAATAGCTGCTTCTCCATGGACAAGCAAACTCCTGGCAGATTGGCTCAGTCGCTAGTGGCACTGCCAATCCTAAGCCATATGAAAGGACTACATATGGGCATACGCCGGACAAGGTATTCGCTTCTGCAATTGCGCTCTCTTGGTTTACTTGCACCTGCGAAGTCTCACGTTGAAATAATAACACAGAGACCTTACGGGCAATTAGCTGACGCAACCATTTTGCGGTCTGGGAAATCCCAAACGAAAGTCCCTAAAAGTGCGGGGGTGGGATGATATCGGTTTGATAAGGTTGAAACTGCTCTGGCATGACGTATGCTTCGGAATGCAACGAGCAACGCTCGCAGACCTTGCTAGTTCCGGTATAATACTCTGCCCCATGGAGAGCCTGCCATAATCTCTGGCATGGGGGAAACAATCCCCGGCGGCGGAACCATGAGCTGAAGAGTTTGGCGAACGCATGGCGCTACGTTGCGCTTGATATTATTCGCGCCGACGGGGCAGGGCGGGAAGATTATGTTTGAAGACCCACGCGTGGTGCGCCGGCGGCAGTTCTGCGGACGCTGCGGCCAATTGATGTTTGAGTTCTTCCGCTCGCACGACGGCCACTATGGTTTGGTGGGCGACGTCGGGACGGAAGTCTCAGCACGCGGGCTGGAAGTGGACTGTCCAACCTGTGGTGCACGATTCCGTTTACTCGATCGCGTCGACGCCGCTGGCAAACTGGTGGCGCGAGTCTGAGGCTCGCCTCTTCCACACGGAGAGAATTCACGTGAGATCAAATTCCTATTTCCTTTCGAGAGATGCAATTTCTGCCGCGGCGACGCGATGGGCTTGTTTCTTTGTTTTCGCTTCCGCGTCCTGGTGCCAAGTGGTGCAACCCTTACCGCCGCAGCAGACGGTTACGGTCCACGGCCACAAAATCGCTTACTACGAGTCGGGGAAGGGAAGCGCTGTGATCCTCATTCACGGCCTGGGCGCGGATTCCCGGCACTGGGCTGCCAACGTTGACGCCCTCTCACAATCCTTCCGAGTGATTGCCCTTGATCAGATTGGATACGGCCAGTCGGATAAGCCGCTGATGCGCTACACCATCGAGAATTTTGCCGATTACCTGCACGGCTTTATGGTGGAGGCGAAGATCCCCAAAGCCAGCTTGGTGGGGAATTCGCTGGGCGGTTGGGTGGCGCTGGATTTCGCCATCCGTCATCCGCAGAGGGTGGAAAAGTTGGTACTGGTGGATGCCGCAGGTTTGCGCCCCGCCGCTGCTTTGAAAATGCCCGGTGGAGAACTGAAGCATCTGTCGCCGCTCAGCATCCGATGGTTCTTCGACTTGATGGAGGCCAACAAGGAATGGGCCACGACCGATCTGGGGCCGAACGCCTTCGAACGCCACGTGCAAAACGGCGACAGCTACACGGTGGCCAGCAGCGTTGCTGAAATGGCTACGGGCAACGAGTTTGAAGATAAGAAACTGGGCAAGGTGCGCGCTCCCACTCTCATCATCTGGGGGCGCGATGACATGCTCATTCCAATCGCCATGGGCGAGCAATTCCACAAAGAGATTGCCCACTCGAAAATGACCCTCATTGAGGGCACAGGCCACATCCCGATGGTGGGCAAGCCCGCGGAGTTCAACGAGGCGGTAGAAAAGTTCCTGTCTTCCCCATGAGTAGCGGAGAGTTTCAGGAGTTGCTATGATTTGAGTGGTCCCAGCCCCCGCGGGGTCCAGGGGTTTTGCTTCGGAAGGGGCGCGGCAAGCGGGCCACACGCGAGAGAAGAGAAGTTCATGGGCATGTGGAGGGCAAGTCAGGCAGGCAGAGTGGCGCTGGCGGCATGTTTTCTGACGGGGCTCATCCTGGCCCCCAAGTTTGTCTGGGGAGTTGGCAAACCGGTTTTCAAACCCGGTTACAACTTCTATTCCCCCCAAGAGGACGTGGAATTGGGAAAGGAATCCTCCGTCCAGGTGGATAAGCAATTGCCCTTGCTTAAAGACCGCGAAGCCCTTGATTATCTGAACAGCCTGGGCAAGAAATTAGTGGCCTTTGCCCCCAACAACCACCCTGAGTACGCGTGGCAATTCCGAATAGTGAACAGTGGGGAAATCAACGCCTTCGCCCTTCCCGGCGGATACATCTACGTCAATCGCGGAGTATTTGAAGCCGCCGAAGGTGAGGCGCAACTTGCCGGGGTGATTGCGCACGAGTCCGGGCACGTGGTGATGCGCCACGGAACACACATCGCCTCGCAGACGGTGCTGGCGCAGGGCGGCTTGGCGCTCCTCACCAGCGTCTTTGGCCAAAGTGGGAGCCTGACCAGCCAGTTGGCGCAACTGGGTCTCGGCCTGGGGGTGGATTCACTGCTGCTCAAGAACTCGCGCACCGCGGAGACGCAGGCTGATGAGGTGGGCACGTATATCCTTTACCTGGCAGGGTACGATCCTCACGCCATGGTGCAGTTCTTTCAAATCATCGCCAAGAAATATCCGCAGCGGACCCTGCAATTCTTCTCCGATCATCCCAACCCCCAGAACCGCATCAACGACGTGGATGTGGAGATCAAGCAACTAGGCCAACCGCGAGGGACAAAGACCGATAGCCCCGAGTTCGAGGAGACCAAGCAGAATCTGGCTCAACTGCCTCCCCCACCCCAGCGGCGGGGTACGCCAAAAACCGAGGCCAAAAATCAGCCCCCGCTGTTGCCTTCCGCGGATTTCATCCACTACGACGGAAAGATATTTGCCCTCGATTATCCTGACAATTGGCAGTCGCAGCGAAGCGAGGACGGCGTCCTGCTATTCCCCGCCGGGGGGATGGTGACGGGGGTCGAAGGGGAAACTTCTCAAGCTTACGGGGCTTCGATCAGCCTGTTTGCGCCCCCTCAGGCCAATTGGGGACTGGTCGATGCCACTCAGGACCTCCTTGATTCCATGCGGCAGTCGAATCCTCAATTACACGTCGTTCAGCAAACCGGCATGAACCTTGCCGGCAATCCCGCCGTGAGCACTTTGTTGCAAAATGAATCTCCGATTGAGGGACAAAAGGAAACTGACCATTTGGTAACGGTGCGCCACGGCGATTCGGTCTTAACGTTTGTTTTTATTGCTCCCGCCACCGCCTTCGAGTCTTATGCGCCCACTTTCGATAGAATCTTGCAGAGCATTACCTTGGCGCGGTGAAATGGCTGGAACAAGGTGACTACAGGCATGGCCGCCTGCCAAGGCAAAGCTTCTTCTGCGCAGTTTGCCGCAGGATTTTCCCTGCCGGGCCCAATTCTGACTCGTATCATAAAGCTAACTTGATGATAGCAATAGGATAGGCGGGGGAAAATGCCGCTGGGAATGGCAGCTTTCATGCACGCAAGGTCAGTGCGATGGCAGAAACCCCAAACTTGAAAATGCGCACAAGTCTCCCCGACACCTCCAGCCAAACGGTTCGCCAGCGTTGGCTTGACCTTTTTGATCTCAGCTCCACGACGCGGCGCGTGAAACAGGCCGAGATTGAACCCGGCGTTTACGCCGTCGTGGTTCCCGCCGCTTGCCGAAAAGAAACTACCCAGGACCTGATTGACGTTGAGGTGCGTGTAGCTTCGAGCCGCATACCTGCCATGGGGCGCGGAGTGCGGCTTGCCGTGGGAAGCCTCGGCGAGTTCACCATGACACTGCCCGCGGATTATCAGGGGTGGATGGGTGCGTGGGGCAAGGAAATCGCGGCTGGTGACACCTTGGTCACGGCTTTTGTGGATCTGGCTTTTTTGGAAGCCGCCCTGCTGGCCCGCCTCTGGGACCATGGGGTCATCGTGGAATTTAGTTCTCCGCTGGCTTTTTTCCGGCGGGGTGCCCTGAGCGAATATGCCAACGTCTATGAGGCGGGGGTCGCCATGTTGGTTCAAGGGCGCTCCTTGGCCGACACCGCTGATGAGTTGGCCGCGCTCATCTTGAGGCGCCTGCAGCTCTACGCCAACGCCTTTCATCAGCTCTCTTCCCTTCATGCGCAGGCTGCCTGGCACATCGATCGGGACAACTTTGTCGCCAAAATCCCCGGCTCCGGCCTTCCGTTGACGCTACAATACTGGGAACTGCGGGGAGATCCTTCCTCCGAGCAAAAGGTCCTGCACCGGTGGCGCCATTGCATCGAGAGCTTTATTCACCGGGCTCTCTCCAGTGCCGCCAACCCATTTCCCAAATCGTTTGCGGCGTGAACAGTTGCCAGTGAATTCCTGCGAATCTGCGGTTATAATCCTTAGCCGTGACCAAAGCAAACAACCAAGCGAGTGTTGAGTTGAATTCCAGCCATGTTTACGCTGCGCTCACTGCGGGGGCGGCAGCGGCCCTTCTGTTGGCCTGCGTTGTGGTTCTAGCCGTGCCGGCCCGCGGACAAGCGCCGGCGCAGAATCCTGCTTCGACGCCCCTCCACATCCCCCACATCGGAGGCTCGCGCCAGGAGCGCCCGCAGCCTGAGACTTCCACGGAAGGGCCGGTCTACGTTGTGCTCTGGTTTGACACGGAGGACTACATTCTTCCGCAGAGCGATGACGCCGCCAAACGCATTGCGGTTTTCCTGACGCAAGAGGGAATTCACGGGACCTTCAAGGTGGTTGGAGAAAAGGCGCGCGTGCTCGAGCGGCGCGGCCGCCAGGATGTAATCTCCGCCCTTTGCCAGCATGACATCGGCTATCACTCGAATTTCCACAGCCAGCATCCCACCCCGGCGGAATATGAATCGAACCTTGACTGGGACGAAGGGGCGGAAGAGTTCAACCGCCGTGAGCGCCCGGGTTTTGACGATGTGTCGCACGTTTTCAGAAAGCCGCCCGTTGCCTATGGACAGCCGGGCTCCTCGTGGGCGCCGCAAGCTTATCCCGCCCTTTTGAAATGGGGTGTCCACGTCTACCTTGATGAAGGCAAGCAGGTGGGATTGCGCGGCCGCCCCTTCTGGTATGGCGGCTTGCTCAATATCTTCAATACTCCCGATGGCGAACAACTGCGCCCCGACGCCACGTGGTCCAACCTTGATACTGCCAAAGCCCGGTTTCAGGATGCTTACCTGACCATGAGTTCGCGCAAGGCGGGCGGTGTGGTGAGCGTGTGCTTTCATCCCTGCGAATTTGTGCACCAGCAGTTCTGGGACGCCGTGAATTTCAGCAAGGGAGCCAATCCCCCGCCGGATCAGTGGAAGTTGCCGCCGATGAAGTCCGCTGCGGATACGGAGAGGGCATTCCAGTATTTTGAAAACCTGGTTCACTTCGTCAAATCCTTCCCGCGCGTGCAGTTCATAACGGCCAGCGGCGCGGCGGAACGGTTTCGCGACCGCGCGCAAAACCACGTCTTCTCCTCCCAGGAGGTTGCCGCCATTGCCGGGCAGGTGGATAGCGACGTTACGTTTCAGGTGGGAGACAACTTCAACCTGAGCGCGAGCGAAGTTCTTTATGTCGTCAACAAATATCTGGCGGGGATTGTCCAGCGACAGGGCGCCGAGTCGCTGCTGCTGGAGCGCACGCCTTACGGTCCCGCTTCCGCGCCCGAGCCGCTGACGGCCAAGCTGACGGCGCCTTGGCCGCAAGTGGCCAGAACCATTCTGGATGTGCAGGACGAGTTGGACAAAACCGGCCGCGTCCCCAGCGCCATCTGGCTGGGAAGCCAGAATGTTCCGGCGGAGAGCTACCTTGCGGGCATCGCCCAGGCGGCCCAAGCTCTCTTGCAAAAGGCCCAGCTTCCCGATTCCGTAACCTTTCCCCCCGCCCGCCTGGCGGCGGCCGATTACGTAGCCGAGGACTCTCCTGACCTGTGGGGTTGGGTGATCTTCCCCGCCGGGTTCCACGCCCCCAAGATGATGTCCCTCGCCAAGCTGCAAGCCTGGACACTCAAACCTGCGACGAAGTGACGTCATAGGTGGTCGTGAATTCGCCGACCGAGTGGTCCTGGCGCAAGCCGACCGCATCGCAAAGTGGCACGGGCATCCTGCCCGTGAACGGGCGGAGGCACGCGATCGCGTGCCTCGGCGCACTCGCACCGTCGCCGCGAGTTCATCCCGTATTTCGACATAAAATCCGTCAGGAAAATGCCAGTCGGGGAAATTCCGCCCTCCGCATGGTGCATTTTATCGCTCGACTAGGCCACAATCTATCGGCCCGGGCGGGCCTGTATAAGCAGGGCTACCTGGTTGGGGGGAAGGGTGGAGACGGGCAAAAACGATCCCTCATCCCTATGTATTGCGGGTCGCGGGGGTGAGGGGGCCTTTCGTTCGGCTTGACGGAGGTTTGGCCCTCAACGTGCCAGCCTATGTTGTCGGTCCGACGCCGGGTTAAGGCGCGCAGTTGGGGGCGCCAGTTTGTCTTCCGCCATGGCGAAGTGCAGCGATAAGCGAGCTATGAGGACTTCCGATCGGCAAGCAAAGAAGGGTAGCGGCAAAGCCGCAGGGACTGCGATGAGTATGGAAACAGCCTCCGAACCACAGAAATCGAGCCTCCGGGAGGCCGAGAAAAAAGACAATGTGTCCATAAAAAACCAGGAATTCGGCCTCACAGAAAAAATACTAAATATTAAGGGTGATCCCAATATGTTGATGAAAACAAAGACACGAATTTTGACAAAAAGTGTCAAGCCAATATGTGTATGAAACTAAACCGCCTATGGGTTTTGCCAAGATGTTGATGAAAACACAGTAGATATCCTCAGTTTCACCTTCGCGAACGCCGAAAAGTCACCTCAATTCGCGCTAAGCCAATATGTTTCAGAAAACAAAGAACATATGGCGCAGGTTTGCGCCCAAATTTCGCCGAAGCCAATATGCTGATGATGGGTAAGGGCTTGGCGGCGAGAGCGCGCTGCTATCGGAACGCCTAGCCTCGGACGCCGCCATTTCTTCCCGCGGTCTCTACGCGCGAGCCCTTCTGTGCCTTGTCCGGACAGGGAGCTTCCTGCGCCGGCCGACTGCGCGTTATCACTCCGCCACACGGGCCGCCTCGGCGGGTTGAGCACGCGGAGGGAACACCGCGAACCCTGGGAATCCATCGAACGGTGATGGGGCGGACTCGATGCGTCGCGCACTAGCGTAGCTATCACGGTGTGGAGGGGCGAACGGCATGCGCACTGGGCCGAGCGCCGCTCGACCCTGCACCAGCAAACTCGGCGCAGCCGCAACCCAAGTAACCCCTTACCCGCCGGCGCATGGCCGACACCCTCTCCCCACGGGAGAGGGAGGAAATGCTGTTCCTTCTCCCTTGGGGAGAAGGTGGCTGAGGGACGAAGCAGGGGGCCCCACGTTTTGCAGGTTGTGGGGATGAGGGGTCTCTTCCGAAGGCTTGCCAAAAAACAAGTATTCACGAACTTGTATTACAGAGGTCACAGAGAGAAGCAACGGCTTGACGCCGCCACGCCGCCCTGTTTACTGGGTTGACAAGTCGGCTAGGAGCTTCTATATTCATCCCAACAACTCTTTAAGGGCGACAAATCACAGCGTTGGAGGGCCGACGAAATGCCGATAGGAATACTCCGCGAGGTCAGGAATATCCGCACCACCTTGTCTTATGTGCCGAAGGAGGGATGCACGGCGCGAAGTTACAATCTGGTCCGCTGCGATACAGAGATCGGCCAGAGCAAGGTCAAGCCGCTCTTGATGGTCGATCTGGACTTCTGGGCGCAGGATGTGTTCGAGCAGATGGTGACCACCGTCGCCAACGCCGTGACGCGCGACTGGACATCTCCGCAAAGCGCGGGCAACCGGCGGCAGGGCGGCCAAGGCATTACCTCGCAAGTCTGGGACGGTTATCGCGGCAATAAATACAGGAACACGGTGATGATAGGAATCATGCTGGCCAAATTACAATACGGGATCGCGCAGGGGAATAAGATGGCGCCCACCGATTTTGTGGTTTCGGCGGGCCCCAACATTTTGTTCAAGGACGGCTACAAGGATCACCCTGTGCAGGGCGACAACAAAGGCACCCAAATCCATTTTGAGATGAGCATGGCGGCCCAGCTCAAGGCGTTGATTGAAGCCTTGCGCGGCACCCCCAGGTTCAACGTGGGTCAGCTCCGTGGCGATGTGGACCTGTACATTGAAAAAGGCAGCATGTGCGACGGGTGCCTGGGAACCTGGAACACATTTAAAGAGACTTACGCGGGCTTCGACTATCGTTCCATCTAACGGTCATTGACGGCAGCGGGAGGGCCGGGGTCGAAAAACCCCTCACCCCCACGACGTGCAGAAGGTGGGGCCCCCTGCGGCGCATGGCCGACACCCTCTCGCCACGGTAGAGGGGAATTTATTCCCGCCTTACGGCGGTAACAGGGCGCTCTTTTCTTTACATCATGTCCGCGTCGGTCGCCGCATCAGTCAGATGGGCCAACGCGCGGTTAAACAGTCCCGATTTTGGGCCGTAACTTTTTCCTGGAGATGGCGGTTTGAGTATTAATCCAGGGTGTTCTTGAGATATTGGACGATGCTAACGTTTTACAGAACCGAACGTCTAATTCCTGTCCGTGGTGTGTCCTCAAAGTTTGCGAAGGCCGGTGCGCGAATCCTTTGGGGTATTCACCACAATCTAATGGCGCCCAAAAAACTGACTTGATCCGGAGGTCCTATGCCGTCCCGCATAGCATGGAAAGGCTTGTTCCTGGGGGCGGCAGTCTGCCTCTCGGCGGTCGTCCCCGCGCGGGCTGACGACATATACGGCCGCATCCGCGGCACGGTTCGGGACGCTACGGGAGCGGTTATGCCCGGCGTCGTCGTCTCCGCTCGCGACGTCGCAACAGGGGTGGTGCGCTCGGTCAAAGCCGCGAGCGACGGGATCTACGAATTCCTCAACCTTCCAGCCCCCGCAGTCTATAACCTCAATGTCGAACAGACCGGGTTCAAACGCTTTGAGGCAGCACGCATCCGGCTCGACTTAAACCAAATCTATGTTCTGGATATCAACCTGGAAGTTGGCCAGGTCTCCCAGCAGGTGACGGTGGAGGCGACGCGGACGCAGGTGGAGACCACCAGCATCGAGCATGGGGCGCGAATCACCGGCTCGGCCATCGTCGATCTTCCTTTGAACGGCCGGAACTGGATTAGCCTTCAACAAAGGCTGCCCGGCGTGGTGGCCAGCATGGGCGACTTTACCTACAACTTTGCCACCAGCGGAGCGCGCGCGCAGGACAACGGCTTCCTGCTGAACGGAACGGACGCCAACGATCTGGAATTGAATACTCCCGTAGCCGTTCCCAGCCCCGACTCCATCGCTGAAGTCAACATGATCACCAACACGATCAATCCCGAGTATGGCCGGAACGGCGGGGCTATCATGAATGCCGTCACCAAATCGGGAACCAACCAGTTTCACGGCGACGGATTTGAGTTCTACCGCGACCCCTTCCTGAATGCCCGCAACTTCTTCCTGCCCCAGCCGGATCAATTCCATCAGAACCAATTTGGCGGGACGCTGGGTGGGCCGATCCGCAAGAACCAGACGTTCTTCTTCTTTTCATTTCAGGGCACGCGCAACCGCGACCCCCAGCCGGCCGGGCGGGGTTTTGCGGGCGGCACCAGCACGGTCTTTACGGCCAACCAACGCAACGGACTGTTCCCGGATGTCACCGCCAATGTCAATGCCGTGGGAGCGCATACCGTTTCGCCATTTCCCATGGTGGGGCAAGACGGGCAGACCTATCCCGCGGGAACCTTGTATTCCACCCTTTTCCCCCAGGGGCAGATCCCCAGCGCCGACTTCAGCCCGATCGCCGCGAAGCTCATTCAGACCTACATGCCCACGGCGAATTTAGGAACTGATACTTTCAATTGGAGCCCGATTACCGTTAACAAAGACTATCAGTACATCGGCCGCGTCGATCACAACTTCCGCTCGAAAGATACCTTGTTCGGATATTGGTTTTTCGAGCAGGACCGGCAAACCGGGGATGAGGGTTTTTACGGGGGCAGCCTTCCCGGCTTCGGCGCTGCGCAAACCAGCCG
>Ga0335085_10012094_pt1 | contig 12736 bp, 13 predicted proteins | sample Lox_Sample_45_FD_206712 | JGI IMG/M metagenome (GOLD analysis project Ga0335085, IMG submission 206712) | Soil microbial communities from Loxahatchee National Wildlife Refuge, Florida, United States - Lox_Sample_4.5 | ecosystem: Environmental > Terrestrial > Soil > Wetlands | place: USA...
ATTGGATTCACCGCTTCAATGAGAGCGGTTTCATCACGTTTGAGCAGGTCTCCAACCCGAAGGGCCGTCCGCCCATTCTCCGTGCAGAGCAACTCCGCGCATTGGTGGAGGTGGCGCTTTCCAGTCCCCAGGAGAGAGGACTGCCGTTTTCCAACTGGTCGGTCCCGAAGTTGGGCGAGTACTGCCGATCCCACCATCTCCTTCCACCGGTAACGGATGAATGGATTCGGCGATTGCTGCGGCGGGAAGGGCTGACTCCACAGCGGATCCGAACGTGGAAAACAGCAACCGATCCGGACTTCGACAGTAAAAAAACTGATTCAGCAAATCTACCGTCAGCCCCCGGCCAGAGCGGTCGTGCTGTGCTTCGACGAATGGGGCCCCCTGGAGGTCCGCCCCATGGGTGGAACGGTCTGGGCGCCGGCGACGCGTCCGGTGCGCATGCGGGCTACCTACCATCGTCCGCACGGCATAGAACACTTCCTGGCCTTCTACGACGTTCACGGCGACTACCTCAACGGCGTTTTCCGACCGCGTCGTGGACTGGACGAGGTCAGCGACGCCTTCCGTCGACTCCGCGCCTGCTATCCGCGTCGCCAGCTATTTGTCGTGCTGGACAACCTCCACCTCGTCCACGACCATCCCCGCTTCCTCAATCTGCTCAAGCGGTTGCACATCCATCCCGTGTGGACCCCCACGCAGTCCTCGTGGCTGAACCTAATTGAGGCCCAATTTGGCGTGCTCAAGAAGTTCACTGTCGCCAACACGGACGACGCCTCCCATGAACAACGCCACCAACGGGTCGCTGCCTACCTCCGATACCGTCACCAGCGCCTCGGAAACTCAAACCACCCGCTGCGAAAGCTCGATATTCCTAGGCATATTAAGTTGGAACTCCACTAGCTGCAACACCAGCCAGATGCTGCCCTGAGCATCGGTATCGACCAGGAGGACCCGCTTACCGTCATCGGCCCAGCACCGGGCTAGGGTAAAGGCAGTGGTCGTCTTCCCGACACCCCCACGCTGGTTCGAAACCGTCAGTTTGATCATTCCCCACCTCGCAGCAGGAACTTCTGGATCGCGTCGATCTCCGTCTGGGTCCAAACGAGCTGCCGGGTTTCCGGGTTGAAGAGGGGCTGCGGGATCCGCTCCTGTTTCAGCCAGAAGTGAAGGGTAGCCTTCGGGATATGGAAGATCTCGCAGACCTCGGCCGCAGTGCAGGTAGTACGGCCGCGCTGCCGCGGATGCGTGTCTGGATATTCTCCTCGGTGACGCCGGGCGTCTGCGAAGACGGCCGGCCGCCTTTCCCTATTCCAGCACGCGCCAAGCAGGTATTCGACGCCTCGGCGCGTCCCGCTCGCGGCATTCGCTCCGCGGTGGCCGCTACCGAGGGAGCTGGCGGACGAGGTCCGGATAAATCGTTCGGGTGAATTCCATTGCCGTGTGTTCAGCCTGCGCCGTGTTGTTGCCGGCCACGGGAACGATGATGCGCACCAGCGCCGTATCGCTCCGGTGGTAGCGAAGGGCATCCGCTACCAGCCAGAATTTGGCCTGCACCTCCCGGGCGATGACGCGCCCGTGGCTTTGATACCAGTACAGCACCACACTCTGCTCGTCGCCGTGAGCGATGATGTAGTCGTTGATGAGGAGCGGAGCGGCCGCCCCGGGCACCGTCAGCGATACGCGGTGGTCTTCCACTGGCACCCAGCCCGCGCCCGGAAGACAGTTTTTCGGGGAATGCGGTGCCTGCCCGAAGCGCTGTGTCTTGAAGAACGCAATAAACAGGGAGGCGCCCGCGGTACGGCCGGCGTTTACGTACCAGCGGTTCAGGGTGTCGTCGGCGCGGAGAACGTCTTGTACTTCTTTTTCCATGGGGAATTCCCGCTCCATCGACCAGGCGCCCACCCTCTGCGGGAAAGTCCTTAGAGGAATGCTGGCCGGGATGTGCTCGCTACGGGAAGCCACGGCGTAATAAGTCACGGCCTGCAACAGCAGGACTCCGGCTACAGCGCGGGCCGGAAGACTGGAGGAAAGCCGCATGGATTATACCTTCGCCTCCAACAATCCTGCAGCGCGGATCAGCAGGCGGTGGAAGATGACTAGCAGCAGAAGCGCGAGCAGGAAAATGACCCACCCGGTGGATTCATGAAAGAAACCCTCCGCCAGGCTTGGGTTAACCTGCGCCAGGATTCCCGTGAGCGTGATACGGCTGCCATTGGAGAGGATTGCGATGGGGGTCGTCATCAGAAAGAGCACCGCCCGCAGCCAGCGCCGCTCCTCGAAAAAGTGGCCGTAGACGAGGGACAAAAAGGCCAGCGACAGCAGCGAACGGATTCCGCTGCATGCCTCCGCTACTTCGAGTTTGCCCGAAGGCAGCTCCAGGATGTTCCCCTGGCGCAGTACCGGTACGTTCAACAGGGTCAACGCGCCGTCGGCCAGTCGGGAGGCTAGCAACTGCAAGGGAAACGTGATGCTGTTGAAGATCACCGCCGGGATAGGAATCATGAAACAGAGCAGGAACAACGGGAACGTCAGCTTTTTCAGCCATGCCGTGCCAGCCGCCGCCCAAACGGCGCCGGCCAGCGTGAATAGCAGGGCGGATCGCGACAGAAAGAGTTCCACTCCGAGGGTGGCCAACAGGCATTGGGCCGCGCCCCACAGGACCAGCAGTAAGCCCCACCAACTGGCGCGCAGGGGGGTCTCCCGCAGCTCCTCCCTCCGTTGCCAGACGATGTAGCCGGCGATCACCGGCACGAAGAAACCATGCCCCATGTCGCTGTCGTTTACCCAAACCCCCGCCATGGAGGCAATCATCGGCGCGTAACAGAGCAGGATCAGAACGCCGAAGACCACGAGTTCTTTATAGGCGAACGAGGCCTTGGCCGGTGTTTCCAAAGCGGGTGACATAGGAAAACTATGAAATATCTTACCAATCGGGTGCTGCCGGCCGTGCGGGATGGGTACTACCGCGGCCCAGGTATCCTGTCCGCAACGTTGTGGGGCAACACTGGTGCGGCGGGGCTTCCGGACATTGTTACACTGGCTCTGAAACGATGAAGCTGTCCATCCTGATCCCGGTCTACAACGAGCGCACGGTTGTAGAACGCAGCCTGATGCTGGTCATGGCAGCGAAGCTGCCGGAGAACATGGAGCGCGAGCTGGTCATCGTAGACGACTGCTCTACCGACGGCACCTTCGACATTCTGAAACGCCTGGCGCAGACCTACCCGGAGATCCGGCTCCATCTCCATGAAAAGAACAGCGGCAAAGGGGCGGCCGTCCGAACAGCGATCGCCTGTGCCACCGGCGATTTCGCCCTGATCCAGGATGCCGATCTCGAATACGACCCCTCCGAATACACGCGCCTGCTCCAGCCGCTGCTTGACGGCCACGCCGACGGCGTCTTCGGCTCCCGCTATATGGCGGGCCAGCAGAAGCGCGTCCTGCCGTTCTGGCATTCCATGATCAATAAGGGCCTGACGTTGGTTTGCAACATGTTCTGCAACCTCAACCTGACGGACATGGAAACCTGCTACAAGGTCTTCCGCACGGACCTCCTGAAATCCGTCCCCATCCGCTCCAACCGGTTCGGTTTCGAGCCGGAGATCACCATGAAGAGCGCCAAGCGCAAGTTCCGCATCTATGAAGTCCCCATCAGCTATCACGGGCGGACTTACGAGGAAGGGAAGAAGGTCGGCTGGAAAGACGGTCTCAAAGCGCTGGCGGTTATTGTCCGGTTCTGGCTGATCGACGATCTCTACGCGGCTCCCTATGGGCGCGGCGTCCTCAACAACCTTACCGGCACACCGCAATATCTGAGCTGGGTCGCCCGCCGGCTGAGGCCGTACGTCGGCGACACAGTGCTGGAGATCGGCGCCGGCATCGGCAATCTCTCGGGCCGTCTCATGTCGCGGCGCCTGCTGTACGTCGCGGCTGAGAAGGACCCCCTCCACCTGCACGCCCTGCGCAACCGGTTTCTCCGCACCCCCAACGTAGTGGTCCAGCAGCTCGACCCGCAAAAGCCGGAAGGCGTCCTGTCCATGGAGCGGTGCTTCGATACCGTCCTCTGCGTGAACGTGCTGGAGTACATGGACGATTCCAGGCCGCTCTTCGATGCGGTCCGAGTGGTCCTCAAACAGGGTGGTTCCCTGATCGTGCTCGCGCCGCAGTCGCCGGCGCTGTTCGGCAGCGTCGACCGCCGCCTGGGCCACAAGCGCCGCTACCGGGCCGCCGAACTGCGAGCGCTTCTGGCGGCGGAAGGTTTTGCCGTCGAGAAGGTATACCAGTTCAATAAGGCCGGCACGCTGCCTTGGTGGGCATTCAGCCGCCTCGCCCGCGCCGGCAATATCAGCAAGCTGGTGCTCAAGATCTTCGACAAAACGGTGTGGTTATGGCGCCGGATCGATGGCCTGCTCCCCTGGCCGGGGCTCTCCGTGATTGTGGTGGCCCGCAATCACGGCGTTTCGGTGGCGGACAGCGGCGAGCAACGCCAGACCGTCTCCCAGAACATCAGAGCCTGAAGATCACCCAGAATTCAACCCCGAACCCGGCGAACTGCCCAAAACCGGTAGTCGCATTGCCGCCCATCAGCGGGAGGTTTTCGAGCGGCCGCCTTTCCTCGTTGCGGTGCTCGCCAGGGATGTCTCCGACGCCAGCGATACCGCAATCGCAGCGGGGAACGAGAGGCAACGCGCGCCGCGATTAACAGGGCGGGGAAGGCGTGCGCGCCCATTGGGCGCAGAAGAACGCCCGGACCGCTCCGACCACTTCGTCCTGCTCCGCAGCCGTTAGCTCCGGAAACACGGGCAGGCTGAGAACCTCGGCCGCCAGTCGGTCTGCTACCGGCAACTCCGGCTGCGGCCCGAACCGTGCGAAGCATTCCTGGCGGTGCAGCGGCAGCGGGTAGTAGATCGCGCTGCCGATGCCGCGCTCGGCGAGATGCCGGCGCAGGGCATCGCGCATGCCAGGCACGCGAATGGTGTACTGGTTCATGATGTGGCTGCGCTCCGGCAGACTCTGTGGTGTTGCCACAGAGTCTGCCAACCCCGCCAGCAGCTCTCCATAGCGGGCAGCGTGCTGCTGGCGCGCGCGAGTGTATTCCTCGAGATGGGGCAACTTGACCGCGAGCAGCGCGGCTTGCATCGCATCCAGCCGGAAATTCCCCCCGATCATGGAATGAAAATACTGTCGCTCGGCCCCGTGATTGCGCAGCAACCGCGCCTTGTCCGCGATGCGGGGGTCGTTGGTCAGCAGCAGCCCCGCTTCCCCGAGGCCGCCGAGATTCTTCGATGGGTAGAAGCTGACCGTTCCGCAATCTCCCAGCGCACCCACCTTGCGGCCTTCGTACTCGGCTCCGAACGCTTGCGCCGCATCCTCGATTACACGCAGGCCGTGTTTTCCCGCGATCTCGAAAATGCGCCGCAGGTCGGACGGCTGCCCGAACAGGTGCACCGGGATCACCGCTTTAGTCCGCGGCGTGATCCGGGCCTCCAGGCCGGCCGGATCCAGGTTGAACGAATTTGCCAGCGAGTCGGCGAACACCGGCTTGGCGCCCACGCGCGCGATCGAGCTGGCGGTGGCGAAAAACGTGAACGACGGGCAGATAACCTCGTCCCCAGGGCCGATGTCGAGAGCCATCAGGGCCACCAGCAGCGCGTCGGTGCCGGAAGAGACGCCGACTGCGAACTGCGCCTCGGCAACGGCCGCCGCAGCCGCCTCGAAACTTTCCACCTCGGCGCCCAGAATATAGCTTCCAGAGACGATTACGCGGGCTGCCGCCTCGCGCAACTCCCCCTCCAGGGCGCCGTTCTGGCGCCGTACGTCCAGCATGGGAACAGGCATGAATATCCATGATAGCAATGGGCTTTGCCGGGGTCGCCGCGCTGCACCGCCGCATGCTATTCTGTGAAACCACGCCGCCGGTAACTCTCAGCCCGCGGCTTCAGGCTGACGGCGCATGATCCTCGTCCTGCTGCTCGCCGCCGCTGCGGCGGTGGTCTACATCATCGCCGGCTACCCGCTGGGCCTGGCCCTTTTTCCAGGGCGCCCGGGGCCGCCGGTCGGGAAGGATCTCTCCTTCCGCGCACCGGTCTCGGTGATTCTCGCGGTTTACAACGGCGAGGTCTTCATCCGCCGCAAGCTGGAAACGCTGCTGGCCCTGCGCTACCCCGCCGATCTCCTGCAGATCCTGGTGGTCTCCGACGGCTCGACGGACGGCACCGACGCCATAGTGGAATCCTTCGCCGGCCGCGGCGTCGAGCTCCTGCGCATCCCGCACGGCGGCAAGGCGACGGCCCTTAACAAGGCCCTGGCGCATGCTGCCGGCGAGATCCTTTTTTTCACCGACGTGCGCCAGGAGCTGCACCCCGATGCCCTTGCCCACCTGGTCGCCAATTTTGCCGATCCCGCCGTGGGTGCGGTCAGCGGCGAGCTCCGCATCCTGGACCCGGACCGCTCCGGAGAACAGGCGGACATGGAGACCTACTGGAGGTATGAGCTGTGGGTACGGCGCCGCCACTCGCGCCTGGATTCCATGTTCAGCGCCACCGGCTGCGTTTACGCCGCCCGCCGCCGACTGGTGGAGCCGATTGCGACGGACACGCTTTCCGACGACGTGATGATTCCGCTGGGAGCCTTCTTCCGCGGCTTTCGCGTGATCCTGGATTCCGAAGCGCTGGCATTCGACTATCCGACGGCCGAGGGCGGGGAATTCCGGCGCAAGCTGCGCACGCTGGCGGGAGTCTGGCAGGCCTGGGTCCGCCGGCCGGAGCTGTGGACGGGCGCCAACCGCATGCGCCTCCATTTCCTCTCGCATCGCTTCGCGCGGCTGGTGCTGCCCTGGGCGCTGCTCGTGTTCTGCGGCGCTGCCCTCGCCCTGCCCGCCGGCCGGCTGCGGAGCGCGCTGGCGGCCGTCGAGGCGGCCGTCCTCGGCATGGCTCTGCTCGATCTGGCGGTGCCCAAGCGCTGGCCCCTGAAGCGGATCTCCTCGCCCGTCCGGATTTTTGTGGCCATGAACCTGGCCGCGCTGGCGGCCGTCCTGGTCTTTGTGGTGCCTCCCGGCGCGCTCTGGCGGAGCACGAAGGTCACGCTGCGGTGAATCGGCGGCCGGTCAGGGAGCAATCCAGTACAGCCGGATGGAGCGTCCCACCGTTTGATACGGCTGGCGATCCAGCCATTGGAAGGCCTGCGGATACGTCTTCAGATCCATCAGGCTGGCCGCCACCCAGCCCGTCGTCCGGGCGCAATCCTCGGGGGTGAGGTGTTTGGTGACGTGCAGCGGGAAGCGGGCCAGATCGGCGGAGCCGAAATAGACGATCGAAAGCGCGTCAATGTGCAGATCGCGGACCCGATCGCAGAGGCGGTACAGGTCCTGTCCCCAATCCAGGTCGGAGTGCACCAGGATGTTCTCGGGATGGCTGCCGCCCAGCTCGTTGAAGTAGGCGATATAGTCGGGGTGGATTCGCGCGGCGCTGACCACCGTCCAGCCGGTGAGCAGTACGGCCAGGGCACGTCCGGCCAGGCGGCGGTTGGAATTCCAGAGCTGAACTGCGGCCGCGCCGGCCGCGATCGCCAGCATCGGATAAAGGGGCAGCATGTGGCGGATGCCGATGTCCAGCGGGGACGCCATGCCCACCAGCAGGATGGCGGCGGCCGAAGCAGCCGGCGCCGCATGGACCCACGACCGCTTGCGCCAATACAGCCGCAGCGAGAGCCAGATGCCCAGGCCGGCCAACAGGAGAAAGCCGAGGGGCGTTTTGACCGCCAGGGCTACCGGGAAAAAGTACCACCAGCCCCGCGTTCCGGTACGGCCCAGGAAATATGTCGGATGGCCCCCGCTCACGTGCACGGCGGCATAACCGAGCGCCTCGATGAAGTAGCTTCCCGGCAGCGTCATCCGCGAAACCTGCCGGGCCAGGGAAGCCCGTAGCCCGTGGCCCGCCATCACCTCCGAGCCGGTCTTGGTGGTGCGGATCGTCCCGATGGAAAACCGGTACCCGGCCCAAATCGTGAGCAGCGCGACGATCGATACCAGCACGGTCTGCCGAAACAGGCGGCGCCAGGCGAGAGTGCGGAGCGAATTGGCGAGCAGGGCCGCGAATAAAATCAGCGCCACCGCGGCGGGGAAGAACCCCAGGGAGGAAAGCTTGCACAGCACCGTAATCCCCAGCACCGCTCCCAAAACGAGGCTCGCCCGAAGGCCCGGCGCCGCCAGCCAGCGGGTGAATCCGTAAATGGCCCAGATGAAGACTCCGGCGAGGGCCATATCCAACGTGGCGAGGCCGGCGTGGGCCAGCACGGGGGGTAAGTTGCTGAACAGCAGCACCGCCATCAGCGCGGCGGCCTCTCCGAACAGTTCGCGGCACCAATAGAACACGCCCAGGCAGCCGGCCCAGAAGAACGGCAGCTCGCCGAAACGCGCCCAGGCCAGGTTGTTGCGATAGTCGTTGTGGTAATACAACGGCCGGGCGACCCGCTTTTGAAAGCTGCCATCCAGGACCGCCGTGGAGAAATCGAAATCGCCGGTGTAAGGGACGCCCTTCAGATAAAGCGGCAGGGCGGCTGCGATCCGCGGCAGGGGCGCCGATTCGGTGAGGAGCTTCAACGACCCGCCGGAAAGCCAGGCCAGCCCGGAGTGGATGTGCTCCGCTTCGTCGAACGTCTGGGAAAACACCCGGTACGTGGCGACGATGCGGAGCGATCCGGCCGTAATCAAAAGGGTCAGCAGGGCTGGGATCAGGAAACGCCGCTTCGAGCGGGCGGGCAGGGGCGACATCGATTCATATCGTAGCGCGGGGTTCTATCCGGAAGCACGGCTGCGCCAGGCAAACCGGTACGGAGAGCGGCCCAGCGCCACCCCCATCAACACCGCCGCTAGACAGTCTGTGACCTCGGGAATCCTGCCCGGGAGGCATGTCTGTACGAGCTCGAGCAGCAGCAGGCTGCCTGCGACCATACCCACCGCAAGTGCGGCCGCCACGCCGTTGTTTTCCAACAGCCAGATTTCGGCGCCGTATTCGAAGGCCTTTCGGGATAGTGTGATCACGGCAGCCCCGCGCTCCGCTTCGAGGGTGGCGCTCAAGGGCACCCAGGAGAATCCGCCGGCGGGCGAGGAGAAATGGAAAGGGGACAGTTCCCGGACCACGATGGCGGCCCCCAGCAGCACGGCCGCAGCGCGCAGCCGCAGCCTGGCCGGCAGCGCCAGCCAGAGCAGCACACCCCCGGCCGCGCCGGCCGCTTCCCACGGCGTCATGGTTCGCGTGACGATCAGCAGCCGGAAAGCCGGCACCCCCAGGACTCCGGCGTAGGCCCAGAGATTCGGGCCGAAGATCGCGTGAACGGCGGCCGCCACGGCCAGAAAACCGGCGGCGTTGCCGAACACGTCCACGCCGGAGAAAGCGGCCCCCCGGGAAAACGCCTCCGCGGCGGCCGCCAATCGGTGGTGGCTCAAGACCGGGAAGAACGGGTATAGCTGCCACACCAGCCAGGCGCCCAGGAGAATTGCAGGCCCTCGCAGCGGCCGGTCGAGTGGACGGGGCACGAATTGTCTGATGCGGCCCCCCAGCAGCAGCGCGGCCGACGCCCCAATCCAGGCGCCCGCCCCGTCCGAGACGACATCCGCCAGACTCGGGTATCGCCCGGGGACGTAGACCTGGAGCAGTTCCATCGAAGTGGACAGCACCAGGGCGCCGGCGCCGGCGCACATCCACGCCGTCAGCCGTCCCAGACGCCGCGCCAGGATCAGACAGCTCAGGATGCCGAATGGAAAATACACCGCGATATTCACCGCGAGATCCCGCAGGGTGAAGCGGTTCCAGCCGGACGGCCAGGAGTGCAGCACGCGCCAGACGGGGTTTTCGACCACGCCGCGGGAGGTGAAATGCCACGGGTAAAGCGAACCGTAGATCAGCAATACCAGGGTCAGCAGGAAGAGTCGCTTCACGCGCGGGTGGAGCGCCGGCGGCGCCGCTCAAATCATAGCACGCAAAACCGGATGTGCCGCAAGCTAGGATGATGGAGATGAGTTCGCCGTGGCCGGATCTCCCGGAAGCCCTGCAGCCAGCCAATGCCGTGCTGCTCCGCTGCGGCAAAGATCCCCAAGAGACCGCCTGGGATCTGCTTCGCGGGGTTGGGCAAGGGGCGGACGGCCCGAGCCCCGTGGCAGCCCTCAAGAAGACCGCCGGGCTCGACGGCGATGCATGGGAAAGGCTGCTCCTCTGGCACGCAGCCCGCGCCGCCCTGCCGCAGCTTGTTAACCTCCCGGTCGACTCCGCCGTGCGGGAGAACCTGGCAAACGAGCTTCCGCAGTTGTACCGCATCAAAGATTCCGTCGAGGTGGGCTCGTATCGCTTCGATCGTGCGGCGAAAATCGCAACCCTCCGCCGTTTTCCGGCCGGGCCGATGGAATGGGAGACCTCCGGGATACCGCGGTCCTTTTTCCTGAAGGCGGGGCTGCGCGGAGCATTGCGGTTGCTCGGGTTTGTCGCGTTCCGGTTGGGTGGAAGAGCGCCCTGCTTTTTCATGCACGTCGCACCGCCGCCGCGCAACCGGGGTCTCAGCGTGCCCAGCCTGGTCCGGAAAGCGTACTATTGCATGGCCCGGTCGATGGAGCTGCAGCCCGGGATCCGCGCCTTGCTGGCGCATGCGTGGTTTCACGATCCCGCCGCGGTACAGGATTATCCGCACCTCGAGGCGTTGAACGAGCCCTACCGGAAACATGGAGGCCTGATTACCGTTTTGGGCCCGGCCGACGAGGGGTCGGGGGTTCTCGAGGGGAACCGGCAGCGGCGTGCGGAGTACCTCGCCGGCAAGGTTCAATACCGCTATGGGCTGGCGGTGTGGCCGCGCGCGGCGGCGATCCGCTGGGCCCGGGCGTATGCGGATCATCCGGACTGGAGCTGTCGGACGCACCCCGGTCCTCTATAATTGAAAGAACATCCATGACAGAACTTGGTTTTCTGCGTGCCATGGAAGAAGTGCTTGGCCTTGAAAAACGGAGCTTGCGGGAAGCGGATACCCGCGACACCGTTTCGCAATGGACGTCCCTGGCGGACGTCCAGATCTTTTCCCTGATTGCCAGCCAGTTCGGCCTGGAACCGGATGCGGAGTTGATCGAGGCTGAGAGCGTCGGCGATCTGCTGGGCGTGCTGCGCCGCCGCAGGGCGTTCGAGTAGATGCTGAAGAAGGTCAAGACGCGTCTCTGGCGCCTGGCCGCCCGCTGGGATCTCTCGCGACGCATCGGGGGCAGCGCCTGGCGCCGGCGCCGTTTCTTGATTCTCGGCTACCACGGTATTTCGAGTTACCAGGAGCACGAGTGGGGGCCGCTGTATCTTTCGGCGGCCATGTTTCGCAGGCGAATGGAATTGCTGCGTGAGCACCGCTGCGCAGTCCTGCCGCTGGGCGAAGCGCTCGCCGCGGGGCGAAAAGGGACCCTCCCGGAACGCACCGTGGTGCTGACCTTCGACGACGGATTCCACGACTTCCACGGCGTCGCATTTCCCATCCTCCAGGAGTTTGGCTACCCGGTTACGCTTTACCTCACCACCTACTACGTGGAGTTCAACCGGCCGGTGTTCGATCCCATGTGCTCTTACCTGCTGTGGGCGGGCCGGCATCGGGAGCTGCTGCAATGGCCGGAAGTGTTTCATGCCCCGGTGCCATTGGACGACTCCGGACGGCAGCGCGCGGCCGCCGTCATCCGGCGTTTTGCGCTGGAGCGGAACTGCTCCGCCCGGGAGAAGGACGACCTTCTGGCGCAATTGGCGTGTCGTCTGGCGGTCGATTACCAGGAGCTTTGCCGCCGCCGTGTCCTGCACCTGCTCACCCCGGAGGAGGCGAGCACTCTGGCCGCTCGCGGCGTCGACCTCGAGTACCACACGCACCGGCATCGCCTCTACCGCAGCCGCGAGCGGATGTTCGCCGAGCTGGAGGACAATCGCCGCCGGATTCAGGCCTACTCCGGCAGGGAACCGCGCCATTTCTGCTACACCGGCGGTTTCTACCTGCCGCAGCACCCGGCTTACCTCAGGGAATACGGCATGGCTTCGGCGACGACCTGCGATGCCGGCCTCTGCGCGCCCGGCGCCGATCCGATGGTTCTGCCGCGTCTGGTCGATACGGCGGCGCTCTCGGAGCTGGAGTTCGCGGCCTGGCTGACCGGCACGGCGGCCCTGCTTCCGCGGCGGCGGACCCGCGCCAGTGAAGGTCAGTTGGGGGATGACCGGGCGGACCAGGCGGGCGCCCGATGACCGGTTCGCCGCGGGAAGACATGGAGCGGGTCCTGTCCCACAGGCTGCGCCTGCTGGACGATGCCCGGCGGCTGGTGGAGGTCCGCTCGATGGTGGCGCGGATGGGCGGCGGGTTCGAGCCCGAGATTTGCACGCTCCTGCTGGACGCCGTCGAGCTCGCCGCCGATCGCCAGGCGGTGGAAGGGTGGGCGACGGGCCTGCCGGACACCGCCAACGGGGCCTGGCTGCAAGCGCAGTTGCTGGCGGATCCGGCCGGCGCGGCGCACGCCTGGGAGCGATTCTTTGCGCTGCAAAGCGGCAGGCGTCCTCTGGATCTGCTGGCGTGTGCGCGGGCCCTGGCCGGCGCCGGCGCGCACCCGGACGCCATCCTGAAACTCCGTCTGGCCATGGCCCGCGAGGCGCCTCACGGTTTCTTTGCGCGCTCCGAGAGCCTGGTTCGCGAGTTGCTGCCCGCCATGTCCGCGGCGCGGCAGTGTCGAATCGCGGTCCTT
>Ga0335085_10012095_pt1 | contig 12735 bp, 13 predicted proteins | sample Lox_Sample_45_FD_206712 | JGI IMG/M metagenome (GOLD analysis project Ga0335085, IMG submission 206712) | Soil microbial communities from Loxahatchee National Wildlife Refuge, Florida, United States - Lox_Sample_4.5 | ecosystem: Environmental > Terrestrial > Soil > Wetlands | place: USA...
CTACCGGCACAAGTTCCCGGATTCGTGGGGCATGAACCACGTCGAGGCACAGATCGTCGATCGCGTGAGGCTCCTGTTCCCGGAGAGTTTCGCCACCCTCGACCGTTTCTGCCGACGGCACGCCGGTTACCTCGATCCGACGATCGCGCGGTTCGATCGCGAGATCCAGTTCTACGCCGCCTATCTGGACCACATCGAGCGTTTCCGGGGCGCCGGCCTGGCGTTCTGCTACCCGCGGCTGTCGGATCAACACAAGGACGTCGTCGCCCGCGAGGCTTTCGACCTCGCGCTGGCCGAACGGTGCCTGGAGGAGAGAATGCCCATCGTGTGCAACGACATCGTGCTCCAAGGTCCGGAGCGCGTCTGCGTTGTCACGGGCCCGAATCAGGGTGGCAAGACGACCTTTGCACGGACCGTCGGGCAGCTGCACTATCTCGCGAGCCTGGGCTGCCCCGTTCCCGGCCGCGAGGCCCGCCTCTTCTTGTACGATCGGCTGTTCACCCACTTCGGACGCGAGGAGGAGATCGCGCGCCAGCGGGGCGGGCTGGAGGACGACCTGGTGCGGATCCACGCGATCCTGAACCAGGCAACGCCGAACAGCCTGTTGATCATCAATGAGATCTTCTCGTCAACGACGCTCGAGGATGCCCTGTACTTGGGCAGGGAGGTGCTGACGCGGATCATGCGCCTGGACCTGTTGTGCGTGTACGTGACCTTCCTCGACGAGCTGTCGACTTTGAGCGAGAAGACGGTCAGCCTGGTTGCGGCCGTGGACCCGGAAGATCCGGTGCGGCGCACCTTTCGGGTCGAACGCCGCAAGGCTCATGGGCTCGCCTATGCCCTGGCGATCGCTGAGAAGTACCGGGTGACGCGACGCTGGCTCGAGGAGCGGATCCGGACGTGAAGGCGCTCCTGATGTACCGCGATCGCGCCTTCGACCTCCAGGGTCCCCTGCCGTGGAACGCGCGCGCGCTGACGCAGGACCTGGCGTTGGAGACCCTGGTCGCGGCGATGGCGCGCGGCGATGCGCTGGTCCGCCAGGTATCGGTCACGGCCCTGCTGACCCCATGGAGCAACGACCTCGATACGATCCTCTACCGTCAGGCGGTCGTCCGGGACGGCCTCAATAACCCGGGGGTACTCCGCGAGCTGTACGACCTCACCGTCGAGACGATCGAGAACAAACGCAAGCACTACTTCAGCGCGTGGGGCACTCACCCGTCATCGGTGCTGTTCGGCGCCGTCGAAATCATGCGGATGTACGCCGGCATGCTCCGACGGCTGCGCGGCATCGCGAGGGCCCATGCGGCCCGGTTCAGCTCCGAGGCGTTCGGCACGCTGTTCGCGACGCTGGAGCGCGAACTGACCGACGAGTATCTCGACCAGATCGAGGTCCACCTCGACGACCTGAGGTTCCCGAGGGGCACTCTCATCAGCGCCCGGCTGGGGCCGGGGAACGTCGGGACCAGCCAGACGCTCCACGAAGTGCCTGAGGACCACCGCCCTTGGTGGCGCCGGCTATGGGCCAGACGGGCGCGCGCTTACTCCTTCCGCTTGTCCGACCGCGATGAGGCCGGTGCCCGGGCGCTGTCGGAGATCCGAGACCGCGGCATTCACCTCGTGGCCGGCGCTCTCGCCCGGTCGGCCGACCATGTCGAGCAGTTCTTCCACAACCTGTGCACGGAGCTCGCGTTCTACGTGGGGTGTCTGAACCTTCACGAGCAGCTCACGGCTCTGGGCGAGCCCACGTGCTTTCCACGCCCCCTGCCCCTGGGTCAGCGCCGCCTGAACTGCCGTGGCCTGTATGACCCGTGTCTCGCCGTGCAGCTACGGCGATACGTCGTGGGCAATGCAGCCTACGCAGAAAATCAGCCACTGGTGATCATTACCGGCGCCAACCAGGGCGGCAAGTCGGTCTTCCTTCGCAGCATCGGCCTGGGGCAGCTGATGATGCAAGGCGGCATGTTCGTCGGCGCCGAATCGTTCGAAGCCGAGGTGTGCGGCAGCCTGATCACCCACTACCGGCGCGAAGAGGATGCGACCCTGAAAAGCGGCAAGCTCGACGAGGAGCTGTCCCGGTTGAGCGAGATCGTGGACCACCTGACTCCGAACGCGCTGCTGCTCCTCAACGAATCGTTCGCGGCCACTAACGAACGCGAAGGCTCGGAGATCGCGCGGCAGGTTATCGCGGCGCTTCTGGAAAAGGGCATGAAGGTCTATTTCGTGACACACTTGCACTCGTTCGCACGCGGCTGCTTTGAGCGGCCACCTGCCCCGGCTCTGTTCCTGCGTGCCGAACGCCGGGAAGATGGCTCGCGAACCTTCCGGCTCCTGGAAGGAGCGCCGCTGCCGACCAGCCACGGAAGGGACCTGTACCAGCGGATCTTCGCCCTCGATGCGTGAGGGGGCGAGGTGCCCCCACCCGCCCATCTCGCAAACCACGACGGTCGGAGTTGCCCGGTTCCGGCTTTGGACCTCGCGAGAGAAATCAGAGAAATCATGAGAACACTCATTGTTTCCGACGTGCACGGCAATTGGCCGGCGCTGGAGGCGGTGCTCGCCGAGCCGCACGACGCCATCGTGTGCCTGGGCGACCTCGTGGGCTACGGACCGGAGCCCGCGGCGGTGGTGCGATGGGCCCGCACGAGCCGTGGCGTGAGTATCCTGGGCAACCACGATCGCTCGGCGGCGGAAGGGACTCCCCCCGGGTGCCGCGAGGAGTTCCGATGGGTCGCGGACGCCGTGGCCCCGCTGGGGCGTGCGCAGCTTGCGGCCGAGGATCTCGCGTACCTGGCTCAACTCCCCCGCTTTGCATCATTGGACTTCCTGGGCGCGGGGTGGGCTTGCGTTCACGCCTCGCCGCGGGATTCCTTGTATCGGTACGTCGGCCCGTCGGCGGGTGAGTGGACTCTCGAGCTCACCGGAACAAACGCCCAGGTCTTATTCGTGGGACACACCCATGTTCAGTTCGACCTCATGGCCGACCGGACGCGGGTGATCAATCCCGGGAGCGTCGGCCAGCCCAAGGACGGGGATCCGCGAGCTGCGTACGCTCTGGTGGAGGATGGCCGGGTTTCCTTCAAGCGGGTGGCATATCCGATCGAAGAAACCATCCGCCTCTTGCGGGAGCGGAGCGTCGCGGATGATGCCGTCGCCTTCCTCGCCGCGCTGCTCCGGACCGGCCGGACACCGCCCGACGGCACCGACCGGCACCGCTAGCCGTGCACCACATGTCCGGTCGCGAAGCTGACACGGACGCGAAACCGCCAGCGACGCGTGGCTGGTTCCGGTCGGCCGCAGGCTTTGGCGTCGCCAGTCTCTTGTCCGATACAGGACATGAAGCAGCGTCGTCCGCCCTTCCCGCCCTCCTCGTGACGCTTGGGGCTCCCACGTTCGCCTTGGGCCTGATCGAGGGAGTCGCGGACGGCCTGGCGAGCTTCGCCAAGTTGATCGGTGGGTGGACCGCGGAAGCCCCTCGACGGCGCAGGCCACTCGCCGTGGCTGGGTATCTCCTCACGGGGCTCTCGACAGGCACCTACGCGCTGGCGACGTCGTGGGTCCACCTCCTGTTCGCACGATTGGCGGGCTGGGTGGCCCGCGGAGTCCGCGGGCCCGTACGGGACGCCATGCTCGCTGATGCAGTCGCTCCTGAAGCGCGTGGCCGCGCTTTCGGCTTCCACCGAGCGATGGACAGTACCGGGGCGGTGCTTGGTCCCGCCCTGGCGGCCCTGATCCTCTCGACTTGGGGTCTGCATGCGGTGTTCTGGTGGAGCTTGCTGCCGGGAATCCTGTCAGCCGTGGCCTTCGCCGCGCTGGTGAGCCCAAGTCGCCTGGTCCGAGTCTCGGCTCCCCCAGCTTTCTGGCCGAGCCTTGGCGCGCTGCCTGCCAGCTTCCGGCGGTTCTTGGTGGCCGCCTTCGCCTTCGGCGTTGGCGACTTCGCCCGCACCCTGCTCATCCTTCGGGCCACTCGCCTCCTCTCGCCCCTGCTGGGACCGGTCAGAGGGCCGGCCGTGGCCATGATGCTGTACCTCGGACACAACGCCGTGTATGCGGTCGCCTCATATCCCGTTGGCTGGCTGGCGGACCGCGTGAACCCGCTTCGGTTGATGGTGTCAGGGTACGCCCTCGGGATGGTCACCGGCGTACTCGGCGCCGTTGCAACGCCATCCCTGTGGCTGCTCGCCGCCCTTTTTGGCGCGGGGGGGCTTACGCTTGCCTTTACCGATACTCTGGAAGGAACGATCACCGCCTTCCTCGTGCCGTCCGATCAACGCGCAACCGCCTACGGCGTTCTAGCCACCGCAAACGGCGTCGGAGACTTCCTGTCGAGTATTCTGGTAGGCGCGCTTTGGTCAGCCATCGGCCCGGGCGTCGCGTTCGGAACCGCTGCCTTGCTCTGCGCTCTGGGAATATCTCTGCAGGCCTTCGTCTGGCGTGGCGCAGTGGTAAGAACGCGATGACGATTGAGAGGGCGGGATGCCGAGTCGGGAGCATGGGTCGCGACGGTCAAGTTCTGCTCGGCCTGCCGGCGGCGTACATTGAGGCGTCCGTATGATCGAGAACCTGCTGGGCGAGAACCAGCGCCGTCGCGTCGCTACGCACCTGCGGCTGCTCGAGGACGACCTCGCCTCCCTACTCCTGCTTCCCGCCCTGCACCGCCCGGGGATGCCCTACGAGCGGATCCGCGAGCGTGTCGGCCAGATCGAGCGGGAGGTCGCCGCCCTGCGGGAGGCGTTCGGGCTCAGCGACGAAGGGCGGCCAACCCTGCGACGGCACGTGGCGGCGGTCGGCGAGATCTGGTGCGCCCGCGTGGAGGACCTCCGCGCCAGACGTCTCAAGGGATACGGCGATGTCAACCCGGAGTTGGCCCGCCACCTCGATCCCTACGTCGATCGTCTGGGCATCCTGCTCGGAGAGCTCGCCGATGCCGCAACGCAGCTCCCCGACGCCTGAGCCATGATCGCCTACATCGCACTGGGTGGCATCGTCGGGACCATTGCCCGCTACGTCCTCCAAGGGTGGATCCAATCCCGGGCCGGCGGCGCGTTTCCGGTCGGCACGCTCGCGATCAACCTCGCCGGTTCGTTCGTCCTGGGGTTCGTGATCCGCTACGCCACCGGGAGTACCGTCGTGTTGCCCGAGGTGCGCGCGGGACTGACGATCGGGTTCTGCGGTGCCTTCACCACCATGAGCACGTTCAGCTACGAGAGCATGACGCTGCTGTCGGACGGCGAGTACTGGCGGGCGGCGTTCTACATGGGCGGAACGATCGGCGGATGTCTCGCGGCGGTCGTAGCAGGAACAGCGCTGGCGAATCGACTTCTCTGAGTGCGGAGGCCCCATGACTCATCGGTTCAAAGGCGAGCGCACCCTGATGCGCATCTTCATCGGCGAGTCCGACAAGTTCCACGGCAAACCGCTGTATCAGGCCATCGTCGAGATGCTGCGGGCCAAGGGGCTGGCGGGCGCCACAGTGCTGCGCGGGGTGGCGGGGTTCGGCGCCTCGAGCACGATGCACACCGACAAGGTGCTGCGACTCTCGCTCGATCTGCCGCTGATCATCGAGGTGGTCGAAACCGAGGAAGCGATCGACAAGATCCTCCCCGATCTCGACCGCATGATCGGCGGGGGCCTCGTGACCCTCGAGCGCGCCCGGGTCCTCATGTATCGCCCCGCCAACGTGCGGTCCAGCGAAGCCGAGCTGCACCGGATCGAGGGGCTGGAACCCGACACGTGACCGGCCGCCCGTTCCGGCTCGCGCTCGCCCCGCTCACGGGATTCGCGCTCGTGGCGAGCGCCGTCGCGCTGGGCTGGACCGCGCGCCTGGACGACGGCGTCTTCGGATGGGTGACCGCGAATCGCGGCCCCGACGGCGCAGCCATCGCCCTCGCCATCACGGCCCTCGGCGCCCCGGCGCTCGTCGCCCTCGTGGTCCTCGTCGCTGGGGCCCAGTTCTGGGCGGCGGGACGGCGACCCGCCGTCGTCGCCTGCGCGCTCGCCCCGGCGGTCGCGGGGCTCACCGAAGGCACACTGAAGCTCATCTTCGGCCGCCCCCGTCCCGCGGGGGCCCTCATCGTACTGCCGCTCTCCTCCTCGTTTCCGAGCGGCCACGCCGCCGCCTCGGCGGCGCTGTACGTGATCCTCGGCCTGCTCGTCGCCGACCTCCAGGCGCGCCCCGCCGCCCGCCGCGCAACCCTCGCCACCGCACTCGTCATCCCGATGCTCACCGCGGCGAGCCGGGTCTACCTCGGCGTTCACTATTTCTCTGATGTGGTGGCGGGATGGCTGCTCGGGGTGGGGCTCGCACTCGCCGTCTACGGCGCCGTCAGCCGTGGCGCAGCGGCAGAATCGCGATGATGATCGAGAGCGCGATCAGGAGGATGATGATCCACTCGAGCAGCTCCATCCGCCGGGCCGCGGCGCGGTCGGTGAGCTTGGCGTAGATACTTTCCAGCGTATCGAGCTTGCGCGTGATGCTGTGGTCCCACTCGGCCAGGTGGAAGCGCCGCGACACGAGCCCGTAGACCCGCGTCAGGTACTGCTCGCCGATCAACTTCAACGCGTTCGTCACCTGCTCGAACAGCATCGCCGCGTCGACCTGCAGCTCGATCACCCGCTCGAGCCCGGGGCCGTGGCCCTCCTTGCGGCGCGCCAGCATCACATAGGCCGCGTCGAGGGCGTCGTCCAGCTGCTGATCCAGGAACCGCATCTCGAGGAGCTGCGTGTTCGCGAATTCGAGCACCGCTTCGACGTCCTCCCCCTCCGGATCGAAGACGAGCGCCGCGTCGGCGTCGATGAAGGTGGCGTCCGCGGGACCGTAGGACACCCGCGTCGCCGTGGCGTCGGCGATCTCCTGCTGCGACAGCTGGCGCGGCTCGGCCCGGAGAATCTGGGCGACGGTGGCGGCGTGCTCGGTCGAGAGCGCCGCCGCCTCCACCGGACCGCTGAATGCCTGAATCGCGAAGATCGAGTAATCCTCGACGAAATCGGCGAGACGCGAACGCACGACGGCGTCCCCCAGGGTCGCGAGCAGCTGCTCCACCTGCCGGCGCGCAGCCGCCGCGAGGGGCGCGTTGCCGTAGAGCGCCTGCGACAGCGCCGGCAGCCCGCTCAACGGGCCGGCGATCGAGATCCCGAAGCTCACTGAAATGGCGCCGAAATCGTAGAGCACGAGCTCCACCGTCCCCGCGGTGCGATACGCCGCCACTTCGACGGGCTCGATCTCCTGCGTCACGCGCAGCGGCGCCGGACGGTACTCGAAATAGGCGGGGGCGCGGCGCTTCTGCTTCACCTTCTGCCGCTCCGCTACCGCGGCGAGGCGCCGCTCGGCGCGCTCCAGGTCGATCAGGTGCCCCACCTCGTACGCGAACACCGCGTGGCAGGTCCCCGTGGCGATGACGCATTCCATACCGGAGGATGCCTAGGCTCGAGGGTTTGCGCAAACGCGCGACGCCCCGAAGCGGTCTCGCTCCGGGGCGTCGTTGCTATCGGGGAGTGCGACGTCTAGTGACGCCGGAAGCCGCCCCCGCCACCTCCGCCACCTCCAGACCGCGGCGCGGCGCGGAATCCGCCGCCCGAGAAGCCGAAGCTGCGGAACGAGCCGCCGCTCGAGGGCTGCCGCCGCGTGAACCCGCCGAATCCGTAGGAGCGCGAGCTCGGCTCGCTATAGGAGCGCGTGCCGCCGCGGCCGCCGAACTGCGACAGCGCCGCGGAGCGCTGCGGCTCGCGGGAGCGCGGCTGCGACTGTCCGCCGTGCGACCCGCCGCCGCTCTTCGGGTTGTTCGAGCGCTCGCGAGGGTGTGGCTGGCTCGGCGGCGCGGCGTGCGGAGCCGGGCGCTGGCCCGCCGACTGCCGCGCGCGATCCCACTCGGTGGCGCGTGGATCGGACGGATGCACGCCGGCCGGCGTGGGCGTCCGCTGCCGAGGCTGGAAGCCCGGCGTCGTGAACGTCGGCTGATGAGTGCTGGCGCCGCCGAATCCCGCGGTGACCCCCACGCCGCTGCGCGGCCGCGGCGGCGTGATCCCGCCGCCACCAGGCACCCCAGGCTTGAAGGTGTAGGGGTAACCCGCGTGCAGGTAGTAAGGATATGGAGCGTAGGGATGCGGATATGGCGCGTACGGATAGTACCCGCCCCAGTAGGGGTAGTAGCCATAGTAGCCGTACGGATAGTAGCCGTAACCGTATCCGTAGCAGCCCCAGCACCCTGGGTAGTACGGCCATCCCCAACCGATCCCAACGCCGAAGGTCCAGGGGTTATAGCCCCAGCCGAACCCGACACCGACCGACACGTGAGAGTGGTACGCGCCGCCTCCGCCGTTCGACACCTGATACTGCACGACGTCGTAGTCGAACTGGCCGTTCTGACCCGCCATCTCACGGATGACGTCGAGCAGCACCGTTTCCGCGTCCTGGTCCTGCGGCACGGCGCCCAGGACCCGGAAGTCCCAGTGATCGCCCAGCATGAAATGATCGAAGGTGAACGGGCTCGCCGACCACGCCGCGAGCACGGTGCCGGTGCCCTCGCGCGACTCGATCTGGAAGGTGTCGTCGCGGTTGGCGCGGCCTTTCACGCCGAAGTCCTTGCCGCCGCGCACCCAGTTGTCGACGCCGGGATCGATTGGCACGAGCACCCGGATCCGGCCGTCGACGTCGGCGCGGAGAATCACCACGTAGCCGTCCTGCGCCACGCGGAAGTGCACCTGAGCGGCATCCTCCCCGGCCGCGTAGACCTGGGAGTTGAGCCACACTCTGATCGGCGGGTCGCTCTGACCGGCCAACAGGGCAAGCGAAATCATGACGGGCGACAACATAGGCGCCTCCGGATCACTCACCTGACAGTACTACCCGTCCTTTGTGACGTACAAGGGCCGGCGTTGTAAAGCGAGCAAAGGTTTCTTGCACCCGGCCTCAGGGCGCGTTCATAACCCGTTCTAGAAGTTGCAATTAGCTGGACGTCCCCTGGGAGGCCTTATGGCGAAGCCAAGTTGGAAACCCGTGATCGTGGGTGTGGACGCCTCGAGCGAGGCGCAGGATGCCGTGCGTTTCGGACAGAAACTCTCTCAGGCGACCGGTGCCCCGCTGGTTCTGGTGCACGCGGTCCGGGAGTACTGGATCCCCTTCGCCGACGAACAGCTGGGAGAGCGGACCAAGGAGCTCCGCCAGGCGCTGCTCGACACGGCCCGCGCGCAGGTCGCCACGCTGCTCGCCGACTGCGTCCCGCCCGAAGTGCTGAACCAGCTGATCGTGCGGTTCGGCCGCGCTCCGGTGGTGCTGCACCAGGTGGCCGAGGAGACCGGCGCCGGCCTCGTCATCCTCGGCGGCAAGCATCACACGGTGCTCGATCGCTGGACCGGCGGGAGCACTTCGCACAACACGGTGCGGACGCTGGGGCTCCCGGTGCTCGTCGTCCCGAAGGGCGCCGACCGGGCGTTCCGGCGCATCCTCGTGTCGCTCGACGTCTCGGCGGCGGCCGAGATCACCCTCGCCGCCGCGGAGCGCTACGTCAAGGCGTTCGGCGCGGAGCTCAAGGTGCTGTCGGTGATCGAGCCGCCGGTGATCCTCCCCGAAGTCACCCCGCCGATGGCCACCACCGAGTTCTACGCCATGGCGGAGGACGCGCTGGAGCAGCGCATCTGGCCGCTGGTTCACGCGCCGGCGGAGAAGATCGTGCGCTACGGACAGCCGGTGGAGACGATCCTGCGCGAGGCGCACGACTGGAACGCCGACCTCGTGATCGTCGGCTCGCACGGCAAGGGGTGGGGGGAGCGGCTGATGCTCGGCAGCGTGACGGAGCGGCTGCTCAGCCATCTGCCCACCGCGCTGCTGATCGTTCCGGCCAAGGGTGAGCGGGTGGTGACCGAGACGATCCCTGAGCTCCCGGCCAAAGCGAAGGGCGCGGCGCCCCCGAAACGCAAACGGGCGGTGGCCGAGTCGGTGCGATGACATCCCCCACGCACCTCCACGACCCCCAGAACTGGGCCGTCGCCGCCCGCCTGGAGGAGCTGGCCGCGCTGCTCGAGCACCAGCGGGCGTCCCCCTTCCGGGTGGAGGCCTACCGGCGGGCGGCGGAGACGGTGCGGGAGATGGAACGGCCGGTGGCCGCGCTGCTCGAAGCGGAGGGAGTGGCCGGCCTCGAGCGGCTCCCCGCGATCGGCACGACGATCGCGCGCGCGATCCGGGATCTCCTCACCACCGGACGGTTGCCGATGCTCGATCGGCTGCGCGGGCAAAGCGATGCCGTCACCCTGCTCGCCTCGGTCCCGGGGATCGGCCCCAAGCTGGCCGAGCGGTTGCACGAGGATCACGGGATCGACACGCTGGAGGATCTGGAGGCGGCGGCGCACGACGGCCGGCTGTCGGCGATCCCGCTGTTCGGCGAGAAGCGGCTGCTCGGGATCCGCGAAGCGCTCGCGTCCCGTCTGGGCCGGGTGCCGCGCGCCGCCCTCACGAGCGAAGCGCCACCGGTCGCGGACATTCTCGCTGTGGACCGCGAGTATCGCCGCCGCGCGGCCGAAGGGTCGCTGCGCCAGATCGCCCCGCGGCGGTTCAACCCGCGGCGCGAGGCCTGGCTCCCGGTGTTGCATACGATGCACGGGGACCGGGCCTACACGGCCCTGTTCTCGAACACGGCGCGGGCCCATGCGCTCGGCAAGACCCACGACTGGGTCGTGATCTACGTGGATGGGGGGCGCGGGGGAGAACGGCAGTACACGGTGGTGACGGTGAACCGGGGGCCGCTCCAGGGAAAGCGGGTGGTGCGAGGGCGGGAGGTGGAGTGCGCCGCCGACTACCGGGGCGACCGCAATACCGAAACGCGAACGCCGTCGGAGAGCTGGCCGGTCGGGTAAAGAGCCACTACAGCCGCAGTTGGATCATCCCCTCGTCGAGCCGGCGCCGCACGGGCACCCCGGAGTTGGCCACGAGCTCGAGCATCTTGGTGTTCTGGGGCAGGATTTCCGCCGTGATCTCCCGGACCCCCTGACTGTAGGCGATCCCGAGCAGGTGCTTCAGCAGCTGCGTTCCGATGCCGCGGCCCTGGTGGGCGTCTTCCACCACGATGCCGAGCTCCGCGCTGCCGCGTTTGGCGGCCTTGGACTTGGGCAGCACGTCGTAGCGGGCGACGCCCACGAGCGGAGCCTCGTGCTCGGGGGCGAGCGTCGCCACCAGGGCGACACGCCGCTCGAAGTCCAGCTCGGTGAGGTAGTGCAGATCGGCCTCCGAGAGCTCCTGCTTGATCTCGAAGAACCGGAAATAGACCGACTCGGGGCTCAGGCGGCGGTGGAACTTGGCCAGGCGCTGCTGGTCGTCGGGACGGATGGCGCGGATATAGAGCGGAGCGCCGTCGCGGGTCGATTCCTGAACCGTGAAGGCCGAGGCGTTCATACTCGGAAGATGCGGAGGGGAAGAGGAAACGGGAAACGCGGAGCCGCAGGCGTTTCCCGTTTCCCGTGCTCCCGTTTCCCGTCCTCCCGGCCTAGTGCTCCGGGCCCTGCCGCATCTGCATCTGCCCCGGCATCTGCTTCGCCCACTGATCGACCTGGGCGCGCTGGGCGTCGGTGAGCACGGCGCGCGCCTGGGACGCGATGGCGATCCCGTGCGCGTGAGCCTTCCCCATCGCGTCGTGGGCCTCGTTGAAGTGCATCTGCGCGCCCGCCGTGTCACCCTTGGCGAAGGCCGCGTTCATGGCGTCGAAATGCGGCTTCATCGAGCCCATCAGCCCTTCGTGCATCGACTTCGACTGGGCCTGGAGGGCGGTGAGCTTCGTGACCTGGTCATCGGTGAGCTTGAGATCGGCTTTGCGGGCGAGGAGGTGCTCCGGCATGTAGGCCATGACGCCCATCATCGGCGCCATCATGTCGGCCATCATGTCGTGGCCGGGACCCATTCCCATGCCCATGCCCTGGTGCGGGTGCTTCATCTTGGCGGTGTCGGGCTGCTGCGCCGCGAGCGGCACGGCGACGAGCAAGGCCAGGCCCGCGAGTTTCCACGTCTTCATTGGTCGCTCTCTCCTGATAAGTAGTACGTCCCACGAGACGACAGCATCACCAGCGATCGGGCTTCCCGGCGTCGGGGATGAACAGACTCTGTCCGAACCGCGACCGGCCGAACTCCGCGATGCGTCGCTGGACCTCCGGTGACACAAGATAATCGGCCAGCGCCCGGCCTCCCGCGATGTCTATCCGGGGCGCGTTCCGGGGGTTCAATTCCAACACATGGTACACGTTAAAGAGGAATGGGTCCCCTTCGACCAGCGGCACGAGCGCGACGCGGTCCCGCCAGGCGAGGTAGGTCGCGCGATCGGTGAGGGTATACCCGACTTTTTCATCGGCCATTTGCAGCGTGGCGGCCATGCCCTGTCCCGATTCCAGATACCAGGCGACGCCTCTCGGCACCGCCTGGCCGATCAGCGCCCACAACCGCAGCTCGAGCTGGTGCGTGCCCGATCGGTCCCCGCGTGAGATGAACGGCGGGGGGTGAGGGAGCCCGGCAAAGCGGCGCAGCGCGGCGCCGGCGTCGGTCAGGCCCCGCAACCCGGCGGGGTCTGCGGGCGGTCCCACGATCAGGAAATCGTTGTGCATCACGAGGCGGCGCCGGATGAAGTAGCCGCTGTCCATCATGGCCCGTTCGGCTTGGGGCGCGTGGGACAGCACGACATCCGCGTCGCCGCGCGCGCCCAGCGTCAGGGCCTGCCCGCTCCCGACGGCGATCACCTTGACCGTATACCCCGTGCGCCG
>Ga0335085_10012096_pt1 | contig 12734 bp, 20 predicted proteins | sample Lox_Sample_45_FD_206712 | JGI IMG/M metagenome (GOLD analysis project Ga0335085, IMG submission 206712) | Soil microbial communities from Loxahatchee National Wildlife Refuge, Florida, United States - Lox_Sample_4.5 | ecosystem: Environmental > Terrestrial > Soil > Wetlands | place: USA...
GGCGCGATTCGTTAGGCGCACACGACAAAGGTCGATGTCAGAGAACTTCCGTTCGATACTCATCTTCGCACCGATCGTGCTGGGATGGATCGTCGGGTTGTATTTCTCTGTTCGGGCTTACAAGCATTTGCATCTCGCCAAACCAGGGCGACGTCTTTGGGCGCTTTTATTCGGTGAATTCGGAGTGGCACTCTATTCGCCGGAAGGTCACTGGGACCGCCTCTATGCTTTTCTGAGCTTCATCGTTGGCGCCGCGATCACCATAACGTTGGATATAACGCTGGGCCATTGATATGACGGATTCGATGAGTGTGGCGCCTAACAAGCGCCTGGAGCGGACGCGGCCATGAGTAGAGGAATGAAGACGTTCATTTGTCTGCCGCGCCGCTCAGGCGCGATTCGTTAGGCGGCTGGTGCAGCGGCGGATTGTGGGGTTTCGTCAGGATGCTGAGGGCTCCTGGGTCGCCGACCTGGAGTGTGGGCATTCGCAGCACGTGCGCCACGAGCCGCCGTGGCAGGTACGGCCTTGGGTGACGACGGAGGCGGGCCGGGCCCAGCATCTCGGAACGAGCCTGGAATGTCGTTTCTGCCCGGCGGCGAGCGCCGCCTAACAGGCGCCTGGAGCGGACGCGGCGTATGATCAGAGGAATGAAGACGTCTATTTTTCTGCCGCGCCGCTCAGGCGCGATTCGTTAGGCGCACTGCCATGCAGCCGCTCACGTGGCTGATCCTCGCGCTCTTGGGCATTCCAGCGCGCCCTGCGTGCCTGGAAGGCCACCCCACGATCCAAGAAGAGTTTCACCACTCTGCGGCAGTCTTCATCGGGCGGGTGGTTGGAAGCCGTCATGACACGGCCACCAGGGAGTGGCTTGAAGGGACCACCTATATGGTGGACGTCGAGAGAGTCTTCCGCGGCCAAGTCCCTCCAAAGGTTGAGCTCTTCAGCGAGAACAGCAGTGGTCGCTTCCCGATGGACTCGGACTCCGTGTACCTGGTCTTCGCCTACAAGAACTTGGGGCGCCTGGCGGTGGATAATTGTGGTAATTCTGGGTTCGTCAGCGCGGGCAGACAGGCATTGAGTACTGTCGAGAGGCTTGCCCGATGACCTGGGGAGCTGCGGCGCGCGGCAGGCGCCTAACAGGCGCCTGGAGCGGACGCAGCGTATGATGAGAGGAATGAGAGACTTCATTTGTCTGCCGCGCCGCTCAGGCGCGATTCGTTAGACGGCTCCTGGCTACGGGCACTGCGACGATGCGCTCGTCAATTGTAAGCCTGATGGCTCTATCCATTCTGAGTCAGGGCGCTAGCGCCCAAGCGAGGTCTCAGACCGTCCCCTTCGTTGGGTGCGCGGCTGACGGCCAGGGTGGGCACGTCGCGCCCCCCCAAGGCGAGCCTAAGGTTGTGGACTCAAGCACATCACCCCTTGAGGGGATCGCCTATTACCAAGGTGAGCAGTTGCTAGGGGTCTTTGCTCCCGCGGGATGGCACTGCCACATCTGGTACGGATCGGGCGGAAGCTCGATACTCGTGACCCCAACACCCATCGACACAGTGGACGCTCCGTACGATGCCAAGGTCTCCGGCCCCGCCGTTGAGTTGACGGTGGATGACGGTGGGACCTCGGGAAGGTTCGAAGTGGCGACTTATGGCGCCCGCCTGTTTCCCACGGCACTCGCGGGTTTCATTGCGAGGGTCAAGGCCGAGCATCTCGCGCCCGATTCGGAGTTCGATTCGCGTCAGTTCGCTCATGATGCAGTAGTCGCGATGAGTCGCTCGGAGGCCGCGTTCACCACTCCTGCGCGGGCGCGGGGTCTGGGTACGAGAGAGTCCCTTGGCCCATCGTCCACGCCGATCCGTGGCATTGCGATCCTCACGGCAGACCCCCAGGAACCAGACCTCGTCATCTTGGGGGTGCGCCTGAGTACCGCCTACGGACGGTTGGAATCTGCGGTGCTTGAATTGAACCGCCTGTGCATGGAGGCGGGCGATGCCTGCGCCGGGCCCCAGTGAGGCGCAGCCTAACAGGCGCCTGGAGCGGACGCGGCGTATGATCAGAGGAATGAAAGACTTCATCTTCTTGCCGCGCCGCTCAGGCGCGATTCGTTAGACGGCTGGCGTGAGCTTTGCGCAGCCAGTATCCTTGACCATGTGAAGACCTACACCGCCGTCGTGGAGCGCGACCCTGATACGGGGTTCTATGTCGGCTACGTCCCGGGATTCCCTGGAGCTCACAGCCAGGGCGCCACGTTGGACGAGCTCAATCGGAATCTCAAGGAAGTCATTGCCCTCCTCCTCGAGGACGGGGAGCCAGATCTGGAGGCCGAATTCGTAGGCATTCAAACCGTTGTCGCTTGAGTCGTGGCCAAGCCGCCCATTCTCAAGCCGCGTGAGGTGACTGCACGTCTTGAGCGACTCGGGTTCAGAGAGGTTCGTCAACGAGGTTCCCACAAACAGTTTGCCATGCGGACGGCCGCGTCACCACGGTTCCGGTTCATCAAGGCCGTGACATTTCTCCTACGCTCCTCCGACAGATTGCTCGTGACGTTGGCCTCACCGTGCGAGAGCTGGTTGACGCATGAGTGCCAGCCGCCACCCGCCTGGAGCGGACGCGGCGTATGATCAGAGGAATCAGAGCGTTCATTTGTCTGCCTGGCCGCTCAGGCGCGATTCGTTAGGTAGCCGTTTGGGCGTCGAGTCCGTGGACAGGGACTAAGATGAAAAGCCAGACGATTACCGCACTGTACGTGCTCTTGATGGCTGCCTTGATCGTCGCGATCGATTTCCTGTTCTTCCGGAACCGGTTTTGGGAACGGCTCGCGGTGAACGTAGGAACGGCGCTGATATTCCTAGCCTTCTACCTCCGCTTCCTGAGGCGATGAGCAGAGCGGAGGCGTGGTCGCAGGCGGCTGCCTAACAGGCGCCTGGAGGGGACGCGGCTATGACTAGAGGAAGAGAAGCGTTCACTCATCTGCCGCGCGGCTCAGGCGCGGTTCGTTAGGCAGCGGCGAATGGTCCTGAGCAGGGCTGTTTCCGGCATCGCCCCGCTCCTTCTGGGTGTCCTCGGCGGATGCACCCACCATCTTGAAGCGAGCGATCTCGCCGCGGCCCCGGTGTGGTACCGTGCCGACACAACTTCAATTCTTCGAAACTTCGGGCAACCGATCCGCCGCATACGGGAGGACCACGGATCGCTGGGGTCCCTGACGATGTGGTACTATCCCCATTTGGCGCTGGCCTTTCAGGGCGGCGCTTGGTGCGATCAGATCCGCTTACTGGACTCCACCCTCTCCACGCCTCGCGGCATTCGCGTGGGCGACGTGGTAGGCGCGGTGCTAAAGGCCTACGGGCGTCCGGCAGCACGGACCAGGAACGGAGATTCGCTCTGGGTTTCGTATGACGGCCCCCGCACGTGGCAGGCATTGTCGTTTCTTGCAGTTCACGACACCGTGCGTGCCATCACGATGGGGCAGCGGGCGTTCCTCTTCTTGTGAGGAACCGGGGCCGCTGCCTAACAGGCGCCTGGAGCGGACGCGGCGCATGATGAGAGGAATGAGAGACTTCATCTGTCAGCCGCGCCGCTCCGGCGCGATTCGCTAGCCTCGTGAGAACCGCACCGTGTGCCCTCTGCCTGGTCCTCGCCACGCTGCCTCTACGGGCTCTGACGGCCCAGCGTCTGGCGGAGCTTGCGGCACCTTGGGCACCGAGCATCAGTCTGGACTCGGCGCCCGTCAGGCCGCCACTCATCAAATCCGGCGACTATCGACGTGAAGGCGCCGTGGTGGGGGGAGTCCTCCTGGGAGCGGCGGGCCTTGCGCTCAGCGGTGTGGCCTGCCCGGGTATGACGCCGACCATTGCTGATGGATCACGCCCGTCTTGCACCGGGACTAAGCTCGCGCTTGGTGGGGTCGGCCTCGCGATCGGCGCCGGCCTCGGCTACCTGGTAGGGTGGGCGCTCCCGAAATATCGGCCGGCAGACACACCATGAGCTGCAGCTCACAAGCGCGTGGGAATGAAAGACTTCATCTTCACGTCGCGCCGCTCAGGCGCGAGTCGTTAGTCGCCGCCGGAGGTATCGTGACGCACGCAGATCCAGAGAGCTCGACCGCTCATCGCTGGTATACGCGCCCAGTCCTCTTCGTGGCCGACGTGAAGCGCGCGCTGGCCTTCTACGTCGACACGCTCGGGTTCGAGAAGCGCTGGCACGAGGGCAACGGTGCAGGGGGAGTCTGCCAAGTCGAGCGCCGGGAATGTGAGATCATCCTCTGTGAGGATGCCGCGCGCCGGGACCGGGGGCGGCTGTTCATCGAGTTGACAGCGGAGGCGCTCGCGGATCTTAGGCGGGTGCTCAGCGAACGTGCCGTGGTCGCACAAGAGACCTGGTGGGGATCCCCCGCAATCCGGGTCGAGGATCCCGACGGCAATGAGCTGCTATTTCCCGGGTTCATCTCGGGCGCGATTCGTTAGACGATACGCGAGGGTTCCATGAACGAATGGCACCAGTGCTGGTCGCAATGCTTCTTTGTACTGTCGTCGATCCTCCCGTGGTTTGCCGCGCCCACGATAGGCATCGTCATCATCGCGGTAACGCCTCTGGGGCGCGCGTTGACGCGGTTCCTGAAGGACTTCCGGCGTTCGGTGGAGCTCCCGGCGGATGTGTTGAATGAGATTCCCTTGACCCGCCAAGAGGTGGCGGAAGTCCTTACCCGTCTAGGGTGCGAGTTTCTATGCGCCAAACCGCTGCGCTAGTTGTTCTGTGCTGTATCGGCGCGGCGTGCCACCGTAGTCCGCCGAAGGACTATCGGCTCGTTGCGGCCTGGCCGCATGACACAGCGGCCTACACCCAGGGCTTACTCCTGGCTGGTGGGCAACTCTTCGAGAGCGACGGGGAATACGGCGTCTCTCAAGTTCGGCGCGTCGATGTCCGCACCGGCCGGACGTTGGCCCGCGCCCGCCTGCCCGCGAACCGCTTCGGCGAGGGCCTGGCGCTGCTCAACGGCAAGCTGTACGAGCTCACGTGGAAGGCCCAGGTCGGCTACGTCTACGACACAGCAAGCCTTGCTCGCATCGACTCCTTCCGCTACGCGGGGGAAGGGTGGGGGCTGGCCACCGACGGCACGTCCCTGATCATGAGCAACGGCGGACCGACCCTCCAATGGCTCGACCCCGAGACCTATCGCGTGACCCGCGTGGACACGGTACACGAGGGGACGGCGCCGCTCCAGATGCTGAACGAGCTCGAGTACGTCCACGGTGCGGTCTATGCGAACGTGTACCAGAGCGACTGGATCGTCCGCATCGACCCGGCGACCGGCACCGTGCTGCAGTGGTACAACTTTGGCGGCATTCTGCCCGCCAGCAAGCGTACTCCCCGCACCGACGTTCTGAATGGTATTGCCTACAATCCGGCCGACAGCACGTTCCTCATCACGGGCAAGCGGTGGCCGCTCTTGTTCGCCGTGCGGCTTCGTGAAGGCACGCGACCTAACTAGGGGTTGCGCACGTTGGCGCGGCCACGCGTTGACGCAGACCGAAGCAGAGGAGAGAGCCGTGGGCAAGGTGGTCATGTACAGCTCGGTGTCGGTGGACGGGTTCATCGCGGACGAGAACGACCAGCCCGGACCGCTGTTCGACTGGCTGCTCAGCGGTGACGTCCCGTTGGACGAGAGCGGCGTGTTGAAGGTGTCGCAGGCGTCCTACGACTACATCCGGCCGTACTGGGACCAGATCGGGACGACCATCGTCGGACGCCACGTCTTCGACATGACGGACGGCTGGGACGGGAAGCCTCCAGGCGGGATCGACCACGTCGTCGTCGTGACTCACCGGGGCAGGCCCGAGGGCTGGCATCCCGAGGCCCCGTTCCATTTCGTCGACGGCGTCGAGGCCGCCCTGGCCAAGGCGCAGGAGCTCGCGGGGGACCGCCTGGTCGAGGTCGCCTCCGGCGACGTCGGTGGCCAGGTGCTCGCCGCGGGCCTGATTGACGAGGTGCGCATGGACGTCGTCCCCGTCGTGTTCGGGTCCGGCAAGCGCTACTTCGGGTCGGTCGCGGCCCAGCACCTGTTGGAGGATCCCGACGTGGTGATTCAGGGCCACCGGGTGCTTCACCTGCGCTATCGGGTGCGCCGTCGACCGACGCGCCGGCCGGCGACGCCATGAACCCGCAGCCCACCCGGGATTCGTTGGGGGCGTGACAGGGTGCTCTGGATTCTTCGTCAGCTGTTCGCGATTGCCGTGCTGCCGTTCACGGTGACGGTGCTCGCGCCGCTGTGGCTGGCACGTCGGTACGGCGTCGCGCTGGGCGTGGGTGCTGGCCCCGCCGATGTGTCGCTTCAAGCAGCGGGCGTGTGCCTCGTGGCGGTGGGGGGGCTGCTGTTCGCTTGGACCCTCGACCGTTTCGTCACGCTGGGTCGCGGGACGCTGGCTCCCTGGGACCCGCCACGGAACCTTGTGGTCCGGGGACCATATCGCTACGTGCGGAATCCAATGATCTCGGGCGTCGTGCTCGTTCTGCTCGGTGAAGCTCTCCTGCCTCTGTCCCGGCCCCACTTGATGTGGGCACTCATCTTCCTGGGCATCAACACCGTGTACATCCCACTGGCCGAGGAGCCCGGGCTGGCGAAGCGGTTTGGGGAAGGCTATCGGGAGTATTGCCGGCACGTGCGCCGGTTCGTTCCGCGCTTACGGCCGTGGGAGCCCCCGGCCGGGGGATCGTGAGGGCATGGGTAAGCTCATTTTCGCCATGATGCAGTCCCTCGACGGCTACGTCGATGGAGTCGCGGGTGGGCTGCAACTGCCTCCGCCCGGCGTGGCGCTGGGCCGTCATTTCACGGAACACTTCCGCGGCCTGGCCGGCGGCCTGTACGGCCGACGGATGTACGAGATCATGCGCTACTGGGACGACGATCGACCGGAGTGGGACGCGGACGACCACGCCTTCGCGGCGGTGTGGCGGGCCCAGCCGAAATGGGTCGTCTCCCGTACGCTGAAGTCCGTCGGCGCGAACGTCACCCTCGTCGCGGAGAACGTCGCCGCGGTGGTGCGCAGACTGAAGGAGGACGTCGAGGGGGAGATCGACGTCGCGGGGCCCACCCTCGCCGCGAGTCTCACCGACCTCGGTCTCATCGACGAGTATCGTCTCTACTTCCGCCCCTTCGTGCTGGGCGGGGGCAAGCCGTACTTTGCCGGCGCCCGGCCACCGCTCCGCATCATTGCCAGCGATCGTGTCGGCGAGGATGCGGTTCGGGTGACGTGTGTCCCACCCTGAGCAGGCTCAACTGCTCCCGTGGTGGAATGACAGGCATCGCGCGGTAAAGGCCTGACAGGCGCCCGGAGCCGGAGTGGCGTATGATGAGGGAAAGGAAGAGTCGTTCGGCCGCAACCAGCGAGGTCTCATGCCAACATCGGCGCTCTTCGGCAAGGTCCTGTTCCTCCTCTGCCTGATCCTGCTGGGATGGACCGTCCTCGCCCCCAAGCCCCAGTCTCGCTTCGGCAGGCGGAGCAGCATTCTCGTCGCCGCCACGCTCGTTCTCTTGAACCTGCGGTCGGTCACGGCGTTGTCCGACGGCGTCGAAAACGCCGTCGCACTCGTCGGACTTCTGCTCGTCGTCGCGGCGGTGGTCGGCCGAGCCTAGGCGGCGACGACCCAATGCTCACCGGGCTCGCCGTGCTGTTGGTGGGAAAGCTGCTCTGGCTCGGGCTCCTGGGGGCCGGCGCCTATCTCGGCTTCCGCTACGTTCGCGCCCGGGAGCGCCGGGGTCACGCCGCCGAGCTGGACGCATTGCGGGGGCAGGTGCGGCAGCTGCAGGACACGGTCGACAGCCTCCAGACCGATCTTCGGCGGGTCCAGGAAGGGCAGGATTTCACCGCACGCCTTCTTTCGGACCGCTCTTCCAAGAGAGAATCAATGAACGGCTGACGGCACAGCGTCGGGAGGTGTCCATGCGGATGGGGTTGGCCCGGTCGGCGGCGCTCGTCACGGCGGTGGTGCTCGGCGCCTGCGGCGGCGCGAAGAGTGTCGAACGCCCCGCCGTCGTCACCACCGTCACGGTGGGCCTGGCCGACTCGACCATCCCGGCCGCCACGACCACCACCGCCACCGCGACCGTGCTGGACCAGAACGGCGCCCCGCTGACGGGACGCGGGATCACCTGGAGCAGCACGGCGCCGGCCGTCGCGACCGTCAGCGGGTCGGGAACGGTCACCGGAGTCATCGCGGGACAGGCCGAGATCGTCGCCACGGTCGAAAGCACGACGGGCCGGGCGTCATTGCTCGTCACCCCCGCGAGTGTCGCCACGGTCGGGGTCTCGGGCGCCGTCACGACGCTCCTGCCGGGACAGAGCGAACAGCTGTCGGCGACGCTCAAGGACGCCGCGGGGACGCTGCTCACCGGCCGGACGGTCACCTGGACCAGCACCGACACCCAGGCGGTCCGCGTGTCCGCCGCGGGGCTCGCGTCCGGGGTGCTCCCGGGGTCCGCCGGCATCACCGCCACCAGCGAAGGCAAGTCGGGGACGCTGGCGCTCGCCGTCCACGCGCCCGTCCTGCCCCAGCAGAGCGGGGGTCTCACCGGATATCTCTCGGCTCTGATCAACGACAACACGCCCGACGACGCCCACGGCTACGGATTCAGCTACTACACCTCGGTCTACACGCTCAGCCCCGAGCAGACCGCCGGCACCCAGCTGGGCTGGGGCTGGTGGATCATTCCGGACAACACGACGTTCGGGTCGGCGCTCTGCCCGGTGGGAACCTATGCGCGCGACCAACTTCCCGACCGCGGCCCGACCTGGTCGTCGGTGTTTCAGACCATCGAAGGCGGGATGGGGGAATGGTCGGCGACCCGGTTTCCCTCGAGCACCCCGAAGTACCGCATCAACGCGACACCCGACTGCTACGACACGCAGATCGCCTCCACCGGATGGACTTTCGGGGGGGACCTCCTGGCGGCGGACGAGCTCGGCCTCGCCCAGCTGAGCAACCGCGTGCTCACGCCCCCCGACGGGTTCAGCTTCGTGAACGGGTCCACGCCCTCGGTACTCGGGCAGGCGTGGCTCGCCCTGCCCCTCATCCCGGCCGACACGTCGTCCGCCGGGATCGCCACCGGCGACCAGAGCTGGACCCTCTTTCTCAATGCCGCGAACTTCACGGGTCCCGTGGCGTTCTTCACGCCGGCGATCTGGAGCGCGATCAGCGGCGTCAACCCGGTGGGCGCGGGCCGGGGCCAGGACGCCCAGCCCTCGTTCACCGGCTCCACGGCGCTCGAGATCGGCACGACTCCGATGTTCACGAGCGCGGACAGCGGCGGCGTCCGCTACCGCCGGATCCCCCGGCTCACGTTCCCGGACGACGGCACCGGACAGGCGGCGCTGGTGGAAGACCTGCGTGCCTACTCGAAGGCGGCGATCTGGGACGCCGTGCTCGACTGGGTCCAGCACGGGACCGTGGCCTCCGAGATCGACGCCGGCGCCACCGCGGCCGCGACCCTGAGCGACGGCCAGCTCGGCGTGACGCTCGGGGATTCGGCGGTCACCCCGGATTCTTCCTTCCAGGGAGGGGTCGTCACGACCGGGGGCGGCGGGCAGGCCCTGGGGATGCGGTGGGCGGGGGCGATGGAGCACGGCGTATTCCCCGAATACTACGAGCAGACGGGCGCCACCTGGACGCCGGTCGCCGCCTCGCAGGTTCCCCGGACCACGTGGCTCCAGGATCAGCAGTTCACCGCGCCCCAGCGCGGGAGCTATCCGGCCGTCGATCAGAGCGGGGGATCGCCCTGGACCTCGACCCGGTGGAGCGCCGGTCCGTTCACCGCCACGCTCGGCGACGGCTCGGTGGTCGAGTACGTCTGGTACCGGTTCATCGATCAGCCGGCGATCGCGCGACTCGGCCTGCCGGACTCCGTCGCCCAGCAGGTCCAGACGTTCGTGGAGTCACTGCACCAGCACTCGGGACTCGCCGGCCTCGCCATTCCCGCGCCGTCATCGGGCCGGCTCGCCACCCTGGATCCCGGACTCTTCGTCGTTCCCCCCACGGGACTCGAGTACGGGTACGTTCCCATCGTCATTGGCCAATATTGAAGAACGACGTATTCTTGGAGCCGCTTCACACACTCGGAGGAACCGATGCACAACCGCTTGATGGTGCTCGGAGCACTGGCCGCCGTGGCGACGTACGCGGCATGCTCGAGCTCGACCAGCCCGTCGTCCGACGCCCTCGGGACGTGGCAATTCACGGTGAGCCGGATGGTCTTCGTGTCCTCGGCGATCACGGACACCATCGACGTCCGGCCCGCCCCCTTTGCGATCGTCGTACGGGACACCGGCGCCGCGTCGTCCGGGACCTTTTCGAACGTCTACGGGCTCGACGCGGAGGGTGACACGATCATCCGGTGGGGGTTAGGCTCCGCGACGGCGCTGGCCGTCAGTGGCGACTCCATCCGGGTCGTCCTGGACAATGGGACCGAGACCTGCCTGCTCCGGATCTCGGGCACGATACACGGCGCCTCGGCCAGCGGCAGCGGCGGCCTGTCGTGCGCCGATTCGACGATCTCCGGGGGATCGTGGTCGGCCACAAAGTCGTAGCGGGTGGAGAAGACGATGAAGCGAGTCACCGGCATCGGCGGCATCTTCTTCAAGGCAAAGGATGCCCCCGCCCTGCAGGCCTGGTACCAGCGGCATCTCGGCATCGAGGTTCAGGAGTGGGGCGGCACCGCGTTCAGCTGGGCCGACGCGAACGGCACGCCCACCGGCGGAACGACCGTCTGGTCCGTCGGTCCGGAGGAGGGAGACCAGTTTGCGCCAAGCAAGGCTTCGTTCATGATCAACTACCGCGTGGACGACCTTCGCGCGCTGGTCGCGGCGCTCAAGGCCGAAGACTGCAACGTGCTCGACAAGATCGACGACTCCGAGTTCGGCACGTTCGCCTGGGTCATCGATCCCGAGGGCAACAAGATCGAATTGTGGCAACCGCCCGCCGGCCAATGAGACGCGCCCGCAGTCCCCGCAGGGTACGGCCGGGCCGCTCCGGCCCACCGGCGGCCTGACGGCCCGTGGCGTCTCCGTGGACGCACGCGATCGCCGGGGCTGCCGTGGGTGCGCTCTATCAACGACCCCTCGGCCGGCGGCGCGTGATCGCGCTGGCGGCGGCGTGCGCGGTCGTGCCCGACCTCGATCTTGTCGGCTGGCCGCTTGGGGTCTCCCCAGTCGCGCTTCTGGGGCACCGCGGGCTGACCCACTCCATTCCGTTTGCGGTTCTCCTCGGGATCGCCGCCACGGCCCTGGTACCCACCCGTTCGAGGCGGGAAAAGATGGTCGCGGCGGGCGTGCTCGTGCTGGCGACGGTCACGCACGGCCTGCTCGACGCGCTCACGACGTACGCCCCGACCGGCCCGGCCCTCTGGGCGCCATTCTCGAACACGCGTTACCGCTTCCTGTGGCAGCCGCTGACCGGGGCCGGGGGCCTGCACACGGACTTCGGCCAGGAAATACTCTATGTGTGGGTACCGGCCATCTTCCTGGTGCTCGTGATCGAATGGTGGCGGCGCCGCCGTTCGGCCGTCGCCGCTGGCGCAGACGCGGAGCGCTAGGGATCCATGATCCGCAAACTCCCATCGGGGAAGTACCGTCTCTACTCGCTCCGCAAGGACCCCCGGACGGGAAAGCGCCGGAACCTGGGGACGTTCCCCACGCGCGCCGCCGCCCTCAAGCACGAGCGTCAGGTGGAGTTCTTCAAGCGGAAGGGCGGGGCGCGGTAGCCGTCTCGGCGCACCCGGGAGCGCTTGGTTAGGTTAGGCGCTCGGACTCAAGCCCCGCGGGGTGATCCATGCTGTGGGACATCCTTCTCGTGAAGATCCTCCTCTTCGGGCCCTGGCTCGTCGTCGGCGCCCTGGTGGTCCTCTTGCCCCGCACGACCCTCGGGAAGGCGCTCCTGCAGCGCCTGCGCCGCGGAGGCGTCGACGCGGAGGAGTTCTCCCGGATGGCGGGCGAGCTCGAGCTGCTCCATCAGGAGATGGCCGAGGTGCAGGAGCGGCTCGACTTCGTGGAGAGCCTGGCCGCCCAGCACCGGGATGCCCTGCCCGCCCCGCGGCGTTCCCGCACGCCGACCCCGCCCCAAACGAGCAGGACCCCGGTGTGAGGTCCGCGTGGCGGGCGTGACGGACGCTCCCACCAGCGAGGTCAGTCGCCTGCTGGTCGCCTGGCGGCAGGGCGACCCGCACGCCCTCGAGCGGCTCCTGCCGCTCGTCTACGACGAGCTGCGCCGCCTCGCCCGGAGCCAGATGCGCGGGGAGCGCCCCGACCACACCCTCCAGACCACCGCCCTCGTCCACGAGGCGTACCTCCGGCTCTGCGGCGCCGACGTCGCCTGGGAGGGCCGGGTGCACTTCCTGGCCGTGGCCGCCACCGTGATGCGCCGCGTCCTCGTCGACCATGCGCGCGCCCGGGGCCGCGCCAAACGGGGTGGGGGCGTGACCCCCGTCGCGCTGGAGGAGTCGCTCGCCGGCTCCCCGGAGCGCCCCGACGCCATCGTGGCGCTCGATGAGGCGATCGAGCGGCTTTCCGCGCTTGACGAACGGAAGGCCCGCGCGGTGGAGCTGCACTTCTTCGGGGGCCTGACGTACGACGAGACCGCGGCGGCCCTCGGCGTCTCGCCCGCCACCGTGGACCGCGAGCTGCGCCTGGCCAAGGCGTGGCTCTACCACGAGCTGCGCCCCGGAGGGACGAGGGCGACGGAGGGCGGT
>Ga0335085_10012098_pt1 | contig 12732 bp, 10 predicted proteins | sample Lox_Sample_45_FD_206712 | JGI IMG/M metagenome (GOLD analysis project Ga0335085, IMG submission 206712) | Soil microbial communities from Loxahatchee National Wildlife Refuge, Florida, United States - Lox_Sample_4.5 | ecosystem: Environmental > Terrestrial > Soil > Wetlands | place: USA...
AGAGACTCCGCGATGAGCGCGGCGTACGCGGAAACTTTCTGCGAGTGCCCCTGCGTATAGTGGTCCTTCGCGTCGATCGCGAAAGCCAAAGAGGTAACCGTGTCGAGCACGGCTTGCGGGAGGCCCTCAGGGCCCTGTGAGGCCGTGGGAACGGTGGGCTTACCGCCAGCAGCTTCCGTCGTGGCCAGCGACTCCGTGAACTGCTTGAGGCGTGAATAGATTTCTTCGAAGGCTTCCGGACCAGTTGCAAAGAGCCGCTTGAGCGTCACCCCCAGGTAGGCTTCGAGCACGTCGCGCTTCCACTTTTTGGCTTCGTTGGGATCGAAATGGTCGGCGGTCGAGACAGCATTTCCTCCCTGGTGTTTCGAGAGGTACATGGAAGCGTCGGCAACCTGGATGAGCTCCTGCGGCGAAGAGCCGTGGAGCGGGTAGCAGGCGATACCGAAACTTGCGCTGATGTTTTTCTCGCGCAGAAGCGGATCGGCGGAAACCCAGCCACGGAGCTTTGTCGCGAGCTGCCGGGCATGCTCCATATTCGTTTCCGGCATGAGGATCACGAACTCATCGCCGCCGTATCGCGCGACAACGTCGGAGCGGCGGCAGTTCGTTTCGAGGATGTGACCGACACGCTGGAGAACGAGGTCGCCTTCGAGGTGGCCGTAAAAATCATTGACGAATTTGAAGCGGTCCAGATCCATCAGCACGAGTGCGAAAGCGCGGCCGGCGCGCGTAGAACGCTTCCATTCCGCGGATAGCGCTTCCATGAAGAAGCGATGGGTCTTGACGCCGGTGAGACCGTCGGTAATGGCCTGCTCCTGGGCTTTTTGGAAGGAGAAGGCATTGTGAAGAGCGCCGGCAATCAGGTCGGCCAACGTGCGCAACAGGAGGATCTCCTCCTCGGTGAATTCGATGTGATGTGACGATTCAACGTACAGCACGCCGTGGAGTTGCTCGGCGTAGAACACCGGAAGAGCAATGGCCGCAAGAGAATCCGGCAGCAGAGGCTTGTGAGGGGAGTCAAGGGACGAGGAGGCCTGGTAGTCGGCCAATTGGCCGCTGCGTGCCACATGTCCAATCAGACCGTTGCCGAGAGGAATGCGCCTGCCGAGCACGCCGCGGCGCGCACCCGCCTCTGCCTGAACAATGAGTTCGCGTGTGGAGTATTCGAGCACGCTGATGCCGATGTGGTCGTACGTGAGTCCGGCTTCGAGCTGTTCGGCGATCTTTGCCAGCATCTCGTCGGGATTGAGTGTGGCGATAGCGTTGCGCGAAATGCTGTTCAGAAGAGATAGATGCCTGGCTTTGGTGCGCTCTTCGTTGAAGAGCCTCGCGTTTTCGATGGCAATGCTCGCTTCGCTGGCGAGTACGCGCATGAGCTCGAGGTGCCCTTCATCAAAAGCGCGCTCGTTATCCGAAAAAACGGCCATCGCGCCGATGGCGTGATCGTAAGCGACCAGTGGCACGCCGCAGTAGCAACCGCGGTCGCGGAGTGGATCTACGCCGAGCTTTTTGGCTTCGGCGACGTAGTTGTCGCGGATGAGGACGGGCTGGCGCGTGCGAATGATGTATTCGGTGATGAAATTTCCGGCTGGCCGGCTACGCGCAGGCTTGGCCGTACCTCCGATGATTTCCAAGTCAAAAGTCATTTCATCCCGCAGCGGGTCGAGCGAGGCGATGTAAAAATTCTCGACGTCAAACAGCCGGCGCAACTCCTCCCAGACCTTGCGCAACAGATCCTCTTTGTTGAGCGTCGAGCTGAGCGCGCGGCCAATTTCGTTCAGAACGTGGAGCTCTTCAGAGCGTCGTGAAGTCTGCTGAATAAGGTAACTATTTTCGACGGCCATGCCGATTTGATGGCCAAGTGCAAGCAACAACCGGTATTCGGCTGGCGTGAAGCGGCGGCTGTCCGGCGTGCCCAGCAGCAGAACACCGAAGGCTTGCTCCTTGGCTTGCAGGCTGATCGCCACGATGCTGCGCAGTCCCTGCGTGAGGGCAAGCTGCCTGAATCGTCGGATGGGCTCTTCCCGTTCGAGCGCTGCGACCGTGTCGTCATTCTTTAGATCGCGGAACCCCAAGAGCCCGCCCAATCGTGATACGAGGCCGACGAGGTAATCATCGAGCCCCTGCTCCTGCGCGGTTCGGCAAAAATTGTCGCTCAAGCCAACGGCCACCACAGATGTTGGCCCTTGCGGGTCGCCATGATGAAGAAACAGCGCTCCCGCAGGCAGGCGCACGACGCCAAGAACTCGATCCAGCGCCTGCGAAAGCATGCGTTGAATTTCGCCGCCTACAAAACTCGACGTAGCGAGATTCAGATTCGACAGCGCCAGCATGTTGCGCTCGACCCGTCGTTTTTCTTCTTCGTACAAAGCCATGACCATGAGCATGGCCACGAACGCTGAGGGTACGGCAGCCGCGACCTGGAAACTGATTTCGCGGTAAAAGGATGCCTCGCGCAAGAAAGTGAAAATAACTCCTACAGCGGCCCACACTACAAACGAAATCGCCAGAAGCCAGTCGGCAAGTGTTTCTTGCCGCCGGCTCTCTTGCCAGAAGATGTAGCTGACGGCTAGGAAGATCGACGCGGCGGGAAGAATCAGCGGAATGTAGAACAAACCCAGGGAGTTTGCGCCGGCCCAAACCACAAGCACGCCTCCCGCTGTCGCTGCGTGTACTTTCCAAAGTGGCCGCTGAGCATAAAGCTGAGTGCCTAGAAAAAAACAGAGCCCGGCACCGGCGTAAAGCAACTGTTCAATCGCCGTCTTCAACGGTTGCCCGCCCGGATTGGGCAAGAGAACCGGACTGAGATAACTTACCGCGACGAATGCCCAGCCTCCGGTCCAGTAGAGTAGATACGGGCGCCGCTTAAGGTTGTAAATGTAGGCAAAGAAAGCCGCCACCAAGGAGGTAGCCGCCAGCAATGCCAGCGCGATGAAGCTCTGGTTGGTCAAGGCCTCGGTCAATTCTCCGTCCCACGCGCGGACGGCTCCCTTGCACCGTGCTAAAACGGCGAAGCATTCTCTGCATCAGGGCGGGCTCAACGCTACATCCACACCACGCGCAGACAATAGGACGCCATCACGCGGGAACGCCTCGATGCACAAGACAAAGTACTCTCGATTATGGATGATGAATTTTTCTGGAAGCAAGCGTACCGGGGTACCGGTAGCCAAAGAAGCAGCAGGCCGGGGGTTAACAAGTTAGAGACATTTCAACACCCTGGAACGAACCTGGCAGCCAGGGCGGGAATCGCGTCTCCCCCGTTCGCTCCGAGCAATAGCCAATCTCGCCACCTAAGGCCTTAAAACTAAGGCCTTAAACTTGACACTCCACGAAGGCAGGTCTACACTACGGAGTTTTTAGATAGCCCCGGAAGCCGACAGAGGGGCGGGACTCCCATGGACAAGAAAAGGCTCGATTACTACAAGAAGAAGCTGGTAACGCGGCGCGAAGAGTTGATGAAGACGATCGCTCGCACCCAGGAAGAGGGGCGAACTGCGGACGAAGATCCGACAGTAGACCTCGCGGACAAAGCGGCAAACTCCTACACAAAGGAGTTTCTCTTCGGCATGACCAATACAGACCGCACGATCCTGAACATGATTGATGCGGCACTGAAACGCATACAAACCGATCAATACGGCGTATGCGCGAATTGCCAGGAAGAGATGCAGCAAAAGCGGCTCGAAGCGGTACCCTGGGCCAAGCACTGTATTTCTTGCCAGGAAAAGATGGAACAGGGGCTGCTTTAGCTCCTTGTTGGCACCGGAAAAAGAGCGGCCAGCCTTCACAGGCTGGCCCTGAGCTTTTAGCGCCCCCATTTTTCGCAAGTTACCTCAGCGTGACTTCTCTCTTTCATTATAGACGCGGGAGGAGTAGATTTCTTTGCGCGTGATAAGAGAAGACTCTTCGATGCACGCCGAAGGAAGTACGGGAAGAGGTGTGCGCGCGTGGCTCGCGATAGTGAGCGACACGGTTGTGAGCGTTTTCTTTCCTGCAGGATGCAGGATTTGCGAGAAGCTGTTGACGGGAGCTAGCCGGGTTCCAATTTGCGAGGAGTGCCTGTCGTCGTTCCGAGCCACTCCGCAAAGAAAATGTGAAATTTGCGGTCAGACGCTTGAGGGAATGACGGCGACTGAGGAAGAACAGTTAATTTGTCGAGCCTGCCAGCAGAAAACCTACGCGTTTGACCGCGCGAGAAGCTACGGGAGCTACGAAGGACCGCTGGTGCAAGCCATTCTTCTGCTGAAGTGGCAGCGAATGGAGCCACTGGGAAGATGGTTTGCCGAGAGATTGTCGGAAATTGTCGTCCAAGCGGGCCCGAGCTTTGTTGCGGATGTCGTCGTGCCTGTTCCATTGCACCGCGACCGCGAGCGGCAGCGGGGATACAACCAGGCGGCCCTGATCTCCAAGCCACTTGCCAGAAAGCTCGATCTACCTCATGAGGCGGTCTTGCTTATGCGAACCAAGCCGAGGCCGAGCAAGCAGGTGCTCAGTCTAGAGGAGCGTTGGGAGTCGGTTCGTGGCGCTTTTGCCACACGTCCGGGCAGCCAAGTTGACAATAAGCGCGTCTTACTGGTAGATGATGTATTGACCACTGGGGCGACGCTGGATGCCTGTGCGAGGGTGCTCTTGGAGTCGGGGGCCAAATCAGTTCTAGGACTGACTGTGGCCCGGGCGATGAGAAATCCCCTGCCAGTCCTGGGGAATGGTAAGCTGTAGCCTAAGGTAGCGCGATGAGCGCAAACCGGCCAAAGTCGATCGATTTCCGGGGGCGATACGCCTCTGAAGGGGACAGCGGCCCTGCGCCCGGCCCCGCGGACCCCGCAGGCAGTAGAACCCACAACTCGATTTTGCCGAGGCGCGCATCACTGATGCAGGAGCCCGTGCTCGTGCTGAATGCCACGTATGAGCCGATCAATGTAACGGCGGTGCGGCGTGCTATGGTCTTGCTCTTGAAGGGTGTTGCTCAGGCTGAGGAAATGCACAGCGCGGAAGTGCACTCGGCCGCGCATTCGCACAAGGTGCCATCCGTGATTCGCCTGCTAGCCTACCGGCACATTCCGCAACAGAGCAGGGCACTTTCCCGGAAAAATATTTTGCTTCGCGATCGCAATACATGCCAATTCTGCGGGCGAATTTTTCCGAGCTCGGAACTTACGCTCGATCATGTTGTGCCGAGGTCGCGCGGCGGGCGTTCTTCTTGGGACAATCTGGTGGCGTGCTGCTATCGCTGCAATAACAGCAAAGGCGATCGGACGCCAGAGGAAGCTGGTTTTAAGCTGGCACGCCGGCCCAGACCTTTTACACTGCATACATCTCGTCAATTGATGCGGCTAATCGGACATCGCGACGAGCGGTGGCGTAAGTATCTGTTTTATTAGGTATTTCAAGCAAGAAAAGGGCGGAGGCAAATTTCTTTTAGTCCGTGGAAACCTTTTTTGCTGGCACGCATCTAAGCTTATAACTAACCACTTCGAGGACACACCCCGGGAAGCAGCTAAGGCACACGCCTTAGCTGCTTCTCTCCTTTTATGCACAAATTTTTCCCATAGTGCTTTTATACTAGAGATCCCCGATCGTTTTATCCGATTTTGCCTCAGGAAAGCTTTTTAACGCAGCTTCCTCGTCGGGGAATTCCGGAAATACCTCGTAGAGATGAGTGATTTTCAAGACTTCCTCGACGTTACGCGATAATCCAACAACTTTCATTTCTCCGCCGCTCTTGAGCACCGTAACGTAAATTCGCGCGAGTTCTCCAATCCCAGAGCTGTCTAGATATTGCAAGCCGCTCAAGTTCAGCAGGATGTGTTTGTGTCCTTCGTTTAGCAGCCGGCTCACATTTTCGCGAAGTACACCAACCTCGAAAAACGTGAGATGGCCGCGAAGATCAATCAGAGAAGCTTGTGGTGTGTGCCGGATGGTCGCGGAAAAATTCAATCTGAGCTCCTGGAGGCTGGCACTCGCAATTCTACTTTGCGATGAGAGTTCATAACAGGGGATTTCGCTAACACAGGAACTTTCTGAAGAGCAACGGAAACAGGATCGGGAGAACGGTTGAGAGTTCAAGCCAGTTATACTGCAAAAGCCTTGCGGAGACCCCCCTACTGGCGCATGACCACCCGCAATCCGCGACGCCAGCTTTCCGCCAAGCCGATGCGCGTGCATTCCAACTCAGGCGAGATATAACGAAGAAGCCTATCCGTCGATGGGTGAAAACGAAGCGCAGGGGCAACCAGGTATACAAGCGGCGGAGCGGCCTGCAACTCGATTCCCGGGAAATATCCGTAGCGAGCAAAATCATTCTGCTCCATATGACGGCGAATGCGAAACCAGTAGTCCGCGGCTTGCAGTGGAAGATGAATGTGCTCGCTGGCCTTCAATTCTAGGATAGCGAGGCGGCCCGTGCGGGTAACTGTAAGAAGGTCAAGTATTCCATGTTCGCCTCCGGCAGTCGCAAACACCTGTGAGTATGCGAAGCGTGCATCAAAGGCCGCGTCCACGCGTGTGACGTCCTCGCGTACGAGTGCTTCAAGCCAGCGCTCCGGCTGGCCGCGATAGAGTGCGTGGCGGGTTTCTATGGCTAGTGGATGCCGGTAAGTCTCAAGTTGATGGAGAAGTTTCTTGAGATCTTCCAATGTGCTGGGCTTGAGTTCCTCTCGGGCATCTGGGCAGCCGAAGTAGATTCGTCCATCGTCCCAACGGGCAAAGGCGAGACCACGAAAACGTAGTAGCACCTCACGCGATTGTGCCACGGGATGAACGGTGATGGCCCGCGGCGAATGAGCCACGATCGAGTCGAGAGCCGAACGCGAACAATCAAGAAGGGCTTGCGATTCACGGTGCGGGACCAGCCAGGTTTCTTGATTTCCGGCGCGCCGCGGGTCAATTCTTTCGAGCTTCTCGCGGATCGGATCGCGCTCGTAAAGCTCGAGGGCTAATTCACACGACAGAGCAGGGGTGCGCTGAGCGACATGGCGTGCAGTGCCTTTGGGCAAGATCATTCGGAGCGCGACGACGTTGCCTCGCCGTTCCGAATTGCTCACTCGATCCAACCAGAGTAGGGCGAAGGTCAGGCTGCGATTTACTGTGTCAGCGGACTCCCCGTCGGGAACGGCAAGCAGAGCGATATGCGAAGAGCCCTTTCGTAGCAGCCCACGAACGTAGTTGCCTGAAAGGGAGTGTTCGAGATCGGAAGATGCCGTTAAGGATTCTAGACATTCGTCGGGAAATTGTTCGGCAAGAAAAGGGCGAAGGAAATCGCAGAACGCTTCGCGCGAAAGATCCTGAGGAGTGCGTTCGAACTCCAGCCGAATGAATTCAAGGCGGTCGGGCTTGGCTCGGCCAAATCGCTCCACGGCGAGGGCCAGCCGCGTTTCAGAGTGATCGGCGATAGCAAGAACGCGGCGTGTCAGATTGTAGTTCTCCGACCAGAGATGCAAAAGAGGCTTCTCTGCGGCACCGCGGATTTCCCAGGAGAGCCCGGAAAAGGGAGCGAGACGTCCGCCATTCTCGCGAATCTCCAGAATGCCGACCGCGGTGAATTCCGTGAGACAGGCCTGCAGTTCAGCGGAGAGGTCCACGCCGAGAATTATAAATGAAATACGTAGCTTGTGAACTATTCTTTCTTGAGAGTAAACAGGATTCCTGTCACGCGGACTGATGGCTGTTGAATGTTCCAGCTGGACGGTATGTGCTCGAAAGAGACTTCGAAATTGCGGCTTTCGCCGGGAGCGAGCTGCGGCGCCTGAGGCGCAAAAACCGCACGCGATCCTCGCAAAACGACTTGGCCGAGTTCGTCGGAGAACTCGACCGTGAGTTCCACGTTGGAAAGCGGCAAATTACCCGCGTTAGTGAGTCGCCCGGCAAGCGTGGTGACTTCCTGATTCAGAAAATTTTCAGCGCGGCTGAGCGCGATGTGGTCAACCTGGAGGTTCGGTGCATAGGCCTGCTCCGCGGGGCCAAAAGGAAGATGCGCTTCGCGCGCGGACGAGCTGGAAGGCCTTTCCGCTCCGGGCCACATAACTATGACGAGAGCGATCGCAATAGTGACAACGCCCATCCAGACAATCCACGAGCGACCGCCACTCGGCTGCGGCTGTCCGGCGCTTTCGATTGGCGAGATCTCAGACCTGGAATCCATTCGTGGAATGATGCTGACGCGGATAGCGCGTGGCGTCAAGGCGCTACGCGAAATGAATTCCCAAGACTAGAGCGAGCAGGATGAGCGGGTCAAGTGCGCGCTTATCCTTTTACCGGCCAACGACAAGCCGATGGATCAGCGGTTCCGGAAGCTTTGCCGTGCGCATCCGTTCCTGCACGGCAGAGATATCGTAGGCCACGCGCCAGAATTCAACCGTGTGATGTTCGAGGTCGGCGATGGCAAAACCTGCCCGGGGGTCGCCGTCGCGCGGCTGGCCGATTGAGCCTGGATTGAGCAGATAACGGCGCGGGGGTTCGATACGCAGCGCGGCAAAAGATTCAGACGGGCGCGGACGGATCTGCAGGACTTCGAGATTGGAATCCTTGTAAGTGAAGCCGCCCTGATGGTGGGTATGTCCAAAAAAAGTGACTTCCGCAGTGGAATCAAGCAGGCCGTCCAGAGCTTGTGCCGGCGTGAAAACGTATTCGTCCTCATCCTGAAAAGCGCCATGCACCAGAACAATGCCGTCAGTGGCCAGCGGCCCCTGAGGGAGCGCGGATAGCCACGCAAGATCTTCGCCGTCCAGTTTGGAGCGAGTCCAATCTACTGCGGCTTTCGCTACCGGGTTGAAATCAGTAGTGTCCATGAGGCCGGAGACAGCTTTGTCATGATTGCCACGAATTGTTTGTGTGCCAAGCTCACGGAGTCGCGCTACGACTTCATGGGGATCGGGCCCATATCCGACGACGTCACCGAGACAAACGGAAACATCCCACCGGCCCGCCGCAGAATCAAGCGCGGCCGCGAGAGCCGTAGCGTTCGCGTGGAGATCGCTAAGAATAAGAATGCGCATTCATCCCATCCGCAAAATTCCATAGAGTATAGATGAACCCGTGTGCCGATGCACCTCGCTCCGTAGCAAGGTAAGTAGAAATCGCGCACGACGTAAGAGACGTACAAAGGTCTCGAAGGAGATTTCGTATATTTACAAAAAATTTAGAAAACGGAATCGCAAAGATTCTTTGTGGAACGGAAAAGCATTAGAGAATCAGGAGAATCAAACATAAAAACTTGATGACCGACGAAACATTCGCGGCACCCGCCTCGTCTATACAGGTGCAGCCGGATGAGCTGCGCAGGTGAGTCAGAGAATCGAATGAAAAACCCCGCGGTGGCAGCCGCGGGGCGATGACACGCAGTCTTTCCGGCCGTTAGTCCAGGAAGAACGAGGTGTCTTGCGGGTGAGACTACTCGCCCTGAGCACGCGTGTCAACTCTGTTCAGCTTGTGCGGCGGCAGCAATGCGGCTGACTCGATCCTGATGGAAAGGAAGTTGACACGCATGAAATTCAATTCGATTCTCCGCAGTTTGGCGCTGGCAGCCGCTTTGGCCTCGACAGTGCCGCTCCTCGCAAAGCCGTTCAGCAAGACCATCAACATCGCTCAGGCGGCAAAGGTCGGTAAAGCGAATCTGCAAGCAGGTGAGTACCGCCTGATGATCGACGGAAACAATGCGACTGTCCAGAAGGGAAACCAGGTGCTGGCGCAAAGTGAGGGCCGCTGGGAGGAACGCGCCTCCAAATCTCCGAGTGATTCCGTGCTCATCGGTGAAAACGGCCAATTAAAGGAAGTCCGTTTTTCAGGAAAAACGCGCGTCTTCGTGTTCAGCGAATAGGCGAAGCACATCCGGGAAGTTTTCGAATGTATGACAGGGAGACCGTGCACTGCCGCGGTCTCCCCTTCAAGTATTTGACGGAACATGCCCTCAACGCTCCAGCAGAAATCGCGCCCACGGCACGAACCAAATTCTAGCCAAGAGCCCGTGCATGTCTCCTGACAGCTTTCTTGGACGAGCCTCTACCTCTTCATCGAATCAGCATGCAGTCACCATAACTGTAGAACCTGTAGCCTGCCCGTACCGCATGGCCGTATGCCTCAAGAATTTTCTCTCGCCCCGCAAACGCGCAAACCAGCGCCAGCAAAGTCGAGCGCGGTAAGTGAAAGTTTGTGAGCAACGCGTCTACTACCCGGAAACGAAATCCTGGATATATGAACAGCTGAGCGACGGCTTTTCCAGGAAGCAAGAGCTCGGCGGAGCCAGACTCTGCAGCGCGCGCGGCCGAGGCCTCGAGAGCTCGAACAACGGTGGTGCCAATCGCCAGAATCGGTCTGCCAGCTGATCGTGCCTCGGAAATCTGCTGCGCGGTTTGAACCGGAATTTCGTAGGACTCGGCATGCATCAGGTGGCCTTCGAGCGTTTCGCTATGCACCGGCTGAAACGTGCCGAGTCCCACTTCCAAGGTCAGCTCACAGACATTCGCGCCGCGCGCCCGGATTCGCTCCATAATCTCTCGAGTGAAGTGCAAGCCGGCCGTGGGGGCGGCTATAGCTCCCGGTTGTTTGGCGAATACCGTTTGGTAACGCTCGCGATCGGAATCTTCGTCAGTGCGATGGATGTAGGGCGGCAGAGGAACATGCCCGAGATGCTCAAGGTGATCCGCGACCACGCGTGTGTCGCGTGAAACAAAGCGCAGGGTGCGTATCCCCAATTCTCCTCGCGCGATCACTTGCGCTTCAAGTTCGCCGCTTCCAAATAATACGCGCTCCCCGGTTTGCATCTTCCGGCCAGGGCGGACAAGCGCTTCCCAAGTCTCCGGATCGATCTTCCGAACCAGAAAGACTTCTACAGTGCCAGTCAAATGCTCGACACGGCTGGCCCGCGAAGGGGCCTGCGCGTGTGTTCCAGCACGACGTCCGAAGAGACGAGCCGGAATGACGCGCGTGTTGTTCAGGACAATCAGTTCGTCGCCGTTTAGAAGGTCCGGGAGCTCCACGAAGAGATGGTCCTCCCAGGTCTGTTCTGAACGTGGGACCAGTAGCAGACGCGAGGAATCGCGCCGTTCCAAAGGGCGCTGAGCGATCGATTCGGCCGGCAGGTGGTAATCGAGTTCGTCGAGGCGCATCAAGTGGCAGTCTAGCAGCATCCCAAGAGTTGAGTTCGCCGGAAATAGGGGCATGGCTCGCTTGAAATTCTTGAACGGTCAGGGGGAAAATGACGAGCGTGAGAGAGCAGAATTCTGCTATGTATATGAATATGAATAGTTTAGAAGAAATCAGGTGGTGAGGGATTATACTTGACATTGATACACTCATGTAATATTATCCGCATGCAGTCAATTAAACAAACTCTGGAGATCGAACATGAGAACTACTTTGAGCCGTTGGGAACCTTTCCGCCGGGCTACCACCCTGCAGGACCAGGTGAACCGTATTTTCAGTGATGTGCTGGAGCGTTCTGGTGAGGAATCAAGCCTTACGAGCTGGGCGCCAGCAGTCGACATTTACGAGACCGAGCATGAGTTGGTCGTTAAGGCCGACTTGCCGGACGTTGACCCCAAGAATCTTGACATTCGAGTGGAGAACAATATCCTGACCATTTGCGGTGAGCGCAAGTTCGAGAAGAAAGTGGCCGAAGAGAGTTATCTGCGAGTGGAGCGCGCATATGGCGCGTTCAGCCGGAGTTTTTCGCTGGCCAATACCGTTAACTCGGAAGCCATCAATGCCGACTACCAGAATGGTGTGCTGACGCTGACGGTTCCGAAGCGTGAGGAAGCCAAGCCGAAGCAGATTAAAGTGAACGTCGGGACGCCCGCTGTGGCCGCTGCGGCTGCTGGGGCGAAGTAAGCAGGAGACACGGTGGTAGCAAGGAAGGGGGCTGGGTTGTGTACCAGCCCCTTTTTGTCGAGAAGCGAGGAAGAACATGCTGCGATTTGACAAGATGACAGTGAAGGCGCAAGAAGCGCTGCAGGAAACAAATGAAGTGGCCGCGCGGCACGAAAATCAGCAGGTCGAGCCGATCCATCTGCTTGAGGCACTTGTGTCCCAAACGGACGGCGTCGTCCCTCCGCTACTTGCACGGCTAGGAATCCGAAGCGAGGCATTGGGCCAGGAAATTGAGCGCGAGATTGGTCGCCTGCCGAAAGTCCAGGGTTTTGCACAACAGCACATGGGTAGGCCTCTAAACAATGTTCTGGAGCGGGCCTTTGACGAGGCGGAGAAGTTCAAGGACGAGTACGTTTCAACAGAGCATTTTTTTCTGGCACTGGCCGGCGAGGATCGCGATCCGGCCGGGCAACTCCTGAAAAGGCAGGGCGCTTCGCATGAAGCGATTCTCCAGGCTCTCACGGGTGTGCGTGGCAATCAGCGCGTCACTTCGCAGAACCCGGAAGCTACCTATGCTTCATTGGAAAAATACGCGCGCGACCTCACAGATCTGGCGCGGCGTGGAAAGCTCGATCCGGTGATTGGGCGCGACGAAGAAATTCGCCGCGTGATGCAAATTTTAGCCCGGCGCACCAAGAACAATCCTGTTCTGATCGGAGAGCCTGGCGTAGGCAAGACGGCGATAGTCGAGGGTCTGGCGCAGCGCATTGTTTCTGGTGATGTGCCTGACGTGCTGAAAACCAAGCGGCTCGTGGCGCTGGATTTGGCGGCGCTCGTCGCCGGCGCAAAGTTCCGTGGAGAATTCGAGGAACGGCTGAAAGCAGTTTTGAAAGAAATTACTGAGGCGGAAGGGCAGATCATTCTGTT
>Ga0335085_10012099_pt1 | contig 12731 bp, 10 predicted proteins | sample Lox_Sample_45_FD_206712 | JGI IMG/M metagenome (GOLD analysis project Ga0335085, IMG submission 206712) | Soil microbial communities from Loxahatchee National Wildlife Refuge, Florida, United States - Lox_Sample_4.5 | ecosystem: Environmental > Terrestrial > Soil > Wetlands | place: USA...
AAACGCGCTTATCACTTCGCGGAACTGCTTCTCGGACTCGGTCTCGCGGACGAAGTGGCCGCGCTGCACCGCGCGACGCTTCAGGAGGCCCTTGTCGCGGGTAAGAACCACGCGCTTCTGGGCTACCGAAAGCGCGACGATCTCCTCGTCGCGGTAGTCGACCTCCCACAGGCTGTCAAAGCCCGCCATCCGCAGATGCCGCGCGAGTTTCCCGAGATGGGAGTCGAGGACGAAGCGCGGATTGCGAAGCGGCAACGGTCGCAGGTGCACGACGGGCGCAATGTCGAAGCGCTCGAACACCGGATAGACGGCGACGCGCTCCCCGCCGCGCAACACATGCTCGAACGCGATGGAAACGCCGTCGACGACCACGAGATCGACTTCGGTGTGCGGAACCCCGAGCGATTCGACCGCGTCCTTTACGGAGCGACCCCGGTCGATGGGGACGGAGAACGCCTTCTTGCGGCGTTCCGGGGCGAGAAAATCGTTCAACTCCTCATAGAAGCGGAATTCGGCGCTCTTGCGCTCGCCCTCGCCTCCGCGTTCTCCAGCGGCGCGGGACAGACCGGCAACGGGCCGGGCAGCGTGCACGCTCACAAGAAACGCTTCAGCAGCTTCAAGTCGATATTTCCGCCCGAGAGGATCACGCCGACGCGCTTGCCGGCGACCGGGAGGCCACGCTCGAAAAGGCCCGCAGCGCCGAGGGCCCCGGTCGGCTCGACGACGATCTTCATGCGCTCCAGAAAGAAGATGACCGCCTTGATGAGCTCCGCGTCGCTCACCGTCACCATGTCGTTTACGTAGCGGAGCACCAGCGGAAAGGTCAGCCGGCCGAGCGCGTGCGTGCGCGCGCCGTCGGCGATGGTGTCCGGATTGTGGCAAGTCTGCAGTGTCTTCGTCCTGAAGGAGCGCGTCGCGTCATCGCCCGCTTCGGGTTCCACGCCAATCACCTTGCACCCGGGCGCGAGAGCCGCTGCGGCGACGGAGCATCCCGAGATCAGCCCACCGCCGCTCACCGGGACGAACAGGTAGTCGAGCGGCCCGGCATCCTCGACCAATTCCTTGGCAGCCGTCCCCTGCCCCGCGATCACGTGCGGGTGGTCGAAAGGCGGGATCATCGCGAGCCCGCGCTCGCGCGCGGTCCGCTCCGCGACTTCCTCGCGCACTTCCTTGCGCTTGTCGTAGAGCACGACCTCGGCGCCGTAGCCGCGCGTCGCTTCGATTTTCACGGCCGGAGCGTCCGCCGGCATCACGATCGTGACGCGGATGCCGAGCTCCTTTCCAGCGAGCGCGACCGCCTGAGCGTGGTTTCCCGAGGAATAGGCCAGCACGCCGCGCCGCCGCTCTTCGGCAGAGAGACGCGACATCGCGTTGTAGGCGCCGCGGAACTTGAACGCGCCGATTCTCTGGAGGTTCTCGCATTTGAAGAACACCCTGGCGCCGGTCCGTTCGTCCGCCGTGCGCGAGGTCAGAACGGGAGTGCGATGCGCGTGACCGGCGAGCCGCTCGGCTGCGGCGGCGACGTCGGCGTAGTCGATTGCGAGCGTGCGGTCAGGGGCGTTCATGGGCGGGAGCGCACTGGACGTGGAATTCTACGCTACCGCCTCCCGATCCGGCTGAGGTGAGGTCGCCCGGGCATCCCGCTCGCACTTTTCTTCGCCTCATCCCAGTCCATCCGTCGCGGTTGACCGCGAGTTCGCCGGCGGGATACATTGGTGGCTGGCAAACGGCAAAATCGGCCCAGGCGGGAAGGTTGCTGCTCGAGCGCCTCGAGGGACGAAAACATTGCCCGCAAAGCCGCTCAACGACGAGAAAATCTAGGAGGAAGGATCATCATGCGCAAAGCCTATCTGACGCTGTCGGTACTCGCTGCCGGGGCCCTCGCCCTACCGGCCGCGAGCCAGGCGCAAACCACCACGCTCACGGTCGGCATGCCGACCACGCCGCCGAATATCGTGCACATGCCGGTGCTCGTGGCCCAGGACCTCGGGCTGTTCAAGAAGAACGGCGTCGAGGTCAAGACCGTTGCGCTCGAAGACGGCGTCAAGGTGTTCCGCGCCATGCTGGCGGGCAATCTCGATATCGCTCAGTCGCCCGGCACGGTCACTTCGATCGGGATCTCCAAGGGCTCGCAGGTCAAGGCGATCCTGGGGACCCTGTACAAGTTCGAGGCGTCGATGGTGGTGCGCGACAACATCAAGACCATGGCCGACTTGAAGGGCAAGCGCATCGGCATTCAGCAGCCCGGCGGCTTTGCCGACATCCTGAGCAAGAGCGTGTTGCGCGCCGCCAAGATCGATCCCAAGGAGGTCAACTTCGTCAGCATCGCGAGCGAGGACGTGCCGGCGCTGGTCGCCGACCAGGTCGATACCGCGATTCTGCACGTCGAGCAGGAGATGCTCGCCAGGGAGAAGGTGCCGAGCCTGCACGCGATCGCGCGCATGTGGGAGCTGCAACCGAAGCAGATGTATACCTACTATTCGGTGAGGGAAGACACCATCAAGAAGAATCCGGCCGCGCTGCAAGCCTTCGTCAAGTCCGTGATCGAGGCGACCCGGATCATGTACACCGACAAGGCCAGGGTGCTGCCGATCATGGTCAAACATACCGGCTATCCGGAAAAGATCGTATCGGACACTTTCGACTTCCTCGTGAAGAGCTGCATCTGGGACGCCAACACCGGGCTCTCGCCCGAGCGCGTCAACTTCACCGCCGACCTGATGACCAAGGTCGGCAATATCGAAAAGGGTAAGACCCCGAGCTACGAGCAGATCGTCGACAAGGAATTCGCGGCCAAGGCGATCAAAGAGCTCGGCGTCTGGAAGGGACCCGTTTGTCCGACGCCAGTGTTCTGACCCGGGCTTGAGACCCATGCCTAGCGGATGCCGCCGATACAGGGCGGTGTCCGCCGACAGCGGTGAGACTGAAAACGTGACAATGCCACGAGGAATCGCAGGCAATGAGCGCTAACGGGGTTCAAACCGGCGCGCTTGTGGGCAAGCCGATACCCACAGCGGCGGTACCCGGAAAGAAGCATGCATTGCTGGAGAGCAAGGCGCTCTTCCGCTACGGTTTCCTCGCCCTGATCCTGATCGCCTGGCAGATCGTCGGGCCGCATATCAACCCGATCTTCTTCACCTATCCGACCAAGATCGCGGTCGCCTTCTATGAACTGACCGTCTCAGGCGACTTGCTGCTTTATCTGTCGCAAAGCCTGGAGGTGATGCTCTACGGCCTGCTCGCCGCCGTCGTCGTCGGCATCCCGCTGGCGGTGCTGATGGCCCGGGTGCGCTGGCTCGACTGGGCGCTCGATTTTCCGATTAACGCGCTCTACGCCACCCCGCTGGTGGCGCTGGTGCCGCTGCTGGTGCTGTGGTTCGGCATCTATCTCAAGGCCAAAATCATCGTCGTGTTCCTGTTCGCGGTGTTCCCGATCCTGATCAATACCTATCAGGGCGTGCGCGAATGCGACAAGAACATGCTGGAAGTGGCGCATTCGTTCCGGTCTAGCGAATGGCTGGTGTGGCAGGACGTGCTGCTGCCTTTCGCGCTGCCCTACATCGCCGCCGGCATCCGGCTCGCCATCGGCCGCGGGCTGGTCGGCATGGTGATCGCGGAGTTCTATACCACTATCTCCGGGCTCGGCTTCATGATCACGCGCTATGCCAACAATTTCGAGATGGACAAGACCTTCGTGCCGGTGATCGTGCTGATGGCACTGGGCGTCTCCTTCACCTCGGGCTTGAAATGGCTGGAGCGCCGCATCGCGCCCTGGAGCCGAGCCAACCTCTGACGCGCTGGCGTCGAACGGCCGGAGGGGATCCCTCGCGACCCTCGGCCTGTCGGTTGCGGATCGCGATGCTCCGGATCGTCATCAGCCCCTTCGCCATCTCTTCAAGCGGTCCCCGGATCTACAACTCGTCGAGGCTTTCGGCGGAGAGGTGCGCCGTGTCGGCCCAGGCGTCGAGCAGCCAACGCCCGTCGGCGAAACGGAAGCAGTTGAGGCTCGCATTGGCGAGTACGTAGCTACGCTTTTCCTCCAGCGGGATGTTCATCGCCCTCCGGTAAATCACTCCAAGCACGCCGCCGTGCGTGACCACGGCAACGCGCCGGCCGTTGGAGCGTCCGGCAATGGCCCCGAGCGCCGCGAGGATGCGATCGCGGAACTGCGCGGCGCTTTCCCCGTCGGGCGGAACGTAATGCGGGTCGCGCGTGCGGAATGTCGCGTATTCCGCCGCAAACGCGGTCTCGATCTCGGTGAAACTGTAGCCTTCGAACGCGCCGTAGTTCCGCTCGCGCAGCGCCTTGTCAAAAACGACGGGGAGGCGCGTCGCCGCTGCGATCGGCTCGGCGGTCTCGCGCGTACGCCCCGCATCGCTCGAATAGACCGCGTCGATGCCCTCGCGCGTCAAGCGCCCAGCCAGAGCTCGAACCTGCTCGCGCCCGGCCTGGGTAAGGGGGCTGTCCGCGTGGTAGCCCTGGATGCGGCCGGCGCGGTTCCACTCCGTTTCGCCGTGGCGGATCAGGACGATGCGCGCTTCAACCATTGCGCCGCCCCAGCCAGCGCTCCCGCAGCCTGTTCGCCCCGGCCGATTCAGCGAGCACGCAGGTATCGGCCTCGGCGCGCCTCAGTTCTATGTCGAAGCTCATGAACTCATCGCGGCGGAAGGCATGGATCCTAACCCGCTCCCCCGGGCGCCGCTTCGCCAGCAGCGCGTCGAGCCCGGCCTTTCCCGGCCGAAGCCCATCCACCGCGACGATCACGTCCCCGGCCGCGATGCCTGCCGCCTGCGCAGCGCCCCCTTCGAGCACGTGCGTGACAGCAGCATCTTCGCCGCTCGCCCGCGCGCGGATGCCGAGCATCGCGAGACCGGCGGTCGCTTGCGAGCGGGCCGGCGCGCCGCCCTTGTCCTGGGCCGACTCGGCCGGACGCAATTGCATGTTCACTCCGTGCGTCGCAAGCAGCGCTTTGAGCGGCAGCTCGCGCGTCGAGCGCAGCCAGTCGTCGAAATAGCGGCGAAGCTCGAGGCCTGTCACTGCCTCGGCCAGACGCTCGATGCTGTCCTCGTCCACGCCGATCCCGGTACGGCCGTGTCGCAGCCAGAGCGCGCGCATGACATCGTCGAGGGACTTCTTCTCCCGCGTCTTGTCGCGGATCAGCAGGTCCAGGCACAGCGCCACGAGGCTTCCCTTGCCGTAGTAGCTCACGGTGGCGTTCGGAGAGTTTTCGTCCTGGCGGTAGTACTTGATCCAGGCGTCGAAGCTCGACTCGGCGAGGCTCTGTTTCGCTCGACCGGGACCGCGCAGATAGGTCGTGATCGAGCGGCCCAACAGCTCGAGGTAGTCCTCGGTCCCGATCAGCCCGCAGCGCGCGAGCGCAAGGTCATCGTAGTACGAAGTGATCCCCTCGAACGCCCAGAGCAGCGTGGTGTAGTTCTCGCGCTCCAGCTCATAGGGAGCGAACGCCGCGGGCTTGATGCGCTTTACGTTCCAGGTGTGGAAGTACTCGTGGCTCGCCAGACCGAGGAAGGTACGATAGGGCTCGGTGACGCGCGCTTCGTCGCGGCGCGGAAGATCGTCTCGCGAGCACAAGAGCGCCGTCGAGGCGCGGTGCTCGAGCCCCCCATAGCCTTCACCGACCGCGGTGGCCAGGAACAGATAGCGCTTCATCGGTGCAGGCTTCCCGAAGAAGCGGATGTGGTGTTCGCACAGGCGCTTCAGGTCGCGCTCCAGCCTTCGGAGATCGGCATCGTGGCGGCCGGTGATCACGATGTCGTGCGGCACGCCGGACGCGCGGAAGCTCGCGAGCGCGAAATTTCCCATCTCCACCGGATGGTCGATCAGCTCGGCGTAATCCCCGGCAGCGTAGGTGCCAAAGCCCCAGGGCCTTGCGCCTTGCCGCGCCATTGCCGTTGCGACACGCCAGCTCCGGTAGCGCGCTCCTTTGGGCCGGAGGACCTCGAGCTCACAAGACGCGTTCTCCTGCCCGAGGACGCGCAAGAACAGACAGGCGCCGTTGAAGAAAGCATGCGTCGTGTCCAGGTGTGCGCCGCGTACCGAGAGATCCCAGGCGTAGACCTCGCAGCGCACCTCCAGCGCGCCGGCGACAGGCGCCGCGCGCCAGGTGTGCTTATCGAGCTTCTCCAGCGCGACCAGCCGGCCGCGGCTCTGGGCGCGGATGGAGACGATATGCCGTGCAAATTCGCGAATCATGTAGCTGCCGGGCGTCCAAGCGGGCAGCGCAAAACACTGTCCGGCGGGATCGGGTTCGGCGACCGTGCAGCTCACGCGGTAGAGATGCGCCTCGGGGCGAGCGGGAATGATCGAGTAGCGTATACGCGTCATGCCAAAGCGCCCCCGGTGTCCGCTTCATCGGCGCTCGCCTGCTGCTGCAGCCATTGGGAAAATTCCACCGCCTCGGGCCGAGCCGCCGACCCGGGCGACACGATCATGAAATAGGCGCGCGAGTCGGCCGGCGTGCACATGTAACGCCTGCCGAACGGCAGGATCAGCTTGCCGAGCTTCACCCATTTGTGGACGAAGCGGCTGCGCCCGAGCGCGATTCCCTGGCCCTCGATCGCGGCCTGCATGAGCTGATCGTAGTGCGAGAAGCGCAGCGTCCCAGCCGGCCTGATGCCCTGGGTGCGCGTGAGCTCGAACCATACGTCCCAGCTGAGCCAGGGATAGCGCCGCTCCGGATCGTCGTAGTGCAGCAGCACGAAACCCGAGAGGTCGTTCGGTGACTTGAGCCTGCGGCCGGCGAGCATCGACTTCGCGCACACCGGGAAGACCAGTTCGCCGAAAAGGGGCACCGCGCCGTCGCCCGCCGCCTTCGGCGTGCAGTAACGAATGGCGAGATCGATGCTTTCGCGCTCGAGGTCCTGGATCTCGTTCGTCGCCGCAAGCCGCATGTCGATTCCCGGGTGCGACCGCCGGAAGTCGTTCAGCCGGGGTACCAGCCACAGCGCCGCGAACGACACCGTGGTCGTGACGGTGAGCATGCCGGAGGACCGCGCGCCGAGCTTGCCGGTCACGTCGCGCAGCAGCCGCAGTACCTCGCCCGCCGTCTTGTAGAGGGTCTGGCCCTCCTCGGTGAGGCGCAGCTCCCGATGGTGCCGGCGAAACAAGGCCAGGCCGAGCTGGTGCTCGAGCGCCTGGACCTGGCGGCTGATCGCCGACTGCGTCACGAAAAGCTCGGCTGCCGCCCTGGTGAAGCTCAAGTTTCGGGCGGCGGCTTCGAAGCCTTTCAGCAGATCGAGGGAAGGCAGCTCTCGCGCGCGCTTAAGCATTCCTTTTTCTCATGCAAGACATGAAAAGAGATCGTTTGAGTGCGGCGCGTCCCGGCCGAATAATCTCCCGGGTCGAACGCGCGCAACCCGGGGCAGCAAGCGGGGCGGCGCAAGCATTCGGCAAGCGCATTATATGAAGCAAGGGTCATGAACATCAAACTCGCCGGACTCCGGGCCGGGAAAGGACTGCCATGAACATCGGTTTCGACCGCGCCGAGCTTCACCTCGCCGCACGCCAGGTCATCCGCCTCCCTGAGCCTGCCGGCACGCGTATCGAATGCATGAGCGGAGGCCTGTGGATCACGCAGGAGCGCGACCGAGACGATCATTTCCTGCAGGTCGACGAGACGATCACGCTCGACCGGCCCGGGCTCGCGCTGATCCACGCGCACACGCCGAGCCGGATCGTCCTGTTCGGTCCGGCGCCACTGCTGCCTTGGCGCCGCCGGATCGCGCTGGCGCTGCTCGCCGCGCTGCGAGCGGCCGGCGGGTGGCTCGCGCACACCTTCGGTCCCGAGTCCATCGAGCGTCTGCGCGACCGCGCCTGGCACCGCGGCGTCTGATCCGTGCGAAGGGCGGGCCACAGAGCAGACCGAGCCGATCGACGACAGCGCCAGCCGACTCGAGGAAGACCCGCTCGGCCAAGACCGGGAGCAGACGGACGAATCGCCGGGCCCTCCCGGCGCCACCGGCGACCGCGAAAAATCAGCCCGCTGAAAGGTCGCTCGGCTGGTCGATATCCCGCAGCACACCGGGATCGTCGACCTCGCAGAGCACGATCCGGTCGGGGTACCGCTTCAGGACCTCGCGCGCGCCGGCGTCGCCTTTGAGCGACGACAGCGCCTCAAAAAAGGCACGCGCGAATCCGACCGGGTGACCCCGCTGGCCGCCGGTCTTGGGCGCGGCGATCGCGGCGCCCTGCTCCATCGCCTTCACGATCTTCGCGATGGTCTCGGGCCGCACGAACGGCATGTCCGCGAGCGCGATGACCCACCCGTCGGCCTCGGCGGCGGCGCGCACGCCTGCGGCAAGGCTCGTGCCCATTCCATCGCCGGCGTTCTTGCACACAACGGTACTGCAACCGGCGTCTCGCAGGAGACTGCCGAGTTTCTGCGCTCGCGGTCGTACCACCGCGATCGAATCGGGCAGTACCTCGAGCAGATGGCGCGCCGCGGCGATCGCCATCGGCATACCGGCGTCCGGCGCGCCCGCTGGCAGCGCGTGCAGCAACTTGTTCGAGCCGAAGCGCTTCGAGTAACCCGCCGCGAGAAGGATGCCGCGGATGGTCATCTACGAGGCGATCGGCCCGTGCAGCAGCTTCTTGTCAGCTCTGGGGAACGGCGCAGCCGGCGGAGACGTTCATCTTGGGCGGCTCCACGGTCTCCGGGATCTGCACTCCACGGCGCACCGCGGTCATCTCGGCGAGAATCGCTACGGCGATCTCCGGAGGAGTCTTCGAGCCGATCTTCAGGCCCACCGGCCCCCGCAGACGCGCGATCTCGGACGCGGCGAGGTCAAATTCCGCGAGACGCTTTCTGCGCGAGTCGTTGTTCTTGGCCGAGCCCAAGGCGCCCACGTAGAACGCCGGGGACTTGAGGGCCTCCAGGAGCGCCGCGTCGTCGAGCTTGGGATCGTGCGTGACGGCAACCACCGCACTGTGCGCGTCGAGATTCATCTGCGTCACCACGTCGTCGGGGTAGCCACGGTTGATCGTCACTTCCCTCAGGTCCCAGCCGTCGGCGTATTCCTCACGCGGGTCGCACACGGTCACGTGGTAGTCGAGCGCCTGCGCCATCAAGGCCAGATACCGGCTCAACTGCCCTGCACCGATGACGAGCAATCGCCAGCGCGGGCCGTGGACCGTCTTCAACATTTTCCCGTCAAACTCCAGAAGATCCGACCACTTGCCGGGCTCGATGCGGACCCTGCCGGTGGACATGTCGAGAAAGCGCGCCGCCAGCTCGTGGCGCTCGATGAGGACGAGAAGATCCTTCAGCTTCGATTCAGCGCCAAGCGGCTCGAGCACGATCTGCAGAGTACCCCCGCAAGGCAGTCCGAAGCGCGTTGCCTGCTCCAGGGTGACGCCGTAAGTCGCGACCTCGGGTTTGTCGGCCGCGATGGCCTTCGCTTTCACTTTGTCGATGAGGTCGTCCTCGACGCAGCCTCCGGAGACCGAACCCATGACCTGGCCATCATCCCGAATCACCAGCATCGCGCCCACCGGACGCGGCGCCGAGCCCCAGGTGTGCACCACCGTGCCCAGGGTGGCGCGATGACCGCCCTCCATCCACTTCAATGCGCTGCGTACGACTTCCAGATCTACGCTGTCCACGGGAAATTCCTTGTCTAAGACTGCGGTGCGGGAATATTACTGAGTGCTAACAAATGATTATATGCAATAGCCTAGACCCCGCTTAAGCTTGGGTCAAGCGCTGCCAAGTTCAAGTTGTGGTTGCTTGCCGCATGGGCATGGTCTAGCATTTCCTTCGCCATTCATCGCGTCAACTCCCTAACACAAACGCCTGTGCAGGAGGATTTTTCGCCGAACAGACTCGCATTTCGTTTGAAAGCCAACCAATAAGAAGTTCCACTTTCACCAAAGGAGTCGAACCATGACCGTCAAGGTCTCCATGACCGTCAACGGCAAGCCGGCCAGCGGCGAAGTCGAGGAGCGCACGCTGCTCGTCAATTTCATCCGCGACCACCTGCGCCTGACGGGCACTCACGTCGGCTGCGACACCGCGCAGTGCGGCGCCTGCACCATCCACATGAACGGCCGCGCGGTGAAATCCTGCAATATGCTCGCCATGCAGGCCGACGGCGCCGATCTCGTCACCATCGAGGGCCTCGCGAAGGCCGATGGGACCCTGCACCCGATGCAGGAGGCATTCCGCCAGCACCACGGCCTGCAGTGCGGCTTCTGCACCCCCGGCATGGTGATGAGCGCCATCGACCTGGTGAAGAACTTCCCTGACCCCACGGAAGAGCAGATTCGCGAGCAGCTCGACGGCAACCTGTGCCGCTGCACCGGATACCACAATATCGTGAAGGCGATCAAAGCCGCAGCCGCAACGAGCGCCGGGGCCCCTTCCCCGGCTCAGAGACCTTGAGGTGACCCCAATGGGCGCAACCACCTATATCGGCGCTTCCATCAAGCGCAAAGAGGATTACCGATTTCTCACCGGAGCCGGTAGCTACACGGACGATGTTTCGGTGCCCGGCCAGACTTACGCGTATTTCGTGCGCTCGCCGCACGCGCACGCGAAGATCAAGTCGATCAGGAAGGACAAGGCGCTGAAGGCTCCGGGTGTCGTCGCAGTGTTCACCGGCGACGATCTCGCGGCGGCCAAGGTCGGAGGTCTCCCCTGCGGCTGGCTGATCACCGACGTCAACGGCCAGCCGATGAAGGAGCCGCCGCACCCCTGCCTCGCGCAGGGCAAGGCACGCCACGTCGGCGACCAGGTCGCGATTGTCATCGCGGAAACCTACCAGCAGGCACGCGACGCGGCCGAGCAGCTGAAAGTCGAATACGAGGAGCTGCCCGCGGTGGTGCGCGTCGCCGACGCGCGCAAGAAGGGCGCGCCGGTCGTGCACGACATCGCGCCGGACAACACCTGCTACGTGTGGGGGCTCGGGGACAAGGCCGCCGTGGACAAGGCCTTTGCCGGGGCCGCGCACGTGACCACGCTCGAATTCATCAACAACCGCCTAATACCGAACGCGATCGAACCGCGCGCGGCAAGTGCTTCGTACTCGCGCGCCGACGACAGCTACACGCTCTACGTCGCCAACCAGAACCCGCACGTCGAGCGGCTGCTGATGACCGCCTTTGTGCTCGGGCTCCCCGAGCACAAGGTGCGTGTGGTTGCGCCCGACGTCGGCGGCGGCTTCGGCTCCAAGATCTACCTGTACGCCGAGGACGTGGTGCTGACCTGGGCCTCCAAGCAGATCAACCGGCCGATCAAATGGACCGCGGAGCGCAGCGAATCCTTCGTCTCGGACGCGCACGGCCGCGACCACGTGACGAAAGCGGAACTTGCAATGGACAAAGACGGCAAGTTTCTCGCCATGCGCGTGGCTACCACCGCCAACATGGGCGCATACCTTTCCACGTTCGCGTCCTGCATCCCGACGATTCTGTACGCGACTCTGCTCGCCGGCCAGTACACGACACCGGTGATCTACGCCGAGGTCACGGCGGTGTTCACCAACACCACGCCGGTAGACGCCTACCGGGGCGCGGGGCGACCGGAGGCGACCTACGTGGTCGAGCGCCTGGTCGAGACCGCGGCGCGCGAGATGAAGATCAGCCCGGCGGAGATCCGTCGGCGCAACTTCATCAAGACTTTCCCCTATCAGACGCCGGTTGCGCTCCTGTACGACACCGGTAACTACGAGGCGACGCTCGCCGAAGCGCTCAAGATCGCCGACGTTGCCGGATTTCCCGCGCGCAAGGCCGAAGCCGCGAAGCGCGGCAAGCTGCGTGGGCTTGGATATGCGTGTTACATCGAGGCCTGCGGCATTGCTCCCTCGAACGTCGCGGGGGCGCTCGGCGCCCGCGCGGGCCTTTTCGAAGCGGGCGAAGTGCGCGTGCATCCGACCGGCAAGGTCACGGTATTCACCGGCTCGCACGCGCACGGCCAGGGCCACGAAACGACCTTCGCGCAAGTCGTCGCTGACCGCCTCGGCATTCCGATCGAAGACGTCGATATCGTGCACGGCGACACGTCCAAGATCCTATTCGGCATGGGTACCTACGGTTCGCGCTCCATCGCCGTGGGCGGCACCGCCATCGTCAAGGCGCTCGACAAAGTCGTCACCAAGGGCAGGAAGATCGCCGCGCATCTCATGGAGGCCGCCGAGGCCGACATCGAGTTCAAGGACGGCGCGTTCGTGGTAAAAGGCACCGATAAGAAGAAGGCCTTTGCCGAAATCTCGCTCGCCGCCTACGTTCCGCACAACTATCCGCTCGACAAGCTGGAGCCCGGCCTGAACGAGAACGCGTTCTACGATCCGACCAATTTCACCTTCCCCGCCGGCAGCCACATCTGCGAGGTCGAGGTCGATCCCGACACCGGCAACGTCAAGATCGTCAATTTCACCGCGGTCGACGATTTCGGCAAGATCATCAACCCCATGATCGTCGAGGGCCAGGTGCACGGAGGTCTCACGCAAGGGATCGGACAGGCGCTCACCGAGGGCTGCCACTACGACAAGGACTCGGGCCAGCTCGTCACCGGCTCGTACCTCGACTACTGCATGCCGCGCGCCGACGACGTACCGACATTCAAGGTCGGCACGAAAGAGACGCCCTGCACGCACAATCCGCTCGGCGTGAAAGGCTGCGGCGAGGCCGGAGCGATCGGCGCCCCGGCAGCGGTGGTCAACGCGCTCACCGATGCGCTCGGCGTGAAAGATCTCGAGATGCCGGCGACACCCCAA
>Ga0335085_10012100_pt1 | contig 12731 bp, 9 predicted proteins | sample Lox_Sample_45_FD_206712 | JGI IMG/M metagenome (GOLD analysis project Ga0335085, IMG submission 206712) | Soil microbial communities from Loxahatchee National Wildlife Refuge, Florida, United States - Lox_Sample_4.5 | ecosystem: Environmental > Terrestrial > Soil > Wetlands | place: USA: Florida...
GTGGAGAAGGCCGGCCGCTGGCGGGCGCTCGGGACCAACCCCTTCGGCAACGGGTTCCGTCCGGCGGACCTCGCCGCCGACATCGCCGCGAAGCACGCCGCGGACACCGCCGAGCAGCTCGAGGCCTCGAAGCCGGGCTACTCGATCGCCGGACGGGTGGTGGCGCTGCGCAGCTTCGGGAAGGCGGCGTTCATCAAGCTCCGCGACCGGAGCGGAGAACTTCAGATTTACGTCAAGAAGGACGCGCTGGGCGAGCAGTTCGAGCGCTTCAAGGTCACCGACCTCGGCGACTTCGTGGGCGTGAAAGGGACGCTGTTCCGGAGCAAGACCGGCGAGCTCACCCTGGCCGCCACCGAGTACCTGCCGCTCACCAAGGCGCTGCGCGCTCCGCCGGAGAAGTGGCACGGCCTGGCGGACGTGGAAACGCGTTACCGCCAGCGCTACCTCGACCTGCTCTCGAACCCGGAGGTGAAGCAGGTCTTCCTCCGCCGCACGGCGCTGGTCCGCTACCTCCGCGAGTTCCTCGATTCCCGGGGATACGTCGAGGTCGAGACGCCGATGATGCACTCGCTGGTGAGCGGCGCGGCGGCTCGACCCTTCACCACCCACCACAACACTCTCGACATCCCGCTCTTTCTCCGCATCGCGCCCGAGCTGTACCTCAAGCGCCTGGTGGTGGGCGGGCTCGAGCGGGTCTACGAGATCAACCGCAACTTCCGGAACGAGGGCATCAGCACCCGGCACAACCCCGAGTTCACAATGCTCGAGTGGTACCGGGCCTACGCCACCTTCGAGGACATGATGGTGGAGACCGAGGAGATGATCTCCGGGGCGGCCGAGCGGGTGACCGGCTCCCGCCAGGTCTCCTACCAGGGCCAGGTCCTCGACTTCACCCCGCCCTGGCCCCGCCTCCCCATGGCCGAGGCGGTGCGCCAGGCCTTTCCGGCGCTGACCGATGCGGACCTGAAGGACGCCGACCGGCTCCGCGCCGAGATCGGCCCGAAGCTGCCGGAGAGCGAGCGGCGACACCTGGCCGCGCTCGGTCCCGGGGCGATGCTGGCGGCCCTCTTCGAGCACGGGGTGGAGTCCCGGCTGGTCCAGCCCACCTTCGTCACCGAGTTCCCCACCGAGATCAGCCCGCTGGCCCGCCGGAACGATCGGCGGCCAGAAATCGCCGACCGGTTCGAGCTGTTCATCGTCGGGCGCGAGATCGCCAACGGGTTCAGCGAGCTGAACGACCCGCTGGACCAGAAGGGACGCTTCGAGGCCCAGGTCGAGGCGAAGAGGAGAGGGGCCGTCGAGACGATGGACTACGACGAGGACTACATCCGGGCCCTCGAGCACGGGATGCCGCCCACCGGCGGCGAGGGGCTGGGCGTGGACCGCCTGGCGATGCTCCTGACCGACACCCCATCCATCCGGGACGTCATCCTCTTCCCGCTGCTCAAGCCCGAGAAGCGCTGATGGACGAGCCCCTCGCCCTCGGCGTCGCCGTCCCCGCCCGGCCCCACGCCCGCTGGGTGCTCCGGGCCGTGGGCGCCGTGCTCGTCCTCGCCGGGTTCGTGATGGCCGCCCTCGAGATCAGCCGGGCGGGCGCCTGGACGCAGGTCCTGTCGCGCCTGGGGCTCGGGGCGTTCGGGTGGGGACCCGTGGTGGCCGCGGTGAAGGGCCTGCTCGAGGCGCGGCGGAGCTCGGTCGCGCCGCAGGCGCTCTGGCTCCTGGGTCCTGCCGCCGCGGCGTGGCTCGTCGGCTGGGCGCTGGTGGCTGCGGGGAGCGCCTCCCGCACCGCGGCCGAGCCGGTCAGCGCCGAGCCGGCCGCCACGGGTCACACCTCACCGCTCGCCGGCTGGCGCGACTTCCACCTCGGCACCCTCGCCGCCTACGGCCTCGGCATCCTCGGCGCCGAGCTGGCGCTGGTGCTGGTACAGACCGCGCTGGCCTCGGCCTCGCGCGGGGTGGGGTGGGGACCTCCGGCAGCCTTCGGGGTGGCGCTCACCCTGGCCGCGATGGTGGCTTTCCTCGGTGGCTTCGTGGGGGCGTCGCGGTCGCGCAAGCTGTCCGCACCCGAAGCCACCATCGCCGTCCTCTACCTGGGCGTGCCTCTTCCGGCGCTGCTCTCGCTTCTTCCCTCCGTGCCGGTGCTCGACGCGACGCTCGCACCGAGGTTCCGGGAGGTCATCTACCTCGCCAACCTCCTGGGTCGTCCGGAGCTCGGGTACTGGCTCACGTTCAGCCTCCTGGTCCTCGCGCTCACCCTCGGCATCCTCACCGGCTTCGTGGCCAATGCCTCGGGCCGGCTCGACGTGCGCACCGGGTTCGAGCTGTTCGTGGCCCGCCGCCACGTTCACGTGTTCCGGCCACGGCTGCTGCTCGGGGGCCTGGTGGTGCTCCTGCTGGGCATCATCCCACCGCTGATCATCCTGGGCATCCTCCGCGCGGCGGACGCGGTCGTGGAGCGGACGCGCATCCGCGAGCTCGGCCGGCGCGATCCACTGGCGGCGGCCAGGGCGCTGCACGAGACCCAGGAGAAGAGTCAGTCCCCCACCGAGATGATGACCGCGCTCAGCGTGGGAGGCGTCGGCGTGGGAGTGATGGCGCTGATCATCGTGCTCAGCGTGATGAGCGGCTTCGAGGTGGATCTCCAGAAGAAGATCCTCGGCACCAACGCGCACGTGGTGGTGTTGAAGTACGGCGATCCGCAGGCCGGCATGCCCGAGTACCCCGACGTGATGAAGAAGATCGCCACGGTCCCGGGCGTCGTCGGTCAGACGCCGTTCCTGCTCGGGCAGGTGATGGTCGCGAGCGAGGCGCAGGTGGACGGGGCGATCATCAAGGGCGTGGACCCGGAGACCACCGGTCAGGTGACCGACCTCCCGCGGAACATCCTCCCCGGCGGCGACATCCGCTGGCTCGCCCACCCCGAGGACATCCCGGTGCGCAGCCGGTACAAGATGGAGCGTCCCCGGGAGGACGACGTCATCCAGATGCCGAAGGAGGCCCCCTCGGGGCCGCCGCTGCCCGGCATCCTGCTCGGCCGCGAGCTGGCGTCGAGCCTGCGCGTGCTGGTGGGAGACCCGGTCACGGTCGTGTCCCCGCTCGGGGGCGGCATGGGGCCCACTGGGCCCATCCCCAAGTCGAAGGCGTTCCGGGTGGCCGGCATCTTCTACACGGGAATGTTCGAGTACGACTCGAAGTTCGTCTACGTCGGCCTGAAGGCCGCCGAGTCCTTCTTCGGCATCCCCGGGGCCACGGGTGTCGAGCTCAAGGTCAAGGACGTGGACGACGCCCGGCGCATCGCCTCGACCGTGCTCAACGCCCTGGAGGGGTACCCCTATCGCACCAAGGACTGGGGGGAGATGAACCGGAATCTCTTCTCCGCGCTGCGGCTGGAGAAGCTGGTGATGGGGATCATCCTCTCCATCATCGTGGTGGTCGCCGCGGGGCTCATCGTGGCCACGGTCACCATGCTGGTGCTGGAGAAGCGCAAGGAGATCTCGGTCCTCAAGGCGCTCGGTGTTCCCCAGGGCGGGATCGTGAAGATCTTCCTCGCCGAGGGCCTGCAGATCGGGCTGGCGGGTGGAATCCTCGGCCTGGTCTCGGGCCTGGCCTGGTGCCTCTTCATCGAGAAGGTGGGGCTCCGGCTGGACCCGGAGGTCTATTACATCCCCTCGCTGCCGGTGAAGGTCGAGCCGCTGCAGACGGCGCTCACCGTCCTCATCGCCATCCTGGTCACCTACCTCGCGTCCATCTACCCGGCGCTGCGTGCCTCGCGCGTCGAGCCGGTGGAAGGGCTGAAGGGAGAGTAGGGGCCCGATGGCCTTCATCGAGATCCGCGATCTCTCGAAGAGCTACTGGCTGCACGGCAAGCGCATCGACGTGCTGCGCGGCCTGTCGCTGGACATCGAGCGCGGCGAGCTGGTCAGCCTGGTGGGCGCCTCCGGCTCGGGGAAGAGCACCTTCCTGCACGTGCTGGGGACGCTCGATGCTCCGGTGGCGGGGACCATGACCGTCGACGGCGTGGACGTCCTCGGCCTGCCGGACGCGGACCTCGCCCGCTTCCGGAACCGAACGGTGGGCTTCGTCTTCCAGAGTCACTACCTGCTGCCCGAGTTCACCGCCCTCGAGAACGTGGCCATCCCGGCGCTGGTGCAGCGGATGGAACGTCCGGCGGCGCTGCGGCGTGCGCGGGAGCTGCTGGACCGGGTGGGGCTGGGCGCGCGGGTGGACCACCGGCCGGGTGAGCTGTCGGGAGGAGAGGCGCAGCGGGTTGCGCTGGCACGCGCGCTGGTGCTGCAACCTCATGTGCTCCTGGCCGACGAGCCCACCGGGAACCTCGACCCGGTGACCGGCGAGGGCATCCACCAGGTCCTCCGCGAGGTGAACCGCGATCTGGGCATCACGGCCGTCGTGGTGACCCACAACGAGGCGCTGGCCCGCTCGATGCCGCGGAGGTTGCGGCTCGCCGGGGGCAAGGTCGAGCCGGCGTAGAGCTTTTCACCATTGTCCCTGTCCTCCTCCCTCCCCTACAGTGCGCGCCCTTCCAACGGCCGCTGTCCCCCGACGAGGTTGAACGTTTCCGCACGCAAGACGACCGCCACCTGGCTCCTGGCCGCCGCCCTGCTCGTGCTCGTGCTTCCCGCCGCCTCGCGTGGACAGGAGGTGGATGCCGGCACGCCCCAGGCAACCGGTGCGCCGGTCGCCGCAGCGCCGGACGCGGGCACCACCGCCGCCGTCGAGGCCACCGCTGCACCCGACGCGGGCAGCGCGGCCGCCGAAGCCACCGCCGCGCCCGACGCGGGCACCGAGGCCGTGCCGGGCAGCGGCACCACCCAGGCCGACGTCCCGGCCGCGGGCGAGTCGGACACCATCACCCAGATCCGCATCGAGGGAAACCGGCGGGTCGAGCCCGAGGTCGTCAAGCGGGCCCTGAAGAACAAGGTGGGCCGGCCCTTCGACCCGGCGCTCACCGGCGCGGACATCCAGTCCCTCTGGAGCTTGGGTTACTTCCAGGACATCCAGCTGCTCACCCAGCGGCTGCCCACCGGGGGCCTCGTCTACGTCGTCCGGATCTCGGAGCGCCCGTCGGTCCGCGAGTGGCGACTCCAGGGGAACGAGGAGCTGAACAAGGACGACTTCAAGGACACCATCGACCTCAAGCCGTACCAGATCCTCGACCTGGACGCGGTGAGGCGGAACGTCAAGAAGATCCAGGAGAAGTACGTCGAGAAGGGCTTCTTCCTCGCCGAGGTGACCTACCGAATCGTGCCCGTCCAGGGGACGAACCAGGCGGACGTCGTCTTCGTCATCAACGAGCACGCGAAGGTCATGGTGAAGCAGGTCAACCTGATCGGCGCCGAGAAGGTGTCGGCCGACGATCTGAAGGCCCTGATGATCACCCGCGAGGGGAACTTCTTCGGCTTCCTCACCGGCGAGGGGACCTTCCGGGAGGAGGCCTTCCAGCGCGACCTGGCGATCATCGAGGCGGCCTACTACGACCGTGGCTTCCTGAACGTGAAGGTGGAGAAGCCCACCGTCGCGCTCTCGCCGGACAAGCGGCTCATCTACATCACGGTGAAGATCACCGAGGGTGAGCAGTACCGGATCTCCAGCATCGACTTCTCCGGAGACCTGATCGTCCCCAAGGAGCGGCTGTTCGCGGTGCTGGAGTCGCGCCGCGGCGACTACTTCAGCCGGGCGAAGGTGCTGAAGGACGATCAGTCGCTCGCCGACATCTACCAGGACCAGGGCTACGCCTACGCCAACTTCAATCCCGAGACGACGGTCAACGCCCAGGAGCGCACGGTCAGCCTCGATTTCCGGGTGGAGAAGGGGAAGCTCCAGACCATCGACCGCATCGAGATCACCGGGAACACCAAGACCCGGGACAAGGTGATCCGCCGCGAGCTGCGGATCTACGAGGGCGATCTCTTCTCCGGCAGCGGGCTCCGTCGGAGCAAGGAGCGAGTCACCGCGCTCGGCTTCTTCGAGACGGTGGAGATCACCTACAAGCCGGGGCGGGACGACACCCACGTGGTGGTCACCGTCGAGGTGAAGGAGAAGAGCACCGGCAGCTTCCAGGTGGGCTTCGGCTTCAGCTCGGTCGAGAACTTCATCTTCACCGCGCAGGTGACCCAGAACAACTTCCTCGGATGGGGCCAGACGGTCTCGCTCGCGGCCCAGCTCTCGAGCCTGCGGCAGCTGATCCAGCTGTCGTTCTACGACCCGTACTTCTTCGACACCGACTGGATCTTCTCCCTCGACCTCTACCGGACCCAGATCGACCAGTTCGACTTCACCCGGCAGGCGCTCGGCGGCTCGGTGGGGCTCGGCTACCACATCTGGGACGACCTCATCGCCAGCGTCGGGTACACGCGGGAGTGGGTGGAGGCCTCGCCGGGAGGCACCGGCACCGGGCCGAACGCCGGGGTCATCAACACCAACACCACGCCGCTCTTCGGCCGTTTCCGGACCGGGACGCAGATCACCTCGGCGGTGCGCTTCACCCTGGCCTGGGATCGCCGTGACAACCGGCTCTTCCCCACCAAGGGCTTCTACCAGTTCGCCTCCACCGAGTTCGCGCCCGACTGGCTGGGCGGCAGCCTGAACTACGCGCGCTACACCCTGTTCTCGCGCTTCTACTTCCCGCTGCCGCTGGGGATGGTGTTCAAGACCAACCTCACGCTCGGCTACATCGCCAACCTCGACCCCAACCGCCGGCTGCCGGTGTCCGAGCTCTATTACCTGGGGGGCATCAACACCATCCGGGGCTACTCGCTGAGCTCCATCTCGCCCACCATCCTGGTCCCCACCTGCAACCGGCCCGACTGTCCGGTGACGGCCTTCGTGGTCGGAGGGAACAAGCAGTTCGTTCTCAACCTCGAGCTCGAGTTCCCGATCGTGCCCAAGGTGGGGGTGAAGGGAGTGGTCTTCGTGGACGCCGGAAACTCGTTCGCCATCGACGCGAGCTTCTTCGAGGACAAGCAGCACTCGCTTCCGCTGGGGCTGTTCTGGTCGACCGGCTTCGGGATTCGCTGGTTCTCGCCAGTTGGTCCGCTACGATTCGAGTGGGGCATTCCTCTCACCAGACGTCCGATCGACGATCCCATCCTGTTCGAGTTCACGATCGGCAACTCCTTCTAGGCGGGGGTAGCGAATGCGGATCGCGGTGCTACGGGAGACCGCGCCGGGCGAGGCGAGGGTGGCGCTGGTCCCCGACGTCGTGCAGCGGCTCGCGAAGGCCGGCCACCAGATCTCCATCGAGGCAGGAGCGGGGCTGCCGGCCGGCTTCACCGATGCGGAGTACGAGAAGGCCGGAGCCCGGGTCCACGCCTCCCGGGCCGAGGCGCTCACCGGCGTCGAGCTCGTCGCGCGGGTCCGACGGCCCACGCCGGCGGAGATCGGCGAGGTCCCCCAAGGGTCCACCCTGGTCTCGATGCTCGGGGTGGAGCCGGTCGAGGCGCTCGTGCCGGCGCTCGCGGCACGGAACCTCACCCTCCTCGGGCTCGAGCGCGTGCCGCGCATCACCCGGGCCCAGTCGATGGACGTGCTCAGCTCGCAGGCCACGGTGGCCGGCTACAAGGCGGTGCTCCTCGGGGCGTCCGAGCTGGGGAAGCTGCTCCCGATGCTCACCACCGCCGCCGGCACCCTTGCCCCGGCGAAGGTGCTGGTCCTCGGCGCCGGGGTCGCCGGGCTCCAGGCCATCGCCACGGCCCGGCGCCTCGGGGCGGTGGTGTCCGGCTTCGACGTCCGACCCGCGGCGCGCGAGCAGGTGCTCAGCCTCGGGGCCAGCTTCGTCGGTCCCGAGGTGTCGGCAGACTACGAGGGCGAGGGCGGATATGCCCGGACCCTGACCGCGGAGGAGCAGGCGAAGACGCGAGACGCGCTGGCGGCGGCCGTTCCCCACCACGACCTGGTCATCTCCACCGCGCAGGTGCCAGGCCGGAAGGCGCCGATCCTGATCGACGCGAAGGGCGTGGCGACCCTCCGCCCCGGCTCGGTGGTGGTGGACCTGGCGGCGGAGACGGGCGGCAACGTCGAGGGGAGCAAGGCGGGGGAGCGGGTGGTGATCGGCGGGGTGGTGGTTCTCGGGCCGGTGCAGCTGGCGGCCACGGTGCCGCTGCACGCGAGCCAGATGTTCGCCCGCAACGTGCTGACCCTGGTGCAGCACCTCTCCACCAAGGAGGGGGCCTTGAAGATCGACCCCGAGGACGAGATCACGAAGGCGATGCTCGTCACGCTGAGCGGGCAGGTGCCGGGAGGGACGGGACGGTGACCAGCATCATCGAGCTGTACGTCTTCGTGCTCGCCGCGTTCGTGGGCTACCAGGTCATCACCCGGGTCCCGCCGCTGCTCCACACGCCGCTGATGTCGGCGACCAACGCGATTTCCGCCATCAGCCTCGTGGGCTCGCTGGTCCTGGCCGGTGCGAACCACGACACGGTCTCCAACTGGCTCGGGTTCATCGCGGTGCTGTCGGCGACCATCAACGTCGTCGGCGGCTTCCTCATCACCGACCGGATGCTGAAGATGTTCCGCCGCGAGCCGAAACCCGTGCCGGGCAAGGCCCTGGAGAAGAAGACCGGGGGGGCGGGGTGATGGACGTCCGGGAGCTGGTCATCCAGGCCATCTACCTGGCCTCCTCCGTCCTGTTCATCCTCGGCCTCAAGAGCCTCTCCCATCCGGATCGTGCCCGGCTGGGCATGCAGCAGGCGGCGATGGGGATGGCCCTGGCGATCGTCGGCACGCTCTTCCACCACGAGATCGTCCGCTTCGACTTCATCGCCCTGGCGCTCGTGCTGGGAACCGTCGTCGGCTACCCGCTGGGGATGTTCGTGCCGATGACCGCGATGCCGCAGCGGATCGCGATCAGCCACATGTTCGGCGCCCTCGCGGCGACGCTGGTGGGAGTCGCCGAGTACCGGATCAACGAGGTCGGGCTGCCCCGCTCGACCATGGCCGCCCTCGGGTTCGAGGTGCTGTTCGGCGCGCTCACCGTGACGGGCAGCTTCATGGCGTTCGGCAAGCTCCAGGAGTTCATCACCGGTCGACCGGTCACGTACAAGGGGCAGAACGCGGTGAACATCACCCTCTTCGGGGTGGCGATCGCCATGTTTTTGTACCTCATCTACCGGCCCCAGACGTCGGTGGTGTTCTACGCGATGATCGGGCTCGCGCTGCTGCTCGGCGTCTTCATGGTGCTGCCCATCGGCGGCGCGGACATGCCGGTGGTGGTCTCGCTCCTCAACTCGTACGCCGGCCTGGCCTCCAGCGCGACCGGGTTCGCGATCCAGAACAACGTCCTCATCATCTGCGGCGCCCTGGACGGAGCGTCCGGGTTCCTGCTCTCGATCCTCATGTCGAAGGCGATGAACCGGAGCTTCGGCAACGTGCTCTTCGGCGCCTTCGGATCACCCCCGGCACTCGCCGCCGGCGCGCAGGCCAAGGACCTGACGGTGCACAGCGTCTCGGCCGAGGACGCGGCGATGCGGATGGCGTACGCGGGCACCGTCATCGTGGTGCCCGGCTACGGCATGGCGGTCGCCCAGGCGCAGCACGTGGTGCGCGAGCTGGCGGACCTGCTCGAGAAGCGCGGGGTCACGGTGAAGTACGCCATTCACCCCGTCGCCGGCCGGATGCCGGGCCACATGAACGTGCTCCTCGCCGAGGCCAACGTCCCGTACGACCGCCTCTACGACATGGAGCAGATCAACTCGGAGTTCCCGCAGGCCGACGTGGCGCTGGTCATCGGCGCGAACGACGTGGTGAACCCGGCGGCCAGGAGCGATCCGTCGAGTCCCATCTACGGCATGCCCATCCTCGACGTGGACAAGGCCAAGGGAGCCATCGTCCTCAAGCGGAGCATGAACCCCGGATTCGCAGGCATCGAGAACCAGCTGTTCTACGCCCCGAACACGTCGATGCTCTTCGGCGACGCCAAGTCCTCCCTGACACGGCTGGTCAGCGAGGTGAAGGCCCTGTGAGCTTGACGGATTCCAGCCGTTGCACCTAGTGTCCGCGGACTTTTTCGACCCCATCGGGAGCACCCGCCGGGGGGCTTCCGCTTCACTCCGGTCGATGGTGGTCGAGCGTGGATCACCGGAGTTTCCCCGAGGAGTACACACGTGATGTCGTCTCGTCGCCTGTCGGTGGCCCTGGCCGCCCTGATTCCGCTGACCTTCGCTGCCGCGGCCCACGCGCAGTCGAAGATCGGCTACGTGAACTTCCAGAAGGCCCTCGCCGAGCTCGACGAGGCGAAGGCTGCCCGGGCTCGGCTCGAGGGCATCAAGGAGCAGAAGCAGAAGGACCTCGACAAGGCCCAGGACGCGCTCAAGAAGGACAAGGACACCTTCGACAAGCAGGCCTCGACGATGACCGAGCAAGCCCGCAACGAGAAGGCCGAGGCCCTCCAGAAGCGGTTCATCGACCTTCAGCAGAACTTCGAGAAGGGACGCGCGGAGCTGGCTCAGAAGGAAAACGAGGAGTTCCAGCCGATCGTCACCAAGATGCGCGGGATCATCACCAGCATCGCCCAGAAGGAAGGGTTCACGATGGTGTTCGACGCGGGCGGCATCGCCTACGCGCCGGACTCGCTCGACCTGACCCCGCAGCTGGTGCGGACCTACAACGAGCAGAACAAGGCGAAGACGACCCCTGCTGCGCCGGCCACGCCGGCCAAGAAGAAGTAGCCTGCAGGGAGCGGATGGAACGCTCCCTCGCAGAGCTCGCCTCCCAGATCGCCGGCACGGTCGAGGGGGACGGGTCCGTGCCCATCCGGGGGCTCGCGCCCCTCGAGGAGGCCGGTCCGGGCGAGCTGTCCTTCTACGGGAATCCGAAGTACCGGAAGGAGCTGGCCGCCACCCGCGCCTCGGCGGTGCTGGTGCCGACGGGCGAGGCGATGAGCCGCGCCGACGTGGTGTGGGTCCGGGTGCCCTCGCCGCACCTGGCCTTCGCCCGTCTCCTCACGCTGTTCCACCCCGCCGCGCCCCTCGCCCCCGGCGTTCACCCCCGGGCCGAGGTGCACGCCTCCGCGCGGGTGGATCCCTCGGCCACGGTGATGGCGCTGGCGGTGGTGGAGGCCGGCGCGGTGGTGGGGCCGCGCTCGGTGCTGTGGCCCGGGAGCTACGTGGGCGAGGGCTCGCGGCTCGGCGAGGACTGCGTGCTGCAGCCGGGGGCCCTGGTGCGGGAGCGCTGCACCCTCGGTGACCGGGTGGTGCTCCAGCCGGGCGTGGTGGTGGGCTCGGACGGGTTCGGCTTCGCCTTCGACCCGGCCGGCGGCTCGCACGTGAAGGTTCCCCAGGTCGGCAGGGTTCGCATCGAGGACGACGTGGAGGTCGGGGCGGGGAGCTGCATCGACCGCGCGACCGTCGGAGAGACGGTCATCGGCCGGGGATCCAAGATCGACAACCTGGTGCAGATCGCCCACAACGTCCGGGTGGGCCCGCTCTCCATCATCTGCGCGCAGGCGGGCATCTCCGGGTCGACCGAGCTGGGCACGGGCGTCATCCTCGCCGGACAGGTGGGCGTCGTGGGTCACCTGACCATCGGCGACGGCGCTCGCATCACGGCCCAGTCGGGCATCCCGCATGACGTGCCGCCCGGGGTGACGCTGTCCGGCGCACCCGCGGTGGACCACACGCTGTGGCTGCGCCAGTCGGCGGCGCTGAAGCATCTGCCCGACCTGCTCCGCGAGGTGAGGGAGCTGCGCGCGCGCGTCGCCGCGCTCGAGTCGAGGAAGGACGAGCCCTGACCATGATGGACGTGCAGGAGATCCAGAAGCTGCTGCCCCATCGCTACCCATTCCTGCTGGTGGACCGGGTGGTGTCGATCGATCCCGGCAAGGCCCTTCGGGCCTACAAGAACGTCACGGTGAACGAGCCGTTCTTCGAGGGTCACTTTCCGGGCCACCCGGTGATGCCGGGCGTGCTGGTGCTGGAAGCGCTTGCCCAGGCGAGCGCGATCCTCGCCTACCGGTCGACGGGGTTCGACCCGTCGCAGAAGGTCACCTACCTCATGGCCATCGACGGGGCGAAGTTCCGCAAGCCCACCGTGCCCGGTGACCGCCTCGAGCTCGAGGTCGAGGTGATCCGCTTCAAGGGCGCGATCATGAAGACGCGGGGGCTGGCGAAGGTGGACGGCGCGGTGGTCGCCGAGGGCGAGTTCCTGGCGACGGTGGTGGACAAGGATCGATGAGCGTCCATTCCACGGCCGTCGTCAGCCCCGGAGCGAAGCTGCACCCCACCGTGGAGGTGGCGCCGTACGTGGTCATCGGCGGCCAGGTCACGATCGGCGCAGGGACGACGGTCGGCCCGCACGCGGTCATCGAGGGGCGCACCCGCATCGGCGAGCGGAACAAGATCTTCCAGTTCGCCTCGGTGGGTGCCCAGCCGCAGGATCTGAAGTACGCGGGTGAGGACAGCGCGCTGGAGATCGGGGACGAGAACCTCATCCGCGAGTTCACCACCCTCCACAAGGGAACGACCGGCGGCGGTGGGGTGACGCGGATTGGGAATCGCAACCTCTTCATGGCCTATGCGCACGTGGCCCACGACTGCCGGGTGGGGGACGGGTGCGTGCTCGCCAACGCCGCGACGCTGGGCGGGCACGTCGACATCGGGGACCACGTCATCCTCGGGGGACTGGCGGCGGTGCACCAGTTCACCCGGATCGGGCAGCACGCCTTCGTCGCCGGAGGAACGATGGTGGTGATGGACGTGCCACCGTTCTGCACCGCC